>ERZ842401.346-NODE-346-length-65999-cov-14.579780_pt1 | contig 65999 bp, 50 predicted proteins | sample MGYA00521270_ERZ842401 | MGnify/ENA primary metagenome ERZ842401 (study PRJEB31892, sample SAMEA3878208) | bioreactor metagenome | biome: Moose rumen | place: Sweden | collected 2011-10 | study: EMG produced TPA metagenomics assembly of the PRJEB12797 data set...
AGCCTATACTGATAGTCATTGCAGGTCCTAATGGCTCAGGGAAGACAACCATTACGCACAAGGTTATCTTACATGATATCAATGCGGCTCGTGTAACCAAGCGTTTTATAGAAGGTGGGCATGGCGTACCGATAGACAAAATAGTATCGCGATATCGTAAGGCTATCTGGAATATAGATACAGTATCTGGCTTTGCTGATCGGGTCTATTTCTATGACAACTCTGTTGAGGATGAAGAAGCGCAATTACTCTTCCGAACCGTTAGTGGTAAACTCTATAAGGAGTATATTGCCGCAATGCCACAGTGGGTACAGCCAATATATGCCAAGATAAAGGCAGTTTAATGCTCCTGATATCAAAAGATAAATTTATAAAAATCAAACCATATGAAAAACACAATTTTTAAAACGACGCCTTCTGTTGCGAAGATGGCACAACCCTCTTACCCCCCCCTATTCGCAGTTAAAACTATGCGTAATATATTTACAATGCTCCTCTTATGCGTGAGCGTGATGGGATGGGCAACGGAACAGAACACAGATATCGGTGTTGCTGGTGAGTGTGAAGCGTATTCTGGAAAAATACAATGGATGGCTATTGAAAATGTGGCTATGCCAGCCAATGTTGGTAATATTCAGTTATCGGAGGGTATTCCTTCTGTTTATGTCACATTTGATGATGCTGCTTTTAATGAAGTAACTGGATGCGAATGGGATAATCATGTAAAAGGCGCTTGTATATGGGTGCATTTGCCATTAGAGTCCATGTACACGGATATTTATGTCAAAAACAATGGAACTGTAAGATGGGGTTTTACGTTATATAACAAAGATGGAATTGACGATCGAGAATTTAATGCCTCTGATTTGACTATTACGTCAAGTGTGGATCTGTCCCTTACAGTAGGGGAAACTTCTGACATAACGAAGACAACATCTTCTTCCGGAGCAATTACGTATACGTCTTCACATCCTTCTGTGGCTACGGTTGATTCTGAAGGACATATCACGGCTGTAGCAGGCGGAACGACAACGATTACCGTAAAACAAGCAATTGATGCAACAAATCAGTATAAGGCAGGATTACAAACAATTGTCGTGACGGTGCCACGTTCAAGTCAATGTTCAGGAGATTTAGGGTATGTTGCTACACCGGAAACAAAACGTATCAGTTACACGATCGAATATCTTCCTTTGAGTGACAAAATTAAATACACCGTAAGGGGCTATAATACAGAGGTTTTAGATTATCTTGAAATACACACAACATCTGGGAATTCCGGTGCCTTGAGCATCTCCGATGGAGTCGCTACATGGTTACAAGTAGCTCCTGCAAATGGAACGGAAATTGCTATTCGTTTTGTGTATAGTACCACAGCAATTCTAGGAAATGAGCAAAACTCAAATAATGTGAGTCTTGACGATCCTTTATGTGTATATTATAAATCGTACGACTGTGAAGTAGAAGAAGCTGCTGCTCCTGTTCCTACAACTGCACCTGCTAATGATGAATCAAGAGAATTATGTCAAGTGCAAGGAATATTAGGAACAACAAAGTATCCGGCACCTGGTTTTACTCGATATGAACCAACATGGGGAGGAAGTACTCATGAGGTAATTTCGTTAAGTGGAAAATCTGTTGATCACATCATGTCAGGTTCTGGTTTCGCTGGAGGAATCGGCGATAAAGATATCCGCGACTATACTCACGTGCAATTTGATGTTTGGTGTGCGGAAGCAAAAACTTTTGGACTCCAGATAGTTTGCTGGAATGGCGGATGGCAGTATGGTGCAAAGAAAAACTTTACGACTACTGCAGAAGAATGGAAAACAGTCAGCATACCACTTAGCGAATTTGAGCACAGCAGTGCTGATTTGGCAACATCTGTATTGTTATATTTCCAAGATCTCAACAATACGCAATTCTATATTACAAATATATATTATTATACCAATTCAGTTATTTGTGCAAGCGAACCGGATGAAGCTCCGGAAGTTACATTGCAGAAGGCTTGTCAGGTATATAGCTTGTATAGCGATTATAATTATCCTGAGCAAGCAACAAAACTGAATAATGCGTTGTGGTGCGGAGGAACTGCTGAAGATGTAATGATTGCAGGAAAGAAGGTAAAAAAACTTTCAGGAAGTAGTGGTTGCTACGGATTTGAGAAAAGTGGAGGATACACAACCACGATTAATGTTTCCGAATATGACTATATGCATGTGGATGTATGGGTTCCGCAGACGACTACTATTCGGTTTGATCCGATTAACAGGAATGAAACAGGAGATGGTAATGAGCTGGAGCAGTATGTGGATAGAACAATCACTTCGGTTGGTACTTGGCAAAGCATTAATATCCCTATTTCGGAATTTAAGGCAAAGGGGCTGAGTATGGAACGTGTTTGGCAGTTCAAATTCGATGGATTGCCCGACGGCAAGAAAATGTGGTTCACAAATTTGTATTTCTACAAAACTGCTGATTGTACCCCTGATTATTCAACATGGAATCTGGCTCTGAATAAACCTGCTTACGCAGGAAAAGAAGTAGGAGAATATGAGATTTATCGAGCTAATGATGGAGATATTACGAAAAGATGGGCGACTGGTGAATGGCCCGATATATCCACACAATGGTGGTATGTTGACTTAGGTGATAAATATGATTTGACTCGTATTGAAATATCTTTTGATAATGCATATCCCCAAAAATATTTGCTGCAGGTAGCAACTGAAGATCCCGCTGGAGATGAGAGTAAATGGACCAATGTATACGCGACAGCGGAAGCTGGAGAGGAGCCTAGGCATAGTAATGTTGCAGAAACTGCCGAGGCGAATAAGAACATTTACGATGTCACCGGTAATGTGGGACGTTATGTTCGTATTAAATCATCGCAAAATTCACTCGACGGTCAATGGGGTTTCAGTATGTGGGAATTCCGTGTGTTTGCTTCGGGCATTGCTGCCGCAGATGCAAATGCCCCGGTAATGGAATCAGCAACGGTATATGATAATCCTATCTGGTCAAGCGTAACACTTACATTAACAGCGACAGATGAGGAAGGTGACGTTAATAAATTCCGAGTAAACGACGGTCATGGAAATACATTCATTGTTAATACTGATGCAGAGCATCATGCAACGATTAGTGATTTAGCAATGGGAAAATATACGTTTACTATTGAAGCTATTGATGGGGCGGCAAATATTTCAGATAATAGTATAGATGTAAACGTGGAAATTTTCAACCCATCAGCAAACTTGGCATTTTCTAAAGAGGCAACAGCTGGATTCTACGAGAACCCTGGAGAAAAACCGGAATATGCAAACGATAATAATTTGGGAACCCCGTGGACTACTTGGAGTTCAACAGAAAAACGTCCCATGGATGAACAATGGTGGTCTGTTGACTTAGGTGATTTATATCAACTCTCTGCTGTTGAATTATTCTGGGCAGATAAGTCAGATCATTATCTGATCCAAGTAGCGCATTCTGAACCAACTGACAAATCGGATGACTCACAATGGTATACTGTTTTGGAAGTGGAAGAACCGCAGAATACAGGCAATGCGGAAGAGAATGTAAATCACCATGCTCTTAATGCTTCTGCTCGTTATGTCCGAATGAAAGCATTGACAATGCAAGGTAATTACCTCAAACTTTGGGAATTCCGCGTATTTGGTTCTGCGTACGCTGCAAAAGACAATAATGCTCCGGCGATTACTTCTGCATCTGTAACTTACGGAGAGGGAAATGCTTATCTGACTCTCGAAGCAACTGATGCGGAAGATGGCATTATCAAGACGTTCCGTGTCGTAAATACGACTACAGATGAAAAGGCAACCTATACTACCGACGGAGAGAATAAAATAGCGATTGCTGGTTTGGATTTAAATACCCCGTATAACTTTGAGATTCAAGCAATGGATAAAGCTGCTAACCTCTCATCGGTAACTCCCTTGGCAGTTCGTATTCCTGCTACCGAAGGCAACCTCGCTTTAGGTAAAAACGTTTTCGTGGGATATCAGACTGGAGGCGCAGAAGAATCTAAAGAAAAAGCCAACGATGGTAATCCTTCTACTTATTGGGCAACATGGAATAGTCAACCTGCAGAAGACGAATGGCTTTATGTTGATCTTGGTGCTTTGTATAATTTGTCAAGAATCGTAACGAAATGGGATGCTTCATGCTCTACCGATTATATTTTACAAGGAAGAAGGACTGAACCAACTCTTGAAGATGCCGCAAATGATGCTGCATGGGATAACTTAGAAGAGGAAACAAGGGCAACTGCAAACTCTACTATAACTACAGAAGTGAATGGAGTGGCGCGATATGTACGTTTCCGCTCAAAGACAAGAAGCGATATCGGCTTTAGGCTTTGTGAATTTGAGGTATATGCAAGCGCCGCAGTTGTAGAATTAGGTGAGTCTGTTAGTAACACGTCTACCATCAATTCTTATGATGGCTCTTCTGTTCATGTTTTTTTAAACCGCACCTTCACTGCTGATAACCTCTATACTCTCGTGCTGCCGTTTGATGTAGATGCGGGGCAGAGGGCGGAGAAGTTGCCCGGAACGCTGACTAAGTTAGGCGGCGTGAGGAAGAAAGCCAATGACGATATGTACCTCAATTTCGTCAACGTCTCTTCTATGGAGGCCGGTGTCGCTTATCTCTACACGCCGAGCACAGATGTAACGAACCCCGTCTTCAACAATGTAGTGATAGATAAAGAACTCCAATCGCCAACGTATGAAGGAGGTGGTTATTCTGCGAGATTTGTAGGCCGTTATGACGCAACGGATGATGTGAAAGGTGCTTTAGAAGAGAACCCCAATGCTTACGTCCTTGGCAACGACCAATGGCTCTATCAGGTATCCTCGATGCCGAGTACTATGGCTATGAACGCCTTCCGCGGTTATTTCATCCTCAATTTCGGGGAAAATGCAGCTCCCGAACGCCGCGCACGCGTTGTCTTCGGCGATATTGACGATAACCCGATGGCGACCGACCTTGAGTATTCGGATAACAAGCAACTGCCCGATAAACGCATTGAGAATGGCCAACTCCTGATTATCAGGAACGGTCATACCTACAATGCGCAAGGACAATTGCTCCGATAATATAGATAACCTAATGTTCAACAGCTAAATACGACCATCATGAAAAACTATATTATTCCCGATACAAAAGTCCTAATGTTGCAAACATCCCTCATGCAAGCCCGGAATGTCTCGGGCGGTGGTATGAGGGGGACGAAAACCGGCGATGGACCTGCAGCTATTAACTAAACAACTATCCTTTATGCGTAAAAACCTATTATGGCTTGCTGCTCTCATGCTTGTAGCCTGTGCCAAAAGTCCTAATGCGGATATCTATACCACCTCCCAGGCGGGGGATAAATGTGCCGCTACAGGGCAAGTGCGCTTTCGTCAAGTAGTTGAACCTTCAGCCGATGCCTTGCGTATCTATCCCGATGACGAGCGACAAGTGATTGATGGTTTCGGCGGCTCCCTCACCGAGTCCTCGGCCTTCGTGCTCGCTAATCTGCCTAAAGCGACGAAGGACGCTATTCTGGCAGAACTCTTCTCCGAGCAGGGAGCTAACTTCAGCCTCGTTAGAACGCAGATAGGTGCCTCCGATTTTTCCGTAGAAGGTAAGTACTCGCTTGCTGAGAAAGACGGCGATACCGCTCTTGAGAGTTTCTCCCTCGACCGCGATAAAGAAGGATTCCCGAAAGCGCAGTATCCCTATATTCAGGATGAGTCCTATGACCTCTATCCCTTGATGAAGGATGTCGCAGCCATCAAACAGGCACAGCGCGATAAAACCTACCGCATTGTAGCCAATACATGGACAGCCCCTGCGTGGATGAAGGACAATAAACTATACTACCAACGAGATGCCCATGCTTCACGCGGCGGCGTGCTCCTGCAGGAGTATTATCCGACCTATGCCGATTACCTCATCCGATATATACAGGCATATCAAGCTGAGGGTATCCCCATTTGGGCCATCACTCCTGTTAACGAGCCCATGGGCAATGACGGAGGCTGGGAGTCCATGGATTTCAGCCCTGCAGTGGAAGCCGACTTCATCGCCCACTACTTAGGTCCGCGTCTGGAAGCAGCCGGCTTGGGTGATGTAGAGATTTTGGGCTTTGACCAAAACACCTTTGAGATTGGACCTTACACCGCCGCTATCTACGGCGATAGCGAGGCAGAGCCCTATACCGACGGTATGGCACTGCACTGGTACGGCTCAACCATATCCTGCTTCCCCGAAGTACTCGACTCGATACATTGGCTCTATCCCGACAAGAAACTGCTCCACACCGAGGGCTGTATTGATAACTTAGGTTGCCCCGTCTGGGGACCTGCTATAACCGACCCTGAAGGCTTTACCGAGTCCGGCTGGTTCAATAATGATACTTTTTGGTGGAGCAAGGTTGCTACCGACTGGGCATACTCAACCCCGTGGTGGCCGGAACTGCACCCCGCCTATGCACCCGCCGTACGCTATGCCTCCTATATCATTGATGGGCTCAACCACTGGATGACCGGTTATATCGATTGGAATATCGTCTTAGACTCCATCGGAGGTCCTAACCATGTGGGTAACTACGCCGCGGCGGAGGTGATGGTGGATTATGAGCGCGAAGAGCCCATCGTCTATTACACGCCCTATTACTACGTGCTCAAGCAGTTCTCGCGCTCCATGCGCCCGGGCGATATCGTTGTACGCGTAGATGCTCCTCAACGGGATAATATCCACCTCTGCGCTGTTAAGAAACAAGACGGCTCTTATGTCGTACAGGTGCTCAACACCGCCTTGGAGCCCGATAAACTGACTCTTGCTCTCAATAACTACGAGGCGGAGATAACTCTCCCCGCCAATAGTGTGCAGACGCTTATCATCAAGGAATAAATCCTAATGGAAGAATAGGTAGCCTAACAAAATGGCTGACACGATACCGAAGAAATCCGCTATGAGGCCGCAAACGACTGCGTAGCGGGTGTCTTTTATACCTACTGCACCGAAGTAAACCGCTAAGATATAGAACGTTGTGTCCGTTGAGCCTTGTACAATCGACACCAATCTGCCCACAAACGAATCGGCTCCATATTGAGCCATAGCATCCACCATCAGGCCCCGTGCACCACTACCGCTCAACGGACGCATCAATGCGGTCGGCAGTGCCGGCACGAAGTCCGTGTTGAGCCCCATTGCCCCGAAGCACCAACCTAAACCGTTGACCAGCAAGTCCATACCTCCTGAAGCGCGGAACATGCCTACTGCTACCAATATAGCGATGAGGTAGGGGATAATGCCCACCGCCGTTTTGAAGCCGTCCTTTGCGCCATCAATGAAGGCGTCGTAGACATTGATTTTCTTGACCATACCGGCAATAATAAACCAAACAATCACGGCGAGCAGAAGAACCGAAGCCACTATGCCCGACCACATGCTGAAGGTCGTTTGGTCAATGGTCATACCCGCCCAAATGATGAGTCCCACAATAGCGCACATCGCTACTAACGTGCCTAAAATGATAGGCTGAAATAGGTTGATCTTCTGCGCAATAGCAACAGATATAAGTCCTGCCATAGCGGCAAAGAACGTGGCCAAGAGAATCGGCAAAAAGACATCGGCGGGATTCGCTGCCCCCATCTGGGCACGATAGGTCATGATACTCACAGGTACAAGGGTCAGCCCGCTCGTCACCAAGACAAGGAACATAATCATGGAGTTGGAGGCTTTGGTCTTATTGGGATTAGACTCCTGCAGTTCCTTCATCGCCTGCAAGCCCAGTGGCGTCGCGGCATTGTCAATGCCGAGCATGGTGGCACTGATGTTCATGAGCATAGACCCAAAAGCGGGGTGCCCCTTGGGCAGTTCCGGAAAGATGCGGGTGAAGAAGGGACTGACCACACGGCTGAACTGCGCCACTACGCCACCGCGCTCACCAATCTTCATAATGCCCATCCACAAAGCCAACACACCGGTAAGGCCGATGGAGATTTCAAAACCGTTTTTAGCCGACGAAAAAGTGGAGTTGAGTATCTCCGTGAAGATGTCCGTGTTACCAAATGCAAAGAACTGTACGCAGCCCATGACGACTGCCAATAAAATAAGTGCTATCCAGATATAATTCAAAATCATGACGCAAAAATACAACTTTTTTATGAAATATGCAAGAAAAAGTAAAAAAGATTTGCATTTTTAAGAAAAATGTTGTACATTTGCAGTCCATTTGATGAAAATCGGCGATATAGTTCATAGGGTATGGGCCTACCTCAGGCATCACCTGACGGCATGGAACACCGGAGGCGAGGGGATTCACTCTCCGTACCTCTTCTATTTAGTGCGGTTTCTGTTCTATGATGACAACACCTATTATATATATAAGGACATAGAGTATCGCCGGACGTGTATGCTCCGTGCCCCCAAGCGCCTGAAGATTGAGGACTACGGCACGGGTCATCACACCGAGCGGAGCGTTATGGAGATAGCCAAGACGTCTCTTGAGAGTCCCGAGATAGGACAATTGCTGTTCAGGCTCGTCAATTATCTCTCGGAGGAGGCTGACCGCCCCTTGCAGATAGTGGAACTCGGCACATCCTTAGGCATTACCACTGCCTATTTAGCAGCACCTTCTAAGCGCAATCATGTCACGACCTTTGAGGGCGCTAAGGAGATAGCCGAGATGGCTAAGCTGAATTGGGAAAAACTCGGGCTCACCAATATCGACCTTGCTGTAGGGTTGCTCGATAGTAGCCTTCGGGTACGATTCGGGTACGATGAGCATAGGCAACAGTTAGTAGACCTCGTTTATATAGACGCTAACCACACTTATGAGGCGACTATGCGGTATGTGAAGCATTTTCTGCCATTCGTGCATGAGAAGAGCATTATTGTCCTTGACGATATCCATTACTCACGCGAGATGGAGCGTGCATGGCAAGAAATCAAGACCCTGCCGGAGGTAACCACGACCATGGACCTCTACCATATAGGGTTGCTGTTTTTTGACCCGCATTATATACATAAACACTATACAATACGACTATGATTTACACGAAGACAGGCGATAATGGCACGACGAGTTTAGCCGATGGCGAGCGAGTGTCCAAGACCGATTTGCGCATCGTGAGTTATGGCACAGCCGATGAGCTGAACAGTTTTGTGGGCTTGCTGCGCACGGAGTTGACCGCTGAGGCTTATCGGGTACAAGACGAGGCATTGGAGTTCGTGCAGAACAGGCTCTTCAACCTCGGTGCTTTCCTTAGTGACGCCGAAGGGGAGTGGATAACGGCAGACGATACCCGCTTTTTGGAGCAACAGATGGATGCGATGACGGCAGAGCTTGAGCCCATGCATGCGTTCCTTCTGCCTGCCGGCGACAGGGCGATGTGTTTCTGCCATGTCTGCCGTACTATAACACGGCGTTTAGAGCGGCATATGATTGCCCTTACCACAGAGACCGAGGGTCAAATGGGTGAGGCTAAACGGTTCGTCAACCGACTATCCGATTACTTTTTCGTTCTCGCGCGTTGGTTGGGGACAAAAAACGGCATAAAAGAGACAAAATGGCGCAAAAAATGACGAAAATCGTGCAAAATGCAAAAAAAATCAAAAAAAGTTTGCACAAATAGTTATTTTTTTATAATTTTGCACGATATTTTTCGTAGATAGCGCCTATAAGGTGCGCTATTCTACTGAATTATAGTTTGTTAAACCATAAATTTAGTGTAATAGCTGCTATGTATTGGACTTTAGAATTGGCGTCTAAGCTTGAAGACGCTCCATGGCCGGCCACTAAAGATGAACTTCTGGACTATGCGAACCGTACCGGTGCGCCGCTGGAAGTGATTGAAAATCTGGAAGATCTTCCGGATGAAGAAGAAGATGTATATGAATCTATAGAGGATATCTGGCCGGATTATCCGACGAAAGATGATTTCTTCTTCAACGAAGATGAATACTAAAATTGAAACATGGTGAAAAAATATGTTGCTATCCTATGTCTATTGGTGATTAGTGTGGCAGTACGAGCACAGTTTGATCCACAGATAGGACAATATATGTATTTACCGACTGCCTATAATCCTGCAGCGGCAGGTGATGGGGATTTGATGAAGGTCGCAGGCATGCATAGGATGCAATTCATCGGCATCCGCAATGCGCCAATGAGTACCTATTTCTCTTTCTCAAGCCCCTTCCAAATAGGTAAGACTAAACATGGTGCAGGCGTACGGTTTTTGAACGACAGCTATGGTTTGTTTACCAACCAAGCCGTTTACGGACAGTACGCATATCGGCAGAAGCTCGGGAAAGGATACCTCGCCGCGGGGGTCGATCTCGGATTCGTGAACGTGGGCTTCCAAGGTTCCAAAGTGAACTTGGACAGTCTATCCGAATCGGAGTATTTCGATAAGAACGACGAGGCTATACCCATGCAGGACAAATCCGGAATGCAATTTGATATGGGTATAGGTGTCTGGTACGCGACGCCAACGTGGTGGGTGGCTCTCAGTTATTCCCACGTGACCCAGCCGACCATTGAGTGGGACGATAAGAGTTCTATTAAACTCGTCGGGACACTCTACGGTGGCGGCGGTTACACGTTCAAGCTCAAGTATCACAAAGAGTGGCAATTAGCCGCCTCGGCATTTGTTATGTCGGACTTTAGGTCATGGGATGTCAATTTGACTCTCATGTGCCATTATAAAGAACGCTACCGCTGGGGCTTAGGCTACCGCATAGCAGGGAGTATCAACCTCTTGGTAAGCATAGATGTGATCTCCGGTCTGACAATAGGCTATACCTGCGAGTTGCCACACAATAATTTGCTTCTCGAGTCTGCCGGAACGCATGAGTTGATGATTTCCTATGGGTTCAATATCCTAAAGCCCAGAAGGACTAATAAATATAAGAGTGTTCGTTATTTGTAACACCGAAGTTGAATATTAACAGTAATAACAATAACATGAGACTGAAACAATTTTTGCCGCTAATGGTTATGACAGTAGTTCTGGTGGGTTGCAATAAGCCCGCGGGTGAGCTTGTGGGTGTCAGCCGAGCCGGTAATTTCAAGGAAGCTAACCCGTATGGTATGATTTTCATTAAGCAGGGTTCCTTTATGATGGGTGCTAACACCCAATCCGCTGTATTTGAGCAGCCGGACAATATCATGATGGCGACTGTTGAGGCGTTCTGGATGGACGAGACAGAGATTACCAATAACGAGTACAAACAATTCATTTACTATGTGCGCGACTCTATCGCCCTCACCCTCTTGGTGGAAGCCGGTATGTATGACTATGCTATTCAGCCTAAGAACGGTGACTTCGATGAGGAGAACTATGCACTGAACTGGAAGAAGAAAGTGCCTTGGGATAGTAAGGACGAGGAGGTTAAAGAGGCTCTCTCTCCCCTCTACTACGACGATGGCAACTTCCGTGTCAATGCTCTTCACTACCGCTACTCGTGGATTAACTACGACGAGGCTGTTTCGGTCAGTAAGAAGTTTGATGTAACGCAAGGTCTCTATCCGAAGGGCTCTACCGCCCGTATTGATACGTTCTGGGTGGAGGAGAATGGCGCTATCCGTGATAGTACCATAGAGCACCCGTTGATTCAACCCTCTGACCTGATGACCCATAAGATCATCTGTGTCTATCCTGATACCCTCTGTTGGGTGCGTGACTTCCAATACTCGTTCAACGACCCGATGTTGCTCAAGTACTTCTCTCACCCGGGGTACCTCGAGTATCCTGTCGTTGGTGTGACATGGGAGCAGGCTCATGCTTTCTGTAACTGGCGGACCAAGTACTTCAACGAGCACTCTGTGCTTGGTGCTCAGGACTATCGTTTGCCGACGGAGGCGCAATGGGAGTATGCTGCTCGTGGCGGTCGTAAGATGGCTATGTATCCTTGGGGCGGTAACTACGCTCGCGATGCTAAGGGCTGTTTCTTCGCTAACTTCAAGCCCTATCGTGGTGCCTATAACGACGATACCGGAACGACGACTATGAAAGTGGCTCAGTTCAAGCCCAACGATTTCGGTCTGTACGACATGGCGGGTAATGTTGCAGAGTGGACGATGTCCGCCTATCAGTCAGCCGCGAACACCGGCGTTCACGACTTGAACCCCGATTATAGTTATATGGCGCGTAAAGCAGACCCGGATATTTTGAAACGTAAGGTTATCAAGGGCGGTAGCTGGAAGGATATCAGTTATTACCTGCAGTGCGGTGTCCGCTCCTACGAGTATCAGTTCGAGTCTCGTCCCTACATCGGCTTCCGCTGCGTGAAAGCCTATATCGGACAATAAATCAATCAGCTAACTTAATTTGAAAACATTATAATAGATAAAACTATGGCAACTGAAAAGAAGCAAACGCAAGAAAACGCTTTCATGCATTGGTACCACTCCTATCAGGGTAAAAAAGTGGTTAACATCGTGTATTCTGTAGGTGCATCCGTCGTTATTGTCGGTGCATTGTTTAAGATTCTTCACTGGCCGGGCGCAAGTTACGTGCTGATGGCGGGTATGTTCACAGAGGCATTCCTGTTCATTATCGGTGCTCTTGAAGCGCCCCACGAGGAATACCACTGGGCAAACGTCTTCCCCCAACTGCTCGAGTTCGGTTCTCCTGAAGAGCGTATAGAGAAAGCTGCACACCAACCTGCTCCGACCCTGCTGAGCCCCGCTGAGGCTGCTAAAGGTGACGAGGCACATGCTAAAGAAGGCACCAAAGTGGCTGCACTGAACGAAAAAGAGATTGAAGCTCTCAATAAATCCATTAAGGATCTCGCTTCCACCGCTGACCAATTAGCCGGTATCGGTAAGGTGGCAGAGTCAACCAATAAACTCTCCGCTAAAGCAGAAGCTGCTGCCGAAGCTGCTGATAAGTTTGCTGTAGCTGCATCCGCTCTCGGTCAGAAGAATGACCAACTCGGTGCTGCTTATGACGGCGTTATTGCAGGTGTTCAAGGTGCTGCAGAGAATACCAAAGCCTTTGGTAAGAGCGTTGAAGGTGTGACCGCTAAAGTTGTTTCTCTCGGTCCTGTATACGATCTCCAACTTGCTGCCATTCAGGCCAATAATGATGCTCTTAAAGCAAACAACGACGCTATTAAGGCTAATAACGATGCTATTAAGGCGCAAGGTTCCGCTGTCAATGCCAATAATGATGCCTTCAAGGCTCAGGGCGCTGAAGTGGCAGCTCAGACCAAGCAAATTAAGGCTGTCGGCGAGCAATTCGCAGCCGTTGGTGCTCAAGTGGCAGAACTCGGTAAGGGCGTTGAGGCTATGCAGAAGGCTAACGCTGAGGCACTTAAGAGCCAAGCCGCTTATGAAGAGGCTACCAAGAAACTTGCAGCCCAAGTCGCTGACCTCAATAAGATTTACGGTAATATGCTTAATGCCCTCGCATAAGTCTTTGCCGCTGATAATGAATTAGTTTAGAATTTCAATATAAATTAAAGAGAAATGTCTGGAGCTAAGAACTGTCCCGAAACCCCGAGACAAAAAATGATAGGTATGATGTATCTGGTGCTCACCGCCATGTTGGCGTTGAACGTCAGTACGGATATCTTGAACGGTTTCAGTATGGTGGACGATAGTCTTTTCTCGTCTATCCAAGCCACACAGGAACGTAATGCCGATTTGTATAATAACTTGGCAGCTCAAGCTGAGGATAATCCCGAGAAGTTTGCGGCATCCTATGAAAAAGCACAGGAACTGAAGCAGCATGCCGATTCCTTGTTTAACTATATCTCTAACTTTAAGAGAGAGCTCGCAGTCCTTGCTGATGACGAAAAAACCGTGAGTGCTCACCGCTACAGCACCGGTTATGCGGTCAAGGGCTTGCAGAACAAGGATAACCGTGACGTCGCCGGCCAATATGCAATCGTCAATGGACATGGTCAAGAACTCAAACAACATATCTTTGACTATCGCGATTACCTACTGACCATTCTGGCGGAAAACGACAATCCGATGGAACAAGGAACAATTCGCAAAATGAGTTCGCAAATCAATTCGCTCTTTGCGTGCGGTAAGGGTTGGAACGCGCATGATAAAGACTCCGTTGATTGGGAAATAGCCATCTTTGATGACCAAGTGGTTAGTGCTTCATTAACCGTTTTGAGTAAAATTCAAAACGATGTGCGTAACTCCGAAGGTGAGTTCATCAACTACTTGATGGGTAATGCAGACGCTAAAGACTTGCGTGTAAACAAGTTACAAGCATACGTAATCCCGAAGTCCGACTATGTTATCCGTGGTGGTAAGTATAGTGCACAAATCATTCTGGCGGCTGTCGACTCGACGCAACGCCCTGAGTACTATATTGATGGTCAGCGTATTAACGACCATGGTATCTATGAAGTGATTGCTTCCGGTATAGGTCTGAAAACCTACAAGGGTCAGATTGCTTACCTCTCCAACACCGGTGAGATGAATTACTTGCCGTTCGAGAGTAGTTATAGTGTTGGCGAACCCGCTGTGACCATCTCTAACACAGACCTTAATATTATGTACCGCAATTACGAGAACCAATTCTCTATCTCTGTGCCGGGCGTTGCTAATGAGAAGGTGAAAGTGAGTGTGAGTGGTGCCGCCGTGAGCCGCCGTGGTAGTTATTGGATTATCAAACCCGGTGACAATGCCAAAGAGGTAACTATCTCCGTACAAGCCGAAATGGAAGGTAAGATGCAGGCTATGGGTTCAAAATCATACCGCGTTAAGGCACTACCCAAGCCCGGTGCGTACTTTAAGACCGGCGACTTAGAGGTTTCAGAAGGTAATATCAGCCGTGCTGCACTGCTGAACCCTAACTCCAGCATCATCGCCTCCTACGGTCCTGACGGTCTGTTGGACCTGCCATTCAACATCACTTCCTTTAAGGTAAATGTGAACGGTGTACTCTTGGAGTCACGCGGTAACAAGTTTACGTCACAACAAACAACTCAGTTACAGAAACTTAAGAAAGGCGCTATCGTTGTTATTACCGATATTCACGCCAAGGGACCTGATGGTAAGGACACCCGCTTGAGTCCTGTCATCCTCACAATGAACTAATAAGACGAAGAATATGAAAAAGTTAAGTTTAGTAGTTTGTTTCTTGCTCGGTATAGTAGCTGCACAAGCGCAACATGAGGTCAATCCTTTCTTCGACTCGAAAGGTGTTGCTCGTATCCAAACGGCAGAGTTTAGTGAAGCGCCCGATACCATTATCACCACCTTCCATAGGATGGATGATATCATCTGGTCTCGCTATGTCTATCGTATCATTGATATGCGCTATAAGCAGAACTTCCAGTTGTATTTCCCGACACGTTATGACGACCCTAACTACCGTAGTTTATTTAAAGTGATAGTGGACGCTATTGTGGACGGAATGCCTATTTATCAGAAGAATATGGACTTGATTAAGCCCGATTTCACGGAGCCGATGGCCAAGCATATGATTCCCTCTATGTTCCTTGCAGACGACCCCACAGCGGACTATTCAGACGACCCGACTCACTATGATATCTCCACTTCGGATGCTATGATGGTGCACTACGACTCGATTAACGACAAACTCTCCTTCCACTTCTATCCTTATGAGCAATTCGTTAAGAACCAGTTGAAATACTTGATTTTGGAGTGTGTTTTCTTCGATCGTCACACCAGCCGTATGCACTCTAAGATTATGGCTATCGCCCCTCTGAACTCGGATAAGATTACCACCCGTGACTCAACGGCAGTGGCACAATCGCTCCTTGAGTCCATGATGTTCTGGATTGCATTTGATGACCTGCGACCCTATTTATCTATGCAGTACATCATTCCGTCCCAGAACGAAACGAGACGTGTCACCTATGATGAGTTCTTCGCTAAGAAACTCTACTCTTCCTATATCCTCGGTGAGGGCAATATGTACAACCGCTTCATTCCGGAGTATTGCTTCACCCGCGAGGATGTGAAGAAGGAGCAAGAGCGTATCGCGCGAGAGTTGCTCAATTTTGAACAAGATCTTTGGGAATATTGATGGCTAAGCATCGCAGATTCTTCAATATGTATGTAACCACGGCGATTTCTATCGCCATGGTTTTGTTCTTATTAGGGATGGAGGTAGTTATCCTGCTCTCCACGCATTCTCTTGTCTCGAATGTGAAGGACAATGTGACCATGACTATTGTCCTGCCCGAGAACGCGGACAGTATCAGCCGGCGACGCCTGCAAACAACGTTGGATGTCGTGCCCTATACCCAGTCCTACACCTTTGTTTCTAAGGAACAGGCACTTGAGGAACATATCGCTGCTTTGGGCGAGGACCCTACCGAATTTCTCGGGTATAACCCCTTGCGCAATGCCTATGAGTTGCACCTCAATCAGAGTTATGTCCAAGCCGATTCGATGGAACATATTGCGGCGCAACTCCAGTCCCTGCCCTATGTCGAGAAAGTGGTGTACCAGAAGGATCTACTCGAGTTCATGAACACGAATTTCAGCCAAGCGGCGTGGATATTGTCGGGTATCGCTATTCTCTTGCTCGTCATTGCACAAGCGCTGATTGTCAACACAATCCGGTTGCAGATTTACTCCAAACGCTTCCTTATTAGGACTATGTCCCTCGTTGGTGCAACGGCAGCGACGATTAGGCGCCCCTTTGTCGGAAGGAACATCGTTTTGGGTCTTATTGCCTCCGTTTTAGCACTCGCGGCATTATCCGGTGCGGTGTACTATGTCAACTATAAACTTGGTGTGGTACTCTTCCCCCTGACGTGGCAAAATATCTGCTTGATATCCGGAGTGGTAATCGGTTTGGGACTCCTCATTGTCATCTTTGCATCCCTCTTTGCCACAAGCAGATACATCCGCATGAACGGAGATAAAATATACGAAATCTAATAGACTACTGATATGAAATTTCATTTACCGAAACTGAACCTCATCTTGATTGCAGTGGCTTTTGTCATCATCGTCATCGGTTTTGCGTTGATGATGGGAGCACCCTCTACTGATGTTTTTAACCCGGATATTTTCTCGACTCGCCGCATAACGGTCGGGCCGATGATTAGCCTCTTTGGCTTTATATTTATGATTTTTGCGATTGTTTATCGCCCACGTAAAAAAGATAAAGAAGCCTCGAAATGACTTGGTGGCAGGCACTCATATTAGGTATTATTCAAGGACTTACGGAGTTCTTACCCGTTTCGTCCTCAGGTCACTTGACCATTGGGCAAGCGTTGCTTAATGTGCAGTTTGATCAGGGCGACATGCTCCTCTTTGACGTTCTTGTTCATGCCGCTACCGTCTGTGCCACAATCGTTGTGCTCTATAAGGAGATAGGTCAACTGCTAAAGGGCACCTTCACCACTACGGCTTGGAATAGTGAGAAGATTTATGTCTCCAAGATTCTCCTCTCCATGATTCCCGTCTTCATTGTCGGTATGTTCTTTAAGGACAAGGTTGAGGCCATCTTCGGCTCGGGTCTGGAGATTGTAGGTACTTGTTTATTAGTGACTGCGGCGTTGCTATGCTTTGCGCATTTCGCCAAACCTCGTCCGCGTGAAGACATCAGTTGGGGACATGCTTTCGCTATTGGCATCGCCCAAGCAATCGCCGTTCTGCCGGGACTCAGCCGTTCCGGGGCCACTATTGCCACCGGTATCATCCTCGGTAATAATAAGGAGAAGGTCTCCCGCTTTTCCTTCCTCATGGTGCTTATCCCCGTACTGGGGGCAGCGTTCCTCGATTTGCTTGATATCCTGCAAGGTGAGGTCGTTTCACAGCTCAGTTGGGTGACCATGCTCGTCGGCTTCCTCGCGGCATTCATCACCGGATGTCTTGCATGCAGATGGATGCTTGACATTGTTAAGAAACAGAAGTTACTCTATTTCGCTATATATTGCGCCATCGTTGGTGTATTTGCCATTATCTATGGACTTTATTGAAGGTGAAATACTGCCCTTTGACAAGCCCTATCGGTGGACCAGCTTTGATGTGGTCGGTAAGACCCGTTGGCTTCTCTGCCACAAGTTGCAAGTCAAGAAACTCAAGGTAGGGCACACCGGTACATTAGATCCATTGGCGACAGGGGTTGTCGTCGTTTGTACCGGCCACAAAACCAAGATGATAGACGCTCTTCAAGCGCACGAAAAGGAGTATGTCGCCACCCTGCAACTCGGGGCTACTACTCCCTCTTTCGACTTGGAGAAGCCCATTGACGCAACCTACCCGACGGAGCATATAACCCGCGACCTCATAGACTCCGTCATTCCGACCTTTAAGGGCGAGCAATGGCAGGTTCCGCCTATGTTCAGTGCCGTCAAGGTTGATGGCAAACGAGCCTACGAACTGGCACGCAAAGGTGAAGAGGTCGAACTTAAACCCAAGCTCCTCGTTATTGACGCGATAGAGGTTCTCTCTTTTGATGCCCAACAGATGCGACTCACTATCCGTGTCGTTTGCTCTAAAGGTACCTATATCAGAGCCTTAGCACGGGACATAGGGCAGCGACTCAACTCCGGAGCGCATCTCATTGCCCTCCGCAGAACAAGGGTAGGGGATATCAGAGTCGAGGACTGCATGTCCTTTGAAGAGTTTGAACAAATGTTAAATGAGATATGAAACTAAGTGATTTTAAATTTAAGTTACCACCTGAACTGATAGCTCAGTACCCCCGCTATAACCGTGATGACACACGTCTTATGGTAGTGCACCGCAAGAGCGGACTCATTGAGCATAAACAAATGCGTGACGCTGCCGACTATTTCGGTGAGGGCGACCTGCTTATCTTCAACGATGCCAAGGTCTTCCCCGCACGCTTATATAGTAAGAAGGAAAAAACACTTGCCGATATAGAGGTTTTTCTCCTCCGCGAACTTAACCACGAGCTCCGTTATTGGGATGTTCTGGTTGATCCGGCTCGCAAGATCCGTATCGGTAATAAACTCTTCTTTGACGACGATAGCAATATCGTTGCGGAGGTCATTGACAACACGACTTCCCGTGGACGCACCTTCCGTTTCCTTACCGACTATAACAACGACGAGTTTGTACCCAAGCTCTACGCCATCGGTCATCCCCCCCTTCCTCACTATATTGAGCGACCCATGTCCCCCGAGGTGGAAGAGGAGTACCGCAAGGAGTACATGATTCAGGACGATGAGGACTTCTTAGCCGTTGTGGAAGAGGAGGATAGGGAGCGTTATCAGTCTATCTTCGCTGATAAGGTGGGGGCAGTGGCTTCTCCGGCTACCTCGGCACAGTTCTCTAAACTGTTGGTTAAGAGACTTGAAGTCAATGGTGCTGCCTCTAAGACCCTCACTTCCTATGTCTCACTGGGTAACTTTAGGGACGTGGATGTAGAGGATCTCTCCAAGCATAAGACCGATAGCGAACATATCGTTATTCCTGACACTTTGGTTGCCGATGTGGATAAAGCGCATGAGCGTAACTGCCGCGTTTGTGCAGTCGGAACAGAAGTCATGAGGGCGCTCGAGCATGTCACCGGCTCTACCGGACAAATATCCGCGTTCGACGGCTGGACCAATCTCTTCATCTTCCCGCCCTACAACTTCAGCGTCGCCGACACCATGTTCGCCAATTTCTATTTCCCACAGTCCAGCCAACAAATGATGACTGTGGCTTTTGGAGGATACGACAATATCATGCGAGCCTATAAAATAGCGGTACAAGAAGGCTATCGCTTTGGTGATTATGGCGACTGCATGCTTATCATCGATTAAAGGAGTGGACCGATGACTGTGCGGATTGAAGATAGTTGGAGACAAGTCCTCCAACCTGAGTTTGATAAACCTTATTTCGAGTTGCTTACTTCCTTTGTGCGACACGAGTATCAGACTCACACCTGCTTTCCGCCCGGGCCACTGATTTTCAATGCTTTTAACTCGTGCCCTTTTGATAGGGTACGAGTTGTTATAATAGGTCAAGACCCCTATCACGATGTCGGACAAGCCCACGGCTTATGTTTCTCTGTCAATGACGGAGTCGCTATCCCGCCGTCTTTGGAGAATATATACAAAGAGTTGAACCGCGATTTGGGCAAACCCATTCCCACTTCCGGCAATCTCTCCCATTGGGCAAGACAAGGTGTCCTGCTCCTCAACGCAACGCTGACTGTGGAAGCGCATCGTCCCTGCTCACACCAGAATAAGGGCTGGGAGGAACTGACAGACGCTGCTATTCAGGCACTTAACGTGCAGCGCTCCCATATTGTTTACATGCTCTGGGGGGCCTATGCCCAGCGGAAGGGGCAGTTCATTGATCGGCGACAGAACCTTGTTCTCACTGCTCCGCACCCCTCGCCACTCTCTGCCTACCGGGGATTCATCGGCTGCGGACATTTCTCCAAAGCCAATGACTATCTCGCCAAGTTTAACCCACCTGCTATCAACTGGTAATACTATGAATAGACTGCTCCTCATTGACGCTTATGCCATGATTTTCAGGGCATACTACGCTTTTATCAAAACCCCGAGGGTGACCTCTATCGGTGAAAATACCTCCGCTATCTTTGGGTTTGTCAAGACCTTAGAAGACCTTACGAAGGAGCTTCAGCCGACCCATATCGCGGTGGGCTTTGACCCCAAAGGTCCTACTTTCCGGCATGAGGCATACGAGCAGTATAAAGCCCAGCGTCCCGAGACACCAGAAGATATTCGCAAGGCTGTTCCCATCATCAAGGATATCCTGAACGCTATGCATATCACCATTCTCGAAGTCCCGGGATATGAGGCTGACGATGTTATTGGCACCATGGCACTCACGGCAGGTCGAGAAGGCTTTGAGGTCTTCATGGCGACACCCGATAAGGATTATGGTCAACTCGTGGACGAGCATATCTATATGTATCGCCCCCGCCATACCGGAGGCTTTGAACAAATGGGACCTGCCGAGGTGTGCGCCAAATATGGACTAACTAATAAGATGCAAGTTGTTGATTTGCTTGCTCTTATGGGTGACGCTTCGGATAATGTCCCGGGTTGCAAAGGGGTAGGTGAGAAGACTGCCGTCCAACTGTTGCAACAGTTTGGTTCTGTCGATAATCTGCTTGAGCATACCGGCGAACTTAAGGGTGCTCTCAAAACGAAGGTCGAGACCCAAGTGGACCAAATCCATTTCTCCAAGTTCTTAGTGACGATTAAGACGGATGTTCCCATCTCCGTCACGCCCGATGACCTCATCCTCCGTCAGCCCGACCTCCCCGCTCTCATCCCCATCTACCAACGCCTCGAGTTCAACTCCTTCCTCCGCACCATGGGAGTCAATGATGCCTCGTCTAAGGCTCCTACACATACTGACGCTGTAACGCGACCACTACGCGACCAATCCCTTACGGTTCCATTCGAGGGGGACTTGACTTTAGACCTATTTGCCGAGCCGGCGAACCAACTTCCGACCTACGATACCATCGAGAATAGGCTCTGTCAGTACCTGCTCAACCCCGAGGCGGGCTTCAATCCCTATAAGGAACCCGATTGGGAAGCCCTCAAGGCAGACTCCGCCCTCTATGCCCTCTATCAAGATGTCGAATTGCCCCTCGTTCCTGTCCTCCGCAAGATGGAACAAGCCGGTGTGCGCTTTGATCTCCCTCTTCTCAACGAGGCTGAGAAACAGTTAACCACGGAGTTAACTGCCCTCGAGTCGGAAATCTACGAGCTTGCTCATACGACCTTCAATATCAACAGCCCCGCCCAAGTGGGCGAAGTGCTCTTCTCCGACATGCAACTTGACCCCAAACAAAAACGCGGCAAGTCCGGCAAATACTCGACCTCTGAGGAGGTGCTCCAAGCCATTCGCGATAAACATCCGATTGTGGGTAAGATATTGGAGCAGCGCGAACTTAAGAAACTCATTTCCACTTACATAGCTCCTCTACCGACCTATATAAACCCCAAGACCGGCAAGATTCATACCACCTATAACCAGACGACCACCGCCACAGGACGGCTCTCGTCCTCTAACCCTAACCTCCAGAACCTGCCTATTCGTTCGGAACGGGGACAACTGATTCGCCAAGCTGTTATTCCCGATGACGGATGTGTCTTTCTATCAGCCGATTATAGTCAAATAGAATTACGCCTCATGGCGCATTTTAGTGGTGATCCTCACCTAACTGACGCCTTCCTGAAGGGGCAGGATATTCACGCAGCGACTGCTGCCAAGATTTTCCGTGTCCCCATTGAGGAAGTAACCAAGGATATGCGACGCAGGGCTAAAACTGCCAATTTCGGCATCCTCTATGGCATTTCGGCATTTGGTCTTGCGCAACAACTGGATTGTCCCCGCAGTGAGGCTAAACAACTGATAGATGACTATTTCGCCTCCTTCCCCAAGGTTGTGGAGTTTATAGAGCGGCAAAAGGAGTTTGCCCGCACTCATGGTTATGTAGAAACCCTCTTTGGGCGCAAGCGCTACTTGCCTGATATTCTGTCGCATAACGCTAATGTCCGTGCTTTCGCGGAGCGTAATGCCGTCAATGCTCCCATTCAGGGCACTGCCGCCGACATCATCAAGATGGCGATGGTCTCCATCGACCGCAGTCTCTCCTCTCTTCCCGCCCTAACACCTGCTTCTTACCCCATGATCATGCAGGTGCATGACGAGCTCAATTTCAATGTTCCTGAAGCGTTATTGGAGAAGGTAAAGACCATCGTGGTTGACGAGATGCAGAACGTGGTACACCTCTCCGTTCCCCTTATCGCCTCTGCCGGTGCCGGATCCAACTGGCTCGCCGCCCACTAAAAATAGGACTCCCCGGACGAAAATGGGCATAAAATGCCCTTAATCTACCCTCAAATCCACCAAAAACACCTAAAAATAATAAAAAACACGAAAAAAACGCAAAAAAATTTGGTGGTATCAATTTTTTTTTATACTTTTGCACCCGCTTTCGGTTGAGAGCAGTGATCTTTCATGACAAATGATAGTCACCAGCAGCGACAGCTCGGTAACGAGTTGGAACTGAGAGGAGGAATCGCGGCTACTTTTGACAGACGCAGTTTGTTAGTGGTAGCAAGCTGATTCCGACGAGGGTGCGGTAGTTCAGTTGGTTAGAATACCGGCCTGTCACGCCGTAGGTCGCGAGTTCGAGTCTCGTCCGCACCGCTCTCCGTAACCACCTTAGGGTGGTTTTTTGCTCTCTAACGAAAGGTCGCTATCTTCTCGGGTTGCCTGAGAGCCGATAGCAAGTTTGCCCAGGTGGCGGAATCGGTAGACGCGCTGGTCTCAAACACCAGTAGGTTCACCCCTGTGCCGGTTCGACCCCGGCCCTGGGTACGAGACGAGTCAACGGACTCGTCTTTTTTATACGGTTATCTTATCATATTATAGGTCATCCTTGTCAATGCCTCCGTGTAGGGGGCATTTTTTGTTTCTAAGTAACTTAATATAAATGTATTATGGTATATGGATATATTCGTGTCAGCAGCGACAAACAGACGGTAGAAAATCAGCGTTTTGAAATCCTAAGGTTCTGTGCCGGTGAGAACTTATCAATTGACGGTTGGATAGAGGAAACCGTTTCAGGGACGCGGGCATTCAATAAACGCCGATTAGGCAAACTCCTTAAACGTGTTAAGCAGGGCGATATGATTATCTGTAGTGAACTCAGTCGCCTGGGGCGCAATTTGTATATGATTATGGAGATTCTGAGTTATTGTATGCGGGTGGGGTGTAGTGTGTGGACCATCAAAGACGGCTATCGCTTGGGTGATGATATTCAGTCTAAGGTTTTGGCTTTTGCTTTTGGGCTCTCGGCTGAGATTGAGCGTAATCTTATCAGCCTGCGTACCCGGGAAGCACTGGCGCGGCTTAGGGCGGAGGGCAAGCATATAGGTCGTCCCAAGGGTACTCATAACCGTCAGGAAACAAGTCCCTGTTATCCCCATGAGGCTTTTATTCGTAAGTCTTTGTCGCGGGGTGTTTCTAAACGCGCGATTGCTCATCAGATTCACTGTAGCCGCAACACTCTCTCCCGCTACATTTCTCGCCACATGCAGGATGATGCCCTTTAACCCAAAGCGCTAATGTTTTATTTTTAGCGGACACTCATGTCCTGATATAGAAGAAAAGCAAGTGACCTTTCAGCCACTTGCCTTCGTATAGTGTTGCATACCGATGCAATACTATTATTTGACTTCTTGACCTTGCAAAGTATAGGTCTTGTCACCGCGTAGGATGAGTACTTGACCATCGCGGAGAAGTTTGATTGCTTCGGGGCTTTGTACTTGATTACTTGGTACTTCATCAAAGCCTAATGGAGCTTGGGTTGTAAACGAACCTGTCTCTGTATTCAGCACATTTCCGTTACTATCCTTAGCCGCCAATGTATAGCTATATGTCTCGCCACATTCGAGCCCTGTAACAGTAAATGCCAAACCAGCGACTTGGGTTTGTTGCGGTGCATTGTTACGCGCAGGGGCGTTGAAAGCGATTGATGTCAGTTGTCCATCGGAATTGAATATTAGCGTGCAGACGATATTGCCATTGTGATCCTTTATGACTAATTCGTACGTGTACGCATTATCTACTTTAGGCCACGCAATACCCGCTGTATTTGCAGTTGTCTCCACCATAATTGTCGTGACCTCTACCGCCTGCGCACTAATAGGTAAGATTTGTGTAAACTCTTTCCATCCATCGGCATTTTGGTAAGCAGATAGGCTTTGTGCCGGAACATATAATGTACATGGAATGCCATTCTCATAAAATGTATAGCTGCCAATATCCTGCGGCGTTGTTGCATAATTAGTTATTGAGGTCAAACGGTAGTAGTCAAAAGCACAAGATCCAATACTTGTGACGCTGTTGGGAATTACAACAGAGGTCAAACTACTGCAACCATCGAAAGCCATCAGTCCAATGCTGGTGACGCTATTGGGAATGACAATAGAGGTCAGACTGCTGCAATGATAGAAAGCACTATCTCCAATGCTTATGACACTATTTGGTATTGTCACAGAGGTCAGACTGCTGCAACCATAGAAAGCAATCGCTCCAATGCTTGTGACGCTATTGGGAATAGTCACTGAGGTCAGATTCTCGCAAAAATAGAAAGCCCAAGCTCCAATGCTTGTGACGCTATATGTTCTTGAATTATAGCTCACGGAAGCAGGGATATTAGCGGTTGTTAGTCCACTATAATTCTGACTGCTATATGTCGATTGGTACGTTACCTCTGCTGTTCTGTTGGTGTGATCGAGGTTGTAATATAAATTGCCAATTTGAACTTGGACATAGTCCCATGCATTAATAGTTCCTATGCTGACTGCTATAGCGAGCAATAGAGTAAAAAGTTTGGTTTTCATAGGTTCTAAAGCTTGTATTTGGGATATTTATAATTAGTTTTTGATTTATCCGCTAATTCCATTAGTTCTATTAAATCAGTCCATCCTGGATCAACTTGATTCTGGTACTCTATCTTCTTGAGTAGTTCCTCATATCTGATTATATTCCTTAATCTGTATCCGTACTGATGAGCGAAATCATCCATATCGATAATACCTGCTTGTACGTATATATTGAGCAGTTCCAAAGTACCTAAGTAATCATAGATGTTTAGTTTGTTTTTGTCCCAGAATTCCGTAAACTCTTTAGAAAACTGCATATCTTTTCCCAATCCATTACTTTTATGATCGTTTATATGTTGGTGAATTTCCTTGTTAGCGTCAGTGGCAAACATTTTCCTTATTTCTAGAATAGCTTTTGCATTTTCTACTTTTCGACTTTGCATATAAGTTTTTAAAGCGATGAGTGCGGTCAGTCCCATTATGCTACTTTGTAAGATAGCAGAGGATATGGCAATCCTATCGCCTTTTATTTGCTCACAAGTGAAACATACAATGAGGTATGCTAACATACATACTAAGAGAAAAGTAAGTACGCCTATTATTGTGTAATATAGGCCTTTACAAACAGATTTACTTTTACATTTTGTCATAAACAAATCCCTGCATTCGTGTCGGGCGCAACTTCTAAATTTCGCCTACTCTTTATCGGATTTTCGGCTTGCTCCGTTTTTATATCGGTTTTTTCGCATATATACAAACAAAAAGCGGGACTGCACTATTGCTGTTCCGCCATCCTAGGCTCTGGTATTGCCTGTAAATCCGAACAAACAACATTGAAGCCCACGCTGTATGTATATATACGCACGCGCTATACGCGTACCTTATACTAATACATACCAATGGGCATCTCTGCTGCAATGCTTTGGATTTACTATGAATTTACCAGATTCGGATGACCAAAACAAAGCGCGTAAGACGCCTTTTTCAATATGTCCTGTATATCACCCGCCCGAAAGAGATATTCCCTCAGTGCGGGCTCAATACAGCAAAACGTTCTTAGCCACAAGGGCACGATTACTTCTTAGCCACAAGGGCACGATTACTTCTTAGCCACAGGGGCACGATTGCTTCTTAGCCACAAGGGCACGATTTTTCCGTTTTGCGCTGCAAAGATACAATAAATTTTTGAGATAGACAAATAAAATGTGATTTTTTCTGAAAAAGAGTATCTTTTTCTGCTTAATGGGCAGCACGTGCGGTGTATTGGTTGCCGCTTAACTGCACGATGGCTTCCTGATGGTTTCCGGATGGCTTCTGATGGTGCAGTAATGCTGCCGTCTTGCTCTAGTAATGCTCTTGTAATGCTCTAGTAGTGCTCTAGTAATGCTCTTGTAGTGCTCTAGTAATGCTCCCGTAGTAGATAGGCAACACGAAGGCATCGCCACAATCCTCGGAGTGAAACTGCCATAAAAGTCGGAGTGAAACTGCCATAAAAGTCGGAGTGAAGCCGCCACAAAAGTCGGAGTGAAACTGCCACAAAAAAGCCTGTCTAACATTCGTTGGGCAGGCTACGTTGGTAATCAGATATCAGAGATCAGATGTCAGATATCAGAGATCAGATGTCAGATGTCAGAGATCAGATGTCATAGGTCAGCAATCAGAGTTCGTGACGTTCGGGGCGTTCAGTACCGCCGCGGCGGTCAGCACGTTCGGGGCGTGGACCACGACGCTCGGGACGAGGACCACGGTCCGGACGAGCAGGACGCTCCGGCTCTACATAGCCTTCGGGTTTCTCCTTCAGTGCCTTGGCAGAAAGACGGAACTTGCCGGTCTTTTCATCCACCTCGAGGAGCTTAATCATAATCTTGTCACCCTCCTTGATACCGGTCTCCTCCATGGTTTCATAGCGTTTCCAATCAATCTCAGAGATGTGCAGCAACCCTTCCTTACCGGGCATGAACTCCACAAAGCAACCATAGGGCATGATTGAGCGAACAACAGCCTCGTAGCTTTCGCCTACTTCGGGCAGAGCCACAATAGCCTTAATCTTAGCCATAGCAGCAGCCATAGCTTCACCGTTGTTGGAGGCAATCTCAACCTTACCGCCTTTCTCGTCCTCGTCAATTGCAATGACAGTACCAGTTTCGGCTTGAATACCTTGGATAATCTTACCGCCGGGGCCAATAACAGCACCGATAAGGTCTTTGGGAATATAGAAGGTTGTGATACGCGGTGCATGCGGCTTGAGGTCAGCACGTGGAGCAGGCATGCAGTCGGTAATCTTACCTAAAATATACATGCGCGCGTCGTGCGCCTGCGCGAGAGCGTTCTCCAGAATCTCATAAGAGAGTCCGTCCACCTTAATATCCATCTGGCAAGCGGTCAGACCATCTTTGGTACCGGTGGTCTTGAAGTCCATATCGCCGAGGTGGTCTTCGTCACCCAAGATATCGGAGAGGATAGCGTAGTTAGTACCCTTGTTTTCGGAGATAAGCCCCATCGCGATACCGGAAACGGGTTTCTTAATGGGCACACCGGCATCCATCAGCGCCAGCGTTCCTGCGCAAACGGTAGCCATAGAACTGGAACCATTAGACTCCAGAATATCGCTGACAACGCGGATGGAGTAAGGGAAGTCCTCCGGAATCATATTCTTCAGTGCGCGGCAAGCAAGGTTACCATGACCAACCTCGCGCCGACCAACGCCACGTTGAGCCTTGGCTTCACCGGTAGCGAAGGGCGGGAAATTATAGTGCAGCAGGAATCGGTCTGTGCCTTGTATCAGGGCTTCATCGACAATCTTCTCATCACGGCTGGTACCGAGAGTAACGGTTGAGAGCGACTGCGTCTCACCACGGGTGAAGATTGAACTGCCGTGAGGTCCCGGGAGATAACCCACTTCGCACCAGATAGGACGGATGTCGGTGGTTTTACGACCATCAAGACGCTTACCCTCGTCCAACACAGCGCGGCGCATAGCTTCTTTCTCTACATCGTGGTAGTAGCGGTCAACCATAGCGGCAACGTCGTCTACCTCAATCTCTAAGCGTGCAGCCACCTCAGCCATGTAGTCGGCTTTCTCGGTTTTGAAATCCTCGCGTATTTGGCTGAACATCGCCTCGCGGTGGTGCTTGTCCGTATCCGCGGAAGTAGCTTGGGCGTAGGCGCGAGCGTAGGAGAAGTCGTGAACGGCCTGTTTGAGTTCGTCGTCATTAACCTCGTGGCAGTACTCGCGTTTAACCTCCTTACCGTACTCCTTCATCATCTCAAGTTGTGCGCGGCACTGGGGTATGATAGCCTCGTGCGCAGCCTTGATAGCCTCCAGCATAACGGACTCAGGAACTTCTTTCATTTCGCCTTCTACCATCATGATATTGTCCTCGGTAGCGGCAACCATAAGCTCGAGGTCGGCTCGTTCGCATTGTTCAAAAGTGGGATTGATAACCATCTGTCCGTCCACGCGTGCTACGCGCACTTCCGAGATAGGACCCTCGAAAGGAATATCGGAACAAGCCAGCGCAGCTGAAGCCGCGAGACCGGCAATAGACTCCGGCATATCAATGCCGTCAGCACTATACATGGTCACATTGACAAACGTCTCAGCGTGATAATTAGCGGGGAAGAGGGGACGTAACGCACGGTCAATCAGACGTGCAATCAAAATCTCGTAATCCGAAGCCTTACCCTCACGTCGGGTGAACCCTCCGGGGAAGCGTCCTGCGGACGCAAACTTCTCTTTGTACTCAACTGTCAATGGCATAAAATCAGTACCGGGTACGGCATCCTTCGCCGAACAAACGGTAGCTAAAATCATCGTGTTCCCCAGAGTTGCCATCACGGCTCCGTCGGCTTGCTTCGCCAATTTGCCCGTCTCTAAGGTGATGATTCTTCCATCCGGTAATGGAATTTGTTTTGTTACAATGTTCATCTTAAATCGTTATATAAATTTATTTAGCCCAAAAAATCACGCAAAAATATAAAAAAATTTGGATATATGCAAAAAAAAGTGTATTTTTGCGCAAATTTTGGTAAATATCGCAGAGTTATGACGATTCAAGAACGCATAGAAGCCTTATCTCAGCAGGTGGGTAACCTCAAAGCGAGTTCTGCTGAGGAGTTGGAGAGATTGCGGATACAGTACCTCTCTAAGAAGGGTGAGTTGTCGCAGTTGTATGACGAGTTTAAGTTGATTCCGAAGGAGGATAAAGCCTCTATTGGTGCCCCGCTTAACAAGCTCAAGCAGGCCTATGAGGCGCGGTTCAATGAGATGAGAGAGTCTCTGGCTACCGCTATTGCTGCGGCTCAACCCAAGGAGGATCTCACGCGTACACCTGACCCCCTTAAATTAGGGACAAGGCATCCCCTGAGTTTGGTTAGGGAGGAGATTATAGACATCTTTAGCCGAATCGGTTTCACGGTCGCCGACGGACCGGAGGTGGAGGATGATAGGCACGTGTTCAGCCTGCTCAACTTCGCGCCCGAACATCCCGCGCGGGATATGCAGGATACCTTCTTTATCGAGAAAGAACCCGGTGAACAAAAGCCGACGGATATTCTACTGCGCACCCACACCTCGTCTGTTCAGACCCGTGTGATGCTCAACCAGCAACCGCCTATCCGCGTTCTCTGCCCGGGTCGTGTGTATAGGAACGAGGCTATTTCTGCTCGTGCACACTGCTTCTTCCATCAAGTGGAGGGACTCTATATCGACAAGAACGTGAGCTTCGCCGACCTCAGAGAGGCGTTGCTGTACTTCGCCAAGGAGATGTTTGGTCCTGAAACGAAGATTAGACTTCGCCCGTCCTACTTCCCTTTCACTGAACCAAGTGCCGAAATGGACATCAGTTGTGATATTTGCGGAGGAAAAGGTTGCTCGTTCTGTAAAGGTACCGGTTGGGTAGAGATATTAGGCTGCGGCATGGTGCACCCCAATGTGTTGGAAGCTTGCGGAATAGACAGTAAGGTCTATACCGGTTATGCTTTCGGTATGGGCGTTGAGCGTATTGCTAACCTCAAGTATAAGGTCAAGGACTTGAGGCTGTTCTCGGAGAACGATGTGCGGTTCTTGAACCAGTTCGAGGCGTCTTAAGAACCTCCGGTTAACCGGACTCCCGAATCTCCAAAATTCCCCAAAAATGACAAAAAAGTAAAAAAAATAAAGTTTTTTTTGTATATGTCAGAAAAAAGCAGTACTTTTGCACGCTTTTTGGAACCGGACCGCCTTGAGATCGGTGTTCACGAGTATGATTACGTGCTGGATAGCGCGTGGTTTAAGGCAGTGGAGAAGAGTGAGATCCTCGGCGGTGAGGTTCGGTGTCATGCCATTTTGACGGTCAATGAGGAGGGCTACACCCTCTCGATAGACTGCCAAGGTAAGGTACAAGTGACTTGTGACCGTTGCTTAGACGAGATGGACGTGGATATAGATGTCCAAGAGGATGAAGTGGAGTCGGAGGACAGCAAGTGCTTAGATCTTGAATGGCTGGCATATGAGATAATCGCCACATCTCTCCCTCTGGTGTTTAGGCACCCCGAGGGAGAATGTGATGAGAGCGTAACTAAATTTATTAACTAATTTATATTTATTCGCGTTGAGAAAACGCACTGATTATTATGGCACATCCTAAAAGAAGACAATCGCACACCAGACAAGCGAAGCGTCGTACCCATGACGTGGCTAAGATGCCGGCATTGGCTATCTGCCCCAACTGCGGCGCACACTACATTTATCACACCGTATGCCCGAGCTGTGGCTACTACCGTGGTAAACTGGCTGTGGAGCAGGCTGCAGAAGCGTAAAGACCTGCGAGACCGAAGGCGCTATGCCCTCGGTCTCTCCTTAAAAGAGTCGTGAGATTCCTAAATTTACATTATTTATGACAGATTTTAATCATTCGGCTCCACAGGAAGGTGGAGCTCCGCGTCGTAGAACGCGTATTACTCGTCCGGCTAATACCTATGAGCATGTCGGCGAGAGACCTCGCTTTAACTCTGAATCTTCAGAAAGACCTCGTTTTGAAGCATCACCCCCCCGTTTTAATCGCGAACACCCTAAGTTCGGGCAAAAGCCCCAACAGCGCAAGTTCACACGCAATGAGGCAACCTATAGTCAGAAGAAACGCTTCGAGTATCACGAGAAGTATGAAGACCCCACTAAACCCATTCGTCTCAACAAGTACCTTGCTAATGCCGGTATCTGCTCGCGCCGAGAGGCGGATGATTTCATCCAAGCAGGTGTGATCACCGTTAATGGCGAAATAGTTGATAATCTGGGTGCTAAAGTGCTGCCGACGGACAAGGTGATGTTCCACAACCAACCTGTTCATCGTGAGCACAAGGTGTATATTCTCCTCAATAAGCCCAAGAACTGTGTCACCACGACCGATGACCCCGAAGAGCGCAAGACGGTGATGGATATAGTCAAGAACGCTTGTCCTGAGCGGATATACCCCGTTGGGCGTCTGGACCGCAACACGACCGGTGTCCTGCTGCTGACCAACGATGGCGACCTGGCAGCCAAACTGACGCACCCCAAGTTCGGGAAAAAGAAGGTTTATGCCGCAACGCTTGACAAACCCCTTGACCCCGTTGATGAGGCTATTCTGCGTAACGGCATTGAGCTTGACGGCGAGAAGATTATTCCCGACGCACTCGAGTTTCCCAAGGAGGAAGACCGCAGTTGGATAGGTTTGGAGATTCACTCCGGACAAAACCGTGTGGTACGCCGTCTCTTTGAGAAGGTCGGCTATAGGGTCATTAAGTTGGATCGTGTGTCCTTTGCAGGTCTCACCAAGAAGAATGTCCCGAGAGGGAAGTTCCGCTTCCTCACCCCAAAAGAGGTGGCGATGCTGCAGATGGGAGCGTTTGAGTAGATGCATAATTATCACTATAATGATAGGTATATGAAAATCAAAGAGCTGGTATATATGGCAGCAATAGTATTGGGAGTAAGTGCATGCTCCACACAACCTGCCGCCACCGATAAGGCTCCGATAACCAAGCCCGAGATTAGGCTTGATGGAGACCGCTTTACGGCAGAAGCGCTATGGGCGATGGGGCGTATCAACGAGGCGCAAGCCGATGTGGAAACAGGTCTGATAGCCTATTCGGTCAGTTACTATTCCGTTGCGGAGAACCGCTCAACGACTTGGATCCGTGTACTTGATATAGACGGCAAGGTCGTGGACGAGTTTGTGGGCAATAGCCCCGCATGGTTCGGTAATGGCGGCGTGTTGGCGTATCTCAATCAGGGCAAACTCTTCTTCCGTATGTACGACAAAACGAGCATCGAGGTCACTATGGATGATGCATGCGCGCAAGCCATGGCGGAAGGAGTGGAAGGCTTTCTGCTCAGTCCTATGCGGGATAAGGTCATTCTGATTACCCAAGTCAAGACCGTTGAGTCAACCGTTGATAAGTACCCCGACCTACCCCTTGCGACGGGTAGGGTAGTGGACGATATGATGTACAAGCATTGGGACGAATGGACCGAGAGTGCACCGCAACCTTTTGTTTGTCAACTCCATATCACCTATCGCGGTGAAGGAGAAGCTATCGTCAAAGCCCATGTCTCGAACCCCGTCAATATCTTAGAGGGTACTAAGTATGAGAGCCCCATGAAACCTTGGGGCGGTGTGGAGCAACTCGCTTGGGCACCGGACAACAAAACCGTTGCCTATACGTGCCGCAAGAAGACAGGCCTCGCTTATGCCATCTCAACCAACAGCGATATCTACCTCTATGACACCGAAACAGGTGAGGAACGCAATATCACCGAAGACAATAAGGGCTACGACACTAACCCGTCGTTCTCTCCGGATGGCAAGCGCATTGCTTGGCTATCCATGGAGCATGACGGCTACGAGAGTGACGAGAATAGACTGATGGTACTGGACCTCACTAACGGTGAGAAAACCTTTGTCTCCAAGAACCTCAACACGAATGTCGATAGTTACTATTGGTATGATAATGAGCGTATTCACTTCAGCGCTTGCTGGCACGCCTGTGTCGGATTATATGAAATCGATTTAGAGGGTGCGTTCCGACAGATTGCCGGTGGGCAGTATGACTATATTCCTGTCCTTGGGGGTGTGGATGAGCAGATTTATTACCTTAGGCACTCCATGTGTGAGGCGAATGAGCTCTATCGTCAGCACTTATTGACCAACAAGGTCACCCAACTGACCTATGAGAACAAGAATATCTACGACCAAGTGACTATGGGGCATGTTGAGCCCCGTTGGCAGAAAACATCGGACGGTAAGGAGATGTTGACATGGATCATCTATCCCCCGCATTTCGCCCCCAACAAGAAGTACCCGACCTTGCTCTACTGCGAGGGAGGACCGCAAAGCCCTGTCAGTCAGTTCTGGAGCTATCGATGGAACTTCATGATGATGGCGGCTAACGACTATATCGTTGTTGCGCCGAACCGTAGGGGGCTGCCGGGCTTTGGTAAGACTTGGAATGAACAGATTAGCGGCGATTATGGTGGTCAGTGCATGCGCGATTACTTGAGCGCGATTGACGAGGCAGTTCGTAACCTGCCCTATGTTGATAGGGACCATTTGGGTGCTGTCGGCGCTTCGTTCGGGGGATTCAGTGTCTACTGGTTAGCCGGTCATCATAACAAACGCTTCAAGGCGTTCATCGCCCATGACGGCATGTTCAATTTCGACATGCAGTACCTCGAGACCGAGGAGATTTGGTTCACCAACTGGGATTTAGGAGGGCCTAATGACGGCACACGAGCCGACTGGGGAGCATACTGGAACAAGAGTAATAAGATAGCCCAAAAAACCTATGCCAACAGCCCGCATCTGTTTGTCGATAAATGGGACACGCCTATTCTCTGTATCCACGGGGAGAAAGATTACCGCATTCTTGCCAACCAAGCCATGGCGGCTTACGATGCCGCTAAACTGAGGGGTGTTGATGCCGAGTTACTCATCTTCCCCGACGAGAATCACTGGGTGCTTAAGCCTCAAAACGGTATCTTGTGGCAACGCACGTTCTACGCATGGTTAGACAAGTACCTGAAATAGTCATTTTCGACCTCGACGGTACTATCCTTAATACCATTACCGACTTGGGTAACGCATGTAACCATGCGCTGCTGCAAGTCGGTCTTGCGCCTATAGACATCGATGTCTACCCGCACTTGGTGGGCAATGGCGTGAATAAGTTGATTGAGCGTGCCATACGCTATGTCGCGCCTGATTCGGGCATGACGGTGGAAGCAATGAGACATTATTTCATTCCGTACTACGACGCTCACTGCACCGATTGCACCAAGCCCTATGAGGGTGTGCCCGAGATGCTCACGGAACTCAAGAAGAGGGGCTATCAACTCGCTGTTGCCTCTAACAAGTACCAAGACGGTGTGAGCCGTATCGTCCCGCACTTCTTTCCCGATATGTTTGAGCAAGTACTGGGAGAGCATGAGGGCTGTCCGCGCAAGCCCGAACCACAGATTATTGACGAGATACGACAAGGTAGGAGCGCTCTCATGGTGGGGGACTCGCTTGTGGATATAGCGACCGCTAAGAACGCCGCGGTTCCTGTGATCGCTTGCTCGTGGGGATTTGAGCGAAGAGACCAACTCGTTGCTGCTGAACCCGATTATATCGTTGCTGAACCCGCACAAATACTATCGCTACTCGGATGACCATGAAACGCACACTCTTCCCCCTCTTACTCGCGCTGATGACTACACTCTCTGTGCGAGCGCAAATCCCTTACATGGCTGAGACGGTCGGGAACGGCTATTTCTATGCCTACACCTCTGTCAAGTTTCGGCCCGGACATAATGCTATGGAGAATTACACCAATATCGCTTACGGTATTGGTAACCACATGCAGGTCGGCTTAGACCTCTACCTCTCAGGCATTGGTCAACCCTCTATTGATTGGGGCTATACGTTTCGGTTCAATGCTTTTTCGTCCAACTACTTCTCTATTGGCGGACAAGAAACGGTGTTCTTCAACCTCTTAGACTCGCACCGCTTTAAGACCAACCAGTTCATGCTCATCCTATCGGGCTCTTTCACGCCCAACGGACGCTTCAAGTGGACCTCTAATACCTTCTGGTACTGGGCACGATCGGGAGAACATACCTTCGAGCAGAACTGGAATATTGGCTATAACTTTGCCTTGGGAGAAAAGGGGGGTAACCTCTGCCCGATGATTGGTTGTGCCCACTCGTGGCAGTTCGAGCAGGTGCCCACACCGGCTGCGGGGCTCGTCTATAACTATAAATGGCTCTTCGCCTACCTCTGGTGTGACAGATGGTTCAGCGAAGACCCGCGTGTCGTTATAGGTCTGGAGTTTATTATCCCTACGATTTAATCATTGGCGTAAATCTCGTTGACGAGCAAGTCGACGACATTATTTCTCTTTTCGCACAGCAGCACATACTTTTGCCAGAAATCCATCATGACCGGTGACGCGTCCTGCAGGAATAACTCTATACCCTGTGTATCAATACGATTAGTCACCATGCCGACGGTCATCATGTGGGTATCAAAAGCAGGTTGGTAGCGCGCGTCTTCCTTTTCCTCAACATACACCTCTCGGAGAAGACCAATCTCCACTAATCGCGTCAGTAGATTGCTGACAAGACGCATCGGCAACTTGTTCTCTAAAGCTAACTCGCGCGCGGTGTATGGCTCCTTGTCACCCTCAAAACGCAGGATAATACGGTTCAGGATAAAGAGGGTCACAAAGTCCTTGTAACGACGAGACATAATCGCTATATCTTGAGCATAATCGAACTCCTCGTTGTTCTGAATAGCGTAGGTCATAGACGCACCGATAAGAATCAACTGATTCGTCCATTGCATCAACATGATGGTGATCATCATACCGCCAAATGCTCCATACACAATACTTGTGCGACCTAATAACATCGTGATGTAAACGGACAGCATTTGGAGCAGTTGGAAGAGTGTGCCCATCGCGATAGCGGGGAAGATAGCGGCGCTAAAGTGCACCTTGGTATTAGGAACCGCCATGTATATCCATAGGAAGAGTCCCCACACGATAAGGAACTGCACAATACGCACTATCATCTTACGCATGTTCACGAACAAAGGCAGGGCGTTGAGCGTGCTCTGCACTACCAAATCCATACCCGAACTGACTATCACTAATAGTGGAATAGCAAGGAGCAGAGATAGATAATTAACCACTTGACGCATGAGCGAGCGGGTCTTTTTCACATCCCAAATGTCGTTAAAGGCTTTCTCTACATTCCGGAAAAACTGGTACACAACCCAGAACAAAATGACAATACCAATTCCCACAAACAGACCACCGTGGGCCGTCTCAAGGTAACGCTCAACCATGCCCATAATCGCAGGCACTAATCCAGCTTCCGCTAAAATGGACTTGTTCAGTTGCATCTCTATAAGGTCGGTAAAACCGAAACCTTTCGCTATTGCGAAAATCATTGCACAGATGGGAATCGTCGCAAAAATGAGGTAGTAGGTTAGGCCGGCGGCTGTCAGATTCAACTGCTTGGAGGTAAACCCTTTAATCACAATGATAATGGTCCGCAGTAAGTCCTTCCATAGCCTACTGAAGAAACCGCTCTCGCGACGCTCAAACGAGGTCTGACGCCATATATCGGTCTTGATGAATTGACCTATTTTTTGAAATTTGCCCATAATTATTCTTTTTGGCTGCAAATGTACTAAAAAATTTTGATATATGAAAATATTTCATTACTTTTGCAAACTTAAAGTTGCAAAACCATGATAAAACTATCCAGTTCTATGCACAATGAGGAGTTACACCTCCCGTTTGAGTTACCCGCCACGTGGGTTGAGACCCACCAAGTACTTGCGATCCTGACAGGAGGCACAGAGGCTCTTTTCCTTGCCGAGTTAGAGAGGGGCACAATCACGCTCGATAAACCTATCTACCTCGTTGTTTCGGGGCAATCCAACTCCTTGGCTGCCTCCTTGGAAATCCTAACCTATATTCTCAGTCACGGTGGCGAAGGACACCTGCTGCGCAGTGCCGCAGACATAGAGGAGCATGAGGATAAACCCATGCGCTTAGGGGTTATCGGTAAACCCTCCGATTGGCTTATCGCCAGCTTTGTTGATTATCAGCAAGTTCGTCGCGAGCTGGGCTATGAACTCGTAGATATCCCCATTGAGGAAGTGACCTCGCTCGGGCTTGTTGATGCCGGATTAGATGGAGCTAACGCTATCTATGAACGCCTAAAGGAACTGGTTGAGAAATATCACTTAGACGGGCTGACCTTGCGCTGCTTTGACCTGCTGACCACCGTCAAGAACACCGGCTGTATCGCCCTCTCTAAACTCAACGATGAGGGCGTTCCTGCAGCATGTGAAGGCGATATACCCATGTTGCTGACCATGATGATTGCACGACGCAAGTACGGTCAACCGGGCTTCCAAGTCAACCCTGCCCGTATTGAAGCGGATGGCAAAATGCTTTGGGCGCATTGTACCGTGCCACTCACCATGACAACAAGCCATGTCCTTACCACACACTTCGAATCAGGTATAGGGGTGGGAATCCATGGCGAACTGCCGCTCGGCACTTATCGTCTCATGAAACTCAGCACTGACCTGCATACCTTGTTGGATGAGCCTGTCGAACTGATTGCTAATCAGTTCGAACCCAACCTTTGCCGTACGCAGGTCTGGCTGCAAGCCACGCCCGAACTCGCTTCCCGACTCCTCTCGCACCCCCTCGCCAACCACCACTTGTTGGTGCACGTGCCCAATCGCGCATAAAACTTGGAGCGATGGCCTCTTTCCTTCACCTACATGATCCCCCAATCTAATTATCTGCTATTTTTGTGAAAATGCGCTAAATCCTGCAAAAACGAAAATAAATTTGCATATGTCAGAAAATTTCCGTACCTTTGCAGGCGAAAGTTGCAAAGAAAATAAACAACATGGCACAAACAATCATAGATAAGATTGAATATCTCGTTCTGCTGGTGGCGGAATTCGCCCGTTTGAACAAGGTGTCCGAAATGCAATCATCCGGCTATGTATATAGTTACCTAACAGACGAATTAAATAAATAAAACAATAACCGCCTATCGCATAAAACAACTTATAGGCGAAAACTGAACAATATGAAGTCCGAACTTTCGAAAAACAATACTGCCGTTTTGTTTTCTGACGCAGACCTGTCTGCGCTGGCAGATAAGATTGTGCAAGTGGTGGAGGAAGGCAAGCAGGCGTTAGCTATCAGTATCAACGAGACCATCAAAACGACCTATTGGAACATCGGACGATATATTGTGGAGTTTGAGCAAGAAGGCAACGCACGCGCCAAATACGGAACAGCTTTGTTGTCCAACCTTGCCAAAATACTGCGCGCAAGAATAGGACGCGGTTACAGCCGTCCTAACCTGAACAACATGCGCAAGTACTATCTCCTATTCCCAAATTGTCAGACAACTGACAAATCTGTCGCAAATTGTCAGACATCTGACAAATTGACTTGGTCGCATATCTGTGAACTGATTACGATAGAAGATGATTTAGAGCGCGAGTTCTATGCCAAAGAGTGCGTTGCGGAAAATTGGTCTGTAGATTACCTGCATCGTCAGAAAGAAAGCGGTCTGTTCATGCGGTTGGCATTGAGTAAAGATAAAGAAGGTGTGCTTGCTTTGGCAGAAAAAGGGCAGCAGGTTCAATCGCCGGAAGATGTTGTCAAATCTACTTATACGCTGGAGTTCTTGGGACTGCCCGACAAGTATAAAGAAAGTCAGTTAGAAAAGAAACTGCTTGACAACATGCAAATGTTTTCAATCCGCCAATAGGCATTGTTTTAAGCCACTATAAGGACGAATTGATTGTGGAATATGCCACATACGGAATGGATAGCAACCTCTTTGTTTCGCAATATGAACTCTTCCTGCCCAACAAAGCAAAACTGCGCAAAATGGTTAAAAAGATATTATCATAAATACACATTCCGTCCCTCTCCGAGACGTTAAATCGGAGCACCTCGCGCGTCGCGACGCGCGATAACATATTTTATAAACAGCGTTTATTGACGCTTTGTACTTGGCTACTCTGAATCTGGAAAATTCAATTTACTACAGTCAAGGCATTGCAACGATAGATGTCTGCTTGTATATTCATTCAGACACACTTTTTAGGTGTGCTGTATCTATATACGGCGTGGCTTCTGTGTTGCTTGATCTACTGTAGTAAAGGCAATTCCAGAGCCAAGAGTAGCGGGTCGAGTAATATCGGAGCCCGCTTTTTATAGCCAGACAGAGCATAGACGCATAAAAAAAACTGAAATGCGAACGTTTTGGCTCATCATTTATTACGGCATCGCACGCTATTTACCAAAATCCAATAGGCCAATATTGGGGCGTTTTGCGCAGTGGTTGCGTTGGCAATGTGCCAAGCATCTGTTCGCAGAATGTGGTGGATACGTTAATCTGGAACAAGGGGCATATATCGGAGATGGCTCACAATTCCATTTTCTTAATGGGGGATGTATTGGTAAAGATTTTGTCAATCATTGCCGCATTGTAACTGTGCATGGTGGTTTGTTAATGGGCGAAAATATTTTATTTCAAGGTGGAGGTCATTCCTATGACAACCCCGATTTACCAATAGGTAGCGAAGGAACTATGCCTTCTACCCCATTAGAAATAGAAGAAGATGTGTGGATAGGAACACGTGCGATTATTTTGCCCGGCTGTAAACATATCGGAGCGCATAGTATTATCGGAGCTGGAGCTGTAGTTACAAAAGATGTTCCTGCTTATGCGGTTGTGGGAGGTAATCCCGCAAAAGTACTTAGAATGCGTAAGTAATACGCCATGGTTTGAACAAACAAAGATGTCTAAAGACTTTACGGCCATGTCAGTCTATTAGGAGCATTGGATAGCGAGGGAAAGAGCGTGTATGTCGTCAAAAATAGCCTGAACAGCTTGCGGGGGAAGATTATGGTCTTTAGCCCACTGCAGGCGTTGGGTCAATAGCTCGTTATAGCGCTCCGGCTGGAGGGGCGTGATACCTTTTTCGTGCTTGTAGTCCCCAATAGCGCGGGAGACCTCCATACGCTGCGCGATGATGTCCCATAACTGCTCGTCCAGTTCGTCTATCTGCGCGCGGAACCAAGGCAAGTCGCTACGCGTTTGAAGGGCTGCACCGTTAAAAGGCGCTACGCGCGTTAAAGAGTTAGCCAGAACCGTAGGGGTGATTTGCTGCTTGGCATCGGAGAGAGCATGGGCTGGGTCATCATGCACCTCAACCATGAGACCGTCATAGGCAAGCGTGCGCGCTTTAGCAATAAGAGCAGGAACCTTAGCCGCATCACCGGACATGTGGGACGGATCTAAGAAAAGAGGAATATCGGGTCGTGCTTGTCGCAACGCATATGCCATGTGCCAACGGGGGTGATGATTGCAACCACGATGAATAGCCACGACAGTGGCTGCCTTCTCCAAGCGTGCTATATTGCCCAACCAGAGGGGCACATCGTCGTTGACGGGGTTCTTGATATAGACGACCGGTGAGCGACCGGGCGCAACGGCTGTGCTGCCGACTGCCAATGCATCGGCAATGGCTTGGACGGCAATAGGGTTGGCACTTGTGCGCGCACCTATCCATAAATGCGTAATGCCGGCTTCTAAACAGAGACGCACTTGTTCGCCCGTAGCTACTTCCGTTGACGCGGGGATGTGATAAGTCGCGGCAACCTCTTGTAACCAAGGAAGACCTCGGGCACCAACGCCCTGAAAAGTGCTGGGCGATGTGCGGGGTTTCCAGAGCCCTGCACGGAAAAGAAACCTGTCGCCACGCGACGTTAACGAGTTAACGAGCGCACCCGCTATACGCAACACTTGCTCCCGAGATTCGGCAGCGCAAGGACCTAATATGAGAGATTCAAGATTCACGGCATAGGTTGGTCAGTAAGGGTTAACACACAGTAACTAACACGAAGTAATCAACACGAAGTCCTTTATGCTTTGAGGGCGGCGATGGATTCTTTGAGGGTAGCGATACGGGACTCCGCATCACTCTTCTTCTTACGCTCTAACTCAACGACCTCGGGCTTCGCGTTTTGCACAAACCGCTCGTTATTGAGCTTAGCCATAACACCCTTTAGGAAAGCCTCTTGGTGCGCCAACTCAGCCTCCAACTTGTGCTTCTCCTCATCCTTGTTTATATATTGGTCGAGTGGCACAGCAAACTCGGTGGTGCCGACAATGAATGTAGATGAGACCTCTCCCCGTCCCTTCCCGGAAGCAAAGGAGTCGACTATCACTACATTGGCGAGTTTAGAGACTAACGAAGACAGTTCGTACGGGCTAATGAGGGTCAAACTGTCCTTGTTGGGGATGTTCTTCTGGGCACGGATATTGCGTACGCCACCGATGATGGCTTTCATGTCCTCGACGGACGCCATGAAGGAGCCGTCCTTGTCCAGCGATGCAAACTCGTCAACATCCCAGTCCGTTTCGGCAGGGAACATGATGGTCTCACCTTCTTCGCGGGCATCCAACTCGTGCCACAACTCTTCGGTGATGAAGGGCATGAAGGGGTGGAGCAGACGAAGCATGCGGTCAAAGAAAACATGGGTCGCCTGAAGCGTTTGGGCATTGATGGGGTACCCATACTCGGGCTTGATCATTTCAAGGTACCATGCTGAGAACTCATCGGTGAAGAGTTTATAGATGGTCATGAGGGCTTCGCTCAGACGGTACTTGCCAAAGAGGTCTGAGACTTCCTTCTCAGTCTGCGCCAGCTTGATAGTGAACCAAGTGACGGCTAACTTATCTGCATCAGAGGGAGCCGTATCGGTCACTTCCCAACCCTTAATGAGCCTAAAGCAGTTCCATATCTTGTTGTTGAAGTTACGCCCTTGCTCACAGAGACTCTCGTCAAAGAGAATATCGTTGCCTGCGGGCGCACAGAGCATCATGCCCATGCGGACACCGTCAGCACCGTACTTGGCAATCAACTCGAGCGGGTCGGGACTGTTGCCCAGGGACTTAGACATCTTACGACCTAACTTATCGCGCACGATACCGGTGAAGTAAACATGCTTGAAGGGCATATCATGCTTGTACTCATAGCCCGCCATAATCATACGAGCTACCCAGAAGAAGATGATATCCGGACCCGTAACCAAGTCGGCAGTGGGATAATAGTAGCGTATCTCGTCGTTGTCGGGGGCTTCAATGCCGTTGAAGAGACTGATGGGCCAGAGCCATGAACTGAACCAAGTATCTAACGCACCTTCATCTTGAACATAGTTGCCTTCGGGCTTGGTCTCGGCTACGATAATCTTGTCATCGGGATAGGCTTCCAAACCGGTTTGCGCCAATAGGTCGGCATCGTAGTAAGCCGGGATACGGTGACCCCACCATAATTGACGAGAGATGCACCAGTCCTTGATGTTGGTAAGCCAAGAAGAGTAGGTGTTCTTATACTTGGCGGGATAGAAGACTATATCATCGTTCATCACAGGACCTAATGCGATGTCCGCAAAGTGCTGCATGCGGATGAACCACTGCAAGGAGAGGCGTGGCTCAATAGGCACATTGGTGCGCTCGGAGTAACCGACCTTATTGTCATAGTCCTCGATATGGTCAACGAGCCCTTGCTCTTGGAGGTCAAGGATAATCTGCTTGCGGCAGTCAAAACGGTCCATGCCGTGGTACTTCGCGACATTGGGACGCAACTCGGCCTCAATAGTGTCCATGTTGAGGTGGGCATCGGGGGTGAAGATATCAATGGTCTTGAGGTTGTACTTCTGCCCGAGAGCATAGTCGTTGACATCATGGGCAGGCGTAACCTTCAAACAACCGGTACCGAAACCGATCTCGACATACCTGTCTTCTATAATGGGAATGACGCGCCCGACTCCCGGAACGATAACATGCTTACCGCGCAGCCATTGGTTCTTCTCCTCCTTAGGATTGATGCAGACGGCTATATCACCGAAGATAGTCTCGGGACGAGTGGTAGCAACGATAGCGTAATCGGCTCCTGTGGCAGGATTGACGACACCCTCCTCCGCTACTTTATATTTAAGGTAATAGAACTTATTGTGCTCATCGTGGTAGATAACCTCCTCGTCGGAAAGGGCAGTCTGCCGTTCGGGGTCCCAGTTGACCATTCGCAGCCCACGGTAGATGAGACCTTTATTATATAGGTCGACAAAAACCTTAATGACTGCCCTTGAACGGGTCTCGTCCATGGTGAAGGATGTTCTGTCCCAATCGCAGGAACAGCCGAGCGTGCGCAGTTGCTTGAGGATAATGCCTCCGTGCTCGTCAGTCCAATCCCAGCAGTGCTTGAGGAACGCCTCACGGGTAAGGTCCGACTTGTTAATACCCTGCTCCTTGAGACGCTTAATGACCTTGGCTTCCGTAGCGATAGAGGCGTGGTCGGTACCGGGCACCCAACAGGCGTTCTTACCTTCCTGACGGGCACGACGAACCAAAATATCCTGAATAGTTTCGTTCAGAACATGCCCCATATGGAGCACACCGGTCACATTGGGTGGGGGAATAACGATAGTATACGGTTCACGCTCGTCAGGCGTGGAATGAAACATCTTGTTGTCAAGCCAATATTGATACCACTTGGCTTCAATGAGAGAGGGATTGTACTTCGTTTCCATGTGTAGTTGTTTTTTTAGCGGGCGCAAAAGTACAAAAAAATATTGGAAATAGCAAAAAAAGATAGTTTTTTTTGCGTAATTAAAAAAAAAGTAGTATTTTTGTGCCCGAATTTTTGGTGTTTGTTTATTCAACATGTCGTAAAGATAAGATGAAGCAATGGTTTAGGCTCATAGTACTCATTATGTTGGTCTGTATGGGGCTTCCCTTATGGGCAGATAAACCTGCCAGCCCATTATCCGGTACGGATTTCTGGATAGCCTTTCTCAGCAATAATGAGGCTCCTGCCGATGATGAGTCGTTGGATTTGTCTGTTTATATAGTGTTGGACAAAACACCGACAGCACCGGTATCGTTTACGATGGAGGTTGGTGCCAATGCCTATCAGACTTTTACGGTGCCCGCCGGAACTCGGTATTGGCCTGTTGAGCATATGGCTAGTGCGCTTGTCTATTTGGAGAAGATGAATGACGCTACGGGTGCTCCTGTAAGGAAAGGCTTGAGGGTATATGTTAATGACGGTGTGACCCGTTTCTCGTGTTACGCGTATAATAAACAAGGCGTAGGCAATACCATTAAGCAAGACGCATCCATCGTCTTTCCTGTGCAGTACTTGAAGCGTGAGTATTATGTTCTTAACTATCAACAAGATAATAAGTCTAGTGAGTTTGCCGTTGTTGCGACCCAAGATAATACCATTGTCACCATCACGCCCTCTGCACCGATGTCTAATGGCTGGATAGCCAATCGTGAGTATCGAGTGAGGCTTAATGCCGGCGAGGTTTGTTATTTGGCTTCACCGCCTGCCACGGACCTCAATCCCATTGTGGAGTTATCCGGCACTAAGATTTGTTCGGACAAAGATGTGGCAGTCTTCGCAGCCAATGAACTTGTACAGATTCCGCAGAGTTCAACTTATGGCTCCAACTCGGTTTATGAGCAGTTGTTGCCGATTGAGTACTGGGGGCAAGGGGATTACTATATAGCGCTTCTCGGGCATACCAAACTGAACGCCTTCTATGGTATTGCAGAGGAGCAAAATACTACTACCACCATTACGGCGAACTATCCCGATGCGACATGGAACTTCGTAGAGCAGGTGGCAGGCGGTAGTCCATTGGGACGAAACACCAATCCAATCCAAAAAGTAGAGGATTATTATCTCATTGCTCAGAACGAGAGTTATGCCGTGCCTGATGTACATATCACAACTGATTTTCCTGTGTTGATGAATAGTTACCTGCCTTGCGGTAACCTTAATCCGGAGACATTTGGTTCCGGTCGTACCGCGTACACGGTGGAGTGGGGTAACCCCGCTAACGCGATTGTTCCCTCCTGGTCTCAGCGCACCAAGAGGACGGTCTTTTTTACCCGCAAACTCAATTATTTGAGTCGCTCCGGTGGTGTTTACCCGCAAGCTCATTTGGTTCAGATTATCACTGCCGCCCGCGATACGGACATGATTACCGTGGATGGTGTTACCGTAGAGGGCTTTACTGTGATGGCCTCTGATCCCACCATGGCCTATACTTCTTATAATATTGATACCCTGCACTTTGGTGCGCATGAGGTAGAAACTACCGGTGATGGTTTTATCGGCACCGTCTATGGTTTTACCCACGGTTTAGGATATATGTACACCTTGGGCTTTAATCCCAATCCCCAAGAAAAGACACTCGTCATAGCCGAAGACTCCACATGGCACATGATGAGCCCGACGAGTTACGACTTACCTTACGATACCGTGCTCAATGGTTGGTTCCAACGACAGTTAGATCGTACGGTAGTTGTTGACTCACAGCGCGTTGATACGGCATACGTCTGCGATAGTACGGTTCTGCACTACAAGGAGACCTTGCCTAAAGCCGGTATGATAGACTCTATCGTCTGGTGGGTCTATGATTATGGCGTAGATGGTGAAACAGAAGGGGCTGTTATGGCGCACTATAACTTCTTAGACAACGGACGGACAGATTCCCTTGCTGAGGTCAAACAGCGGTACGAGTACCTCTTTGCACTTGACCCGCAGAAAGAGTTACAGCCCAAAGACCGTGACCCGTATAGGTTCTACCAAGTACGCGCCATCATCTATAACAAGAAGTTCATCTGTCAGGACTTGGAGGCGTCGATAGACACCTTCCGCACCATGACGCGCGTTGCACGTGCCTATAACGACACAATAGCGCGGCGAGTCATTTGCGTCAACGATACTGTCCATTGCTTCAGCGATAATGGCGCCCCGCTCGCCTACGATACGCATGACGAGACACTTAATAAACCCACTATCTTCATGGCAACAGGGGACGGGTGGCTCGAGCATCATACCTATGACGCTGCGGCGTTCCACCTTGGACACTTTGAAGGAGTAGGGGATACAACCTTTGTCAGACATTATACCACCATCTATGGCTGTGACTCTATCATGTCCTTCCAACTACATATATGCGACACATCGTTGACGGTGCTTGATACCACGATATGTCAGAACCATGTGGAGGAGTATCGTCGTAAGATAGTAGCCGCTAATCCCTATCTCTTTGACCAAGTGACCTTTGCGGAACGGCCGGGCGATTGGACTTACCGGGATACCTTACGCTCCCACCAGTGCGACCCGATAGCGCAACAGTTCAATGACCTTAAGTTCCTTGACCCTCTCACGGGTGGTTGTGACTCGGTGATCGCGCTAACGATACATGTCGGTGAGGTCGTGCGTGATACGATACGCAAGAACGACTGGTGCGTTGTGCCGGCAGAAGGACAGGAGACCCCTGACCCGAACGATGAGTATGTCTGGTATCACGATGTGGATGGTGACGGCGTGGAGGACTCTATTATGACGATTAAATTCAGTCAAATGAGGTCCATCGGTCGTTCGCAATACCAAGGTTTCTTCTCCGATACCCTTCGTTCGCACACTTGTGCAGCATGCCGAGAAGTGTCAACAGAAGGTGGTTGTGACTCAATCATTGTGCTGCAACTGACGGCACGCGAGAGCTTCGTCAAGTATACCGACCTTTCGTACAGTCGTTTCTGTGACTCAGTGTATGATCCAGCGACGCATAGTCTGGTGAAAAATACGTTCTACTGGCAACAGAACCGATTTGGTACTAATTATGGTTCCGCGTACTACCTTGCGAATCCTAAGACCCTCTATTTGGTAGATGGGACAGTCGAGACTCCTATCCGTTCTGATACGGTGATGAACCTCTCTGCAGGCTCGTATGTCATACAAGACCAGTTCACATCAATAGACGGTTGTGACTCCATTTGGCGTTGGAACCTCGTTATCACGCATGCTGAGTACCACATAGAGGAACACTCCATGACCGATAAGGCGACTTATACATGGGATAATCACCCGAATCCCGTGACGGGAGAGACACCGTGGGTGCTGGGACCGTTCCAACACGATACGGTTATTTATGACGAGTCACAAACCGGTACAGGGCGTTATGACGCAAGCATTAGGGGGGCTGATTGTGCCGATATCTATCAGTTAATTATCCATATCGGTAACTCGACCTATGACGAGGCGTATGCTGCTATCTGCGATAACGAGAGTTATACATGGTTAGGGCATGAGCTGACCGGCACGGAGCCCCGACGCCTTTGGGATAATACCCGTCGGCAGTATGTCCTTGCCTCTGAACTGATTGGCTCTAAAGCTGATGGCACTTATTCCCCCCAGGACACCTATTACTATATATATGACAGTCTGAAAACCACATCAGCTATTCCTGCCGACTCTATCTGGTGCTTGAAGCTCATGGTCTATCCGACCTATGTGGACTCGCCGAAGGTGGAGATTTGCCAGGGGGAAACCTTCACATGGCACGGCAGAACCTATGGCGCCAATGTGGGAACATTCTATGATGAGTATCATGACACCTCCATCCATGAGTGTGATAGTTCGGAGTACCTCGCGGTGACAGTACATCCTGTGTATCGTGATACGGTGCGTGTGACCCTCTGTCAGGATAGTAATTATGTTTGGCTCTCCTCTCAAGGCGTGCCTGTTTTGGACCAAAGTGGAGCACCATACTCTATCAGCACTTCACAACTCGTTACGGAGCAAGAGTATGTAAGTGCTTTTATGACAGCCGATTGCGATACTTGCCGTGCTTATCAAGGTTGCGACTCCGTTTATGTCCTTTACTTGACGGTTGAGCCGTCTTATATAGGCAGCAGGGTGGTGGAGGTGACTGACATGGCTTGCACCGAGCAAGGTCGGTATAATTGGGCAGACCACCCGCGTTACTCGGGAGCCAACGCGATAGATATTTCTTCACCCGGGACAATCAGCGTGTATGACACCTTATCCATTGGGTCTTGCCAATGCGATAGCGTGGTGCATCTCACCCTCACCGTCATCAGTAACACACCGCAGTACATCCGTGATACGGTTTGCCAAAATGCAGAGGCTTTCACCTTAGGCTCTATGACCTTCAAACCCGATACGATGACGGCTGGTGTACACACCTACCGCTCAACCATAGGCGTCGGCGGAACGGGCTGTGAGTACTACGAGGAGATTGTACTGGTAGTAGATTCCGTCTATTACTACGAAGAGGAAATACCTATCTGCCAAAGCGAAACACCTGCGACCTACCGTTGGCACGGAAAAGACCTACCCTATGATGTGGCGGGAACTTATACCTATTATGATAGTTTGAATAGTCAGATAACCGGTTGTGACTCAGTCTATAAACTGACCTTCACGGTTCATCCGGCTTATTACCATATCATTGATACGATTTATCAGTATGAGACCGAAACGCTCACGTGGAATGGTAAGACTTATTCCTCCCTCACTGCGGGTGACCACTTGGACTACGACTCTATTCATCGCCATACTGCCTATGGTTGCGACTCTATCCGTTACCTCAATCTGATTGTGATAGAGGTAGATACTATCTGTAAGGGCGAGAACTATCCTACTTGGAACGGTCGTGAGTTATCGACTGCTTCTGCGGGCACAACGCTCTATCGCGATACCTTGATAGGTGATAGCGGTCGTGACTCTATCGCGATGCTGAGTTTGACCGTTTTGCCGTCCCATCACTTTGAGACAGAACGCCTTATCAGTAACGAAGACTCCGTGCATTGGCGGTCACATATCTATGTAGGTGGCAGTTTCCACGGCGATACAGTAGGCACAGGAGTTATTGTGCTGCACGGTTCCGTCAATCGCTTTGAGGATGTGATAGGGACTAAACCTGTCGGTTCGTTTGTCTGCGATAGTACCTATTCGCTCATTATTCGTATCGGTCAGATCTTTAGGGACACAACTTATGCCTTCATTTGCGACAATGATTGCGAATACCAATGGCGCCGTGATGGTTCAACGCAGCAAGACTCGCTCATCCGTATTTTCAATGGAGATTCGCTCACGGCAGGGCGCAACTATATCTACGAGGATCATCACCTTACGGCGCTTGGGTTTGACTCTATCTATTACCTCAATTTGAAAGTTTATCAGGCATATGTCATTGATACGGTAGATACCGTTTGTCAGGGCTCGTCCTATACATGGTACAATGGGCATGAGGGACATAGCTATTACAGTCCTCAATATGGCTCTGTTACGACTATTCCGACGGGTGACTCGGCACGCACCATCGACATTGTAGATAGCCTGCACACGCGTGAGGTCTTTCGTCATCCTAAGACGGGTGTTGAGACGCCTGTTCTGTGCGACTCGGTTTATAATCTGCACCTCTATGTGGCTCCTGTTTATACTGAGAGTATCAATAAGATTGTGGATATTGTGTATGTAGATGACACAGCATCCTTCGTTTGGGAGAGGCAGAGTATCGGTCTGTTGCCGGCCGGCGATTATAAGGACTATGCTCGTTTTGATTCGTTGACGGCTAACGGTTGTGACTCTGTTCGGTTCTTGCGCGTCATAGTGGCTCTCACCGACACGATTTGTAAGGATAGTGTCTATACTTTCCACGGGGAGCCTATCAATACGCACCTCACGGAAGGAACATACTTCTACGAAGACACGTTGACGGCTTCTGACGGCAAAGACTCTATAGCGACCTTGAGACTCTATGTGCCGCCTTCGTATGCTTTCCGGCAACCCTTCACAATGTCGGACGAAGAGTATTTCTATTGGCAAGGTCGGTACTATATCGGCGACAAGTTCGTGCCTCAAGGAGACACCACCGGTTGGAATGCTCGTCTCGTTGATGAGACCATGATACGCGATACCGTGGTTCATCACGCGTACTATGACGAGAGCCACTACTGCGACAGTATCTACTACCTCACACTCCGGATAGGTAAGGTCTTCCGCGACACGACCTATGACTATGTCTGTAACAATTGCACCTATCTCTGGCATCGCGACCGTGATGGGGATGGGGTAGATGATGTCATTATGAGCATTGACGCTTCGTCCTTGACTGCCGGTGAAGAGTACTTCTATTACGATAGTTTATTGACAGCCTTGGACTTCGACTCTATTTATAATCTTCGCCTGACTGTTTATCCCGTTTATGGTCCTGAGACGCTCCATTGGACGGATACGACCTGCCGCAACACCCCGTATAGTTGGGATGTTTCTAACAGCGGTACAGACCATACTAATCGTACGCTTTGGGATGTAGTACATGGCCGTCGCATAGCGGCAGACGAAATAGATGTCTCAACTGCGGGGACATATATCTTCCTCGATAGTTTGTACACCCGTACATACTTTGTAGACCCGCACGACGTACACTCTGATACGACAAGGTGTGACTCGGTATGGCAACTCACGCTCTTCGTCCCGCCGACATACGATTTCCCTGAGACTTACTCTATCTGCGATAACGACACTCTTCGTTGGCAGGGCAATCTCTATGTCGGTAAGGAGTTCCATGACTCGTTGCTGCTGGACCGCGATGTATTGGAACTGGATACTATCATCTATGTCTCTAAGACGGGGAGCACCCCCTACACGGACACCGAGCACTACTATTCTATTTATGGTTGCGACTCTATCTATCGGCTCTCGCTTACCGTGCGCGGCATAGACCGAACGTATCTTTATGAGTCTATTTCGGATAATGACCCGACTTGGTCGTTCTGCCATTCCGCTATCACGGGTGTGACCTATAACTGCCATTACGGAGCAGAATATCAACTCGGCTTGGAGGCACTCTACGATACTACCAATCAGCGTGTGCCGTATACCGTGGAACTGATTGATACATTGACGAATGCTGCAGGGTGTGACTCTATTCTCATTGACTCAGTGACCATCTTGCCGGAGTATCATATACATAAGGACACTTCTGTCTGCTCGAATGTCACCTTCAACTGGCGTATCTATCGTAATCTTAACCATAAGCCTTCAGGACTCTACACCGATACGCTGAAGACTATTTATGGTACAGACTCAATCTTCTATCTTGAGCTAACTGTTCTGCCGTCCGTCTATGAGATTCAGTCCATGAAAATCTGTAAGAACGATACTATTGCCTGGCAGCATAGTGCCGTCAATTGGCGAGAAGAATATAGCCGCTTGGACGAAGTTGTTCTCCGCGCGAGGTATGAGACAGGAGAGGGGTGTGACTCTGTGATAGAACTTTATCCGACATTCTATGACTTCTACAATTTCTATGATACTATCATTATCTGTGAAGGCTCCGATACAACATGGCGGGGAAAGACCTATTCAGTAGCCGGTGACTATCAGGATAGTTTAGAGACGGTGGTATGTCACTGTGACTCTATCTATCACCTGCATATCATCAGTAAACCTACCTACCACTTCGATGAGTACTACACCGTTTGTGTGTCTGAGACACCATTCGCTTGGGCCCGTGATGGTGAACTGATAACGGATACTATATCGCTGCAAATGGTGGGGAACTATACCTATTATGAGGAGCATCTGACGCCTTATGGGTGCGATAGCGTTTATACGCTGCACCTCACGGTAGTGCCGGTATTCAATCTCTGTGACGAAGATACCCTTGGCTGGCAGCAGTACCTCTATAAAGGCGATAACTATGAAGCCTTCCATGGGCCGCTTGTTTTGGATCGTACGGACAACCGTACCATTGTGATTGTTTCGGCGGACCAAGACACTATCCGTACCTCTCTCTCTTATCGGACAGCAGAAGGACTTGACTCTGTCTTCATGATTACGCTCGTCGTGCATGAGACACCTGTGGTAGAACGCTCCTTCAAAGCTTGTACCGGAGATTCGACCTATGTCCTCAACGCCAAGACCTTTGATATAATGGCTACGGGGCTCTATATCTTCCGAGACACGCTGCCGACCATAGCCTGCGGGTGTGACTCGATTATTATTGATACGGTACGCGTGGATAGTTCCTACTACTATCACGAGGCAGCAGCGGCTTGTGCCGAGATGGAGAGCCTCTATTGGAGACAGACGGGCAAGACCTATACAGCGTCCTACACGAACTATATCCCTGCCGTTTATTCACCGATAGATACTATTCTTTACGACACGGTAGCCTATCAGACTGTTGCTGCTTGCGACTCTATCTACTATTACGCGGCGACCTTCTTCCGCTCGTACTATGTAGAGGAGTATGACACTGTTTGCTCAACCCAAACGACCTACCTGTGGCATAACCGTAACTATTCCATTGTGTTACCTGAGCACCTGCTCTGGAGTTCTGACACGACCTATGTCATGTACGACAGTTGTCTCACGACAGCGGGCTGCGACTCTATCTATCGGTTGTCGGTTAATGTTCGTCCGACGCAGTTTGTGGACACTGTTCGCACGATATGTCTCGGCGATACTTTCTATCTGCATGAGCGTCCGCTCTATAGGTCGGGTGTTTATCGTGATACTGTGCCTAATAGATGGGGTTGTGATATGATAACAACGGTTTATCTCACGGTGGTTAAGCCGACGCGTATCACCCTTTCAGACCCGCTTATATGTGCTGATGCAGACTCGTTCTCGATAGCCTTCAAGGCTTTTCCTGACACCATGCCGCCATTGAGGTACAGCCTCTATTACTCCGACTACGCGCGTGACACGCTCGGCTTTACGGATATCGTTGACCGCGATATAGCTGACGGCGACTCGGTGCTCTATATTGAGATGCCGCCTCTCAGAGACACCATGGATTATCCGCGCCCCGGGCACTATATGGCGACACTCTATTTCGATAATGGTATATGCTTAGATAGTAACTTACTTAGTCTCTCAATGCCGTTCCAGATTCGCTATCCGCGTTGGATATTGGAACAACACTGGAACGATGTAGTAGCTGTCCTCAATGAGAACTACAACGGAGGTTACTCCTTCTCGTCCTTCCAATGGTACAGGGACGGTGCACTGATGGTAGGAGAAACCAACTCGTACATCTACGAGCCTCATTGGTTGTCGGGTGCTACTTATAGCGCATCGCTGGTTCGCATCGGTGAAACGGAGGCGGTTATGACTTGTGAGTTGCCGGTGGATACCGTGCGAGCTGATGCTATCGTACCTACGCATCCGTACCTCTCGGTAGTGCCGACGCTCGTTGTGATGGCGAATCCTGTGGTCAACATCCTCTCGGTTAACGAAGGCGAATATGCCGTCTATAATGCTTGGGGAACTAAGGTGAGAAGTGGGCACTTTGTGCCTGATAAGCATGCCTCTCTTGGTGGTCAAGAAGCAGGTGCTTATACCGTCGATTTGCCGTCATCGGCAGGAACATATGTATTCTATCTGACCGATAGTGAAGGTCTCACGCGGTCTGTTAAAGTGATTGTACAATAGTGTTGAATAAACAACCCATATTATTCCGTCGGTTCGTCATCTTGATGACGCTTGTGGCTATGGCTCTTACGCCTGCCACTCTCTCTGCCCAAACGCGTATGCAGGGCGAGAAGGTCAATATGCAGGTTCGTACCGAGAAACGCATCAACAAGTATGGTCTGCGTTCTGACCCCTATGATGGAGTGTACCATTTCGGTTCCTTCTGGGTGGAAGGGGCTTACTCGCAGTTCCTTTGTGCCGTGCCGGATTATCGGTCTTTGGCGGGTTATGGAGTAGGTGGAGGTCTGTCGTATCTCTATCAGAATGGTCGTTTCCTACTCTCGGCAGGTGTCGGTGTCCGTTACCAAACAGCATATAATGCTGTCACTGACTTTGTGGGAGCCGACCGCTATGCCTATTCGCGTGTGCGTGATACCCAAGGTATGGAGTGTGAGTTGCAGTACGACTTCGAGTCCCGACAAGATATCTCCCGCTCGCTCTATCTCAATGTGCCGGTGTTGGCGGGTGCTTATTTCTACAGAAGGTGGTATATCCTTGGGGGCTTTAAGTTCCAGTCGCAATTATTAGGCTCGACGGCGATGTCCGTTTTAGCTACCTCGACTGCGACCTATGACCGCTATATCGGTTCGATGGGTGAGATGGATAACCATGGTCTCCGCAAGCAAGTACCTCTTTACCGTACAGGCGAGCGTGTGCAGTTGGGCTTAGATGTAATGGCATCTATTGAGATTGGGCATGAGTGGACCTTGCGCAAGTATAAGCGTTATGTCCGTTCGGACTTGGACAGACGTGATTATCGGGTGCGCTTATCGGCATTTGCCGACTTCGGCATACTATCTATTGCTCCCAAGGCGGTGACCTCTCCCTCACCGCTTTATGGCATACCCGAGGAGACACGCTATGATTTCGATACTTTCACCATGACGCATATGTTATCGTCCGAAGAAGCCTCGGGCTCTGTCCGCAACCTCTTCGCTGGGGTCAAACTCTCCTTCTATTTCGGCTATAAGACCCACCAGAAGTGTATCATGTGCGGTACGCGTGGAAGACAACAATATCTCAAGAACTATAACTGATGAACAAGAACTATATCCTCCTTTTCCTGCTCCTGCTATGGCTGCCGATGTCTGCCATAGCGCAGATAGAGAAACATGTTTTTTGGTCCGGTGAACGGGTCGGAGACTCCGTAAAGCTGACGGCGACTATTGATGAAGGGTGGCACATGACGCTCATCAGCGTCGGTGAGGACGATTACGGGGACGAAATCTATACTTCCCCCTATAGCCTGACGCTCGCCGAGGCTATGCCTATTCGCTATAATACCTGTAACGACCAAATGTGTACTGCCCCCGAGATTTACAACTGGGAGGAGGCATCTGAGCCTTTGGCGGAGAAGAAAGATAATCAAGGTGATCGTGCCTCCAATTGGATGTTGTTCATTTGGGGACTGCTGGCAGGATTGTTGGCTATCTTCACACCTTGTGTGTGGCCGATTATCCCGATGACGGTCAGTTTCTTTTTGAAGAAAGGCGGAGGCGTGCGCGATGCAATTCTGTATGGTCTGTCCATTATCTTCATTTATGTCGGTTTAGGATTGCTGATAACGATAGTCTTTGGGGCATCTGCCCTCAATAATCTGGCGACCAATGCGGTGTTCAATATCATCTGCTTTTTGCTCTTGGTAGTGTTTGCGCTGTCGTTCTTCGGGCTCTTCGAACTAACCCTTCCTGCAGGTTGGTCTACTTCGTTGGATAACAAAGCCCGTAAGACAGGAGGCATCATCAGTATCGTACTGATGGCTTTCACGCTTGTGATTGTCTCCTTTTCCTGTACGGGGCCTATCATCGGCACCTTGTTGGTCGAAGCCGCCGGTCAGTCGCTGCTCGCTCCCACGGTCGGGATGTTCGGTTTTGCGCTGGCGCTGGCACTTCCCTTTACACTCTTTGCGCTGTTCCCCCAATGGATGCAGTCGCTGCCTAAGTCCGGTGAGTGGATGGGCACCTTCAAGGTCTGCTTGGCGTTCATCGAATTGGCACTTTCGCTCAAGTTCCTCTCCGTCGCCGATATGGCATATGGGTGGGGGATACTGCCACGATGGCTGTTCATCTTGATATGGGTCATTATCTTTGTTGCCATGGGTATTTACCTATTCGTCAACACCCGCAAGGCGCAAAAGAAAAGCGGTAAGCTCACCCGCATTGCGCTGGGAATAGTCTCTATAGTCTTTGCTGCTTATCTCGTCCCCGGTGTCTGGGGCGCGCCCGTTAAAGCTATTTCGGCTTTCGCTCCTCCTCTCCCGATAGAAGGACAAGAAGAGTTTGACGACTTTGAGGTTGGCATGGCATATGCTAAACAAGAGCACAAGCCTGTGCTACTGCAGTTCACGGGCTATGGCTGTGTCAATTGCCGCAAGATGGAGAGTTATGTGCTCGCCAATGACAGTGTGCAACAACGCCTTAAGAACTATGTCTTAATCACGCTTTATGTGGACGACAGGCAGGATATAGATGGTGACCAAGAGCCTGAAGGTGTGGAGAATAGCCGCTTACAACAAGAGCGCTTCGGTTCTAATGCGCAGCCCTTCTTTGTGCAACTGAATAGCCAAGGCGAGCAAGAAGGCACCCCCATCGCCTACACCACCAACCCGCTTGAGTTCATCAACTGGCTGAAGTATTAGGGAAGCCGGGAGTAGGGCTATTCTGCTCGGAGGTACTCTGAGAAGGTGTAGGGGTAGGGATTGGAGGTATCGGCGGGGTGGTGTTCCTCGGAGGTGAGACGCCAATCGGATGCCTTAATCTCAGGGAAGAATGTGTCAGCATCCTCAAAACGGTGGTGGATATGGGTGATGTAGAGCTTATCAGCATGAACCATCATCTGCCTATAAACCATGCCTCCACCAATAACAAAGGCTTCCTCATCGCTATGGATAGCGGCGACTGCTTCGTCTAAAGAGTAAACGGCTTCAGCACCTTCAAAAGGCTTGCCCTGCACATCGGTTAGGACAATATTGCGTCGATGGGGGAGTGGGTGCTTGGGTAGAGAGAAGAAGGTACGCTCGCCCATGAGAACCGTATGTCCGGAAGTGATAGACTTGAAGTGCTTAAGGTCCTCAGGCAGGTGGCAAAGCAGGTCACCTTTTCGCCCGATAGCGTTGTTCTCTGCGATAGCTACAATGATACTAATCATACGGCCACAATGCCCGCAATATGGGGGTGCGGGTCATACCCTTCTAAAGTAAAGTCTTCGTATTGGAAATCAAAAATTGAGTGCACATCAGGGTTAATCTTCATGATAGGCAGCGGACGCGGTTCTCTCGTAAGTTGTAGTTTAACCTGCTCGATGTGGTTCGAATAGATATGGGCATCGCCGAGGGTGTGCACAAAATCGCCGCACTGCAGTCCTGTCACTTGTGCCATCATTTGGAGTAAAAGGGCATAGGAGGCTATGTTGAAGGGCACGCCCAAGAAAATGTCTGCCGAGCGTTGGTAGAGTTGGAGGGAGAGTTTATTGTCCGCGACATAGAACTGGAAGAGTGTATGGCAGGGTGGAAGAGCCATGTCATTAACCTCTGCTACATTCCATGCCGAGACAATCATACGGCGTGAGTCGGGCGCGTGCTTAATCTGGTCAACGACTTGGGCTATCTGGTCAATAGTACCCCCCTTATAATCGGGCCATGAGCGCCACTGATGCCCATAGACGGGACCGAGTTCTCCGTTCTCGTCCGCCCATTCGTTCCATATCCGCACACCATGGTCCTGAAGGTAATGGACATTGGTATTGCCCTGTAGGAACCACAGGAGCTCGTAGATAATGGACCTGAGGTGCAGTTTCTTGGTGGTGAGAAGGGGAAAGCCTTCCTCCATGTTGAACCTCATTTGGTAGCCGAAGATAGAGCGTGTGCCCGTACCTGTGCGGTCGGTCTTAACGGCTCCTTCGGTAAGAACCTTGCGGCATAAGTCTAAGTATTGCTTCATAAGAGGCAAAAGTCAAAATGCAAAATTAGTATAGTTTATAGGTTGTTTTGAGTACTTTAAATTCTGTGCGGCGGTTGATTTGGTTACATATCTCCTGCTGCTCGGACGGCAAGGAAAGGATAAACTCCTCGTCAAGATCCTGTCCTATTGGTAGGAAGGGATAGCGAGTATGGAGAGCCTTATCGACCCGCACAGGTCGGGTCTCACCATAGCCGACAGGTGTGAGACGAGCTGCCTCTATACCGTTCGTAATAAGGTAATTGACGACAGACTGTGCACGCTTCTCGGAGAGTTCCTTGTTGGCTTGCTCATTGCCCACTAAGTCCGTGTGGGCAGAGAGCTCAATGGTGATATTGGGATTATCATTGAGCAGTTTGATGAGGGTCTGCAAACCGGCTTCGGAAGAGGGAGTCAAGTCCCATTTGCCAAACTCATAGAAGATATTGTCCATCGTAACAGGTTTGGAGATTGGTGCGAGGGTGAAATCCTGCTTGTAGGTCTTAGAGTCCTTGAGGTTATGGGTGTTGAGTTCCTGCTTTTGATTGAGGTAGCCTCGTGCCGAACCGAGCATGACATACCGCGCGTCCTTATTGAGTTTAATGCGATAAGTACCATCGCGGCGCACTTGCAATTTGGTGTTTGTACCGTCATCCCCTACTAATCGGAGGGAAGCATCGGAGATAGCTTCGCCCGTATGATCGACCACCGTTCCTTCCACTGCAAAGACCATTTCCGGTAATACGAAACTATAGATAAGGTCGTAACTCGTAGCCTTAGAACTACCGCGATTAGTGGAGAAAAAGCCGTTCTGGGACTTACCTTCAAATGTGATACCGAAATCATCGTAGTTGGAGTTAAAGGGCGTGCCCATATTGAAGAGGTGGTAGTTCCCGAGTGTATCCCGCTCAGCCTTGAAGATATCCAAACCTCCATATCCAGGGTGTCCGTTAGACGAAAAATAGAGCGTACCGTCGGGGTGCATGGTGGGGAACATCTCGTCTCCCGGAGTGTTGATGAGGGGGCCCATGTTCTGAGGTGTAATCCATTGTCCTTCTGCCCATTCGGCAAACCAAATATCCTTACCACCTATCCCCCCCGGGGCGTCAGACACGAAGTAGAGCGTGTCGCCATTGGGGGAAAGGGTAGGGTGCCCGACCGTGATGGAGGAGTCTTGGAAAAGCTTGACCTCTTGCGGCTCAGACCATTCGCCTGCTGCGCGAGAGGATTTATAAATCTTAGCCCCCAGGTCTTGTCCGTTGACGGGTTTAGAGTAGGTGAAGTACATGGTCTTACCATCTGCCGTGAAGCAGCAGGCACCCAGTTCGGCGAGACCTGTAGCCTTACCAGCTGTGGAGTCATTCTCTTCGGGTGGTTCATCGGAGTATAATCCATCGGGCATCTCAATCTCCTGCCACTTACCGGAAGCGTCCTTACGGGTCGTCCATAACTGGAAGCGTTGAGCACCTGTTACCGATGAAGCACGGGTCATCTTCTTGCTTGAAGAGGAGGTCGGTGGGCGGTTGGAGGTGAACATCAGTGCGTCGCCCGAGAGCCCTATATAAGAAGGGGCGAAGTTGGAGGAACGCTTGGCGTTAAACTCCTTGGCGGGAGCAACCTTATAGCGGGTGGGCTCCTTCTTCCACTCGGCTATCTGCGTACAAGCATAATGTCCTGCTTGGGCTTGGTAGTCATCGGGGTGCGACTGAAGATAAATCAAGTAGTTCTTGTTCGCCTCACTGTATTGCCCTTGGTAGTGATTGACTTGTGCGTACCTCAGATACACAATCGAATCAGGATAGCGGTAGCGAATAGCGTTCTTGTAGGACTGAATCGCCCTTTTCTGGTTCAGTATACGCAGGCACTCGCCCTGATTGAAGGCGACATGTGCCTTGAGGGGTTTGTCCTTTTGGGGAGAGATATTGCCGTAGCACTGCTTGTAGAGGTTGGCTGCTTCGTAATACTCGCCGATGGCGAACCGTTTATCGGCTCGCTTGACGCGTGTCTTAACGGAGCAGGAGGGCAGACCCACTAACGCAATGAGTAGTATGGCGAGGAGTGGCTTAGTTTTCATCCAAGGACTGTATAACAAGGCCGGAACGCAGTTTGGGCTCGAACCAAGTTGTTTTAGGGGGCATGATATTGCCGGAGTCGGCTATGTCGATAATCTGTTGCATGGTGACAGGATAGAGCGCGAGCGCAACCTGCATCTCACCACTATCCACGCGGCGTTTAAGTTCACCCAGACCACGAATGCCACCTACAAAATCAATGCGCTTATCACTCCTGAGGTCCTTTATTCCCAAGAGTTTATCCAAGATGTACTTTGAAGAGATAGTGACATCAAGCACCCCGATAGGGTCATGGTCATCGTATCGCCCTGCGCGAGCAGTTAGGCGGTACCATGCACCTGCGAGGTAGAGCGAGAACTCATGGAGGCGGGCAGGCTTATAAATCTCTGGCCCCATCTTCTCAACCACAAAATCCTCCTCCAACGCTTGGAGGAACTGCTCCTTACTCAGTCCGTTGAGGTCTTTAACAACACGGTTGTAGTCAATGATGTTGAGTTGGTTATCGGGGAAACAAACGGCGAGGAAGTACTTTCCGACGGCAGCAGCAGCGGCAGAACGGTGATGCCCGTCGGCAATGTACATAGCGGTAATCTCGGCGAAAATAGCCGTTATGCGCTCAATCGTTGCGTGATCCCTAATCACCCAAAAACGGTGCCTAAAGCCGTCTATTGTTGCCACGAAATCGTACTCGGGTGCCGATTTGGTCACTTCGGCGACAATACCGTCCAAATCGTCCCTATGCTTATAGGCGAAGAAAACGGGTTCCATATTGGCATTATTGACGCGGACATGCTTGATACGGTCCTCCTCCTTGTCCTTACGGGTCAGCTCGTGCTTCTTGATACGCCCCTCCTTATAGTCCTCACAAGCAGAAGCAACCACTAAACCGTATTGGGTCTTGCCATCCATGGTTTGGGCGTAGACATAGTATAGCGGCTCGTGGTCTTGGACGAGCCAGCCGTTGGCTTGAAAGAGGTCAAACTGCCTCCGTGCTTCGGGATAAACTTTAGGGTCGTGCTCATCCGTACCGGGTGCAAAGTTGATTTCCGGCTTGATGATATGGTACAAGGACATGGGGTTACCTTGTGCTTCGGTACGAGCTTCCTCGGATGATAGCACATCATAGGGGCGAGAATTGACCCGTTCAACCAATTCTCTCGGGGGGCGTATGCCCTTAAACGGACGGACTTTCATAGATACAAGAGTTAACAGTCAAAAGTCTAAAGCTTACTTGGACTTGGGTGCGGGGGCTTCTTTCTTGCCCATAGAGCAAGTGCCGTTGAAGATAGCGTTGGGCTCAACAATAAGGGTCTCAGTCTTAACCTCCCCTTTGATATTGGCTGAAGAACGGAGCGTCAAGGTCTGTTGAATCTCCATCTTCCCTTCTACTTTACCATATACATCTGCAAACTGGCAGATGACAGTGCCCTTCACTTTACCTTGTTCGCCAATCACTACTTTGCCGCTACATTGCATATCACCTTCAACACTTCCGTCAACGCGAATGTCTGATTCTGCTACAATGGTGCCGATAATCTTGCTGCCGGAGGTCAGAGCGTTATAGACCGTGCCGGTGGGTTGTTGGGAATTATTCATAATAGTATAAAAATTGATAAAAAGCGTGCAAATTTAATATTTTTCTTGCATATATGCAAATAATTTTGTACTTTTGCAGCGAAAATGCAGATTTTAGTCGTTATAGGGCTCTTATTATGCGCTGTTTTGCTGTTGAGTGTCGGCGTTATTTTCAGGAAGGATCATACGTTCCATTCGGAGGACATTGCGCAGTCTAAAGCCATGCGCGAGAGGGGTATTCATTGTGCCAAGACCTATGACGCTGAAGCGAAACGCAATGCTGAGAAGAAACTTAATGTACAACAATTATGAATAACAAAATCCATTTTATCATTGAAGGCGTGTTATGTGCTGCCGTTATTGCCCTATTTATTTTAGTATTCACTTATCGTCCGGCTCACACCCCTCACGAGATAAACCTTGTTGAGAAGGTTCAAACTGGAGAGGCTTTGCCTGTAGCCTTCGTCAATATAGACTCTGTGTTGGTGCAATACACTTTTGCGCAAGAAGCCAACGATAAGCTTATGACCAAGCAGGAGGATGCTCGTCTCAAATTGAACACCAAAGCCCGTACGCTCCAGAACGAGATGGCGGATTTCCAGCGCAAGGTGGAGAATAATGCTTTCCTCAGCCGTGAGAGAGCCGAGCAGGAGCAGCAGCGGCTTATCAAGAAACAGCAGGACCTTGAGAATCTTGAGGCACAACTGACACAAGACCTTTATAACGAGACACAACGCCTCAATATCCAACTGGCAGACAGCCTCATGGCGTTCCTCAGCCGCTATAACGCCGACGGACACTTCCAAATCATCTTCTCCAATAACGCTAAAGACAACGTCCTCATGGCGGACGATATGTACGATATCACACCGGCTGTGGTAGAAGGATTAAATGCGCGCTACAAAAAGTAGATATTACCTTATTGCTTTGCTCGCGCTCTGTGTCGCTATCGTTCAGGCACAGAATATCCCTGAGATGATAGAGTACACCGAGGTTTATGACTTCCTTGACGAGTTAGCAACTGACGGAGTCATCGACATTACAGAGGCTATACGCCCCTATCGGCGTAATCAGATAGCCTCGTGGCTCGTGGAAGCAACCGGCAAAGACTCTCTGCTCAATAAACGGCAGCGGGATGACTTGACTTTCTACCTGCAAGACTATGGTTTAGAGACTGACACCATGCCCGATTATCGGTTATGGGGGCATCGTAATGTCTGCCAGTGGACTTCGAGGAATAAGACGAACCCGAAACTCCGATGGAACTTAGCCTTAGTTGACCCCTCCCTACACTTGATGACCAACGATAGGAACTTCAAACTACGGGTGAGACCCCTCTTAGGTATGGACATTTATGCCTCGCAGAAGGGCGGGGTATTCCATCGTTGGTACGGTGTAGATATCCAGATGGATATTGCCAAACACCTGTCTATCTGGGGGTCTATCCGCGATAACTCGTGGTCGAAAGGCTTTGGCTCGCTCGTTCCCGATGATGCTAAACTGACTAAACCGCAGTTCCTCAACGACTTCGCGGGTGTTCAATACAAGGAGGCTAACTACGGGGGAGACTTCTCCGACTCACGCGGAGGAATATCCCTCTATGCCTGGTGGGGGAGTATCGGGCTGCAGCGCGAGAGAGTCCAATGGGGCGATGCGCAACATGCTTCGAACATATTGTCGGCGCACAATCCTGCCGTACCGATGCTGACGCTCCAACTAACGCCCTGTAAGTGGTTTCAATTCGACTACTTTCACGCGTGGCTCGTCAGCAATGTGATAGACTCAACGTACTATTACACAGAGAACTACGACCAAGGTGTTACCAAAATTCATTACCGCCCGATGAACAAGTTCATGGCGGCGAATATGTTTACCTTTAAGCCCATTAAGTATATCCATTTCAGTTTCGGTAACTCCATTGTTTATGCGGAGCGCAATGTGCAAGCTGCCTACTTCATACCCATCGCCTTCTTCAAGTCCTTAGATCACCTATTAACCAAAGGATTAGGGGTGGAGAATCAGAATAGTCAGGCTTTTGCCTCTATCACGCTTCGCCCCACCGACCATCTGCGGCTCTATGGGACTTTCTTCTTGGACGAGTTTAAGTTCGCCCGACTCTCACCCTCTAATCCCCAGCGCAATCCCATTTCCTACTTAGTGGGCTTCCAATGGTCGGGCTGGCCTGTCAAAGGTCTGAGCCTAAAGGCTGAGTTCATGCGCTCCTACATAGCCTGTTACACCCACTCCATTCCGGTGCTGACCTATACATCCAATTCCTACTATATGGGACACTACATGGGCGATAATGCACAGTCGGTCTTTGCCGAATTGGCTTATCGACCTGTTTCGCGGCTCTCGCTCAAACTCTCTGCCCTCTGGGACACCAAGTACGATGTCTACGACTATATTCGGCGCGAGATCGGTCAAGTCATTGCGGAACAACCCTTCAATAATGTTGTCTGGCGCAACCTGCAGTTCGAGTTTAAAGCCAATTATGAGATATTCAATAACTGTTATGCCCATGTCAACCTCCTCTATAGCACTATATCCGGACAAGACGAGTATGTGACTCAGTTCACTCCGACCTTCTATCGAGGAGCCACCTTTAGTGCCGTCATGGGGCTATCATTTGGGTTTTAAGGCACGTTGGGCGTTTGAAATGCAAGATGCAAAATTAAAGCGGTAGCCGGCGAGAGGGAAAAAAGCCAGGTTCCCAAGAGACCAGGTGCCCTTTTTAAATGCAAGTTGCAAAATGCACAGGTTTCATCCAAAATTAAAGCGGTAGCCGGCGAGAGACATAGCACGGAGAGACATAGTACGGAGAGACAGGGCACGGAGAGACATGGCACGCTATGTCTCTATGAGGACAGGACACAGCGCGTTTAAATACGAAGTAATCAACACGAAGTCAATAATATGGAACAGAAATTTCGCACAGAGTCAGACCTATTAGGGGAGCTGCAAGTCCCCGCCGATGCCTATTACGGTGTGCAAACACAACGGGGTATCAATAATTACAAAGTCTCTAATCTTAAAATGTCCGATTTCCCGGAGTACATCATTGCTATCGCATATATCAAATTAGCCGCCGTGGAGGCTAACCACGAGTTGGGCGTTATCAATGACGAACTGCATGCTGCTATCGCACAAGCCTGCCGCGAGATTATTGACGGGAAAATGCACGACCAATTCCCTACTGATATGGTGCAGGGCGGAGCCGGAACGACCGTCAATATGAACGCCAACGAGGTTATTGCTAACCGAGCACTCGAGATCATGGGGCACCAACGCGGAGACTACCAATACTGCTCACCCAACGACCATGTCAATTGCGCACAGTCTACCAACGATGCCTATCCTTCCGCTTTCCGATATGCCTTTATACGCATGAACAGGGGATTAGAAGAAGAACTTAAACTCCTCATCTATTCCCTCCGTGCGAAAGGCGACGAGTTCAGCGACTCCATCAAAATGGGACGCACACAACTACAAGACGCTGTACCCATGACCAGCGGACAGGAGTTCCACGCCTTCGCTGATAACCTCGAGGAGGAGGTGGCTAACCTTGAACGCAATGTGCGACTACTCTACGAAATCAATATGGGCGGCACTGCGATTGGTACAGGACTCAATGCTCGGGCAGGATATGCCGAGCTCTGTACACAGAAACTCCGCGAACTCACGGGAGAGCCCTTCAGCAAAGCCTCCGACCTCGTGGAGGCTACACCCGATACCGGTGCCTATGTCAGTTACTCAGCGGCACTCAAACGATTGGCGGTCAAACTCAGTAAAACCTGTAACGACCTCAGACTAATGGCTTCTGGTCCACGATGCGGCTTGCACGAAATCAATCTGCCCCCCATGGCTCCCGGCTCATCCATCATGCCCGGAAAGGTCAATCCCGTTATACCTGAGGTCACCAACCAGGTCTGCTTTAAGGTCATCGGGAACGACACTGCCGTTTGTTTTGCTGCCGAAGCAGGACAACTGCAACTCAATGTCATGGAACCCATCATCACCGAGTGCATCTTCGAGTCCATCACTTGGCTACGCAATGTCATGAAGATCCTACGCGAAAAGTGCATTGACGGTATCACTATCAACAGGGAACACAACTTAAAGACTGTTAAAGGCTCAATAGGCATCGTTACCGCCCTTAATCCTGTCATCGGATATAAAACCTCCACCCGCATAGCGAAAGAGGCTCTGGAGACAGGGAAAAGCGTTTATGACCTTGTTCTTGAGCAACACCTCCTCAGCAAAGAACAACTCGACCAACTCCTCGACCCCCAAAACATGCTTGCCGCACACTAACTCCTCCTGGGTTTTAAAGCGGCGGAGCAGCGTTAAGATGCAAGATGCAAGATGAGCTTCGCTGTTGGTTAGAGAATGTTGGTCAGTACTTATTGGGGAAGCCCCACCCCCGTCCCCTCCCCGTGATGGGAGGGGAGGTAAATGTTGGGTAGAGAATGGTATAAGATGCAAAGTGCAAGATGCAAAATGCAACGCCCTACGGGCTATGATGGCAATAGCCCATGGTAATTCACGTTTCCGGTTATGGTCAGCGTTCGATCGGTGTTCGATAGGCGTTCGATGCGCGACCGTGTCGCATCGGGTTCATCGGCACTCGGTCGACAAGAAGGATTAAAACAGTAGCCCGCGCTAACGCGCTA
>ERZ842401.348-NODE-348-length-65898-cov-12.324681_pt1 | contig 65898 bp, 58 predicted proteins | sample MGYA00521270_ERZ842401 | MGnify/ENA primary metagenome ERZ842401 (study PRJEB31892, sample SAMEA3878208) | bioreactor metagenome | biome: Moose rumen | place: Sweden | collected 2011-10 | study: EMG produced TPA metagenomics assembly of the PRJEB12797 data set...
ACATTCTAATGATTGACTTTTGGTAAAAATTCTGATATAATTAATATATAAAGAGGGAGCAAGGAATTAGCTACTCCTTGAGTAATGCGCTCCACCGCAAGCTCTATATAATAAATCCGTGGAGGGATAAATTATGGGATATATTTATAGAATTACTAATAATCTAAATAAAAAAATTTATATCGGACAAACTAAAAATTTAATTCAATATCGTTGGCAACATCATTTATGGTGTGCTAGACACCCAGATAAGCCTGGCGCAGATTATCCTTTATATCGTTCAATGCGAAAATATGGTATCGAACATTTTAATATATTTGAAATTGAAGCCATACCAGATGAGCAATTAAATGAACGAGAAATTTATTGGATAAAAACATTAAATTGTGTTGTACCAAACGGATATAATTTTAGTTTAGGTGGCGCAGGAACCAGTAAATTTAATCACGAAGAAATTTTAAAGTATTTTTTAAATGAAGGGCATAAAAATGCAGCCCTTACCGCGAGATATTTTAATTGTACAACTGTAACAGTACTAAAGATTTTAGAGCAAAATAATTTACACGGGCAAGGTAAATATCAACCTGTTTATCAAATTGATTTAAACACTGGAGAAATTATTAATCAATTTAATTCTTTAGTAGAAGTACAACAAAAATTTAATCTAGGCCACGTACAAATATGGAATGCTGTTAATGGTCAATCGAAAACAGCAGCTGGTTATGCTTGGTGCAAAGTTCAAGATATAGATAATTTTGTATTATCAGAACATATTGATAGCAAAAAAACAAAAGTTTGTTGTGTAGAGACAGGACAAGTATTTAATTCTATTAAAGATGCCGTGGAATGGATACGTAAAAATACTAATTTTACAGTTGCAAGCAATGCTAATATTTGTCGTGCTTGTAATAATAAAAGTTATACGTCTTATGGTTTTCATTGGTCAAGAATTTGACTTGTTTTATAAAATATGATATACTAATGATAAAGAAGGAAAAATTTTCCTTTTTTAATAAAATAATAAAAGCAAAAGGAGATTAAATTATGGCAACTATTAATTCAGAGCTAGTAATCAATTGGATGAAGCAACATTATGGTGAGGAACATTCTAAGCAGGAAATTGCCAATGCACTAGGTATTTCTGTTCCTGCCGTTACCGCAACAATGAATTTTCTAATCAAGAATGGTTATGCTGTAACTTCCCGTGTAGAAACTATCGTAGAGTCTGAGGCTACTGAAACTCGTAAGGCTAAGACAAAGGACGTTAAGTATCATATGCTAACCGAGTCCGGTCTTGCTTATGACCCTGTTGCCGCGGCTGCTGAAAAGCTTGCGAAGAAGGAAGCAGAGAAGGCAGAGAAGGCTGCTGCTCGTGCCGCTGCAAAGGCTGCTCAGAACGCTTAATTGAAGGCGGGAAACCGCCTTTTATTTGACAAAATAATTAAATTATAATATAATAATGATATAATAAATAAAGAGAGGAAATTAAAATGAGTAAGAATATTATGGAACAAGCAACAAATAAGGTAAATATTATTGGTAAGCTACTCGATTGCACTTTCCGTGAAGGAACTACAAAGACTGGTCAGCCATATCAGAGCGCAAATATGACCATTCGTGTTAATCAAACTTATGATGGTCATAGTGAAACCAGTGAAATCCCTGTAAGTCTTTTCGCAACTCAGTTTACTTCAACTAATAAGCCACATCCGGGTTGGAAGAATATTAACGACCTCAAGAATATGAAGACTGTGCAAAATTATGGAGAAATGGAAGCTGCGACCGTTCGTCTTGGGTCTGGCAGCATTAGCGAAAATAATTTTGTATCTCGTTCAACTAATCAAGTAATTAGTTCTTGGCGTGTAAACACTTCTTTCATTAATGAGGGTGGTAAGGCTGGAGAAATCGCTAGTTTTAATATTGACATCTTTATTATGGATATGCACGACGAAGTTGACCGTGAAGGAGAGCCAACTGGACGCCTGATTATTAAGGGTGGTATCGTGCAATATGGTGGCCGTCTGGATGTTCTAGAATTCTTTGTTGAAGAAAGTGATAAGGTAAATTATGTTTCTCGAAACTGGAACGTCGGTGATTGCGTAAACGTTGGTGGACGTATTCGTTATACTTCAAAGGAAGAAAAGCGTTCTGCTTCAACAAGTTCTTGGGGCGAGGAACTACCAGAGACTTCTACTCGTATCGTTCGTGAGCTAATTATCACTCGTGGAAGCGATGAACCTTTTGATGAAGATTTTGCTTATAGCGATGTAGATATTAAGCGTGCCTTTAATGAACGTAAGGCTCTTCTAGAGCAGATGGTTGTAGATGCTCAAAAGGCGCCAGCTAAGTCCACCACCTCTTCTAAGTATAGTTGGGAATAATAAATTCCCAACTTTATGTGAAAGGAGGGATAAAGTATGGCTGCTGGATTAGACCTGAAAAATCTAAAGAAGCATACAATTTCAAAATCTTTACGTTCTAAGAGTATGCTAATTTTTGGTGAACCAAAAGTTGGAAAGACAACTTTCGCCGCCGGAGCAGACAAAGTATTGTTTTTTAATTTTGAAAATGGCACAGAATTTCTTCCACTTGACCTTGACCCAGTTCCAATTCAAAAGTGGAGTGAGTTTAAATCATATATTAAACAATTGCGTGACCCAGAAATTCAAGAAATGTATTCTACTCTTTGTATAGACACTGTTACAATCGCGGCCCAACTATGTGAACGCTATGTTTGTCTTCAAAATAATGTAGAACATATAAAAGATATACCGTATGGCGCCGGTTATAGTATGCCAGCAACTGAATTTTTTAATGTTTTTCACGAGATTTCTATGCTTGGTTATGGCATTATTTTCCTTGCTCATACTAAAACTCAGTATTCTGAATACTTAGATGAAAAGGGTGAAAAAATTCAACAAGTTACCGCCGATGTAGATAAACGTATTTTTTCCGTTTTAAACGGTATGTGCGATATTATTGCTTATGCGGAGAAACAATATGACCCCGTTTCTAAGACAATGACAAGGGTTTTGTATACTGATGGAGATGCGCCGAATATGGTTACTGGCGGTAGATGCTCGCAGTATTTTCCAAAAGTAATTCCACTTAATTATAAAATATTTGAACAAGAATTAGAAAAAGCTGTCGCGAAAATAGCTCAGGCTTCTAATTCCGAATTAAGTGAGACAGAAATTATACGTGAAGATAAACGTAATTTTGATGACGTAATTAATGAAGCACGCCAATTCTGGGTTTCTTACATTGATAGCGCTGATACTGATGAGGAAAAGGAACGCAAGCTTTCCATACTACAAGACATAGTACAACGTATTTTTGGTAAGCCAATTAGACTTTCAAGCGTAGTCCCCTCTCAACAAGAGTTGCTTGAATTGGTTGTGCAAGAATTTCATAACCTATAATTAAGAGCCGCAAGGCTCTTTTTTATTGACTTTTCCCTGATTTTATGTTATACTTATATTAGATTAAATATAGGGAAGTGAATTAAATGAGACTAACTCATAAATGTTTTAGTTGTAAAGAAACCTTTTTAACAGATCATATGTCTAAAATTTTTTCGGCGAGCGGCAAAACATCACAGTGGTATTGTCCCAAATGCGCGGATGAAAAACACGCGCGAGAAGCATTTTCAAATAAAGTATGTCAAATTTTTGGTATTAAGTCACCTGGGCCGCGTATCTGGACCGAACGTAAACGATTACAAGATAATTATGGATATACAGATGACACTATTGTGAATTGTTTAGATTATATTTATAACGTTAAAAAAATGAAAAAATTAGCGGAGTCATTAACTTTAGTTACGCCATCAATGATTGATGAAATGATGGAATATAGAAAAAGTGAAGAAGAGCGTAATAAGAATATTGGTTCTGCTATGAGCGTAGAAATGAAAGAATATATTGTGCCAGTGCAGAAAAAGAAAATCAAAAAGAAAGAAAAAATGAATCCAGACGATTATCTATTTGATGATTAAAGGTGGGAAAAGAAGTGGTTTTATCTGATAATGTCGCAACACGCCAAGTAATTGGCTGTTTAATGTTGAACCCGCTTCTATTTTTGGAATATTCAGATTTATATCCTACTGATTTTGATAATAAAGTAGCGCGAATTTGTTTTATAAATATTAAAAATCTATATGATAATGGAGCAACAAAATTATCTCCTATTGAAGTAGACCAAGAAATTAGTCAGTATAGTAATAGTGTAGCAATTTATAATAGCGGTAATGGACTTGATTTATTAAAAGAAGCATATGAATTTGCTACACCAAATAATTTTGAATTATATTATAATCGTTTAAAAAAGTATTCTTTGCTTCGACGTTTACATAAAAATGGATATGATATTAGTAAATATTATAAGGAAAATGTGGATATTGATGACCCAAAACTAGAAGTAGAGTTACAGAAAAATTTTGATGAGGCAACTCTTGAGGAAATTTTAAATAATGTAGAGGGTAATTTTAATTTAATTAGAGAAGAATTCTTACGCGGGAAAAATAATCAAGGTAATCCCGCGGAAGGAATTTTAGAACTAATTGATGAATTGCAACAAGCTCCTAATATGGGGCCAAGTCTTGAAGGGAAAATATTTAGTTCGGCGTGTAGAGGCGCGCGTGCTGGATGTTTTTATCTAAAAAGTAGTTCTTCTGGCACTGGTAAAACTAGAACATCAGTATTTGATGCTTGTAAATTAGCTTATCCTGTGCGTTGGTGCCACGAAAAACAATGCTTTACAAGAGATATTACCAATGAAGGTGAAGAAGTTCAGCCTAAAAAAGTTTTATTTATTGTAACAGAAATGGATAAAGAAGAGCTTCAAACCATTATGCTCGCTTATCTATCTGGCGTAAATGAAGACCATATATTAACAGGACATTATGAAGATGGTGAATTAAATAGAGTTAGATACGCGGCTCAAATTATTAGGACGTATAAAGATTATTTCTTTATTGAAGAAATTAGTGAACCAGATTTAACTAATGTTCAAGCTACAATAAAGAAATATGCGACTATTAATGAAATTGAATATGTGTTCAACCCGAAAAGGGTATAAAGGACTGTGTAATACTTTTCCGTGTGTCAGCGGGGTCATTTTAATAAAATGGCTAACGGGGAAGCCTAAACGGAAACGCATGGTAATCCCGTGGGAAATAAGCATCTTTTCATGATAATAATAGTAAAAGGAGGTGAAAGTATTGGGAATCGTTTATTGTTATACGAATAAAATAAATAATAAAAAGTATATTGGACAAACACTTTGGGAAAAACAAAGATATAACCAACATAAACAGTGTTATGAAGATTCGGTTTTTCATAGAGCAATTCAAAAATACGGATTTGAAAATTTTGAATATGAAATTTTATATACTTCTGATAATATTGAAGAATTAAATCAACAAGAACAAAAATTCATTAAAGAACTGAATACTTTGGTTCCAAATGGATATAATGTTGATAATGGTGGCCGTAATAATATTCACGGAGAACATAAAAAAGATAGTAAAATTTTAATGTCTGAAGCCAAAGGCGCTTTAACCGAAGAAGAAGTTAAAATGCTCCGATTAGAATATTTAAACAATGGGTGCCCCACAGAATTATATAAAAAATATTTCTCTAATAAGATTTCTTCTTTTCAGGCTTTTTTAAATATTTGGTGTGGAAAACGATATACTTATATTATGCCAGAAGTATTTGAATTAAGAAAAAATAAACATACGAAATTAAATAAAGAAAAAGCTCATGAAATAAAAGAACTAATTAAACAAGGAAATTTAACATATAGAGAAATAGGAGAATTGTATGGAGTATCACGAAGTACAATTCAAGATATTCAGCAAGGGAAAACATGGAAAGATGCTTAAACCTGTATCGACTATTCCCGAATCGGGGAAGTAGAATTACTATTGACACGTAATTCAAAAAGGTATCCTATAAGTAATTATAGTAAGAGATAGTCAGCGCCTTTTGAAAAAAAGGATAAACGCGTTTTGATTATATTCATTCTACGGGTAATATGATTAGTCAATTTGAGCGTAGTGGTATTAATGAAGCTTCGATACTTATGATGTTAGCTAATCAATTAAAACAATTAGCAAAAGATTATAATTTATTTATTTTTTCCGCCACTCAGGTAAATCTAGGGGCAATGAACGACGATGGAGAATTTAAAAATGAAACTAATATTCGAGGTTCAAAAGCTATTGCTGATAAAGCAGATTTAGGATATGTTATGACAAAAATTGGTGATAAAACTTGGAACAGTTTAGTCGCCACGTTAAGACCTCTAACAATTAGTGGACATTTAGATGAAAAATATGTGAATAATGAAAATTATCGTCCAACTCATATCATTGATATATATAAAATGCGGCGAGGACGATATAAAAATGTTCGTATTTGGACTCGCTTAGATTTAGGTAATGGGTATCGTAATGATTTATTTATGACGACAGCCGACAATTATCCATTAAGCACGCCAATAGATTTATTTGAATCAGCTAAGCAAGAAATCATAAGAGATTGGAAGGAAAGATTATTAAATGGTAAACTTTAATGAAGCTGACAAAGATGCTTTTCTTGCCACTATAAATGTTAAAAATATTATTGATTCTATTACTTTACACGATGTTAAAGATTTCCTAGAAAGTTTAGGAGTAGACCAAATTGAAGTTAATGAAGAAAAACAATATTTAATTTGTCCTACAATTTGTCATAATCCAATTCACGAAGCTGAATCAATGAAATTATATTGGTATCAAAATAATAAAATTTTTAGATGCTATACAGAGTGTAATGAAGCAATGTCTATTTTTGAACTTTATAGACGCTATATGGAGCTAAATGAATATCCTATTACACTCGAAGAAGCAGAAAATTATGTTAAACAATTTTTAAAGCATATTATTATCGCGGCAAAACCTAATACAAAATTTGAAGAAATTATACAAAAATATCAATATGATATACACATTCCAGTATTAGATGAATATCCTAAAACCGCTTTAGATTGTTTTGTTAAATATTATCATCCGACTTGGTTAAAAGAGGGTATTACTAAACAAGTAATGGATAAATTTAATATTAGATTTTCGATTAATCAAAATAAAATTATTATTCCACATTATGATATAAATGGTCGTTTAATTGGTATTCGTGGGCGCGCATTAGAAAAAAATGAAATAGAAGAATTTGGGAAATATCGACCAATACAAATTGGAGAAATTTTATATACTTACCCCCTACAATTTAATTTATATGGAATTCACGAACACCAACAAGGTATTCGCGCACGAAAATGCGCAATTATAGCAGAAGCGGAAAAGAGCGTTATGCTTGATGATGTGTATTATGGAGAATATAGTAATTGTGTAGCTTGCTGCGGCTCAACCTTTAATAAATATCATATTAGTTTACTAACAGATATTTTAGGAGCAAATGAAATTGTCATTGCCCTTGATAAAGAATATGAAGATTGGCGAAGTGAGAAGGCACAAAAATATAGAAAAAAAATTGAATCAATGTGCAGTAAATATAAGCACAAAGCTTCATTTTCATATATATGGGATTTTGATAATGTATTAAATGAAAAAGATTCTCCTTTTGATAAGGGAATTGATGTTTTTAAATATTTATATAAAACTAGGGTAAAGGTGAAGTAAATGAACTATCGACTACGAAATAATTATAGTAAAGAACCAGATAAAGCTATCATTGATATTCTTCAAGATAGGGGTGTCAAAAATGTAGACGCTTTTATTAATCCTACTAAAGAAAGTGAAAATAATCCGTATAATTTAGACAACATTAAAGAGGCAGCGGAAAAACTTTTATATCATTTACAGCGGGATAGCTATATATGTATTTTACAGGATAGCGATAACGATGGGGTATGCTCCGCGGCAATAATGTGGAATTATATAAAAACAGTATATCCTGACTCTAAATTATATTTTACATTACACGAAGGTAAGGCTCACGGTTTAAGTGATAAAATTGATTATTTTTTAGATGAAGCTCATTTTGATTTAATTATAATTCCTGATGCGGGAAGTTATGATATTAAATATTTTCGTCAACTTAAACAAGTAAATACAGAAGTTATTTGCCTTGACCACCACCCAATGATGTATTATGAAGATGGTTCGCCGATGATTAATAATTGTTCTACTGCCATTGTAGTAAATAATCAATTATCAGACAACTATCCAAATAAAGATTTTTGTGGTGCAGGCGTTACATATAGATTTTGTAATGTGCTTGATGATTATTTACATATTAACTTAGCACATAACTTTGTAGACCTCGCGGCGGTAGGTAATATTGGTGATGTAATGTTTCAAGGTGACCCTGAAACTCGTTATATTATTAAAGAAGGATTAGCAAATATTAAAAATGAAGGCTTGGCCGCGATGATTGAAGCGCAAAGTTATTCATTAAAAGAACGGGCCGCATATCCTTATTCGCTCACACCAATTGATGTTGCTTTTTATATTTGTCCTTTAATTAACGCTATTGTTCGTGTAGGGACAATGCAAGAAAAAGAATGCTTATTTTATGCGCTTACTAATCCTTATAAAGAACTCAAAAGCACAAAACGCGGCGCAAAAGAGGACGATGTAGAATTAGCAAAAGACCAAGCTGCTAGGATTGCTAAGAACGTTAAAGCGCGGCAAGACCGCATTAAGGAAAAAGCAATTAGCCTTGTTGATTTTAAGATACAAAAAGAGGGACTAGATGAAAATAATCTTATTATTGTAGAGTTGGATGCTTCTGATGAAATACCAAATGAATTAACAGGTTTAATTGCGCAAAATGTTGTGAGTAAATACAATAAGCCTTGCTTTATTGTTAGACGAGATAGTCATAATGTGTTAAAGGGTTCATTAAGGAATAATGGTAATTTCCAAGATTTGCCAGCTTTACGTTCAGTTCTTGAATCTACTGGACTATTTGAATTACTCGCTGGACACGAAAATGCTTGCGGAGTAGGTATCGCGGCGTCTCATATTCCATCTCTTCTACGATTTATGAATACTCAATATTCTGCCGAATCATTTGCAAATTGCTATGTGGTAGATTATGTATTAGATGGCAGAGAAAATAATTCACCTCTATTACGCACGCTTGCCGAACATCAAGATTACTATGGTAATGGAATAGATGAACCGCGTTTTATTATTAAAAATATTTCATTAGCAAATATTATGGCAATGGGAGCAAATAAAGATAGTATGAAAATTTCTTATAATGGAATTGATTATGTCCATTTTAAAGATTTAAACTTTGTTGAAGAAGTTAGCGCAAACAGAACTAAAACACTTACTGTTTATGGCAGAGCTAATCTAAACACTTTCGCGGGAAAAACAAGTGTTCAATTTTTTATTGACGATTATGAATTTGTGAATGATGAAAGTAAGTATGAATTTTAATTGACTTCTATATAAATTTGTGGTATAATCTTTATAGAAATAAATGAAGGGGTGATTGTGTGAGTCAGTTTCCTGGCAGTGTCCATAATCACACAGATTATAGCAACGAAACATTGCGTGACTGTATCAATAAAGTTAATTCTCTTATTGATACAGCCATTAAACTTAATCATGAATGTGTGGCAATAACAGACCATGAAACTATTTCTAGTTATGTTAAAGCTGAAAAATATTATAATAAAATTAAAAAAGAACATCCAAATTTTAAACTTATTCGTGGTAATGAAATTTATCTAACACGAAATGATTTAAATGCAAAAAATTTTGATAAAACGCGCGATAAATATTTTCATTTTATCTTACTTTGTAAAGATATAGAAGGTTATCATCAAATTTGTGAATTATCTACTCGCGCGTGGATGCGTTCATATATTAGTCGTAGGCTACGCAGGCGCCCGACTTATTATAGAGATTTGAAAGAAATAGTTGGAACAAATCCGGGGCATTTAATTGCTTCTTCTGCTTGTTTAGGTTCTCAATTAGATAAATTTTTACTTCAATATATGGATACGCGCGATGAACAATTTTATGAAACTGCGAAAAATTGGTGTTTATATATTCAAAATATTTTTGGCGAAGGCAACTTTTATTTAGAGATGCAACCTTCACATAATAAAGAACAAATTTTTGTTAATAAGCAGCTTCTCAAATTAAGTTCAGAATTAAATATTCCTTATATTATAACAACCGATAGTCACTATTTACGTCCGGAAGATGCTTTTATTCATGCAACTTTTCTTAACGCACAAGATGGCGAGCGTGAAGTGAAAAGTTTTTATGAAACAACTTATATGATGAATGATGATGAAATCCGTTCATTTTTTAAAGATTATTTAACTGACGAACAAATTGAAGCGGCTTATCAATCAATTAGAGAAATTAAAGATAAATGTGAAGATTTTTCTATTCTTAAACCGCTAGAAATTCCAGAATTACCTTGGCGTTACTTTGAAAGTCCTACTTCATTAGAATTAAATCGTATGATAAAAGCAATGCCAGCAATAGAAAAATTTTATAAATCATCATATTTTTCAGATAGAACGCTAGTAAATGCTATTTATCAAGGTATAATTAAGCATCCTGATCTTCATAACGAATTAGCATATAATGCAATAAATAAATGTCTTGAAATGACTTGGACTTCAAGTGAAGTAAATAAGGCGCGCTGGAGTGCTTACTACTTAAATCTCCAAAAAATTATTGATGAATGTTGGAACGCTGGAACAATAGTAATGCCAGCCCGTGGTTCCGGTGGCGGCTTTATCTTACTTTATGTATTAGATATTATTCAAATTAATTGTCTGCGCGAAAAAACACCTACTTTCCCCTGGCGTTTTCTTAATCCTGCGCGCGTTAGTGTTCTTGATATTGACGTAGATATATCTGGTATTAAGCGTGCTCAAGTTCTAGAACATCTAAGAAAATTTTATGGAGAAAATCGTGTATCTAATGTTGCAACATTTAAGATGGAAAAATCTAAATCGGCCATCCTTACCGCGTGTCGTGGTTTAAATATTGATGTAGATAATGCGCAGTATATTTCTTCATTAATTACAGTTGAACGTGGTCAAGCTTATACATTAAAACAAATGTATTATGGCGATGAAGAAAATGATATTAAACCAAATATTACTTTTATTGATGAAGTAAATAAGTATCCTCAACTTTGGGAAGTAGCAAATCGTATTGAAGGACTTATTTGCGGTATGGGTATTCACGCTGGTGGTGTAGTGTTTAAGGACAAAGATTTTACAGAATCTTCAGCTTTAATGCGGGCACCTGATGGAACAGTTGTAACTCAGTTTGAGTTACACGATTTGGAAGATGTATCAGAAATTAAAATGGACTTACTTTCTGTTGAAGCCGCAGATAAAATTCAAACTTGTTTGGAACTTCTTATTAAAGATGGATATGTTAAAGAGTATCCTACTTTACGTGAAACTTATGAACATGTATTAAATGTATATGACCTAGAGCGTTCAAGTCAAGAAATGTGGGATATGGTTAATTCTCATAAAATTATTAGCTTATTCCAAATGGAACAAGCTAGTGGTATTAGAGGTATAGCATTAACCCACCCACAAAGCGTTGACGACTTAGCGACTTTAAATTCTGTAATTCGTCTTATGGCCTCAGAAAAAGGTGCTGAAGCTCCACTTGATAAATATGCTAGATTCCGTGAAAATCCTTGGATGTGGGATGACGAAATGCGTCAATTTGGTTTAACCGATAATGAACGAGAGCTTTTACATAAAGAATTAGATATTTCTAATGGTTTATCAATTACACAAGAACAATTTATGAAATTAGTTCAGTTACCAGAATGTGGCGGTTGGGACTTACAATTTGCTGATAAACTTCGTAAAAGTATTGCAAAAAAGAATCCGCGCGAATATGAAGCATTAACAGAGCAATTTTATAAAGGCATTAAAGAAAAAGGATGCGATGAAAATTTTTGTCATTATGTTTGGGATGTTCAAATCGCTTTAAGTCGTGGATATGGTTTTAACGCCTCACATACTCTTGCATATTCAATTATTGCTCTTCAAGAAATGAATTTAGCATATAAGTATCCAATAGTATATTGGAATACCGCTAATCTTATTGTCGATAGCGGTGGCGTTCAAACAGTAGACTATACTGAAACTGAAGATGAAATGATTGAAGTTGAGTTAGAAGTTGGCGAAGATGAACTTGAAGAAAGTAATAATGAAGAAGAAGAATTAGAAGAATGGGAAGAATCTAATAAAATAATTAACGAAGAAAGTGAAGATAAGAAAAAAAAGAAAACTAAAAATATAGACTATGGTCGTTTAGCTTCAATTATTGGAAAATTAAGTAATTATAATATTAAAATTTCGCCGCCGAATATAAATAAATCTTCTTTTACTTTTACTCCTATAGCTGAAACTAATACAATTTTATATGGGCTTAAAGGTATCGCGCGTATTTCTACTGACAAGATTAATGAAATTATCGACCATCGTCCATATAATTCTTTAAATGATTTTTTAACTAAAAACCATTTAAATAAAATTCAAATTACTAATTTAATTAAATCAGGGGTATTTGATGAAATTGAAAATAAACCAAGAGAAGAAATAATGCGCAATTATCTTGAATCTATTATAGATAAAAAACAAAGATTAACTTTGCAAAATATGCAAATGCTAATTACAAAAGATTTAATTCCAGAAGAAATGAAATTTTATGCTAAACTATTTTTATTTAATAAATTTTTAAAAACTTGTTCTGATGGTGTATATTATATATTAAATGATAGCGCTATTAATTTCATTTCAAATAATTTTACTGCTGATTTAATTGATGATGGTAATGCTATTTACCAAAAAACTTGGGATGATTTATATAAAAAGGCTATGAATCCTATGCGTGAATATTTAAAGGAGCACAAAGATGAAATATTAAATAAATTAAATAAATCATTATATGAAGAAGTTGCGAATAAATATAGTAATGGTAACATTAGTAAATGGGAAATGGACAGTTTATCATTCTATTATCATGAACACGAGCTTGCCGCAGCGGCTTCAAATTATGATAATTTTTTTGCTCTACCTGAAGAACCAGAAATTGAATATATTGCGCATGATAAAAATGGTCAAGAATTTAAAATCTATAAATTACATAAAATTATTGGCACTGTAATTGATAAAGATAAAATGCACAACACGGTTACTTTATTAACTCCAACTGGAGTGGTGCTAGTAAAAGTATATAAAAATCAATTTGCTTTATATGATAAGCAATTATCTCAGCGCGGTGAAGATGGAAAGAAGCATGTAATTGAAAAAAGTTGGTTTTCGCGCGGAACAAAATTAATGGTGCAAGGTATTCGTCGTAGTGATGGATTTATTCCCAAAAAGCGTAAACAGTCATTTTATCCAATAATTTCTAAAATTATATCAGTTAATAATGATGAATTAACTTTTCAGTATGAGCGTATGGAGGTTGAAGAATGATAGGACTGGTAGATTTAGATTGGTGTCTTTCAACCTCCACCAATTACTTAATTCCCAATTTAGAGATTATGAAATTGGCATCGTATTATAAAAACGAAGAAAATCAATTCTGCCGTTTATTAACTTTAAATGAACAAGAATTAAGTAATTATGATAAAGTTTATGTTTTTAGTGAAACCGCTCAAAATCCTGTAATTCCAGATAATTATTTACGCGCAAATAATGTAATTTATGGTGGAACTGCTTTTACAAATGGTGAATATGTTCCATTTGAAAATTCGATTATAGATTATACGCTGCCAAGAACGTTTATCTATAAAGATTTTTTAAAACAAAAATATAATGATGGAGTTCGCGCGAAAGTAATAGAACACGTATTGGATGATACATATTATAGAAATTATGCGGGAACAAATCGTTTACCGCTACCCGCTATCATCCCCAATAAAAGAGTTTATTTATATGATAAAGATTTCTTTTATAATGATTGGGAAAAAACGATTAAAATTATTTCTGAGCGTAAACCTTCTTCAATTATACGCATTCACCCTATTATTTGTAATACATTAACGCAATATTTTTCTATGCGCTCTTATGAAAAAATGGCGCGCACAAATGTTATTGGATTGGATTTAGATATAGACTTAGAAGAAGTGCCATATATGTTGAAAAAGTATACAAATCTTTTTTTAGCAGATATTGTCGCTGCTTCAAATGTGTATATTCCAATAGGCGGCTCCTGGCCTACACAACAACAATATTTTAGAGATTTTATTTATAAATTAAATTTATTATACTGTTTTTGGAGTAAAGGTATAATGATAAAATTAAATTTTGAATCACCTAATATTGGTTTCAATAATCCAATCAGTAATTTAGAACAATTAGTGGCATCTACTTTTAATTTTAGCACAAAAAATAAATTAGATTATTGTATAAATGATAAAATTCCTAAAAAGAAAAATAATATTTATATTCAAGAAAAAAATCTATTATTAAAATTTCATCCTTCAGCGCAAGAATTATTTTTACAATCTTTTAATAAAATCCAACAACGAGGGAGATGGACAATATGATTGATATTGATATTATTATGGCACATCGCGCTAATTTAGATGCGCAATTAAAGACAGCTTTGTCTACAATGGATTTAAAAACTAATATTTTTAAAATTCGTGAAGCTATTAAAGAAAATCAAAAAATTTGTCCGCATTTCAGTGATAAATATAATTTTACCGTGGTAGACGGTATTTGTCCTTATTGCGGGGCGAAAATAAATGGTGTGGAGGAATGAATATGCCTCAAATAATTAAAAGAACCGGAGAATTAGTAAATTTTGATAAACAACATATCATTGACGCGATTTCAAAAGCTTATTATGACGCATATGGTAAAAATAATGAAATTCCAAAATATGCCGTAACTATTGCTGATGAAATTTATAATTTAGCAATAGAAATGAATGACCCATTAAAAGTAGAAGAAATTCAGGAATTAGTAGAAGATTATTTAACTGATTATGATAAATTAGTCGCTAAACTTTATATCCGTTATCGCTATAAGCGTGGTGTAATGCGTTCTTGTTCTAATGAATTTATTCGTTCTATTAGCGAAAAATTAAGCGCTTCTAATGTCCAAAATCAAAATGCTAATGTAGACGAACATTCATTTGGCGGACGCGTGGGTGAAGCGTCTGATGAAATGATGAAGCAATATGCACTTGATTTTTGTATGTCAGAAATGGCCAAACAAAATCACTTGAATAATGAAATTTATATTCACGATTTAAGTGCTTATGCTGTAGGAATGCATAATTGTCTAAGTGTTCCATTTGATGATTTACTTGCTAAAGGTTTTAATACACGACAAACTGATGTGCGGCCAGCCAATTCAATTAATACTGCTTTTCAATTAGTAGCGGTTATCTTCCAACTACAAAGTTTAATGCAGTTTGGCGGCGTTAGCGCCACACATTTGGACTGGACAATGGTGCCTTATGTAAGGAAAAGTTATTGGAAACATTATAAAGATGGCCTTAAATACATAGCAAACTTACCTTATTTATGGGAGAAAGATTTTGAATATAAAGGACGTGATTTAGAACCAATTTGTTTGCCAGGAGAAACAGATGGTTTAGCAAGCGAACACCCTGAAGTTGTAAAATATGCAATAGATATGACAGAGCGTGAACTCCAACAAGCAATTGAAGGAATGTATCATAATTTAAATACGCTTCAATCACGCAGCGGGAATCAATTACCATTTACTTCTATTAATTATGGAACTTGTACTCTACCAGAAGGTCGTATGGTAATAAAAGCGCTATTAGAAGGTTCTATTAAAGGCGTAGGCAAATTTCATAAAACACCTATTTTCCCTTGTGGAATTTTCCAATTAGGAAAAGGTATTAATCGCGCACCCGGCGATCCAAATTATGATTTATATCGCCTCGCGCTTAAATCAACAGCACAACGTATATATCCAAATTACGCTAATATTGACTGGTCTGGTAATGCAGGATATGATAAGAATGACCCCACTACCTATTTTAGCACAATGGGATGTAGAACAGCAAACGGCGCAGATATAAATGCGGAAGATGGTGTCAATCCACAACGTAAAGATGGTCGCGGCAATATCTGTCCTGTAACTATTATTATGCCGACTATTGCTATGGAAGCAAAAGAATTTGTAGATAATGGGCATCTTCCTTATTCTGAATATGCGTATCAAGCAACATTTATGGAATTACTCTATAAAAAAATTCACGAAGCAAAAGATATGTTAATTGAACGTTTTAACTGGATTTGTTCTCAATCTCCTGCTTCAGCGAAATTTATGTATGAAAATAGAACTATGTTAGGCTATCATCCAGAAGAGGGTATTCGTTCGGCTTTAAAACATGGTACTATTGTAATTGGGCAATTAGGTCTAGCAGAAACATTACAAATTCTAATTGGCTGTGACCATACAACAGAAAAAGGTATGAAATTAGCAAAACAAATTGAGCAACTATTTAAAGACTGTTGTGCTAAATTTAAAGAAGAATATAAATTAAATTTTGGTGTATATTATACCCCTGCAGAAAATTTATGCTACACAGCTATGAAGAAATTTAAAGCTAAGTATGGAGAAATTCCTAATGTATCTGACCGTGATTACTTTACAAACAGTATTCATGTTCCGGTGTGGCATGAAATTTCCATCTTTGATAAGATTGATATTGAAGCGCAACTTACTGGTTATTCCAGCGCAGGATGCATCACATACGTGGAAGTTCCTAGCGGTGTAAAGAACAATATAGATGCGCTTGAAACAATAGTAAATTATGCGATGGATAAGGACATCCCATATTTCGCGCTCAATATAAAGATAGATAACTGTATGGATTGTGGATATCAAGATGAAATGAATGATACTTGTCCGCAATGCGGCAGCCATAATATACAACACTTACGCCGTGTTACTGGATACTTAACAGGTGATTATAAAACCGCTTTTAACTATGGTAAACAAAAAGAAACTGAAGATAGACTTCTACATATTCACTAAAAAATTTGGGGCTAGGGAGATGAGCCGGTAGATGAACTTCTCCATAGGCGATGAATCATAATCTATCCCTAAAAAAATTTTTAGTCAAAGTGTGGAATAAATTGGTAATTTTGTTGGATAGCATTATTACTTAAACTATGGAAGAAATAATGCTTCCAATAAAATTATTAAGAGGTGTTTAATATGCCAAAATGCGGAATTTATAAATTTACAAATAAATTTAATGGTAATATCTATATAGGACAATCAATAGATATTAGCGCACGAAGAAGGAGTCATTTTAATGATGCTTATTGCCGCGGAAAAGATAGTAATTGTCCATTTCATCAAGCTATAATTAAATATGGCGAAGATGGATTTGATTTTAAAATACTTGAAGAATGTCCAAAAGAGCTCCTTAATGAACGAGAAAAATACTGGATTGAATATTATGATTCATATCATCATGGATATAATGCTTCTCCTGGTGGTGATAATTGTGGAGAACGTTCAGATGGGTGTCAATTATTATTATATGATTTAGATGGAAATTTTGTGAAAGAAATGTGTAATATTGCATCTACCGCCCGCGAATTAGGAGTCCATTATGGTACTGTATATAAGGTAATTCAAGGTATTAGAAAATCAGTTAAAAACTATCAAATCAAACGTAAAGAATCTGATGATTTTCCTAAAAAAATTGCTCCTTATAATTCTAAACAAGGCGGAGCATACACGGTATTACAATTAGATAAAGATGGTAATATATTAAACGAATATAACAGTGTTAATGAAGCCGCGAGACAAACCGGTTGTGATTGCTCTACTATCTCCAAAGTCTGTCGTGGTAAATTAAAAACACATGGCGGCTTCAAATGGAAATATAAGGAGGTAGATGAATGAGTAAAATTGCAGGAATCTATTGGGATGATACCGCGGCAGCGCCCGGTATCTCCCTCTCGGTATATTTTTCTGGATGCCACTTCCATTGCCCCGGTTGTCATAATCCAGAAGCACAAGATTTTAATTATGGACAAGAATTAACAAGTGATTTAATAAAAGAAATTCTTGTCAAAATGAATAAAAATGGAGTTAAAAGACGATTATCTATTTTAGGCGGAGAACCTTTAAATAAAGAAAATCGTATCGCTGTTGCGGATTTAATTCACGATTGTAAAGATACTTATCCTGATTTAATTATTTATGTATGGACAGGTTATACAATTGAAGAATTATTTGAAGAGGATGACCCATATATTCGTTTTATTTTAAAGCATATAAATTGTTTAATTGATGGCCGTTATGAACAGGATAAACGTGATATAACATTGCCGCTTCGTGGTTCTTCTAATCAACGAATTATTTATTTGGAGAATAAAAATGTTAAAAACATTGAATAAAAGCATTTTTGCGGGAATAGCAATTGGCTTGGGTTGTTGGATTTTTCTTATGATAGAAAATCCAATTGCGGCCGCTTTGTTATTCTCCTGTGGATTGCTTGCTGTGCGATTATATAAATTAAATTTATTTACTGGAAAAACTCAATATTTATGGCAATATCAATTTTCATTAAAAGATTATTTGATTACTTTATTTGGTAATCTTATTGGTATTACTTTAATAGTTTTTTGTAGCAATTTAATTGGAACGGAAAAAGTTCAAACTATTGCTATAAACAAAGCAACTCAATCTATAACTACAGTATTAAGTAAGGGAATCGGATGTGGGATGTTAATGTCTCTTGCTACTTATCCAACATCTCCATTATGGCTAAGTTCTGGTTGCGTTCTAGCTTTTATTTTAGCTGGTTTTAATCACTGTATTGCTGATTTCTTTTATTTATTAGCAGGACAACAATTCACGATTAATTGGTTGTTTACTGTAATTGGAAATATTATTGGCGGATTATTATTTACTAAATTTAATCCTTTAGTTAAAGACGAGCAATAAAATGCTCGTCTTTTCTTTTTACATTTGACTTTTTTAAAAAAATATGTTATAATAAATTATCAAGTAAAGGAGTGATGGGTGATGTAAATGGGTTGGGTAATAAGTGGAATTTTAGTTATAATTGTTATTATATTAATTATAAAATATAATCAAAAACTCATTCTTGATAAAACTGAATTACAACAATTTTCATATGATATTAATCGGTTAAAAGAACAAAAATCTGATTTACAAAAAGATATAGAAACACAAAACGAAATTATTGAAGATTATAATAATAAGATTTTAAATATACAATATAAATATCTAGAAGCACTAAATCAAAAAAATATTGATTTAAATACCTACTTTGATGAACAACTGGCTACAAGGCAAGAAGCTCTTGACAATTTAATAAAAGAAAAAGAAAATAATCTTGAATTAAATTATAAACAAGAAGTATTGAAATATGAAGATGCCATTCGTGCGGCTGAATCTAACGCAGAAAAACTAATATCACAAGCAGATTTGCGCGTAGAACAAATTAAAGAGCAAGTCGCATATGAAGAAAAACGTTATCAAGATTTAATTGCTCCTCTCAAGCAATATGAAATGAATAAACAGCAACGCTTATTTTATACTATACAAGTGCCTGATGAATATAAAGACGATATTGATTTTCTTTTAAATACTGTTTCACAAAAGGTGCGGCATCCTGATATTATAAATAAATTAGTCTGGGCTGAATATGTTAAACCTTATTTAGATGATACTTTTAAGCGCATTGAAATTCGTGCAGAGCCTGGTATATATAAATTAACAAATATAGAAAGCGGCAAAGCCTATATTGGTAAAAGCACTGATGTTAAGAAACGCATCAGTGACCACTTTAAAGCAAGTGTCAAACTTGAATCTATAGCTCATCAAGTAATACACGACAAAATTTTAGAAAAGGGTTTTTGGAATTGGACAATTGAAATAATTACGTATTGTGAAAAAGATAAATTAAGTGAATTAGAAAAATACTATATAGATTTCTTTAAAACACAAGAATGGGGCTATAATAAAAAAGCAGGTGGTTAAATGACTGGTATTTATAAAATTGAAAATTTGCTTAACCATAAAGTATATATTGGAAAAGCTTTAAATATAAATAAACGATTTGGAGACCATCGTAGAGTTATATGGAATAAAGATTCGCCATCATATAATTATCCATTATATAAAGCATTAAGAAAATATGGAATTAATAATTTTCAATTTTCAGTAATAGAAGAATGTGAACCCGATAGTTTAACAGAAAAAGAAATTTATTGGATTCAATATTATGAAGCTTTTGGCCCAAAAGGATATAATCAAACACCCGGAGGGGATGGCTGTCCAAAAGTTTTAAATTCGCAATTAATAGAACAATATAATTTAGGAAAAACAATTGAAGAAATTTGTGATTATTTTAATATTAGTAAAAACACCGCCACACAAATTTTACATCAACATAATTTAGGTTATATGTCACAAGAAGAAAAAAATAAACTTCAAAAACCTAAATCAGTTGAACAATATTCGTTAGATGGAAATTTTATTCAAGAATTTTATTCTGCCGGTGAAGCCGCTCGACAATTACATTGTAATAATGTAGGAATGATTTTAAGAGCTTGTAATGAGCATAATACAGCTTATAATTTTTTATGGAAATTCACCGATGATACCACTGATATTAATGAAATAGTCGAAAATATAAAAGAAAGAGAACAAAAACGAATAGAACACGTTAATAAGGCAATATTAAAACGATGTTCTAAACCGGTTAATCAATATGATTTAAATGGAAAATATATTACATCTTATGCCTCAGCTTCTGATGCTAGGCGAGCTCTAAACAATCAGCATATTTCTGATGTATGTAATGGAAAATGGTTAACCGCAGCTAAACATTATTGGAGATATGTTTCTAATGAATTCCCACAAGGTAAAGATTTAAATATAAATGATATTGAACAATGGAGAACACAACAAAAAATTAATAAGAACGCGGGAGGTGGCGGTTAATGGAACTTATCGAATATCGTGGCTTCAATAATAAATTTATTGGACTAGCTAAAGAAGATAATAAATATTTTATAATTTATGGAAAAACGGGCCCAGCTGAATTATCAATTACAGATGATAAAGTATACGCTTATGGATTAAAAAGTCAAGTTACAATTGGCGAATTTACAGTAGATAAAAAATTCGGAATAAATATTCCTTTTGTAACTAATCAAAATAATAAGTTAGTTGTTATATCGCGATGTGATAAAAGTGTATATAAAACTTGCTGTGAAATATTGGAGAATTTACAATGAACGAGGACGAAACTTTAAATCTTATTACTCAATCAGCCTCAACGGCAATAGATAATAAAACAAATATCCGTTTACGAAATAGAAAAGAACGTCGTGCGATACAAAAACAACTGGGTAAAAAGAATCGCAATAAAATTGATGCTATCAGTGAAATCGCGCGAAAGCTAGATTACATTGATTTGATCCAAAAATTAAGAGAATTAAATGAAAAAAAGGAGAATGAAGATGGTAACAGTAATCGGTGAACCAATTAAATTAACTTATAGCTCTAGGGTTTCTAATGAAGAACAAGCTATCGCGGCAATTGAGCAGTATAAAGATAATCAGCTTAAAGAGGGTTTTACTCTTACTAAGTCTAGTTATGTTTTAAAAACTAAGAAAAGTAAGGGCGAAATTATTGATTCTTGGTATATTGTAAATGTAGAATGTTCTTTTGATATTTAATGGAGGCAATTATGGAAAATTTTAATTCTTTAACAAATATAATTGAATCTAATGAGTCTCTTTCCGCAATTGTGGAAATGATTAATAGCGTTGTAGAACTACCAGAAACCGATATTAATGATGATAATATTGATGTAATCATTGGTATGATTGAAGGCGGTTTTACTGAAAATATGCGTAAGGAAGCTATTACTAATCTTACTAAGGGATTTAAAGAGCAAAATCTTAGTAAGCAAGAGTGTAATAATAATGTTGAAACTTTTAATAAGATATTTATGGAATATATTGCTTCTTTAAAGCTCTCTAACAATAAGCAACGAATTGTAAATGCCGTTTTCGATATTATTAATGATTTATTTGATGCCGCTATTGACCAATTGACTGCTCCTGTCATTGCTCTTCCAATTAAGCTAGATGAAGGAGCACAAGTTCCAACATATGCGCATAGCACAGATGCCGCGGCTGACCTCTACGCAGCAGATACTGTAACGCTTCCTGCTCATTCTATTAGTAATATGATTCGCACTGGCGTTCATATCGCATTACCAGAGGGTTGGATGGCAATGATTTTCCCGCGTTCTAGTATTGGCGCAAAGACTGGTTTACGACTAAGTAATAGTGCTGGCATTATTGACAGTGAATATAGGGGACCGCTCGGTGTTCTTTATGATAATATTTCTGATTCTGATTATACTATTAATGCGGGCGACCGTATTGCTCAGCTATTAATTATGCCTTCCTATCATTTTTCAGCACAAGTCGTAGATATTCTACCCGCCACTGAACGAAATGATGGTGGCTTTGGCTCCAGTGGTAAGTAATGCCAATTAATATATATACTGTTCAAAATCATTTAGAAGCAGAAGGCTGGAAACTGATTTCTACTTCTTATAAAAATTTAAATACAGAATTAGAAATGGAATGTCCTAATGGGCATAAGCAATTACAAACATATGGAACGTGGAGAAAACGTCCTATTTGCGAAATTTGTGAAGCGGGAGACCGCTATAAGGTGAAAAAAAATAAAGTGCCTGCTAAAACAGCAGACACAACGAGAATATTGGCATTAGATGCGGCAACAAATACTACTGGTTATTCAATTTATGATAATGGAACATTGGTTTCTTATGGGGTATATAAAGTTAAAGAAGGTAATTCTGAACAGCGCATTAATGAGATGAAAAAATGGCTGCGCGCAGCAATTGAAGAGTGGGAACCAGATTTTGTAGGATGCGAACATATACAATTACAAGCTTATGGCGGCAGTAATAAAATGCAAGTTGAAACTTATCGAGTTCTCGCAAATCTTCAAGGCGTCATTCTTGATACTTTATTTGAAGCCTGTATAGACCACGACCTTGTATACGCAACCGAATGGCGAAAATATTGCGGCGTTGGCGAAGGAACTGGCCGCGAAAATAAGAAAAAGCAAGCACAAGACAAAGTTAAACTTTGGTATGACCAAGATTGCACACAAGACGAAGCCGACGCTATTTGTATTGGAAAATATTTCGTTAGCTTATTAAAACATCAAAAATCTTCTTGGGGTGAAAATTTAGAATGACGGTTACATTAAATACTATTATGGGAAGCACCGAAGTGCTACAACAACTATTAAATATTAATTTTCCCGCGCGAACCGCTTATAAAATCGCGCGACTACTTGCCGAAATTGAAAAAGAGCAAGAAATTGTTCATAAAACACGAACTCAATTAATTGATAAATATGGCCAAAAGGATGACAGTGGTAAGTTCATTTTAAATGAAGAAAAGAATATTCAATTAAAACCTGATTGTGTTGAAAAATTTAATCAAGAATTAATGGAACTTCTTGAAACAAATATTGAACTTACTTCTCCTTATTTAACGTTAGAAGAGCTTGAAATTGCTAATTTTACGCCGCAGCAAATGTATATGCTGATGCCATATATACAAGAATAAGCCTCCCGTAAGGGAGGCTTTATTTTTATGGTAAATAGTATGTTTGACAAGGAAGCGCGGAGTCAGAAGCAGAAGTATATGTGCTAATTTTAAAATAAGAAGATACATCTGTATCATTTGTTTCTGATTCCTCATACATAGGAGTATCTGTCGAAGTGCCAATAACTAATCCTAAAGTAACAATTGTATTTTCATCAATATAATAATAGGGTGATTTAATTTTATAATAAAGCGTTTGTTCATCTCCACCACTAGCTTCGTCCGCCGATAATAATGCTTGCTCTTGATTTAAAGATAATTTATATTCTAATCGCATCATTTTATCAATAAATTTTAAACTTGTGGTTGGTAAAATAGTCAATGGGCGACTTGTATTCTCATTCCCAGAATTAATATCAATATTGGAATCATTTTCTTCTGGGTCAGTCTCGTTTTCTACAGCTGCCCCATTATTTTCATTTAAGCTAGATGGTATTATTGTGCATACAGAACTTTCATCAACTGTTAACGTATTATCATTAACAGTTGCTTTACTATATAATGTTAATGCCAAATCTTCTTGATTAAAAAAAGCATTTGATACATATTGAGTTGAAAGTTTAATTGTGCCTTCATCAGTTTTAGAATATAGTACTGTAGTAACGGGTAAACTAATTGTTATTGTGCTTAATTGATTTGTTTCAACTAAGGGTTTGGGCGCTTTAAATGCTCCAACTAATGAAATACAAGTTATTTCTTCTTCTTGTAGTTGGGCGTCCGTTAATTTAACCAATTGTCTACTTTTTATTACTTTATCATAAGTATTGATTCTATTATATGAATAAGAAGTAAAACCAGTATTTGTAGCAATATGTAATATAATACAAGGCCGCACTGTTACAGACGGAATAAATGATTCTAAATCATCAGTTGTTACTACAATATTATAATTACTATCGCCAGTAACTCCAAAATTGCCATTATTGCTTAGTATTTTATCAAAAATACCTATTGCAGATTGAACTTGATTCTGATTAATAATGGTTGTGTAATTAATATTATTTTCACTATCTTGGACACCAAAACGTATGTAGCTTTCTCTAACATCTGAATTATTTATATCTATCGTTTGCGAATTTGAATTAGCATTTATTGTGTATACGTTTTCTAGTTGGAAAGCGCTATCAGCTTGTAGTTGTAAATAACTACCATTCATAAAAATACCATTTTGGCTTAATTCCAATTTAGAAGCAAATCTATCACCATTTGTAGTGCCCATCGAAATTCGTGAGCCACTACTTATATTTATGTCTTGGTCTGAATATACTGAAATTGGCTTTTTCGCTTTAACATATACATCATAATCAGTTTGAAATTGCTTTAAACCGCCATATTCTTGAACGGTTTCATCATCCATAATAAATAATTTTTTAGCCAAAATGCTGCCAGCCAAAGTTAAATCTCCCGTGTCAGCGTCAGCAAAAAATACTTCTTGATTATTCCAGTTGCGCAATTTCAATCCATCCCAACTTATTTCCACTCGTTTTACATCTTCTGCTAAAGCTATAGATTGAGAAGAACCTTTAGGAGTAATTTTTACACCCGCATCAGCACGTAAAAATAATCCTTCTGAATTAAACACTACATATTGTTTTTTATCTAATAGTGATTCGTCTACTGATTCGGCACTTAGAATACCATCTTCCCAAATTCCTTTATAAGCAAATAGCCCTTGACTATTCATCTGTAATTTTATATCATTGCCAGCATAAATATTAATATCATTGGTATTTAATTGGCCATAATTTAACGAGCTGGCATTTAAGCCGCGCGGCAAAACCGCGGGATTCCATTCCCAATTACCCTTATCATCCTTTGTTGTAGCTGTAAAAATACCGCCCTCACGTAATGCTACTACACCGTCAGAACCTATACTGTAAATGCCTTCTTTATTATTAATAACTAATTTACCATTGTTAAATTCTTGTTGGACATTAGCATTATCTAATGAAGCTTGAATAACCGATTCAGTTAAATTACCGCCGCTAGTAAAAGCGTCTAATGCGATACCAAAATTGTATTCATTTTTCTTCATTTCCTCAGTTTGAGCAATAATTGAAGAGAATAAATTTTCGTATTTATTTTTATAATTTTTAATTTCAATTCTATCATTCGCTTCATTATCTAAATCTAATTCTAATTTAGAAACATAACCTTGAACATTTTGGAATTTTAAATCTGAATCATTAATATTACATATATGATTTAATAACTCATATGTTTCTAAAATATTATAATTAGAATTATATGTCTCATTAATAGTCAATTGTTTATTAAAAAATAATGTTGGACTTATTGTATAGCTAACTCGCGGCATTGAATTTTCTTGTAATACTTTTTTCGCATCAAGATAAATACCAGTAGCTAAATTAGAAATAAAATATTTAATAGAATATGTTAAATTTGAAGCAAATAAAATTGAAGATGGTTTTAATGTTATATAATAGTAAGATTCATATTTATCCTCTTTACTATCATCTCGTATTAATGTAAAATAATCTTCATATTCCACAAGCATTCGTTCATTTGTTTTTAATAATAGTTTATCGGCCGCAGTATTTAATTGTAGCGAATTAATTTTAAATCGCGGAAAAACTTGTGTAATTTCTATTACTTCGCCATTTTGAACATTGAGAAAATTAGGAGAAAATCCATTTTCTTCATCTCTAATAACATTTAAACCATTTTCATCAATCGTTGTGGATACAACGCTAATTAGTGGACGATAAGTGCCTTCTGAATTTATTATATGACTTAATGTAGTTTCACTGACCGCATCTACACCTGTAAGCATAAGCGCTGGAACAATTGTTTCATCCGTTTTTTTAATAAATACATATTCTGCTGTAGAATTAGCCGCAAATTGTTTTAAATTTTTAGGTGTATATCGCTCGTCGTCCTCAGATACATTAAAATCATAAAAAGAAAATGATAATTCATTTAAATGTTCCGCAACATATTCTAAATGTTGTGATAAATCAATACAAGGATAATATTTTTTATCCTTATTTATACCAAGCTCATAATAAACTTTAGTTTCATCTTCAAACGCGGTTTCATCCCATATAAATTCACAATAGTCTTCGCGCGCGTGAGAATCAGCGTTTACATTATAAATATCGGTTAAAGTATAATAATAAGAACTACCATAATCTTCATAATCTTCTGGTTGCCAATATGATTCACGAATTGCTGGCCCCATTAGTGTATTAAATTTTTTTATCGTTTTTTCCTTCAGTGATTTATATGACTCGAATAATTCAGTATAAGAATCTATACGGGTATTAAAATCATCCAACTTAGCTTCAACAACTTTTAATTCTTCTTCATCTTTATTTAACTTAACTATCCAAGTTTGTTGAACACTCTCATAATATAATTTAGGAGAATATTTATAAGCTAAATAAACTAAATTAGACGCTGTTTTAGTAGGGAAGAAAATTTTACTAACGCCGATTATTTCTTGATTTTCATCATATTCAATCTGCCCTTTTAGCTCTGGACTACCATAAGCTAAAGCCGCATAATTATAACTTCCATAAATATGTAAAGTTTCTGGCTGAATACCGTGTTCAGTTAATTTAATTGAATAACTTCCGTCATCAGCAAGTTGAAGTATGGCGGTTTTAGGATTATTCGCATCAATGGTAATCATACCGTCCGCATCACCATCTTTAATATCCAAAGCGTTCAATAAATCATTAGACGCAGCGATGCGTTCTTTATCTAACTGAATAGAATTAGTTAATAAAGTTTGGGATGCTTCAAGTTCTATTAGCTGATTTTGTAATGCGATTAATGAATTAGATAAACCTTCCATATCTAAATTTATTTTACGCATTGTATTTTCATATTCAAAAACGGCATTATACTGCTCTTCAGTAATACCATCAATAGAATATAAATATTCAAAATTTAATAAATAATCTTCACGACTTTTATTCGCTGGCGAATCTAAAATGGTAATTATTCCACTATCAGTAGTATTATCATCTATAGCTTGAACATACATTTTAGTGCTAATATCTTCGCCATTTAATTCGCGTTTAATTTCACCAGCAGAATATGGATAAGTTAAATCAAAATATCCATCCTCTTCTCTAGTGTAATTGTTATAATAAACTACGTGTTTACCAATAATGTGTAAATTATCATCATATTCATATTCATAGCGGCAAAAAACGCCAAAAGCCTCAGCTAATTCTTGAGTAATATTATATACATTACTTTCTTCAATATCTACGCAGCGTTCTTTTTCACGATACTGTTCTTCCGCCGCAGGGATATAATAATTATCATTATCAGTTTTTAGTTCCCAAGAAGATACATATCCTTCTTCATATACCTTGTTAGAGTCGCGGTCAGCTCCATTCCTATAGCTACTCCAGTCCATTTGAATCAAATAATCCCAATCTGATACAGAATGATGATTAAAAACTTTATCATTCCAATACTGTAATGTAGCACGAGGTTCTTCTTTATCTTCAGGATTTTCAAACCAATCGTTAGTTTCATTATAAAATTCATCCGTAGATAACGAAATTTTATAGCCAACTTTTCCAAGTTCGTGAAAAGCAAGACCATCGCATTTTATATCACAATATAATTGGTCTTTAGAATGTGACTCTGACACATTTATAATCATAAATTCAAAAATTTTTCGTTTGGCAATATTATCTTTATTAAAAATAACTTTTATTTTCCGTAAATTAGCTAAAAGTAATTTATCTTCTACGGTATGCCATAAAGAATTTTTAATGCGTTCTGTTCCTTCATATACGTATAAAGGAATAGAAAATGTTAACTCTTGTGTGCCATCATCTACTACCGTCATATTTTTTTTGACTAAAAATTTCTTATCCTCAATTCCCCAAGGCTTCAGGACGGTTATAAACTCGTCCTGAAGCGTCCAGAGGGAAATTTCACAATCGCGTGGTTTCTTATACATCCGATTGCGCCTCCTTTATCACCTTATAAGTATAAGAACTTATATCTTATACCGACATTATATAATGTCATATTAGAACTCATTTTGTAGCTATAATTTGGATGTGATTCACTCCAAATTTGTGCCTGTCCATTTTCGTCAAGCACATTAGTATCTGTTAATTTAATGTAGTTAGAACATATCATATCCCCAGCATTTTCTACAATAAGTTGAGGCTCATCTTGACCAGGGAATCTTACAGAGGTAATAATAATCACTTGACCGGTTTGATTATTAATTTCACAAATTACAGGATAAAAATTACCCAAAGTTTGTTCGGCGCTTTCGTCATCTTCAGAAGTGTTTAATTCGTGAAAATATGAAGAAAAATCATCTTTAATAGTTGCTGCTAATTCTTTTGTTAAATTGACTCCATCATTCCAATCATTGCTAATTACTCCAATAGCAATCTTGCGAGGAATGTAATGTTTTACCTTTAAACGAATCAAATCACATATATCTTCGCGACTACTTTCAAGGTAAGCATCATTATTTAAAATCTCAACTACTTGATTATAGCCAGTATATAAACTTGGCGTAGTTAATTTTAATACAGATTCATTCATACTTTTAAAGGTGATGGTATTATATGGAGTCTCAGGCGAACTATAAGAATTAGCTGGAACATTAATGTATCCACCCTCATCACTATTCATTATACCTGGTGTATAAGTAAAACTAATAATCGGCGCGCTAGGCGCGGTCCCGCCATAATAAAAATATCCTGACCGTAAATTAGAAATTGATGGATAAACAGAATCTTGTTCTTTAAATACCGGATACACGTGACCGCCAAGTGTTTCATCCATTACAATTGAGGTATCAACAATAGCAGAATCTGTATAAGCGCCAATCGTTGCGCCAATATCTTTATAATCCTTGAGTGAGCCGTCTTGATTTAAAATATTCTTAATTTCAGCCGCACTATTTAACGCAATCCGTGAACCAGTATAAGACATTGATTTGTCAATTATATAATTAGTTTCATCACCATAAAACATATTTTCCGTATTATCGGGTGCGGTATTAATTGCTTCTGATATAGGAATGTTATCTTCAAATAAAACTTTTAAACCATCTTCTTCAGAATAAGTAATTGTTGGATTGTCTAAATTATCAACCCATACATTATATTTTGGAGCGGTTTCTGTGGCTTCAACAGTTTTAGGACATAGAATATTAGTGCGCGAATACCAAAAAGGGTCATCCATAACAAAATGTAATTCTATTGTGCCTTTATATTCAGTTACTTGAAATTCATATTCCTTCTTATTTAATGTTTTCGTAATTGTTGTGCCAAAAGGTAACATAGAATATGTTGGAGGTTCCGCTACACGAGCTAAAATTGCGCGATTAGGATTTTCAGCTAAAATAAGTTCACGAATTTTGCCTGGCTGAAACCAATATTTAAATTGAGACATATTTTCTTCGGTCATACTGTCAGTAGCCAAAGTAAAACTAATTTCATTTTTTTGAAAATGTGAACTCCAATATAATTGACCATCCCAAATTTCAGATTCAGTAACATTATCAGTAAATTCACCATACATTTTACGGTCTAAAGAATTATTTTGAATAGTGGCAATAAGATTAAAATCTTCAATATTTTTGCCGCCATATGAAAAACTTATAAATGACCGTCTGTAATATGGTAATAATTTATCGTCATCGTGTGTAGCACGATAAACTTGAGTAAAGGAGGGAGCCTCTGTGGGCTCCCATCCATTTAATATACTATTCTCATTTTCACTCATACATTTATCCTCCTTTTATGGCACTCGACGAGCTGTTTTTTGCATCGCAGCGTTTAAAGCGTCAACCACTTCTTGTCCAACATTAGCATCAGTAGTAGTAATATTAATTTCAGCATTTAGAGTTCCAACATTTAAGCCAGTATTAAAGGCGGTATCGTAACGGCCTAATGCCTCTATTGCTCCACCTACTTCACTTAAAGTATACCCAGAAGGTAATTTATAATTACTACCCAGTAATCCTTTTAAATCAGAAATACTTGTGGCACCATAAACTGCCTTTAAATGTTCAAGTTCTTGATTTGCTTGTGAAGCACTATATACACTGCTTGACGACATCCAAGCATCATACTGCTCTTTAGTCATTACTAAACCACCAGTATAACCAGCGGCACGAGCTTCGATATCTTTACTTATGTCATTATCTACTATTTTATAGATATTACCTTCTGTGTCTACATAAACATATCCATCACTACCAACTAATTGTGTTTGTAAAACAGGACTTAATTTTGTATAATATGAATATGGCTCTGTAGGCGTACTGTCACCAGCACCACTCAGTCGTCTATCACCTGAGCTCTGTTTCTTAATAGCGACCCCAGGTGCTTGCCAAGTTTTCCATTGCTTCATTAGCCAATCTGTCATTATTTGTTTTAAATATTTACTTTCGGGGAACGAACCGCCAGCAGTTGGCCTTAATGTTGTTACCAGAGATTCTAATTCGGTAGACATATTACCCCAATAAGGATTCATAAGTGTTCCTAATTGAACATCTGGAGTATAAGTAGAATTATTAATTAAATCTATCCTATAAGTACTACCTTCCGCTAAACGTTGCAATAACGGTAACATATCTTTAATAATAGCACTAACTTGAGTATCAGAATCTCCATATTTATTTTTAAAATACTTTTCAACAATATTTTGTAAGGCAAAACTTGAATCATAATCTTTTTGAGTACCGTTACCTTGTAAAAGATCTGGGCCAAGACCTAATGCTATAACATCTGCGTAATATGTTTCTAATATTTTCAATATATCATTTTTGTTGAATCCTGTCTCAGATAATGCTTTCTTCATTTGAGCTTGAGTGTTAGGCCCTGTAATTTGACTAATTCCAAGTAATTCCTCATACAGCTCTTGCGCCCATTCCTTTGTCTTCTGAGCTTCCGCTTGTGCAGCTTCTTGCTCAGGAGTTAACTCTTGTGGCGCTCCTGGACCATATGTGCCTTCCAACCACTCTAATACCGCGATACCTGACTTAGTACTATCACCAGTTTGACTATACAATTCATCAAACATTGCTCTAGCAATTATACCAACTTCACCAGACAACAACTCATCATATCTATGATTAGTGCTTTCTACAAAGCTCTCCCACGGGAAAGCTAAAGCAGTAGAAACTTTTTCATCCTCATCATCACGATAAGCTACCCAATCCTCAACTTCGCCAGTTAATTTTCTCAAATCTTCTGCGATTTGTAGTTCAGAATTAGAACGATAAGAAGGAGTATATTGGGCAATAAAAGCGGTTATCTCTTGTGGCGTGCCCTGCATAACTTGAGCAACTTCAGCCCACAATAAACCGTTTTCCTTCTGATACTCTAAAGTTTCTTCCATAATTTTGATTTGCTGGTCTAATTGTTCTTGCTGTTTTTCAGCCGCATCTTTAACCGCATCAATTTGTTCTTGTTGTAAATCAAAATAGCGGTCTTGTGATTTATTAGCAATTTCATTTTGTAAACTACGAATTTGAGATGCTGAACCACCAGTGCGCTGTAAAATAGCTAATTGACGTTGTAGTCGTGTCAACTCTTGGTCTTGGTCTTGACGCGCATACAATTGTTTTTCTTGGTCTAACTGTCTATTTAAACCATCTAAGTAAGCATCGGTAGATTCTTTTAACGCGGTTTGTTCATTCTTTAATTCATCAATAACGGCTTTTTCGCGCGCTTCAATAGCTCCTAAAACGGATTTCTCTACTGAAAGTTGATTGTCTACAATTTGTTGTAGTAATTCGTTACGCTTAGTCTCGTTAGAAGTGGCTTTTTCAAGCTGCTCATTATAGCTATCATATAGACTATCAAGCTCATCTTTCCAACCATCCATTCTGTCATTGAAGGCTTGAACCATTTTGGCATAGCCTTCTTCGTCATTTATATCCTCTAACTCAATCTTATTACCGTTATTGTCATATTCCATTTCAGCCGAGAAGCCCCAAGATTTTAGCATCTCATATTGCTGACGTGCGGTATACGCGGGACGGCCGTATTCGTCCATACGGTTCAATTCTTCAAGCGCGAATAATCCACCGCGTTGGCCGTTAGCCATCACAGCGTTATCATTCCATTGCATCAAACCGTTTTCATCAAAAGTGAAAATCTTACCAAAATTAGTGCTCTCTAAATCTTTACGTCTAGCGTCATAATAACTCTTTTGTAAAGCAGAAAGTTCTTTATTTTTAGCAATTTCTTGGTCTAATTGGTCTAATTGACGTTTACGGCTTTCATACAATGCGCTACCATTTATAACTCTGTCACTTTCAATTTTACTGCGTAATTGTTCTTCATAAGTAATATCTTGTTCCAATTTCGCAATTTGACGTAATAAGTTATACCAGCGTTCGAGGTCTGCGATATAAGCGGCATTGACTTCTTTATCGTCTTCACCGCCGCCTCCACCGCCACCGCCGCCTCCACTACTACCGGAGCCGTCACCGCTTTTGCCTTTTCCACCGCCGCCACCTTTACCCTTTCCGCTGCCAGAACCGGCTTGCTTGCCTAATGAGGAAAGTGTAGCGGTTAACATTGATTCCCACATAGCACGAATTTGTTTCAATTGTGCCAATGCTTGCGCGGCAGAAGCCAACGCGGGACCTTGTGTGCCAGTAGCAAAAGAAACAGCATTACGTTCATTTGTAATAGGAGCGCCGCGACTGGTAATACCATTTTGTAGTAAGCGCTTGGTTTGTAAATGATTAAAGACAATAGCATCATCATCTAAATCAACGAACTCAGCACCATTTTCGCCTACTACATAATAGCGGCCGTGAGAAACAACAAGTTCTGGGCCAAGCTCGCCCATAAGAGTTTTACGACCTTTGGAGAGGGCTACATTACCTTTACTCTTAGCCGCAACTGGTTTATTACTAATAGGCGCGTGAATAGTAGCAGAAGTGACTGGAGCAAAACCAGTTTGACTAGAAACATCAACATTAATACTTACTCCAATTCCAATTTCAGTATTTGATGGAATACTGTTTATGGCTCCAACTAAATTTTCAACATTGCCAGAAGCACTTTCTGCCGCACTACCTAATTCAGCTGTTTTTGCGGCGACATCTGCTGCTGTGCTTTCAATTTGCTCTGCGCTACTTTGTATATCGCTTTGAGTTTGAGCAACCGCCGCCTTAGCATCAATACTGACAGTTGTAACCGTATCAGCTGCGCCAGACATTTCCGTCGCAGCTTCTTGAGCTGCTTGCGCCGCGCCTTCAAATTGTCCTGCTGTATTTGTATTATCAGAAGGAGCGGGTGTATTAGAATTTTCGCCATTAACTTCAACATTGTTACCATTTATTATAACTTCTTGAGCATTTTGTTCTGTAGGTGGCGTATATTCTGGACCCTGTCCTTGATATCTAGTCTGTGTTCCAGGCCATATAATATATCCATTTTCATCCCGTTGTGCTGGGGGTAAATTAGAAATTCCTAATAAAGTATTAAGTTCTTCTTCAGTGGGCGTATGCGCACCTGGAGCTAACTGATATTTTGGTGTAACATTTACACTTAAATTTTTATCAGTCGATACATCATCAGGAATTAGAGCACTCATTTCACCTTGCGGGTCAGCGTCAACACCCAATTGTGCTAATATATCATTTACAATAGCAGTAATAGTTTCGACATCAACTGGAATAGATTTAACTTGTGCTTTAACTCCGCTATTATTAACATCAGCATCGGAAGCATTTACTAAAATGCTGTCTACCCACGCTTTTAATAATCCTATATGTTCAGCTAATGTAGAACCACTTTCTGGCAACGGCAATTCACTTGGGTCTACGGCGCCAGGCGCAGCAGCAAGTAATAATGCCAAAACAGTCGCGGTTAAATTATCAATAGATGATGGATTAGCTTTTGCTGCCGCAACAACACCAACATCATTTACCTTGCTTTCAGCCGCGTCAAGTAAAATATTAATAACATTTAAGATAGCTTGCTGTAATGGAATATTATCAAGTGGTAATCCATCAACACTAGCGCTAAAAGCATCTCCTGGTATTAAGGTTGCTAGTTGAGTAGCTAAATAAATAGCTCCAGTAAGAAGCGTTCCTAATCCAGCGGCATCAACAGTAGGCTTACCGCCTTCTCCCTGAACAAGTTGTATTGCGGTCGCGGCAAGTTGTATAGTATCAATAGAATAGGTTCCATCCGCAGTAATGCCGCCGCCTTCTCCACCTGCTTCACCCTTACCATTGGTTACAGATATAGTAGCAGTAATTGGGATAGGCGTGTCTTTTGATTCTAATAATTGTTTTAACCATTCAACATCGTCGCCTTGAACGGATTCAATTGTGAGATTCAAGTGTTTGTCTTCCATATTAAAGAAAGTTTGCAATTTTTGTATAGTAGCTTCATCCACTGAACCCGTTTCATCCAACTCAATTTTAAAACCGACTTTTTGTTCTAATTCAGTTACTAAATTAGAATCATCTACTTTACCATTATTTTCTATTACTTCTGATACTTTTTCTCTAAGTGCCTTATAAGTGTTATGGTCAATACCAGTTACAGTAGCATTAGAAGTATCTACTGTAGCCTGTATTTTTATACCATATTTTTGGTTCAACTCAAGCTGTTTTTCTTGTAATTGCTCTTCTGTTACATTTCCTTGTTGTCCGTTTTCCCATTCATCTAATTCAATATTAACTAATTGTTGACGTAATTCTGACTCAGAATTAGCAGTAACCTGTTCGCCATTAGAAGCTGTTGCTGTATAAATAATTTCTCCTTTTGAATAATGTTTAGTATATTTAAAAGCTCCCGCGTCAAATTCATATGCTTTAACAGTTTCACCAGATTTAGTAGTTAAAGTGGTTTCAACTGCTCCAGCTGCTATATCTTGCTCACCAGCCATCGCGGCCAAAGCTTCTTCGGAAGTATCATAAATTTTTCCATTATATTCCCAGCCATTTTCAGTTTTTTCTAAATGAAAACCGTATCCAATAGCATAAGTTTTATCATTAATAGTATATTCATCTATAATACCAGATTTCGCTAAAATAGATAAGATAGAAGTTTGAAGATTATCTAAATCATACTCACCAGATTCTAAAGCTTGCTGTGTTGCTAACACAGTAGCGTGGAATAATTCAGCATCTTCTTTAGAAATTTCTCCACCCTTGGCTATTTTTTTTAACATTTCTCCTATATTTAAGCCATTAATATTTAATCCACTTAATGCTTTCTGTAAATCCTCATTAGTTTCAGCTAATTTTAATATATGCTTAGCATTCTTCATTAATTGAGGAGTAATCATAGCCCATTCATTGCCATCTTCATCTATTCGGATTTTGGGGAACATTTCAGAAAAATCAATTTCACCATTTTCATTACTATCAGATATACCCTCAGTAATATTTTCCATAGCCACAATGGTTTCAAGCATCTGAATCATACCGTCAAGCATATCAATTTGTGATTGAGCGAAATCTTGTAAACCGCTATTTACACCATCACTAAAATCTGCACCAGCAAAAGAGAAATCTGCGCCTATTCCAGAAAGTTTGACCATCATTCCCTTTCCGTCAACCATTTCTAGGCTATTAAAAGCATCTTGAATTAAATTAGCAGCACTAGATAAATTACCATCTAATGTATACGCACCTAGCTTAATTTCTCCACTTATTGCAGCCATATTATTAATTTCATTAATAATATTATAGAAATCCTGCATCCCCATATATCCAGAAGCAGAACTGGATTTTATAGTCTTCGCGGCTTCGGCCCAATCATTATAGAAATTAACTGCGCCTTGCATACCGGTAGGCAATTTATTATCCATAAATTTATAGGAATCAGAATTATCCATCTGAACGCGCGCAATTTGACGATATAAGTTTAAACGCTCCTGTAAATCACCATTAGAAACTTTACCTAAATTGCCTTCCGCAGTAGCGATAGACGCCATTGTAGTAAGAATATTTTCACACGCTTCACCAGTTTGAGTAAGTGAATCGTATAATTCATCAAACACTAATTGACCTTTATAAGTATCAATTTGAGAAAGAACTTTATAAAGTTCATAGGCGGCATCAACGCTTAACTTTAAACCATCAGCAGTTTGAGTAAAATCAGCGGCAGTAATAGAGTTAATACCTAATTGACCCAATTGCGCGATTAACTCATCACGGCCTTGATAGGTTAATTTGCCTTGAATACCATTACCTATTGCGTCTACGATAGATTGTAAAAATTCGTTTACGCTGTCGGCAATAAGTGATTCAGAATTTTTAATTTGAGCAATTTTATCTGCGGGAATGCGAGATAAATCAACTGAATATTGATCTAATTCTTCAATATAACCACCAATTAATTCATCTACTTTCATATTTAAAGAATTAGCCAAATTCTTAATTTGATCTAGCGAACCATAAGTTCCTTTCCCAGTGAATGTTAAATCATCAAGTGCTGATTTTGCCGCAGATATGTCTACATTTTGACGATCCGCTTTAGCATCTTTTTCAATAGCTTGAATCATTAAATCATTATATTCTTCAATTGTTTTATGAGCTAAATCTATATAACTTTTTACAAATTTTTGATAGGAGCCTTTTAAAACATTTGTTAACGCATTTTTATTTAGTAAACCAGTATAATCACTTAAATCAATTTCATCAAAGCCTTTATTCAACACATCAGAAATTAAAGAATCATACACTTCACGCACAGTTTTTTGCGCTTGCTTTTCAATTGGTTTACTAGGTTTTAAATCACCCCTAGCTAATTGCGCAGCTTTTCCCGGTCCACCAATAGATGAATAATCGCCAGCATTAAAAAGCATTTGATTAAATTCGTCAATAGCTTGTGCTTGATACATTGCGAATCTATTTAAAGCAATCTGATTATCGTCAAGTTTAGTTTGTATTGTATCCTTTAATGCTGCTTTATCTAAAGTATAACTATTAATAGCACCAGTAGTTTCATCAATAGATTCTTTAATATAATCATTAATATTTATACCAAAAGATTTTAATAATTCTACAAAATCATTATTTTTATCAACTTTACCGGTATTTTGATTAATATTAATACTATCTAAATCAATTTGTCTTAGCCCATCTATACCTTGTTGAGTACTTTGTATTAAATTATCATAAAGATTTGTAACAGCATTTACATATTCTTTAACTTTATCTGTAGAAATAGTAGCCTTTCCATTTTCCCATTTTATATCTTTATCTAAATTAATATCAATATTTAAATTAGATAATTCATCTAAAAAGCTATCTAAATCAGCACTAGATAAGCCATCTGATAATAATTGTCCTATTTTTTTAGTTTTTTCTGGCCATTCTTTTAAAATAGAATCTGTAGCGGCTTGTAATTCTAACGGAATATTAGTAATCATTTCAGACTTAACGTTTTCTAATTCTGTTAAATCTAAATCAATATCAGCTTGTTGTAAGGCTTTCGCCATCTGCTCAATACCGCTAATTGTTTTAAAGCCATAAGAATTAATAATATCTAAAGCTGTGTTGCGCATTTGAGGTGTCAATTGTTGTAATTGACTATAAAATCTCATATATGCTAAGCCAACTGACTCACCAATATCACCTAATCCAGAATCTTGATAGTCTTGCCATAATTGTAAAACGTTAGATAAATAAGTTGCCTCATCTTCAGTATCCACTTGGGTTAATGCTGAAGAATACAGATAAGTAAAATTACTACTTGTCCCATTCTCAATTTGTTTGAATTGATTTACTAATCGCGTTCTAATATTTTGTATTCTATCAGAATAATATTCATTAAGCATAGATACCAATTCGTCATCCATACCTTGAAATTCTTCCATAGAAAGTATATCTTTTGCACTATACGATTTTGAATCTTGTAACATCTGATTGAATAGTGATTGATATTCATCATTTAATGAATTCCAAAACCCTTCTGCTGATAACATATATTGATACCATTTTTGTTGATTAGCAGAAATATCATCTACAGATGTTGTTTCCGCGGCCATTCTATTACTTAAAATAGTTGATAAAGCGCTATTATCAGCGAGATATTCAAATTCATCAGCGATATCTTTAAATTGAATATTTTGCCACGTAGTAGCTAATTTTTTTGCTGCTATTTCTTGCGCGCGTATATCATTGCCAGCTTGTTCTAATAATTCATTATATTGTTTTAAATAATTGAGCGTTGGTTCATAGTAACTATATAAATTTCCATTATTATCAATTAATTTATTTATATCATTAATTAATTGTGTTCCAGTTTCTACGGTATGATTATCTGATTTATTATAGTCTTCAATTTTTTTATTAATTTGTTCTGCTGTTTCTAATTCAGAATCTGATAAATTAATAAAACTATTATCATAAGCGTCTTTTATTTTCTGAATATATTCATAAATTTGTTGTTCGGCATCAGCATCTTTTCCTTTAAATAAACTCGTAGCATTTTCTAACGCCGCATCAAAATCATTCCAATCAATTTTTTCATTGGGAGCTAATTGTCTATATTCCTCTATTACAGCTAATACTTCATTATAATTATCAAAAACGTTATTCAATCTATCTAAACTAGCTAACATAACTTCTCTATCAGACTCATTAGTAAACACCTGAGGAGTAAGTTTTCCCTTATCTTGTAAAATTTTTTCATAAGGGGATAATTGATTTTGAATATAACCCGTTAATCCACCGCGAGCTACGTTTAAATTAGTAGTTATTGTATCTAAATAACTTGGCAACGCACTCTCAGCAGTTTGTCTTGATATTGTTGCTTGTTGCGCCGCAACTTTATATTCGCCTTTAGCAGCTTCATAACTCGCTTGCGCACTTTTAATTCTAGCATTAGCAAGCATTTCTTCCGCAGCGACAGTATCTAAAATTGCATTACCACTTGCGTCAAAACCTGCAATTAATTGAGGAAATTGATTGGTAAGTTCATTTATGGCATCTTGATATGCTTGCGCCGCTTCTTCACTATCATAACGTTTTTCTTCTAATTCATCTATCTTTTTAATTGAATTATCTAATGTATTATATTCAGCCTTAGCCTTTTTAGCTTCATTATTTAATGTTTCAGCTTGCTTAGTTAAAATCTCAAGGCGTTCTTCATCAGTAATCCAAGCAGTAGACCAACCATTAAAAATATTAATAACGCCAGTTAGCATATTTTGAATACCAGCTATTACATTACCGGATGCTAACTGTAACGCGCCGCCAAAAGCTTGAGAGACTCCGCCTAAGCCATTAATAACACCAGAAGCTTGTATGCCTTCTTCTGTTTCCTTGCTAATCAACGCAGAAACCGTACTAGCTAATTGTCCAATAATTTTATAACCAGAGCCATCACCATTTAAAGAAAAAGCTTTTGATAATGAAGAAGCAATTTTTTCGCCTAAGCCAGAAAATTGTTTTGATATATTACTTCCTAAATTAGAAATAAAACTTTTATTTTTTTCAACTTTTGAAACTGCTTGTTCTATACCTTCTGGTATCTTTTGAGCGTCTTTTGCTACTTGCGTAAAAGATTGATTAAAATTATCACGAATTTGATGAGCCGCTTGACCTAAATTTATAGTGCCAGCCTGATATGCCTTTTCAATTTCTTGTTGACTTTTTGCTACCGCTTCGGGAATTTCTCCTACAATTTTCCCATATTCTAAATAAGCAGTGCGGAGTTGCTGTAATCCTTCATCTTCTTGATCTGAATCTTTGTCATATTTTTTATTGCTATTTAATATATTATCAAGTATGGGTATATTTAATTTTGATGCGGGTGCATTTCCTTGTCCAGCATTTGTTGGTGTATCGGGGTTCTTCTTTAATGCCTCATCCATCGCACCTTGAATATCACCACGAGAAGCACGAATAGCTTCAGCAACAGATTTACCCCAAGTAGCACCTATATTAGCGCCGCCTGCCTGTGCTGTATTCGCGGCACCGCCATTAGCTTCTTGTAATATTGTTTCAATATTGGTAGCAATACTACCAAAACCCTGTAAAACAACAGTTTTAATTAAGCTAATAATGTTAGTTACCATCGCGATAGCACCAACAGGAATAGTGCCAAATAACTTAGGTAAACTATTTAAAGTATCAATAACACTTTTCGCGCCATCGAGGAAACCTTTCCATACATTTTCAATACCAATAGAAGTATAAAATTGTTGATACGCTACTTGAACTTGATTAATTTTAGATTCCAAAGAATCTAAAGCCTTTAAAGCTTGTAAAGTGCCAACATCTTCACTGTTTTCCGCATTATATAGATTTTCTTTTAATAAATCTTCATTACTGATTAACGCTAAGAAACGAGATTGTTGTAATTGTCATTATTTAAAATAATGTATATAAAAGGCACGCAATAAAACTTGCGTGCTTATTTTATATCTAAAGTTTTCACTTTTAGTTCCGACCATATCTTCCTATAATATATAGGTGGCGCACTTCGGGCTATTCACCCTATCCATTATTTTGGATGGTCTGTGAAGCTTCATCCTTTTCTATATATTTAAAGACAAATCCTTGTGTTTTCCCGCCTCGTAATCTAATGGCATTTCTCATACTACTAGGTAAAATATTTACTGCTCTAGCAGCATCAGAAGCATTTAAAAAAGTTTGAATATAGTTTCCTTCTAAATCATATTGTGCTACTTTTCTAAAATTCCACGCATTAGTTTCATTAGCGGCTTTCTGCATATTTTCTTGATGTGTTACGCTTTCTAAATTATTTACGCAATTATTAGTCTTATTACCATCAATATGATTAATTATATCATATTGTGATGAAATAAAACATTCATATACTAATTGATGAACCATATATTTACGACGTTTTTCACCAGGTAATTGAATATCAACTCTAATATATCCACAATCAGATTTATTACCCTTTAATATTTTATTTGTTTTAGTATTTCTTACTCGACCAAAATTAGAGACTTGATAAACACTATTTCTAAAAGTTCGCCATTCTTCATTATCTATTTGCTTATTATCATATTTTTTATAACCACCAGGCATTGATGCTTCTATTCTATTTTCTTGCTCAGATACCCATTGTAAATTTGTTACATCGTTATTTAATCTATTAGCATCAATGTGATGCACATATGGTAAATTATTTGGATTAGGTAAAAATGCCTCAGCAACTAATCTATGAACTGATTTATTTTTTTGTTTACCATTCCATCTAAAATTAATATAACGATAACTATGAAGAATTGTTCCTGTTAAAAAATGTCCTGATTCATCATTTCTTACTTGTCCGTGCTCATTTACAGACCAACGAGTTTCTTCTCCATCAAGAATAATTTTTTTAAACATTATTATCACCTTCTTAATTTATATTAACATTATATCATAAATTAAGAATTTGTCAAATATAAGGATGCTTGCCTGCGGATTACCCAATTTCTTTTGATTTTACCATACCCTTCATCATTACTGAAGGCCATATAATATATTGCTATTTATACTTGGTTAAAAAAACTCTAAGGGAGTCCCCGCAATTCACGCCATTTTTATTTGAGTTTTACGCGTATCACGCAACCGCCAACATACCTCTTTGTATAAAACGGTTGCCCGCAAACTGAGTTGCGATATAGCGTTGCTGCACACTATCCAATTGGTCCCAAACACTAGCCAACTCTATAATTACATCTGTAAAATTACGGAATTGGTGGTCAGCAGTTTGTAATGAAATACCAACAGATTGTAAAGCGGCGTCTACCTTGTTGAAACTCATTGCTTCGCCTTCGGAATCAAATAGTGCGGCAGGGTCTTTTGTTAATTCACCATAACGTGAAGCTATTGATTTCAAAGCAGAACCAATGTTATTAGCAGATTCACGAGTAACAGCTACCATTGTAGCAATCATAGCAGAAGTCTCTTCAAATGAAGCGCCAACGCTTTCCATTGAAGAAGCAGTCTTAGACATAGCTTCCGCTAACTCTTGCTGGCTAACAGCGGTATTCGCGGCTAAGTTACTATATACGTCAACTACGCGAGAGGCATCTTCCATTTCCATTTTGAAGCCACGCATCATTATGTTCCATACAGGTCGTTAATCTGTATGCGTTCTCTTATGAACTGCTGTATATTTCTATACAGTTCAGACTATATCTTTATGTTTTTTATAACATAATACCCTTTTCGGAGAACTTTCTCCTACTCTCTTCCGAGATAGTCGTTGAACCTATCAGTTAATATTTGGTCAATTTTATCATATTTCCAATAAGGAATTTCTAACAAGTCAATATTATTTTCTTTACAATAATCGCGTTTTACTACATCTCTTTTTTGAGTAGAATTTAAATCTTCCTTGAACCAATGAGTATCATAAAAATGTTGTTCTCCTTGATACTCAATCGCCAAGTTATAATCTGGAATAAAGAAATCAAAGCGATATTTTGATTTATTTAATGGAGCGAATGTTTTTTGAGGAATATAATTAATATGATTATTTTCTAAAAATCGCATAATCGCTTGCTCCCCTTTAGATTTAAATTGATAACATTTTGGACAGCCACGATTTCGACCATTAAATAAATCATTTAATTGTCTAATTTTAAAAATGAAGCCGCAATTTTTATGCTTTAATAAAGCATTTTTTGTTATTCCATGATATTCAAGTAATTCATATTCATTATAAAATTGTTTATCTAATTTTGTCTGTATTTCTTCTTGTGTATAATGTGATTCGCCTTCTCGATATTTATGACAGCCGTCACAATGCATTGGTGTATTTAAAATAGAAACAATAGAACGAGACATAATTGTTCCACATTTATTACATCGTATTTTTTTATATTGCTCATTTGGAGCATCTTCTATAATAGTAAAATCGCATTGTTCACTTAAATATCGAAGTTTATCATGGAAATTATTAAAATGTTGATAACAATCACATACATTAATTTTTCGAGTAATATCTGCGGCTTGCTTAAAATCTAATATCTTTCCACACTGCTTACATAAAACTTTTGCGGGTTTTTTATATCCATTAAATTCAATGATTTCATAATTCCACTCAGGAAATAGTAAATTAATTCTTTCTTGATAATCTTCAATTGAAAATTTATTAGCCATAATATTAACCTCCTTGGCTGCTGATTGCCTTTTCTTAATGTTTAGGTATAAACCATGCATCACTCCAGAACTTATTTCTGCTTTCGCTCCATCATTTATCGGAGAATAAATTGTGGCATCTGGATTTTAAGGTGTTCCAGCAATTAAAGTATTTTTAGACCACCCTGCGTGTTTGTTAAGCGGTCATCATATAGTTAGTTGTAGTAGCATAGTCCAAACCAGAAATTTTACTTAACTTTAATGTTTCATTAGTTAAGGTTAAAACTTCATTAGTCTCATAACCAGCCTGATAATAAATTTTGGATACTTCATAAGCGCCCTGAATGGTAGTGCCGAATGTTTGCGCCATATCACTATACGCATCAACTTGTTTCCATAGGTCAGCTGTAGACATATTAGTAACAATAGCAATGCCATTCATAGTTGTATCAAGTTGTTTAATATGGTTCATAGCATTTGTAACAGCATTTCTAACCATATTCATAACTTGATTGAAGCCCATCCAATTTGTAATAGCAGTGCGAATGTTACCCAAAGTGCGTTCGTGAGCTTCTACTTGCATCATTGTAGCACTATATTGTTGTAGCGCTTGAGTAGCTCTATTATAATTTTCTGCCGCCTGAGAACCTTCATTCTCATCCATTACCTTTTGCTTATGAGCCTTGGCTTTTTCAGCAGTAAAATTACGTGCGGCTTGAGTAAGTGATTCTAAAACTGTTTTTGCTCGCTCTAATGTCTCATCATTGGCAATTCGAGCATCATTAACAACAGCACCTTGCGCCTCGACTTCTGTTTTTTCGCCAGTTAAACGCGCTTTTGCTTCTTCAGCTTGTGTCGCGGCGGTTTCAAGATTGGCAACATATTGTCCAACAGCGGTAATAATACTATTTAAAGAAGCTTCAAAATTATCGCCAGCTTCTATATTTTTAAATACATCAGTAAAAGCAACATCTTTTAAATTAATATTTTGCGCACTTAACCAATTTTTTATCGCATTAGAAAAACCTTTAGAATTAGTGATACCTTTAGTAAAATCTAAATCATTGAATAAATTAGATAATTCATTAGTTAATTTATCTTTTAATGATCCCAAGTTTTCTGTGCCTTTGAGTATTTCCTGTTGTGCAGCAGAAATCGCATCACGCATACGCTTAGCAAGACCTAAGATATTTTTCCCATCAAAAGACTCATCAAATTTAACGTCTTTTAAAACTCCTTGAATAGAATTAACAACGTCATTAAACGCGCTTTTAGATTGATTTTTTACATTTATTGTTCCTAAAGAATCTAAAGCGTCTTGATACTGTTTATATTTTTCTTTTAAAACTCCAGTTTGCGCATCTATTGTAGCAATTATATTTTGAGTCTCTGCTTGAATAATACCAGAAACTGAATCACCCGCATTAACTTTTGTAGTTGCGGCTTTTGCGCCTAAATTCGTAAGTTGGTCATAAAATTTTTTTAACCTATCTATAATAACTTGTGTATTGCTTGCGCCAACAACATCACCAACTGCGCCAGATGTTACTTGCGTAAGATTAGTTTGTAATGTGTTACCTTTTAAATTCGCATTACTTAAAACACTTTGAAACTGTTGAATTTCATTTTCAGTTTTATTAATTTCGGAATTAATTTTATTTAATTCAGCGGAAATCGCTCTTTGTAACGCAGAAAAAGTGTCTGTGTCTACATTAATTTTAAAATTACTAGCAATATTCTGAATTTGTTTAAAATCCTCAGAAGATTTGTCAGTAAAAATATTACTAATTTTATTTTTACTTAAATTACTAATTAATTGTTGAGTCTCCTGAATCTTCCGATTAATTTCATCTAATCGCGCAGTATCTTCTGAAGAAAAAATTAAATCTTTTCCGTGAACGTTTGCTAAACGAACGGTCGCGCTCTCTAAAGAATCAAATAAATCTTCTAATCCTTTGGAAAATTTTTGAGTTCCTTGATTAGTCTTTAAAGAAGAATTCATTGAGGCTCTGAAATCTTCTGATTTCTTAGATAACCTGTCTAATAAATTACTTAATTCTCTATATGCGCTTGTATCAGGTTTAACGCTTTGCTGTAACGCTTGTCGTAATTTTTCAATTTGTGATTGAGCTTGGCCTAACGCGAGCTCTACTGGGATTTGTACACTTTGAGTAGATACAATTGCCATATTCTCACTCTCCTTTTACCCAAAAAGAAAAGCCACTTTCATTACATATGAAAGTGGCTTATAAATCTTCATCAATATCAGCATTTAAATGCGTGATTTCCATAATAGTACCATTTCTATCGCTACCCAAATTTTCCGGTAAACCAATAATATGAAAGGTAGAGACAGTTGGGTCAGCCCTTTCTCCCAAGCGTAAATTAATATCACTTACTACTCGTACCTTGGGCATATAAATTAAATTAGTATATTTTAAGCCCTCGGTTTCGTCTTTCACATAAAATTTACCCTCTAAGGTAAATAATCCGTTAAAACGCTCCTTTTTCACACTATAAATTAATGCTTCATCAGTATATTCATAGTAATAATCAACTATATACTCTTTACTGCTGTCCGCATCAATGGTACATTCCTTGTCTTGATATATTTGTAAACAGGGACGCTCAATGCTATCGTCCCACGGGTCTTTCTCTCCTAATATGCGTTTGCCGTAAACTTTCTTTTGAGCTACATCTCGCTCATATTCATAAATAAAAGTTTTCTTTGTTGGGAACGCAATAGGCCAATGTTGTAAATAAATTTTTTGATTTATTAATTCAAATGGCCCTTCGCGCTTTGGCACCGCTAAAGTGGTAGTAGTTTTAGTAGCAACATTAGCACTGAGCAAAATTCCCATACTAACATTACTTAAAACGCCTTCGGTAATTGAAAATTGTACTTCTGAGCGGTCTTCCCATACAACGTGCGGCATATTTAACCAACCGCCACGCGCCATAATTGGGTTACTTCGCTCTGTTAAATTAGACATTTGAACTTTTTCAAAATAAAGAACTGGTTCATCAGGCTCTAATCGTCTAGCGCCAAATTGCATAGACGTTTTTGCTTTTAATACAACTTCATAGAGTTCCTTTACACCAAAATATTGGTCTATCATATAATTCACCTAATAAAAATGCCAGAGGTATATAATACCTCTGGCATATTAATATTTAATTAGCCATTGCCGCCGCTACCGCCAGCAACAACAGAACCAACGTCGTCTTCGTTATCTGCCGCAGACTCAGAACCTAAACTATAACGAACAAGCTTCATCATTTCAGAACCAGTCTTGTCACGTAGTACGTTTAGAGTCATATCAAAGGTAGAAGGATCGCCTTCAGCTTCTAGTGTGATAGTTACATCAGAGCTTACCTTGGCATTATTAATAATGAATTGGAATGGCTCATCAGCGCCAGTGCTCTGAGAACGCATAAAGGTATCGCCAACAATCTTATACTGGCCTGGGAAAGTATTGGGAGAAATAGTAACTTCAACCGCGGTTTCGGTTTCATTCTGAGCGCCCTTTAACTCAGTTTCCCAAGTAATACGAATACGATCGCCTTCATCAGTTTTTTGATCGGTATCACCAATCAAAGCAGGATTTGAAAAAAGAATTGCTTTAGTACCATCAAGAGCATCAGCCGCCGCTACTAATTGAGTACGAGTACCTTTGGTAAGATTAATAAGACGAATTGGGTGAGCAGTGCTTGGAGTAATAGTACCATAAGTTTCACCAGTTAAGTGATCTTTTGGTAGTGGTACAACGCCACCAGTAATACAAGTAACTTCTTCACTGTGGTGTACTATAATAGGATCAGTCTCGGTGCCCTTCTTCTTAATAGAACCGCCTAGCATAAAGCGTAAAGACTCAAGAGACATAAGAGCATCTGTTAGAGTTACAGTAATTTCCTTACCATAGTTCCAAGAAACTAGACGAGGATTACCCCAACCACCCTCAGCATAAGCCTCTTCTGCGGTTGTCTCAATTGTAGAAACCTTTAGAGAATCTAGATATAGAACAATATCACCAGCATATACGCCAGCTTTCTTATCGGTTTCTAGAGCTATAAAATATACATTAGCAACCTCTTTGATACCATACTTATCAAAGATATTAACATTATTAGCCATAAGAGATATACCTCCTTATTTATTATCAGTATTAATTGAACGCATCCAATGTTTTAGTTGGTCTTTTTTAATTTTCGCGCCGGCCAACGCTGCGCTGTTATTTATATTAAACTGATCACGCCATCCCATGCGCTTGAGTTGATCGTGAAAAGCATAATATGTTATATTCCAAATATTAGATAAATTTAAATTACAATCATTGATTGTGACACTAGCAACCAAGTCAGAAAATTTTAAGTCTCCGCCTTTTTGTGAATTTTTTTGCTTTGCGCGTCTTAATTTTTCACGATTTTCTTTCATCTTTTTCTTGATTCTACGAGTTGCTTCACTATCAGTAGATAATATAACAATTTCATCTTCCAAATCAAGGAAATACATTTTACGAATTATCGTGCGAAATTCGTAAAACTTATCTTCAGTTAATAAGTGCTTTTCTTCCAACGGACCAAAAATAATTTGCGCGGGCTCCATTGAAAAAAATACTTGTTCGTGAGTAAAGAAAAGAAACGCTTGCTTCAATAATTGATTGAAATCTTTATCTAATGCGGTTAATAATAATATATATTGAAAATCACTAAGCTCTTCAACCGCTTTAATAAACTCATTATTATCCTTTTTTGATGCTATTGGCTTATTCATAGTTATTATTCCAATATATCGTTGAAAATTATCATATCCTTCATCTACAATTTCACCTAAAGTGGCAGGATAAATGGCGCAAATATCATCTAAAAATACAGGCGAACCTTTTAAACACTTTAAAGTAAATTCATCAGTTAAATTCATTTATTTTATACCTCATTGAATATCCACCAATCCAAGGTGAAAGTGTTAATGCATCTGCGCGCCAAAATTGTAAATTTCCAATACCAGCTAATTCTTCTTGATTAAACATATTATCTATTTCTTGCATAATAAGATATGGTCGCAAACTAGATTCATCTAATCGCCATTCATCATATGGGCAAGCTATATCAAAACGAATAGTTGATACTTTAAATTCAGGATTTAAAATATTAACAGTAAAATCATCAAAAATAGCTGTAATATATGACATTTTATCATTAGAGTCATCATAAATTTTAGGAACAATTAATATTTGTTTATTAATTAAGTCTGCGCCATCTACCGCCGGATATTTATAATTACCATTTTCATCTTTTGCTAAAGCATCGCGTGCCGGATATTTCAATAAGCGGCAAATCGTTTGATTTTTCATAATACGATTAGCAATAGTAAAAGTATTTTTACCCATTACGGCAAAGCGACGTTGCGTTTGTTTTTCACCCATAATATCACCTACCATAATGGAATTACAGCAATAGTCTTAGTTGCCGTATATTCAATATCATTTTGTATAACAGTAGCGGTAAAATTAAATGTTCCTAATTCATTTTTTGCGTTGCTTTGTATAACATATTTTTCAGAATCCGTAGAAAATTTACATTTTGCTAATGATGGATTAGAAATGTTAATTGTAGAAGCACGCAATGCGGAGCCATCTATAGATTTTAAAGTATATTCAACACTATCATCTAAATGGATAGCGTCAGGACCATCAATGTAAAAGGAAAAAGTAGATGTAGCATCATCAATAATAATTGGAACCTCTAAAATATTTTGTGGCTCAATATCATCCCATTCGGGTAATTCAATAACAATTGTAGTTTCACCCTTTTTCAATGCGGTTAAAGTAGTATCTACAAAATCCACGACTTGTTTATCTCTAGATATATAATTAATTTTTTGTGGCGTAAATGGTATACCATTTTTCATAATAGTATACACTAAATTATTATTTTCACCAATAATTATATCTCCCACTGTGAAATGCTGTATTTCCGCGGGTTTAGCAATAGAATAAATTGCTCGCTCATCGGTATCAGCAATATTATTTACAGTATCATCATAAATACGGTTGATTTTATTTTCAGTAAGAGAAAGATAAACAGTGCCTGGAACACTTGTATGGTCATATTCAATAACAGTCCAAGATTCATCTTCTACTATAAAATTAGTAGAACGTTCAATTTCACGACACGGCATAAGTATTTCCGCATACTTATTTGGTTGCGGTGTGATTAAGTTGTGCCAGGTTCTATAATTACCTTTAATTTTAGAATCAAGTGAACTAACAAAATAACACCAGGATTGTTGTAAATGTCCTTTAATATCAATCCATTTAATTAAATAATTACATCTAATAATCCAAAAAGTTTTATAAGTTCCATTAACCTTTTTTTCTTCTTGAACTACTATCCATTTTTCCGTTGAACCATCATCAACAATCCAATTCATTATGTCTCCAATTAAAATATTCGTATCATTTGATACATTTAGAAACATAATTTTTTCATATTCTTTATCCTTGCTAGTTAATATAATACCATCAAAATAAATACCGCGTTCAACAGATAAATCGCGCACTGTATGAGGCGATTCTGCCATCCATTTTTCAAACGAGCGCACGCCCGCGTTACGTATACGTTCAGCTGTAGTAGTACCTAAATGATTAACGCGCGAAAAATAAACATCACGGTAATTCATTTGGATTCTCCAGGCCGCCAATCAAATTAATACATTCAAAAATGGTTTTTCTAAAATATTCGTATGACAAGTATCTTAATGATTTTAATTTACCCATCAAAGACCACCAATTGATTGAATTAGATTGCCAGCCTTCTAATTCTATAATAATAGAATCTAAAAATTTTTCCCATTCGCCATTTTTTTCTTTTTCACAAAGCACGCCATAAAGCCGACCTTTTAATTTATTTTTATAGCCGTCGAACATAACATCATACGACATTGTGCTTACCTGCCAACTTTTTAAATAACTCCGCGGGGCGCTTTTTGCGCGAGCGGTCATAAATTCCTTCGGCTTTATGAATTTCAGTTTCTATGGCGCTTTCTAGTTTATTTAATTTATCTAAATGATTTGCTTGTGAAAAATCTTTATCGGCATACAACTGACGTATATTTTCCCAACTTGCTATACAGCGTTTTACCCATTCGTGTTTCATATATAAAGCTAATAACTGAATTTCGTCATTAGTTAAATCTTCTACAAATTGATAACTTTTTAATTGGTCAGTATCTTCATTTTCAGAAGTTATTTCTTCTATTTCCAAACTTACACGAGGATATTTAAATCTAAAAACACCCATACGAAGAAGTTCCTGCCAATCTCGCTCTACAATTGCCAATTCTTCTTCTAGCGTCCATTCGTCAGCCGTAATACGTGCTAAAAAGGCATCATAGATTTTTAAAAAAGGCGTTGCCACAATTAAGACTCCAATTGATGCTGTAGATTAATGGCAGAAATAACATCTACATCACAATACTTCTTAATAAGAGCGATAAAAGCATTATCAGTAATTTTATATTCAATTGCTAGCTTGACCGCGGTTTCTTTTTCCGCATCTTTAGCATTTGGTAAAAACTTTGCGAAAGCAGTAATATCGCCGCTCTTTAACATTTTAGAAATTGTAGCAGTATCAACTACATTTTCTGAATCAGCAATAGCTACTTCATCTTCATCAAGTCCCGAGAAAGTGATATAGTGCCCCTCTACAAGAGCATTAACACCAGGGTCAAAAATAATAGCGTTATATTCTTCTTGAGTAATCGCAAATTCGCGATTGGGCATCATTTCTCTGCGGAAACCAACATCTGGCACAGAAACAACAACAGTACCAGAACTAATATTTTTTAATGTAATCTTATTCATAATTATTACTCCTTTTACTCTAAAAAAATTTGGGCGGGCGAAAATCACCCGCCCATTTATTTATTAATCAGTGCTAGTCTTATCAGGAATCATAGAATTGTTATAAGCAGCCCAGCCACCAGCGCTAATGCCAGCATTGTAGTAAATGCCCCAATAATTAGGAGTAGATACCACAGCGACACCAACTTTTACATAAGCCTGTAACTGAGTGCCATTGTCGCCTTCGTGCTCCCACTCACGGAAATAAGGAGAACCTTCGAAGCCAAGCTTAATTAGCTTCTCGCGGCCAGCGGGAATAACATAAGCAAAGCAAGGATTCATTACTAGCTTGGTATTGGTTTCATCAGTGAAGCTCTGAGGCATTACTACTACTGGCACACCATAGAACTTGCCAATGTAACCCTGCTCACGAATCTCTTCCATATCACGGTCGGATAGTAACTTGGTTACATTGCTGTTAGAGGTGTCAACAATTACGTGATGCATCTCAGCGGCAAACTGAGCGGAGCAATAGATAACTGGAGAACCATAAGCAGCTACTGTGGTGCATAGCTTGCGTAGAGCGGCAGCATCAAAGTTAGAAACAGAAACCTTATTCGCGGCAGGACGGCCTGCGAGATTCCAGGTAGAGAGTAGAGCTTCTTGAACCATTTCAAAAATACGGTCTACAATACCTTCGTTAATAACTTCGTAAATATCTACCATACTCTCAATACCATCTAGGTAACGCTCGAAGTCCATAATTCCAGAACCACCGATGGCCTCGGGCCATACGTCGAAACGGTCACGGTCTAGACGGAAAGCTTCATAATTACCAGAAGCAGTAGCACGAGTAACGAACTGCTTGCCGCGTTGCTTACCACGAGTTACACGGAACTCAAGACGAGAGCCTTGAGGAACACGAATTACCTCAGTAAACATATCAAGAGCGGCAGTAAGAGAACGAGGAAGAACTTCCTCTAAGTTCTGAGAAAGTAGCTCAAATAGGTCATACTTATTGCGCTCAAACTTATAACGATTAATTTGGCCCTTCTCGTCGCAAATTAACTTAGCGATTTCGTCACGAAGAGCGCTTTCATAATCATAATTTTCGGCAGCGAACTCAGCAGGAACTTTGCGGCCGAAAACACCATTCATTAATACTTGTAGATTATTCATAGTTCGCACCTCCATTATAGATTAACAATTTCATACTTAACGCCGCGCTCACCGTTTGGCATAGTATAGAACTTAGTTACCTTACCATAGGTGCCAGAAGCGGGCTTAGAAGCAGTTAGCTGAGGAACAGCAGAACCGGCTACAGGAGCAACATATACTGGAGTAGTAGCATAAGCTTCTAGGGCAGCAAATAGAGCGGCTTCAGTGGCATAAGTTGTATCATTATACTGTAGGCAATTGGTAGTCACAGTATCACCAAGACTAAAGATACCAACACGAGGATAAGCACCAACACGATGTGCAAAATTCTTTAGTCCAATATTATAATCATCATATTCTTTTTCAGTGGTATAAACAATACCAAAAGGCTTGTCACCGACAGCGGTGCAGGGCTTTAGAGTACCAGTAGACTTATCAGCTACCACCCACATACCATTCTCACAAGGAGCACTCTCTGGGAAAGCAGTCTTATCTAGGGGAGTCTGAGAAACGACCATACCGGTCTTTGAGAAGCTAACCTGATTTAGTTCAAGGCTCGCATACTTTTCACAAGGAAAACGCTTCATTGCCATAAAAATTACCTCCTATTATTTAATACGATATTTTTCCATCATTACAGCAAATGCGGTTTTAGGCTGTTCAGGTAGTAATACCTTTTTTTCAGAATCATCAGCCGCAAGTTTCGCGTGAGCGAAGCTGATGGCTAATTCAGATTCTAGTTGTTCATAAGAAATGTCATTAACCTTAGCTCGGGCATTAGCAATTTCTTCCGAAGTTAAAGATTTTTCATATTGATTAATTAAATTATTTTTGCGCTCATTTTCTATATTTAGAATTTGTGCTTCATAATTACGTAAAGAAGTTTGTAATTCTTCGTTCTGAGCGCGCAAAGTTTCAACTTCTGCTTCAAGATTTGCGTTAGTGGCTTGAAACTGTTGATTGGATTCCATAAGTGTATTATATTCATTTTGTAGATTATCATAAGCCTCTTGTAGGGGATTGACTTCTACAGTATCTTCTACTACAGTAGTGTCCTCATTTTCAGATTCATTTTCATTTTGAATCTCATTAGTAGCTTCAAAATTATCTGCGGCTGGCTCAGTTTCAATTTCAGGCTCAGTCATAACATTTTCTTCAGTTACTAAAGTTTCTTGATTTTCCATATTATCCATAACCTGTTCTCCTCCTTTTTCAAATTTTTCAGCCTCTTCCACCTGTGTCTTGAGGCCAGACAAAAGTGAAGAAAACTTCTCATATTGAGAATTATATGTGTCATCATTCTTTGAGAAGAATGAAGAAACCGAGAAACAAGGCTCGTGTTCTCCAATAACACAAAAACCTAACATTTTAGCGGTTTTATATACGAAAAATTCTTGGTCTTCAATCATAGTCCACTCACCAGTGATTGAACTCGGGTCAAGTTCCATAGATTGATTTTGTCCAAAAATTTTACTTGCTTCTTCAAAATACTCGGTAAATAAAATTACTGAAAATACAGCGTATTCACGTTCAATACCATCAGTATCTGTGAATGGTTCCCAACCAAGAAAATTCTCTACATAACCATAAGCATTAGCCAGTAAAGGACCTGTATGAGATGCCCACGATTGACTTTCTGGATCAAAAAACCCTACAACCGGAGTTGTTCCAGATATAGCCGATTGGATTAACTGGTCAGCTACTTCATCTGTGATGTAAGAGCCATTTCTATTTTTATATTTAGTAAATACACGAACTTTTAGTCTATTTATGTTAGGAGTGCTTTGAGAAACAGTTTGTAATGGAGAATCAACAATTACACTGTCAAAATAAATAGGAATTTGTTTATCCATATTAATTCTCCTTAACCCGCAGCCGCGATATTGGCTTGCGTCTTTTCAGATTTTTGTTCGTCAGGAAGTTCTGGACGACCTCCCTTACTTTCTAAGTCTTGTGTCTGCGTTTTAACCGTGGTTGTTTTCGCTGAAGTTTGTGATTTTTCTTCATCCGATACAGTTTTCCCCGAAGTAGTATAAGAAGACTGTAATGGTATCATCTTTTCTGACATCTTTAAGAAATCATTTTCAAACTCCATTAAACTAATCTGGTCACGCTGTTTTATGCCAATGGCAACACCAGCAAACATTTTAGAATAACCATATTGAGCTCCTCTAAAATATGCACTTTGTAAATCTTGACGATTAAATACGGTTAATGGTAAGATTTCAAAATCAAATTCTACGCCATTACGAGCAAATTTATCATTAAGATGAAATTTAATCCAGCTCTCATACACATTAAGATAACTAATCATTAATGCTTCATCTTTTTTGATAGAATAAGCTAGGGTTGAACTACCTTCGGCATTAAACAATAATGAACTGCGGCCAAGAGCATCATATGCGTTTTTCTTATATTTTTCAATTCTATCATTCGCTTGAGAAGCGGCTGAAGTTTCTTGTAAACTCTCTAAATTAGTATCGCCAAAAGTTGTTAAAACATCTACAGTATCTAAATCTTTTAACATTTCAGCAATAGAAGCGTGAATTTCTGCGACTTCATCTAGTTGAAAAATTAATTCGCCTTTATTATCTATAGGCATACGCTGAATTAATAACTTATATAATTCATTTTCATCACGCTTTTCTTCACGACCAACAGCATCTTCTAGTTTCTTTAATTGAGGAATACTGGCTAAAAGAAGCGGCGATGGGTCGTCCATAAACGCAAAACATACGCCCCCACTAGCAGATGGTAATAAAACCCACGGGTCGGACAATTTATTAACGTGCCATAACTCCCACGCTTCCTGAATCTCTTTAGGGAAAGTTGCCAAAATTTCTCGTAATAATTGTAAATCGGTATTAAATTGATTAAAATAATTTAAGTTAAATTCAAGTAAATTTAAATTATTAAAATCTTTAAATCTGGAACGACAATACTCTAATGGTAAATCTTGAATTACAGCTTCTTTTCCATTATATCTTAAAATACCATTGTAAATACCTGTTTTTATCCATTCTTTGGTAATATGAGTGAAAGTAGTAGGAATATCCAAACTTTCAACAAAAGAGCAAGCACTATCAAAAGCATTGATAATTTGCGCCTGTGAGCCTTTAGCTCCAGTAGAAACTGGGATAACCACACTATCGTATAGCGGCAAAGATGCTAAGAAGTCAATATTATTACGATATTCTCCATTAGTGCGATAAAAATATCTGGACAATTCGCGCGCGGCAAATAAATCGCCGCTTCTAATGATAGATTCAATTTCTTCTAAGGTAAAATCAGAAGCAACTGCGTTTGTTGAAGAATAATAACCATCATAAGAACGCTTATTAATTGGAACACGACCGCGCACGCGATTGCGCTCAATTTTTAAACGAAAATCTTTAAAGTCATACTTTTTCTTTTCTTCCAATGCGTTCACCCCCTTGTACGAGGACTAAAGAAAGCATATTGTCCAAATCTTTTCCTATTGCGTTTTTTTATCGCTTGATCTTCATAATATTTGATTCTGTATAATCCATATTCTAGGCTACTGAAGCGATCTTTTTCAATTGAGTGAGAAATTCTATCAACTTTATATTGATTTTGTAGACCTGTTGGTTTTAACTTTAAATTATTTAATTCATCCATCAGGCGAGATGTCATTTCATAGGGTAAGAGAAAAACGCGCCTATCATACAATGACATTTTTCTACCTTTTTCCGTTTGTAATAATTTATCTTTTACTATTCTTTCGTGCGCAAGAAAACGAACAGACCCATTATGTATTTGAGAAAAGAAATTTGAGTGAATTAAATCGTCGTTGGATGCGCCCGCTTTAATATCATAAATTATTGCATTAAATTCAGGAATAGGTTCCTCTGACTCATTTTTCTTTTCTGGAGGAAGGTGATATTCGTTGTTGAAAGTATAGTAAGGTGGAAAAGATTCGCCAGTTTTTGGGTCAGTAGAAGGTAATACCATAGCATCTAATAATCCGATACCGGCGCCGTTGCCGTCAATTACTACTTCGCGCGGTTTGTATAATTGGATTAGTTTTTTAATTCGCGGTGCTTGGTCCACAATAAAATTGGCGCCGTGAATTACTTCTGTGTATACAAGGTTTTTTTGAAAACTATCATATTTTGGTAAAACCTTAAATACAGTTATTGCGGTGTTAGCATTGTAACGACCGACATCACATTTATCTTCCGTATAATTCGCTACATTATACGCGTTCAATTATGAACTGCTATATGTTTCCATATAGATGAGACTATATCTTTATCCTATAAAGGATACCCCCTGTTTCGCACGCCAATAGCTTGCGCGCTACATAATAGTCGTTGAACCTTCCAAATGGCTTGGCTGCGGATTGTCCCATAAGGATTTTCCCGCAATTTAAGGGGTTATTGCCTTACTATTTCTAGCAAGCGGGGCAGATGTTATTTACCCCAATCAAGTAAAAGGTGTCTGGATTACTTGGATTCTCCTGTGCTTTTCGCTCGCATTTTAATAAAGTTCTTTTTTTATTTAAACTTTTAGAGTCTAACCAAGCGCCTTCGGCGTTGCCTGTCCAAATAGAGAGAGATTCACGAGAAAATGATTCTTCACTCATAGTAGAAGATTCGCGTTGGTCCATAAGTATTTGTTTATTAATAATTCCATATTTAAGCGGAATTTCATAGCTCATTCCCCATACAAAATAGCTTTCTGGGTGAAGCACTGCGTTTACAGCGCATTCAATTAATTTACCATACATAAAAACAGTCTTTTCGCGCGCGGTTGTAATAAACGTTTGAGATGATACAGGCTCTTCTGGATTAAGTGAGCCATCTACTTCTCTACGCGCAACGTTTAATTGCGGTAAAAGAACTTCATTATAGCTTACTTCATCTACCGTTGCCGCTTCTTCTATAATTAAATTCGTTCCACGCAAGCCACGGCTGTTATCTTTAGATTCTACACTTAAACGGCTGCCATTTTTAAAATATAATTCATAATAGTTGCTACTAGATTTTTGTCCAGATTTTCCATTATCTTGCCGCGTTTTTAATTCATTACGTAGCATTGGCCAATGGCGGAAAAATTCTTCAAATTTAGCTTCTGCCGTTTTAATAACTGTTCCTTTAACATCAGAGGCAATGATAATATTAGAATTGGGCAAAAGCATACATTTTAAATAACCACCTAAGTAAGCCATAAAAGATTTAGATGTTGCGCGCGTAGCGGTAAGAAAATGGTATCTATAACGCATACCCGCGCGCAACGCAATTCTTTGAAATGGTTGAAGATGCCAATGTTTAGCATCTTCTGTATCTTGAATCTCATCTAAAAGCAAGTCAGGTGAAAGAAGCCATAAATTAAGATACTTAGTACACAATTCTTTATTTGCGTCAAGGAAGTCAGTTGTAAGAACTATACCTTTATCAATAGGTATACCATCTTTTACATAGGTCTTAATTTCCTCCATCCAACTCCCCCTCTAGGTCGGCCGCGCCTTCATATTCAATATCTGCGGTATCATCTATTTCAACACTCTCATTTTCAATAGTTTCCAGCCGCTCTGTCATATTATAGCGCGCCCGCTTATCTTCAACCTGTTCTGCAAAATTACCTTCGTTAATAACTAAACGCTTTAAGTAATTTTGTATATTTTCCATCATAAAGTCAATAGAATCTTGTGGTTCTTGATGCCATTTTGGATGCCAACCTTTTTTTACATAATATGTCATCAATTCTCCTACAGACTCAAAATCAGCTACATTTTTCGCGCTAGAAGCTTCAAAATGATAGGTTTTAACAATGTCATCAGCTTGTTTCATCATTTTAGAAACATCTGTGCCATTACGTAATCCTTTCTTTATACTTAACTGAAGTTCACAAAAGTCCTTAGCTTTTTCTTGTAATATAGGCGTAGAAACATTTTGAGTAGCAACAATTCTATTATAAAAATCTTGCAACCAAACGAGTTCATCGTTAGAGTATGCAGAAGACCAAGTTTTTTTCAATGATTTAACTTTTGCGTCAGAAAGAACTTGAATTTCTTCATCCATAATATCCGCTTCGCGGGCTTGCCGCCAACGTTCATTTTCTTCTGCCCATTGTAAGGTTTGATAATGGTCATCTAGTAATGTATTAAAATACGCTGTAAGCGTATGGTCTTTATGTGTTGAATATAAAGACGTCCATTTATTTAGGTCAAATGGTATATCCAAATAGCGGCAAAGTCTATCAACTTCACCTAAATTAGATTGGTCTATCATCGTTTCAAGGCAAGAAGTGCAAATGTAAGAACGGTGAGAAGGGAAAAAAATTGATGGAGTATGTTGAAAATTAAATAAAGGTTTTTGTTGCCTACACTTTAGGCATAGTCTTGTCTTTTCTTCTGCGGTCATAAGTGCTTTGCACCCCCTTTTCTATGCGGCGTAGTCTTTCGCATTCTTTACAATTGGAGGCCCATCCATCGGCTCTGCCGCGATTCATTCCAAAAAATAAGGTATTGCGAGGAAAATAGCGGCCGCATCTAAAACATTTCTTTTTTTCATCTTGCGGCGTTTCTAACTCTAAACGATGCTTTTTTGCCGCGGTGGCGATAGCTTCAGAAATATCGTGCGCTACAATTGTGCTAATGTGGTTCTCATTGTAGTGAATACCGAATTTTTCTTGCACTTCGGCCGCAATTTGTGTAGTTGTGGCTTTATCAATGCGGCGGTCTAATATGTATTGCCTTACTGGAGAAAGGTGAGCCATATCTTGATAGCGGTCAAAATCACGTATGAGCGTCATACCCCACGAATACACATTTTCATATAGTTGCATATAAATACTAGAATAGTGGTCTATAAGCGCGTGAACGTGTGCGGGATTTTCCCAATCGAAGTTATGGTGTTTTACCACCCACTTCACTTCTTGTTGGTGTGTCCAGGGATTTATACGTGTCTCATAATCGTTTATATCACGCGAAATAGAGTGCAGAAGGGCGCTATTCACACGCTCTTCCCATTGCTCGCGCGTCATCCAATAAGCGGCGTCACTATCCCAATTGTAGGTTTGCGGCTGAGGATGCTGTATAGCTACAAAATGAATTGTGGGTTTGTAGGCATCTTTTAGGTAATATTGGTGAAGCCGCATATTAGCAATTTGATGCCGCAATTTGTATAAGCGATACGAATCCGTAATAAGTTCGGTTTCTTCGTCGGGCGGCACCTTGCCTTCACCAACGGCTAAAACGTGTTCCAATCTCTTAATACAATCCCAAAGTTCTACCATACCGGGGATGTCGGAATCACCAGGGTCTAACAATTCACCGGTAGCCTTATCATATTTGGGTTTTCGTATTGTGGGTCGCTTTTTCAAATACACATATTTTTCTTCCAGCGGCTTAAATACTTGTTGGTCCGAAGTAGGACTATCTATAATTGCGTCAAGCGATTGAGTTTTGGTTTCAGAATCGCGGGCGAAGGTGCCGTATCGCTTGTCTGCGTCGTAGGTTTCGCGACGTTGAACTGCGTTTTGTCCGTTTTCATCCTTACCATATAAAATGTAGGAAGCCATTTGTTCGAGGTCGGTATAGGAAGGGGTATTATCTAAAGTGTCTAAAATATGATTAACTGCGGCTAAACGATCGGTATCACGTTCTATGCTATAGTCGAGTGAGTATTTTTTTTTCATTACATTTGGTACACCTCCGGGTAGGGTATTTTTTACCCTATATGTATTTTAACATATTTTTTTTAGAAAGTCAAGTATTGGTAGTGGTAGATTTTAGTTTAGAATAAAATTGGTTTAGGACAGAAATTTGGTTCAAAAATAAAAAGTTTGGTGGAATTTGAGCAGGCGTGTTAAGTTTAGGTTAAGAAAAACCGTATTTTCCGTTAACATAGCCCCGGGGTAGTTATATCGTCATAACTTTCGGCGGCAGGGGTATCGTTATATCATTATAACGTTTATAAGCCCTATGTCATTATAGAATTATAATAATCGGTCATTTTTTGAAACCGCCGGTATTTATATAGATATAAATATTCAGGCCGTGATATACACTGACGTATTATTATGCAGGGATGTATAAAAGCCCTAAACAAAAAGCGAAGGGTTTTTAAAACCCTTCGCCGTGACTGCTTTTTTTATCGTTTCAATATTGGCAAGGCTTGCGCGATTGAATTTAATTTGATATTTAACGCCGTCAATTGTTATATCGCCATCAATATAATAAGGTATCGAGTCTTTTCTCCATTCCTGCCCGGCTTTTTCAGTGATATACTTTTCATAGCAGACGCCTTCATTTTTTCCATTGCCTATAATATCAATATATTCTCCGATGTAATGCGCGCCCATTGCCAACAGTTTCCGCTTGTTTATTTCCGTAGGGTTCAAACGGATTTTTTCAGCGCCGCCGTGAGAAGTACTTTCTTTATCCATAGTGACCAGCCACGCAGGCAGAGCTTTCATTATAATGCGATAAACTTTGGTGCCGATGGAAAAGCCATAATCGACAAAATCCGCGGCCGTGGTGGATTCATACATAGGAAGCATTTCAGCAACAGAGGAAGTAAAAACGCGCGCCATGGTAGCAACTCCTTTCGCAAGTCCCAATCTCTCCCAACACCTATATAATACCACAAACACGGACAAAACGCAAGAAAAATCTAAAATTTTACAATTTAAGCAAATTGCACAAAAAATGAGAATTGTAAAGAAAAGCGAAAACAAACAGACGTTCGGTATTATTGTATACATGCACCTAAAAAGTTATGTATACATAAAAACAAGGATACCTGTATCCGTCATACTTCTGTAATATTTGACACACTTCTGTAACATTTAATCTTCTCTAAAACTTTACATAATTCATAGTATAGATTTTACATTTATCGTTTATAATATCGGGGGAGCCACGAGTTAGTTATATCTAACTCGTATGCTATATTTATTATACCATAATAAATATTTTTCAAGTTAGTTATGTTTAACTCACGACCACCGACGGCGCAGTTAGTTATGACTAACCAAATATTAGAAATAGCTAACCGACGCGGCAGTTAGTTATAACTAACTCATATTTCTATATAAATGTCCATTTTTTTGAGTTAGTTATATCTAACTATTCTTTATGGCCCAGGAACGGCTGAGTTAGTTATGACTAACGAATAATTAGCTATTACAAACCACCAAGCGCTGAGTTAGTTATGACTAACTCATTATTATGACTTTCACACTTTACTATGGTAAAGCGCTAAAATTTATTATGTCATAATAAATATATCCATAGCTGTATAAAAGCTTCATAAACTCTTAACAAAAACCACCTAACAGATTTAACAATGGGCTGGTATACTATTCACAGAAACAAGGAAAGAGGTGCTGAACAATGACGCGCGAGGAAATGATTCGGAACTATAACAATTTGGCGGCGGCTCACAAGTATATCGTAGGTTTTGTGCAGGGCTCTAAGCTGTATTATACGGTTATGAATAGCTGCATCCGTGACGATATGCTGAAGCTGGACAAGGCTGCGGAAAGCAAAGGCGGAATGATGAAAATCCGCGTGCGCGTGTCCGCGAAGCTGAAGGCAATGCTGATTGGAACCGGAAAAGCTGTTATGTGCGGAATGGTTGACGAGCTGGTGAAGGATAGCAAATACAACAAGGGCGAAAACTTCGAGCGAGTGATTACCGAGCTGCTGACTGGCAAGGCGTGGGAAAAAGACAGCGTGCCGTTCAATGTAGCTGGTGACATTGAATGGAACGGTGAACAGGTTCAGATCAAGTTCGATGGCGCGGAGCTGACCAATGAGAAGACGCTGGCGAGGGCGATGGCCTAAGCCAGCGCCTAAACCAGCAAACTACTTAACAGAAGTTTAACTTGACAAACAAGCTACAAGATGGTATAATGAATACAGAAAAAAAGGAAAGAGGGATTACAATGACTTATGTAGAAATGATTCAGGCACTTGATAAGAAATACGGCTATAACAGCAAAGCAACAGCTCCCATTCGTAAACTTAATGAAGTATGGGAAATTGTTATTCAGTGTGATTCTTTTGTGCGAATGAACAAGAAAGAAAAAGTTTATGCTACTACAAGCACCGCCGCAGAGAAAAAAGCTAATATAATTATAAGAAATCATATGGCAATGATTGAGAAATACAATGCAAAATTTGAAGAAAAATGCCGTTATTGTAATAAACACGAAGGAGATACAATTTATAGTGAAGAATATATTGAAGAAGGCAAAGTACACATTGTCACCGCTTATATTAACGTAACTGATCGAGATGATAATAAAAGAACCATCATCATCAAATGATGGTTCTTTAATTTTAAGTAAACTTCCCGACCGGACGCGAACTTAACAATTACTTAACTTGACTTTTCTGACCTTATGCCTTATAATATAACCAGATGAAAGGAAAGGATGATTGAAAATGATGCGTTACTTCCTCATTACTTGCCACCGCGGCCATTGCGGCAATGGTCACAGTTCCGCCATTACTTTTGCTTTTGAAGCAAAAAACCTCATTGAAGCAATGGATATGGGAAAGCGGATGCCGAGTGTTAAGCATACCAGAATGATTATGGCGGGAAAAGAAATTTCCTTTGAGGAATATAAAGAATATAGAACAATCAACGCGTATCAGCGCTCTTTTCAAATGAGCGCGCGGAAGGAAAGGAAGGAAAGATAATTATGAAGTTTAACTATGTTCTTGCCATCGTTGCTCTTATGTTTTTGCTGATTCTCTCGTGCGGGATTGCCTATTCTCAAACTTATCCGCAAGTTTTTGAAGTGGTTGAAATTGATAATGATTTGGTATATCTAACAGACTGGGACGGCAATGAATGGGTTTGGGAAGGCGCGGAAGATTGGGACGTTGGCGATTATGCCGCCGCAATTATGGACACGAACGGAACGGAAAACATTTATGATGATATAATTATTGATTTGCGCTACACCAGGATTGCCGAAAGGTAATCCTTTTTTGTTAAATGCGTGTTAAAAATCGCGCCGGGCGCAGATTTAACCTTTTCTTTACTTGACTTCTTGATATGCTAATGCTATAATATAATCAAGAAAAGGGAAGGAAAGAGGTAAAAAGCAATGAAGAAAGTAATGAAGGTTATGGCAATGATTCTTGTGGTTATCGGTGTTATTGTTGCCTTGATTGAAAGTGAAAAAATTGATTGTGAAAAATATAATCACGGTATCTGTGCTAATTGTGGCGGCCATTACAGGTTGGTTAATTGTTCTTCGCGACATATGAGTTATGATTATGAATGCGATACTTGTTATAAAACTATCACTACTGGAACTCGTATGAATTAACTATTTCTTAACTTGACTTTTAACTGCGCGAATGATATAATGTATACAGAAACAAGGAAAGAGGGATTAGAGATGTTTAATACTGAATGGCGTGTGATTAAGGCGTCAGATTATAAGTGGCATGAAAAACGAATGGTTACTTCCGCAACCCTTGCGGCAGTTCTTCAAGATTTGTATGAAGAATATGGTTGCCAAATCATAGTAGATTTTGAAAACAAAACTTTTTGGATTTATGATGATTATATGGAATAAGGAGGATAATAATTATGATTATGTATGTAATTCATTGCGGCAATTTTCAGGGTTCTTCACGATACAGGACGCGCGAAGAAGCACAGCAGGCGGCAAATTTCAGAACGTATTGCACGGGAATGAAATGGGAAGTAAAACAAGTTATTATCCCATAATTTCATTTCAATTTCATTCTATAACAAATCGGGATTTGTATTAAATTCAAATCCCGAATTTCATTTGTTAATTTCATTTTAATTTCGCAGCCGGCCGCAGAATTTACAAACCTTTAACAAAATCCCATATTGACAATTTCATTTTTGTGTGTTATAATATATTCAGAAAAACGAAAGGGGATAAAAACAATGAAAATTTACGAAGAAAAGAGCATCAAGGACTTTGAGTTTTGGGCGGGAGCGCGGGAATTTACTAATCGTTTGAATGATGATGAATGGGATATTTTGGAACTGTATGTCACCGAAATGTATCCCGATGGCATTGCTAACACCGACCTGAATGATTTGTTTTGGTTTGATACCGAAACGCTTTTGGAAGTGATTAACGTTTCAGAAGACGAATTTTGGGACCGCTAACGCGGCCCCATTTTTATTTGTTAATTTCAAGTTAAAAACGCCGCCGGCGTTGAAGTTTACAATATCTTTACAAAAATCCTATTGACAACCCGATTCAAATATGATATAATGAATACAACGAAATGAAAGAGAGGGAATTAAAATGACTAAATTGTATGTAGTTTTTACCGCGAATCAAGACGACATTATTGTTAATGTTTTCCCTACTGCTTATAAAGTTTGGACAAATGCCATTCGCGCTTGCGACAAACGTCAGAAAATCATAAACGATTGGTACGACTGGCGCGACACTACTCGCGGCACAAGGCGCGCAGGTATCTTGACTATTGACAGCGCTCTAACCAATGGACGCACACAAGGCGTAATTTTGAGGCAATTTATTGGACATAACTATAATGAATATAATCTATAAAATTCAAATGTTAAAACCGCGTTTTTAACGCGGCCGGGCGCAAAGTTTACCGAAAGTTTACACTTCTCCCTATTGACTTCTGCCGTTATGCGTGGTATAATATACTCAGAAAACAGGAGAGGAGCGGTTAACAATGACTAGACAGGAAATGATGGACTACACGATTTCCAATTGGGGCTTTGAGGATTGGCGCACAATTGAATTGTTCAGGATGGAAGAACGCGGCGAAAGTGATGAGACGATGGCCTACTTCATCAAAGTTATGGATGGCCCTCTGGATGACTTTGGATTTGAAATCTAAAAGAAGCGCGAAAGCGCTTCTTTTACTTTATTAAAATGATGTTAAAAACGCGCCCGGCGCTCAAATTTACACATTTTTTACTTGACTTTTCACGTTATCTGGTGTATAATTATATCAGAAAAAAGAAAGGAAGTAATAAGATGTATCAGATTATTGTGGCTTGGGATGATTGTTCTTGTAAAACTGAACACGGTAACGACATTCTTTCGGTTCTTCGCGCGGCGGAAATCTACATTGAAGACCCGCACGTTAACATCATTCATATTT
>ERZ842401.349-NODE-349-length-65850-cov-24.440261_pt1 | contig 65850 bp, 56 predicted proteins | sample MGYA00521270_ERZ842401 | MGnify/ENA primary metagenome ERZ842401 (study PRJEB31892, sample SAMEA3878208) | bioreactor metagenome | biome: Moose rumen | place: Sweden | collected 2011-10 | study: EMG produced TPA metagenomics assembly of the PRJEB12797 data set...
GGAGCATTGAGCCGTCTGGGTTTGTGGGCTAGGATTAGGGGGTGTGAATAGTTACAGTCCGTGGCGCTATTTTTGCAATTCCCCTGTTGCAATACACAGGCAATGTGCAGAAAATAGAAAGGTTGCGGTTGCCGATGACTGATACGGCGCTGCGGCGGAAAGACAGGATCCCGGGTATGCGGAGGGTCGGAGCGAGGACCCCGAAGACAGTTTCCGGGATCGGTCCGTGATCTCCGGCGGAAGCCGGAATGCGGCTTACATGACAGTTTTTGCAGGATCGTACTTGGACGGGCTGATAACTTTATGACTACGAAGAATCTTATACTGGTGACATCGCCTCCGGCATGCGGCAAGACCTTTGTCTCAAGGGCAATTGCCAAGAGCCTTGATCATGTTGTGTATCTTGACAAGGACACGCTGATAGTGCTTTCCCACCAGATCTTCAAAGTCGCCGGTCAGGAGTGCAACCGCAGTTCTGACTTCTTTGAGGAGCACATCAGAAACTACGAGTATTATGCTGTGCTTGATCTGGCCTTTGAGGCTCTCCAGTATGAGGACAAAGTCCTGATCAACGCTCCCTTCACCCAGGAGATCAGAGATCCCAAGTATGTGGCGGATCTCCGGAAGAAACTGGCTGATCAGGGTGCCAACCTGTTTGTGGTCTGGGTGGAGACAGATCCTGAGGTCTGTCACCAGCGGATGATTGACCGTGCCTCCGACCGTGACGGCTGGAAGCTGGCTCACTGGGACGAGTATATTGCCCGCTGCAATTTCAACCGTCCTGAGAACATCGGTGAGATCTTCATCTTCCACAACAATTCCATGGATGAGTTCCGGGAGTCGATTGAGCGGATCAAGAAGGCTCTGAACTGATCAGCATGGATCACTGTTCCTGCCGGGGGTGCCAGAGGGTGCTTCCGGCATTTGTTTTTTTTGCATGAGTGTTTTTGAAAGAGGAGAGTCAATGAAAACCAATTCCTTCCTGAGGTACCTTTCCCTGGGAGCATTCCTTGCTTTGGGAGTGTCTTCTGCCAGTGCAGAAACCGTGTCTTATTTTGGGATCAAGGGAGAACTTCTGCCGGAATGGGATGTGCTGACCAGTAACAAAACCCTCATCTTCCGTGCCAACACCCAGGACGCTTACATCCGTGTCACCAAGGCAGATTTCACCTGGGAAAATGATGCTTTTGAACAGCCAGCCCGCGCCTTTGCAGAGAAAATGGGCGGGAAAAACCTCCGCTACGCTGAGGGCAATGTGGAGTTTGTCACCCCGGAGGGGGAAGACGCCTTCCTGGAGCCCTTTGGGGACACTGCGCTGCTGTTTGTTATCCGCGGTGACAGCAGGGAGTTCTACAAGGTTCCTGGGAGCATAACCGTCGACCGGGACGCAAAGCAGTAGAAGGGTTGGACGGGAACCACTCGGAGGGGTGAGCAGTGTCTCTCAGAGGACCGGATCAAATCATGATCATGGATCCTGGCTTGATCCGGATCCTGCTGGCCTCATTCGGCTGACTGGGTGATCCTGTGGCTGGGGATCAATTTTTCTTCGAAATCTTGTGGTTAGAAATAAGTACGAGACTTGTTAGATAAGTAAGACTACATTGGGTTTTTAACCTGTGCAGTCATTTTAAGTGTATAGTTTGTAAAGTTAGAAAGTGAAAGAATCAATATATATAAAGGATCTGGGTCCAATTAGAGAAGTCGAAATTCCTGATCTCAGACCAATGACCGTTTTTATAGGAAAATCGGCTACTGGTAAAAGTGCCTTAATGAAGGCCATTGCTATGATGAGATACATTTTTAAAAGAGAAAATATTAAACATTATCTAAAACTTTCAAATATTAAGCGACTTCCTCTTCGGACAAGCTTTAGGAATATTAACAAACTAGGTTCTCTTTTAACAGTATCAACAGAGATTATTTATCAGGTAGAAATAAACTCTCATCAGTATCAGATTACATGCAAGAATAAAAAACTTACTCTTCCTAAAACTATAAATAAGGAAGATTTGGCTTTTTTTAAAGGTGCTTATATCAGCGAGTCAAGATCTGTGATCCCATCTCTTCTTGAACGGATAAGTGGCAGGAATCGAAAACTTGGTTTTTACGAGGAAGAGACTTTAAATGATTTTGATGAGGCTACTCATAATATAGAAAGTTATAATATAGATTTTTTAAAATTAAAGCTAAAGATGAAGTCTTCGCCTAATAGAGGAAAAAATTATTACATAGTTGATCAGGATAAGAAAGAATTCAGAATTCAAGACTCTTCTTCAGGGATACAGAATGCTTCACCGGTTATTGCTATAGTGAATTATTATGCAGGAAAAAATTTTTCTTTTAAAGATGCATTTTCTAGATCGGTTTTATATTATTTAGTGGAATCTAATAATCTTAATGCTTTCAAAGCAGTTAAAGAGATTGATGATCTCCATAAAGTTATTCACATTCATTTAGAAGAGCCAGAGTTAGGATTAGACCCTATATCTCAGATGGGGATTCTTGAGGATTTAAGTAAGATTATCTTTGAAGATCATGTTCAAGACAGGGATTTTAATCTTCTCATGGCTACCCACAGCCCATATATCTTGAATTATCTTAATGTTCTTCTTGAAAGATATAATAATCACGAGATCTCCTCAAATGCAGCAAGAATTAATCCTGAAAACCTTGCGGTATATAAAATTGAAGGCGGTACCAATGATTCTCTTGTTTTTAAGGAAAATGGCCGTTATTACGTAGATACTAACTGGTTTTCAGAACCTATGAATACTATTTATGGTGAATATGAGAATCTTTTAGAACCTTTGCATATTTGTGAGTAAAGTAAATGCAAGATAATGATTACCAAAATCTTGTTGCTTCGTTTCCGAAGGGAATTGATTATGTCTTTGATTTGCCTTTAGGTACTTCTTATCTTATAGATTTTGAATTTGGTGAAGTGTACAATTCAAAATCTGGACTAATTAAAGTTATTAACCGTACTGATGGCAAATTACAAATCATAGCCTTTGATAGATTTGTTACTTCTAATCGGAAGAATCCATCTGGTTGTGATTATCTTATCTCTAAGTTTAAATCTTCAAATTTTATCGTATTGTGTGAATTGAAAGATATTCGACTTGATTATCTTAAGAATTCAACCGAATATGCTTCAACTCAGTTGATAAATTCGTTAAAACTATTAAGAAATTATGGTTTAAATGCTCAATATCCTTATATTTATGCGTCAATTGGCATTAAACTCTCAAATGCTAATGAATCAATTAAGGCTTCATATAAGTCTTTTGTACGTCACCCTTATGCAATTCCTCGTAAGATTAGAAAGTCTCTGATTGATTTCGGCTTTACTGATGTTTTTACAAATTTTAAAGTCACCGATGATCCTCCCTATGTTTTTGCAATTTGATTCTAAATTCTCATTGATCTTGTTTGGTCCTTAAAATTTTTTGTAACTTTCTTCCTTCTCCGACGTTTACTTCATGAAAGCAAGGTTCCGGCAGGGAACCATGAAAATTCTGACAAGTAACGGTTTCAAGGGGGCAGAGATGAAGACTTGGTTTACTACGATTGCAATGGCAGCCTTTTTGATCCTTTCCTCCGGTTCCGTAAGTGCCATGGAGCGGGGTGATCTTGAACTTGACTTTGATTCCTCTCTCCGCAGTGACACCGGCTTTTCCCCCATTTCCATTGACCGCTATCAGTCACCCTTTTCTGGAAGCAACTGCAGCAGCCGGCTTTGCAACTCTGAGCGTAACGGTGGCAACGCCTCTTTTCATCTGAGAAGTTCCCGCAGGAGTTTCTGAACTCCTTGCTTCGCACCGGATCCATTTTGGGTGGCGCATCAGTCAGCCACCCGATACGGAGGAGTCCCAAGCATCTGCGCCTGGCATCAAAGCGGATGCTCCTGGATTGTCCAGGATCCAGTTCACCCTGTGTCCTTAAGTCGCACCCTACTTTCTACCTATCCTTTCACTCCATCCTTTCAATCCTGAACTTTTCCTCTGCTGTGGCCGTGAGTTTGCGTGCGCTCCACTGATCCGTGTCTGCGAAAAGATCTCTTGTCTCCTCGGTCAGTGCTTTGGTCTCTGATGTTTTTTTTTTCGCCTGTTGCTCTGCTGTTGCTTTGAATTTTTTTAAAAGTAGTAAAAGTATTATAGCGATAATACATAATGTTGTGTTTGATTCTGGGCAATAGATATGCAGTTTGGGATAACCGGTTGATTTTGCATGAGTTTTTCAAAAAAGATAGCGATTTTGCAGTCCTGGCACAGGAAATGCTTTTAATCTGTCAGAGCCTGAAAGTACTTTGCAAGGCGGTATCTGAGGAGTCTTCCTCAGGACGCGAACATGAACCCCGGACATCACAGAACTGTTTGGAGGAAGGAAAATGCTTGGTTTTTCAATCGTTAAGAAGAAAGACGGCGGCAGACTGTACGGTTCCCCCCGGGAGTATTCTGCCTCCCGAGCCGGAAATGTCCGGACGGTTTCCTCCCGGGGCAGCATCGCCCGCTCGGTCCTTGATCTCTCAAGGAAGAAGCGGAGTTAGCCGGCGATCTGGGTGAAGAGGGAGCGCTGACTGTCAGGAGCTGCACAGAGGGCTTCCAAATGGCAGAGTTTCCTCCCTTCCGGTAACAAATTGAATTTTGGTAACACAACAGGAGAAAGCATCATGGCAAGATCATCATTTTCATATTCCGGTCGCGGCTACAGCTCTCACGGTCACTCCACCGGTCGGAGCTCGGGGCACTCCCACTCCTACTCCGGAACCACCCGCTATTCCAGCGGCTATTCCCGGAGCTATCACGGCACGGTGAATTTCCACCCGGACGGCTCCTATCACTGCACCACCCATTACAGTGACGGTAGCACCAAGAGTCATGACGGGGTGGTGAACCGCTCCGGGAACTCTGGCGAGTGGTAGGGTGACAGCCGCCGGCAGGGCTCCGCCAGGACACCGGTGCCCCTGCCGGAAACCAGCACCGCCAAACAAGCAATCAGCCAACCAGCAACACAACAGGAGAAAGCATCATGGCAAGATCATCATTTTCATATTCCGGTCGCGGCTACAGCTCTCACGGTCACTCCACCGGTCGGAGCTCGGGGCACTCCCACTCCTACTCCGGAACCACCCGCTATTCCAGCGGCTATTCCCGGAGCTATCACGGCACGGTGAATTTCCACCCGGACGGCTCCTATCACTGCACCACCCATTACAGTGACGGTAGCACCAAGAGTCATGACGGGTTGGTGAACCGCTCCGGGGGCTCTGGGGAGTGGTAGGACGCCTGCTGCCAGGATCCGCAGCGGGTGCGGCTCCCTCCGGCTCTCCGGGATCTGCCTTCTCAGAGATCCCGGGGTTCCCGGCGGGAGCTCCTGCCTGTTCCCTTCAGATCCGGCTCCGATGTCCTGCTATCCGGTTTTCCAGGTGGCTTTTTAGGCTCTTCCGGTGCTTTTTCTGAATTGCCGCGGAAGTGGTATAATGTCACAGTTTTTTTCAGTGTCGGTGTTCTGCCGGTGGCGGGACGCCGCGTCGTTTTTTCTGATGGCGCATGGCCGTAGTTAAGTAGGAAATTCTGAAATGCCAGCTATAACCCTCCCGGACGGATCTGTCAGGGAATTTGATCATCCAGTCACTGTTTATGAGATCGCCCAGAGCATCGGTGCCGGCCTGGCCAAGGCCTGTATTGCCGGCAGGGTGAACGGCACCCTCAGGGATGCCTGTGACACCGTGGCTGAGGATTCCCGGGTTGAGATCATCACTGCCAAGAACGAGGAAGGCGTGGAGATCATCCGCCATTCCTGTGCCCATCTGCTGGGTCACGCCATCAAGCAGCTCTGGCCGGAGACCAAGATGGCCATCGGACCGGTGATTGAGAAGGGCTTCTACTACGACGTGGACCTGGATCACACCCTCACGGAGGAGGATATTGCCCGCCTTGAGCAGCGCATGCATGAGCTTGCCGAGCAGAACTACCAGGTGGTCAAGGAGCCGGTGGACTGGCAGAAGGCCCACGATGTGTTCGCCGGCAGGGGGGAGACCTACAAGCTGGCCATTCTGGAGGAGAACATCTCCAGGGATGATCACCCGGCTCTGTACCATCATCTTGAATACATCGACATGTGCCGCGGTCCCCATGTGCCCAACATGAGCTTCTGCCATCATTTTAAGTTGCTGAAGACCGCCGGCGCCTACTGGCGCGGCGACTCCAAGAACAAGATGCTTCAGCGTATCTACGGCACCGCCTGGGCTGACAAGAAGCAGCTGGACGGCTATCTGCAGCATCTGGCCGAAGCCGCCAAGCGGGATCACCGGAAGATTGGCCGGCAGATGGATCTCTTCCACATGCAGGAGGAGGCTCCGGGTCTGGTGTTCTGGCACAATGACGGCTGGACACTTTTCCGCATCCTGGAGAACTTTGTCAGGACCAAGTTGCAGGAGTACGGCTACCAGGAGGTCAAGGGTCCTTTCATGATGGACAGGGTCCTCTGGGAGCGTTCCGGGCACTGGGAGAAGTACCATGACGCCATGTTCACCACCAGCTCTGAGAACCGTGAATATGCCATCAAGCCCATGAACTGCCCCGGACATGTGCAGATCTTCAACCAGGGCATGAAGTCCTACCGGGATCTGCCCATCCGCATGGCGGAGTTCGGCAGCTGCCACCGCAATGAACCCTCCGGCTCCCTCCACGGTCTGATGCGGGTCAGGGGCTTCACCCAGGATGACGCCCACATCTTCTGCCGTGAGGATCAGATCATGTCCGAAGTCAGCGGCTGCATCCGCATGGTCTATGATCTGTATGCCACCTTCGGCTTCAGCGACGTGGATGTGAAGCTGTCCACCAGACCAGAGAAGCGCATAGGCGACGACGCCATGTGGGACCGGGCCGAGGCAGATCTGGCCGAGGCCCTGAAGCAGAACGGCCTGGAGTTTGAGTACCAGCCCGGAGAAGGAGCCTTCTACGGTCCCAAGATTGAGTTCACTCTCCATGACTCCCTGGACCGGGCATGGCAGTGCGGCACGGTGCAGCTGGACTTCGCCCTGCCAGGACGCCTGGGCGCCACCTACATCTGCGAGGACGGCGAGCGGCGGAACCCGGTCATGATCCACCGGGCTATCCTGGGATCCATGGAGCGCTTCATCGGCATCCTCACTGAGAACTTCACCGGCAGCTTCCCGGTGTGGCTGGCTCCGGTTCAGGCGGTGATCATGAATATCACCGATGCCCAGACTGATTATGTCCGGACTGTGGAGCAAAAGCTTCGTGCCGCCGGGGTCCGCGCTAAATCAGACTTGAGAAATGAAAAGATAAGTTATAAAATCCGTGAGCATACTTTGATGCACGTCCCATATATGCTGGTATGCGGCGCCAAGGAGGCAGAGTCCGGTACTGTTGCCATCCGCACCCGCAAAGGCAAAGATCTGGGACAGATGGCTCTGGATGTGCTCATTGAGAAGCTCCGCTCCGAGGATTTGGAACGCAGCCTGAAGATCATGGGTGAGGACTGACGGAGCGGATTTACGGAATTTGACTGCTGTGCAGGCACAAGCCGGGGCGAGGGTGACCTTCCTCCGGCTGGTGGCAAGGGGTGACATGCTCTGCCACCGGTGCCGGGATTTGCAGTGTCTGGAGGAATAGACCATAAACAATTCAAAAAAGACTACCCGCGGAGCGCCGAGGACAAGGATCAACGGTGAGATTCGCTGCAGAGAGATCAGGCTCGTTGGCATTGACGGAGCCGCTCTGGGAGTGATGTCAGTGGATGAGGCCCTGAGAAAGGCGGCCGATGCGGGCGTTGATCTGGTGGAGATAAGTCCCAATGCGGAACCTCCTGTATGCCGGATCATGGATTATGGCAAGTTCCTCTACGAGAAGAGCAAATCTCAGAAAGAGCAGAAGAAGAAACAGAAGCAGGTCCAGGTGAAGGAAATCAAGCTTAGACCTGCAACTGACGAAGGCGACTATCAGGTAAAACTGCGCAACCTGAAGCGCTTTATCGACGACGGCGACAAAGTTAAGATCACTCTTAAGTTTAAGGGCCGTGAAATGGCGCACCAGGATCTCGGTCTGGAAGTACTGAAGCGCATCGAAAGGGACACTGCGGAGTTCGCCTCCGTGGAGGCCCAGTCGAAGGTTGAGGGAAAGCAGGCGATCATGGTTCTGGCGCCCAAAAAGAAGTGACGCGCAGGGTCTTTAAGTGACAGTTATCTGTCCCCCTGTCCGTTTGTTGTAACATCCAATGCGGAGTTATTATGCCTAAAATCAAAAATGACAAGGGCGCCTGGAAGCGATTCAAGAAAACCGCCAACGGTTTCAAGCGCAAGCAGGCCAACAAGCAGCATATCCTTACCAAGAAGACTACCAAGCGTAAGCGTCATCTGCGTCCCATGAGCATGATCCATCAGAGCGATATCAAGAGCGTTCTGAAGTGTCTGCCGACGTTGTAGTAGTGTTTGAAGGAGTCAAGATATGCCAAGAGTAAAGCGCGGCGTCACAGCTCATGCACGCCACAAGAAGGTTTTAGAGGCTGCCAAGGGTTACTACGGTGCCCGTTCCCGGGTTTACCGTGTTGCCGTCCAGGCTGTCACCAAGGCTGGTCAGTATGCCTACCGTGACCGCCGGCAGAAGAAGCGTCAGTTCAGACAGCTCTGGATCGTGCGCATCAATGCCGCCTCCCGCATGAACGGACTTTCCTACAGCCAGTTCATCTGCGGCCTGAAGAAGGCTTCCATTGAGATCGACCGCAAGATCCTCTCAGACATTGCCGTCCAGGACAAGTCCACTTTCGTGGCCCTGGTTGAGAAGGCCAAAGCAGCCCTGGCCTAAGGGCTGTTTTTCCGGGGGAGGTCCGATGATCTCCCCCTTTTTGTTTTTTTTGTCAGCGTGTTTTTGGGGAAGTCTGTGCCTCTGATGCTCCTCCGGATCCTTCTGTGTGTGCTGCTACTGTGCTTTTCCACAGCAGGACATGCGGTGAACACTGTCAAGATTGTGGACCGGTTCCTGGATCAGGATGTGGGCTCCCAGCTGGAGGCCCTTTCCACCTATCAGGACTTTACCTGGCCCTGGCAGGTGGAGCACATGACCGACTGGCACGCCAACAGCAGCTCCTCCATGTATGTGGGGGATCCGGAGCGGCACTGGTGGTCTAGGATCCGGCTGAGCAATGAGTCGGGCAGTTTTTCCATTGTGATGCTGGAGCTGGACAGCTCCATGCTGAACCGGGTTGAAGTCTTCCTGGTGGACGCCCGCGGTCGGCAGCTGCAGAAGTTCTGGTACACCGGCTCGGATCTGGGGGTCAAGTCCAAGCCCTATCCTGCGGGAAACTTTGTCTTCCCCGTTCATATGCGCCAGGACGAGGCCTTTGACGTCTACATCAAGGTGGACAATGACGCTGCGGCCTATGTCCCGGTGCGGGTCTCCACCCTGGGTCCCTATGTCTCCCGGGCATCCATGGTGCATATCCTTTCCGGCACCGTTGACGGCATCATCCTCCTGGCTTCCTTCTTCAGCCTGCTGATGTTCGGCTTTATCAGGGAGCACCGCTTCCTGAACTACGCACTTTTCTGCCTGTGCATGCTGGGCCTGCTCCTCTATCTGGGGGGACACCTGTTCATGTACGGTCTGATCACTCCCGCTGTGCACAGCCAGAAGCTTTACCTGTGCATTTCCAACCTCTTTTTCATGGGCCTCATCTTCTCCTTTGATGACGCCTTCAGGCAGCTGGGGGAGGTCAGGCATTTCGGCCGCAACAACCGTCTGCTGCTGTTCTTCCCGCTGTTCATGGCCCTGGCGTGCTGGTTCATCGACATTGAGATCTCGGTGTGGACCAGTATTTCCCTGATCTCCCTGCTGTTGCTGATCTACCTGGTGATTGGCCTCAGGATTTGGCGGCGCTGCGGGATCTTCCACCGGATCTATCTGGTGTCCCTGCTGCTGTTCCTGTGCTGCTGGATGGCCAACATGCTGGTGAAGTTCGGGATCCTGTACATCCGCTACGCCACGGATGGGGTCATGTTCGGTTTTGCGGCCTTCGGATCCTTTGCGCTGTGCTTTGCCCTGGTTTACCGCACCTATGTGGAAAAGAGCAGCCGCATTGCCGCCGGGATCAAGACCAGGGACATTTCCCAGCGCTTCATCGACATTTACCACCAGGCCACCGAGGGCTTTTTCTCTTCGGATCTCAACGGCCGGATCGTCAATGCCAACAAGGCCTTCTTCGAGATGCTGGGGTATGCGGATCTGGACGATATCTGTGCCACCTGCGGACCGTATCTCAGGGGGCTGTACTGTGAGCCTGCCGAGGCGGGGGAACTGCTTTCAGATCTGGTCCTGGCCAACCAGGGCGGGATCAAACGGGAGGTCTCCCTGAAGCGGAAGGACGGGGCGTGCTTCTCCGTGCTCATGTCCATGCGTCTGGTGTCCCATGCGGGATCCTCCTCCGGCCGGGAGCCCCTGGTGGAGGGGAGTGTCATCGACATTTCCGAGAACAAGCAGATCCGGTCCCAGATCGACTATGTCCTCAACCATGATGCGGTCACCAAACTGCACAACCGCACTTTCATGCAGAAACGCCTGATGCAGATCATGGAGGAGGCCGATCGGAACCGGGGGCGGACCGCCACGGACTACTTCCTGTTCATTGACGTGGATCATTTCAAGGTCATCAACAACTCCTGCGGATCTGCCGCCGGCGACACCTTCCTGCAGATGGTGGGCAGCACATTGCACAAGCTGGACATTCCCGATGACAACATTGCCCGTCTGGGCGGGGATGAGTTCGGCGTCATCATAACCGACAGCTTTGTGGATGAGGCGGTGAGCAGGGCGGAGCAGATGCGCTCAGCGGTGCAGAAGCTGCGCTTTGAGTGGAACCACAGCTTTTATTCAGTGACCGCCAGCATCGGTATTGTGTCCTGCAAGTCCATTGACACCAGCTCCATCCTGTCCCTGGCCGAGACTGCCTGCGGCGCGGCCAAGATGCAGGGCCGCAACCGGGTCTACCTGTATTCTGATCTCAGCGCCGATGTGCTGAACTACAAGAAGGAGATCGGGTGGATCGCCCAGATCTACAACGCCATTGAGCAGCACAAGTTCGTGCTGTTCCGTCAGCGTCTGGAGTTTCGGGAAGGCGGGGATGAGGAGTACTGCGAGATCTTCGTGCGCCTGCTGGGGGACAACGGCAATATCCTGCCGGCCAGCACCTTCATCGGGGCGGCAAGGAAGTTCGGCCTTATCACCCACATTGACTCCTGGGTGCTGGAGTCCATGATGGACTGGGTGACCCAACTGGATCTGGAGCATCTGGGGGCGGTGTTCATCAACCTGTCAGAGTCCACTTCCTGCTCCCTGCACATGGTCCGGAAGATCAAACGCATGTTTGAATCCGCTAGGTTTGATTTGCGGAAGTTGTGCTTTGAGATCTCTGAGACTGCCCTCAGGCATTCCCGGGACTCCATGGCTGAGATGGTGAAGACTGTCCGGTCCTACGGCTGCCAGCTGGCAGTGGATCATTTTGAGAGCGGCATCGGATCCTATGCCGTGCTGGATGAACTGAAACCCGAGTATGTGAAACTGGACTGCAATGCCGTGGTGCAGCTGCATGAGGCCCAGGGGGAGAAGATCATCAACGCCATGCTGACCAAGCTGCACAGCAGCGGCAACCGGATCATTGTCATGCACATCAAGAGCCAGCAGAACCTGGACATTGTCCGGAAGTATGACTTTGACGCCTTCCAGGGCTTTACCGTGGATCGTCCCCTGCCCATCAGCCTGAACGGCCCGGCGGAGAACTGAGGGGCCTGCTCCGCAACCCGCATCCCGCCCTATGCCGGCGCTGTTCCGGATCTTATCCCGGAGAACCTCCTCCTTCGGCGGGACGATCGTGACGCCCGGGGCGGCGTCTTAAAAACCCGGTGAGGCTGGGTTATAATTGAGGAGCGGAGCCCTGCCTGACGGCGGTGTTTCCGGGTATGACGGCAGGAAGCCGGTGTCCTGGCGGACGATCCCGGAGTTCAGATCCGGCCGCCCTTCCGGGGCGGGTGCGGGCGTCCATGCATAACCCAGGCGGCCGGGTGGAGCCGCTTTTTCTTTTGATGTTTTTTTGCTTTCCTGTGAGCGGGGACTTCCTGATCTGCGCAGATCTCCCCGGTCACTGATGAGATTTCGACATATTGATGGTTTACCAGGAAGATCATGGAACAGTTTGAGCAGATTGTGGAGCAGGCCCTGCAGGCGATAGCCGCGGCCGACAGTGAGGCCAGGACAGAGGAAGTCAGACTCAGTTACCTGGGCAAGAAGGGCTTTTTCACCGAGAGGATGAAGGAGCTTGCCAAACTTACTCCCCAGGAGCGTCCGGCCGCCGGCGCGGTCATCAACCAGGCCCGGCAGCGGGTCCAGACCGCCCTGAACGAGAAGAAGGCCGCCCTTGCCGAAGCCGAACTCAGAAAGCGCCTTATGAGCGAAAAGGTTGATGTGACTCTGCCGGGCAGGGGACAGGAGACAGGAAGCCTCCATCCGGTCACCCGCACCATCCGCCGGATCACCGAACTGTTCACCGGCATGGGCTTTGAGGTGGTGGAAGGTCCTGAGATCGAGGACACCTACCATAATTTCGACGCCCTGAACATTCCGGACAACCATCCGGCCCGCAGCGAGCATGACACTTTCTATTTCAACCCGGGGCTGGTGCTACGCACCCAGACCAGCGGGGTGCAGATCCGGGTGATGCAGGACAAGAAGCCTCCCATCCGTATGATCTCCCCGGGCCGGGTGTACCGTCCTGACTATGACATGACCCATTCCCCCATGTTCCACCAGGTGGAGGGTCTGCTCATTGACCGCAACATCCACTTTACCGATCTGAAGGGGATCCTTAACAGTTTTCTCCTGAACTTCTTCGAGGAGAGTCTGGAGGTGCGTTTCCGTCCTTCCTTCTTCCCTTTCACGGAGCCTTCGGCTGAGGTTGACGTCAGAGGCAGGAACGGCAAATGGCTGGAGGTTCTGGGCTGCGGCATGGTTCATCCGGCGGTGCTGCAGGCTGCCGGGGTTGATCCCAGGGAGTACTGCGGTTTTGCCTTCGGCCTGGGGGTGGAGCGGTTTGCCATGCTCCGCTACGGCGTGAATGATCTCCGGGCCTTCTTTGAGAATGATGTCCGTTTTCTGCAGCAGTTCGCATAAGGGGGTGAGGCGATGAAGTTTTCCAAGTCCTGGATTGAACAGTGGGTCAGCACCGGTCTCAGCGCCGGGGAGCTGTCAGATCTCATCACCATGGCTGGTCTTGAGGTGGACACGGTGGAGAAAGCCGCCGGGGATTTCACCAAGGTGGTGGTCGGCCAGGTGGTGGAGTGTGCCGATCACCCGGATTCTGATCACCTTCATGTGACGAAGGTTGACGTGGGGTCCGGTGAGCTGCTGGACATAGTCTGCGGCGCCGGCAACTGCCGCCAGGGGCTCAAGGTGTGCGTTGCCCTGGTGGGGGCGGAGCTTCCGGGCGATTTTCGGATCCGTCCGGCCAAGCTCAGGGGCGTTCCCTCCAACGGCATGCTGTGCTCCTTCAAGGAGCTGGGGGTGGATCTCCCCGGGGACGGGATCATTGAGCTGCCCGCTGACGCCCCCCTGGGACAGGATGTCCGGGAGTATTTTGACTGGGACGATGCCCTCATCGAGGTGGATCTTACAGCCAACCGGGCGGACTGCCTGAGCATTATCGGCCTGGCCCGGGAGATTGCCGTGCTTACCGGCCGCAGTTTCACCATGCCCGCCTTTGCGACCCCCCAGGCTGCTCTGACTGACACCTTCCCCATTGAGGTGAAGGATCCCGCCGCCTGCCCCAGGTACTGCGGACGGATCTTCCGGGGACTGGATCTCAATGTCCGGACTCCCCTCTGGATGCAGGAGAAACTGCGCCGCTGCGGACTGCGGCCGGTGGACCCGGTGGTGGATGTGACCAACTATGTGATGCTGGAGCTGGGACAGCCCCTGCATGCCTTTGATCTGGCCAAGCTTAAAGGCGGCATTGAGGTGCGCTTTGCCCGGGAAGGGGAAAAGCTCAAGGTCCTCAGCGGCGAGACTCTGGATCTGAGGACCTCAACACTGCTTATTGCTGACAGCACCGGTCCTGTGGCTCTGGCAGGCATTTACGGCGGCGCTGACACCGGCATCGGCCCGGACACCACTGACATTCTCCTGGAATGCGCCTACTTTTCCCCTGATGCCCTGAAGGGCGAGGCCCGGGAATACGGCCTGGCCACGGATGCCTCCCACCGGAATGAGCGGGGCATTGACTGGAGCATCCAGCGTCTGGCCTGTGACCGGGCCACGGAGCTGCTGCTTGCGATCTGCGGCGGATCCTGTGGTCCGGTGAACTGTGTTGAAAGCCCCTCTGATCTGCCGGTGTCCCGGGAGATTGAGCTGGACATGTCCCTGGTGGATCGGGTCATCGGACCCGGGGTGGTCACCGCCGATGAGACTTTCCGGATCCTGAATGAGCTGGGGATTACCACTGAGCGGCGCTCCGATCCCCAGAAGGGTGAGATCTTTGTTTCCCGGAGCCCCTCCTGGAGGATCGACATTGCCATTGCCGAGGATCTGGTTGAGGAGGTGGCCCGGATCCACGGTTACAACAACATTCCCAACGCTGCTCCCCGGGCAGATCTCACCATGCTGCCCAGCTCCATGACGGATCTTCCCGTCAGCCGCCTTGCTGATTTGCTGGCCGCCCGGGGCTACCGGGAGGTCATCACCTACAGCTTTGTGGATCGGGAGAAGATGGCCTCCATGTTCCCCGGAGAGGATCCGGTGATCATTCCCCGTCCCATCACCGCTGACATGTCCGCCATGAGGGTGTCCCTGCTTCCGGGGCTCCTCCAGGTGACAGCCTTCAACAATGCCCGGCAGCAGAGTACGGTAAGGATTTTTGAGTACGGACTCAAATTTATCCGGGATCCTTCTCAGCCCCACGGCATTGCCCAGGTTAAAATGCTTGCCGGGGCGGTTTCCGGTCTGATCTGTCCGGAACAGTGGGGCATGGCTTCCCGCAATGCAGACTTCTTTGATGTCAAGGGCGATCTGGAGTGCCTCCTGGAACTCACAGGCCGGCGGTGCAGCTTCTCCTTTGCTCCCCTGGATGTGCCCGCACTGCATCCCGGTCAGAGTGCCGCCGTGCTGTGTGACGGGCGCCAGGTGGGCGTGGTGGGCATGATCCATCCCACGGTGCAGAAGAAGTACGGCGTCAGATCCCGGACCTTTGTCTTTGAGATTGAACTGGATGTCCTGTCCCGCACGGTCATTCCCGAGTACCGGGAGATCTCCAAGTATCCGGCCAACCGCCGGGATATTGCCGTGGTGGTGGATGAGACCGTGCCTGCCGCGGATCTGGTGGAGGCGGTGAAAGGCTGCTCCCCGGAAATGATCCGGTCGGTGCGGCTTTTTGATCTCTACGCCGGCGAGGGCGTGGGCCAGGGCAAGAAGAGTCTGGCCCTGAGCATGGTGTTGCAGGATCAGAATGCCACCCTGGAGGAGGAAGCCATGAGCCGCACTGTGGAAGGCGTGCTGGAGGTTCTCCGCACCAGGTTTGGCGCTGTCCTTAGGGAGTGATCCCGGCTTTCCCCGACCCGGCGGGAGGCGCTGATGGCGCATTGGAGGCGGGAGAACTGCTTTCCCTCCTCCGGTCCGGCGCCGGGGAGCATGCTGATTTTCTGATCTTTGGGAGTGACGGAATATGACAGTTACCAAAGCGGATCTGGTAGAGCATGTGGCGGAGACCTGCGAGATCAGCAGGGAAGATTCCTTCAGCCTGGTGGCAGATTTCCTTGAGGTGATCAAAGCCAGCCTTGAAAAGGGGGATCCAGTGAAGCTTACGGGCTTCGGAACCTTCACTGTCCGGGACAAGGGTGCCCGTCCGGGACGGAATCCCCGTACCGGTGAGCTGGTGGAGATCGCCCCCCGGCGGGTGGTTACCTTCAAGATGGGCAACTTCCTGAAGGATTATGTGCAGGATCCATCCTGAGGGGCGGATTTCTGATCTGATGTTCTGATGATCTGCGGGGACCGGTCTCCCCGGTCCGGAAAGCCTTGGAGAGATGTCATGGAAAAGAATATTGTTGTTCTCACCGGCGCGGGGATCTCGGCGGAGTCAGGGATCCCGGTGTTCCGTTCGGAAACCGGTCTCTGGGAAAACCACCGGGTGGAGGATGTGTGCACCCCTCAGGGATATCAGCGGGATCCAGAATTGGTGCGGAAGTTTTATGACGGCATGCGCCTGAATCTCCGAAAGGTCCGGCCCAATCCCGCCCATCTGGCCCTGACCCGTCTGGCTGAGAACTGGAAGGGCGGCTTCACCCTGGTCACCCAGAACATTGACAACCTGCATGAGCAGGCTGGCTCCCGGAATGTGATCCATATGCACGGTGAACTGACCAAACTCAGGTGCTATGAGGCGCTGGGGGGATGTGGCCATGTGGTGGAGACCATGGCAGCCCAGGATCCGGATGAGGCCTGCCCCCAGTGTGGCAAGAAACTGCTGCGACCCCATATTGTCTGGTTCGGGGAAATGCCCCTGGATATGGATCTGATCAACGAGCGCCTGGCAGTGGCGGATCTGTTCATATCCATCGGAACCTCCGGAGTGGTCTATCCGGCGGCGGGCTTTGTGCGCATTGCCCGGCAGGCAGGGGCGGCAACCCTGGAGTTCAATCTGGAGCCCTCGGCCACCAAGGGTTACTTTGATGCGGGAATTTACGGTCCGGCCGGTAAGACCCTGCCGAACTTTGTGGACGGTCTCCTCCGTGATGGCTATGACTATCTCCGGGGGATCCTCCGGGAGAATTCCTTGTTGTGATCGGTCTGACCATCTGATCACCTGGATCTGACCGATCGGTCTGATCTTACTGATCAGCAGACAGATCCGGTGACAGATCTGCTGACCGATCCATCTGCACTCCGGCGGCTGTCCAGGAAGAGGTGGTCTCTTCCTCTTCAGCATCTTTTCTGGTTTCCCCCGTCAGGCTTGGGGAGCCGTCCGCCTGCAGTTTTGTGAAGGGATAGACTGAACGATCCAGCAGGTGGCTTGTCTTCACATTGGCCAGGGCCCTGGCCATGATCTCCGTTCTTCCCGGCTGCTGGCGTTCCCACTGCCGGAGCATCTCCTTGATCACACCCCGCTGCTTGTTGGCGCTGAAGCGGCACAGATCGCCGCTGATCAGCGGATATTCCCGGATCTGGGCCAGGCGTATGAGATCCTTTTCCGCACAGTAAGCCAGGGGTCTTATCACTATATGCTTGCGGTCATCTGTCAGCAGCTTGGGCGGCATGGACTTCAGCTGGCCGGTGTGGAAAAGGTTCAGCAGGAAGGTCTCCAGCAGATCCTCCCGGTGGTGTCCAAGGGCGATTTTGCTGGCTCCGGTCTCTGTTGCGGTGCGGTAGAGGATCCCCCTGCGCAGCCGTGAGCACAGGGAGCAGACATTCCTTCCTGAGGGGATCTTTTCCTTCACGATGCTGAATACCGGCTCCCGGATAATTTTGTAAGGGACGCCCCTGTCTTTGAGGTAATTTTCCATGAGGCCGTCAGGATAGCCCGGGAGTCCGCCGTCCAGGTGCACTGCCAGGAGATCAAACCGGACTGGGGCCTTTTCCCGTAGACTCTGGAGGATATCCAGCATGGCGTAGGAGTCTTTGCCACCGCTCATGCAGACCATCACCAGATCTCCGTCCTCGATCATCTGGTAGTCGCCGATGGCCTGGCCCACACAGTGCCTGAGACGCTTCATCAGTTTGTCGTTTTCGTATTTGGCTTTCCGCTGATCCATAGGCTTCTGCTCCTGATGATCCTGTGATGATCTTGAAGTTACTGGGGGCAGGCGTGGCCTGCGGCTTCTTCCTGTGCTTTGAACTTTGGTTCTTTCCGCCCCTTTCCTGGGTCGTTCCGGTGCCCCAGGACGGTCTCCCGGAACCAGGCAGGGGACCTGCCTGGGATGACCGGGCAGGGGATTGGCATGTGGTATCCGACAGGGGAGTTACCTCACGGGATCTGGGCAGTGGATCTTGAGAGGATCCGAACTGTGAGGATCTGGGAACTGCTGGCACTGGGACAGATCTCCGGCAACTCCTCTCGCCAGGGATTGTCCCGCTGTCTTCATGTCACCATTGCCGTTTAACCAGATTTGCCGGCGGTTCAGACAGCTGGGGCACCGGTTTCTGGCCGGTGCCCCGGGGTAGATCCGGATCCTGGGGATCCGGTCTGATCTGCGGTTATTTCAGTTTCTGGGACCGGGCCAGGGCTTCAGGCTTCTTTTTGACGATCTTCTTCCAGCCGTCATTGTATGCTGTGATGCATTTGTTGGCTGCTGACAGGTACTTCTGCCTATAGATGGCACCGCCGTCTGCGCCCTTGCCGGGCTGCAGATGATGGTAGGGCAGATCCATGCTGCCGGTGAACACCATGCCGTGAACTGTGGACTTGTCCTTGCGGCTCTCATAGAGGACTTTGTATTCCCCAAGCTGTTTGATCAGTTTGTCGATGCCGCTGTTCATGGAATCGAAGGTGATGGTGAAGCCGTGGGCGGCCAGGGTTTTGCTGGCCGGGGCATACCATTCCGGCAGACGTACCTTGAGCATTTTCAGATCCTGAATGTAGCGTTCGGTCTTTTCGGCGAACTTCAGAAAGTCATCCTTGGTGTTGAATGGGGTGATGTGCCCGTTCACTGCCGCCACGGTGTTGAAATAGGTGGTGTGCCACACCTTCTCCAGGCCGGTTTCGCGCAGCAGCTGATCCGGCAGGAGCACATCCTCGTACATCATGTTCTCCATGCCTGCGCAGTAGTCCAGGCATTTCTGGATCCCCTGGTCAAAGGCAGTCATGGCGGCGGCGAATTCACCGGATTTTTCAAGATAATCCAGATTGGTGGCCACCTCATCTGCAGTGACGGCGTATTTGGTGTTCACCATTTCCTGGTATATGCTGACAAGCACATCCAGGTGGTGTGACAGCGCAAAGATGGCGTCAATGGCATTCTGCATTTCTATCAGATCGTCATTGCGGTTCAGCTCGTTTTCGGTAACCGTTGGCGACATGCCAGGCTTGATCAGGGTTTGTCGCGCGTTGCTCAGGGAGGTTATGCTTTTGGTGATTGACTCCGCCTTGGAGATATCTATGCTTTTGAATGAATCCCTGATGCTTCCGCCGGCAGCGTCGGTGGAGTTGATCAGCGACTGTTTGCTGATGTAGACCTTCTTTGGTGCGGAACCGTCTTCATTGTCCTTTGCCGGGACTGCTGCTGCCAGAAGTGCTGCGGATGCCAGGCACAGTGCCCGGGTTAAAGTTGTGAGTTTCATGGTTACTTCTCCTGTCAGAACCGCACCATATAGTCGTCCACATACCAGCGTCCGCCGTTGGTGCGGATCAGAACGTGGGGGTGGGGTGAGCCGATCTGCTTGCCGTTTTTGTCATATGCTCTGCTGTCCACTGTGACCGTCTCCACCAGATCTCCCTGTGTCTTTTGCAGGAGATCCTTCTGTTCATCGTCCAAGAAGAAGTTCTCCTGCTCATCAGAGGCATTGAATCCCTTGATCACCTGGATGGGGTGGGGTTTGTCAAAGGTGGCATGGACATATTCCCGGTGGAAGCGCTCCTGGTGCAGATCCCAGTGGTAGCGCAGCTGGGCGTTAGAGTTGGGATTGCCGGTCCAGCGGGGATTGATGCAGGCCACATAGAGATCAAAGTTTTTCTCCTTGATGGCAGACATGAAGATCTCCAGCAACTGCTGGGGCTGGACGTTGTCGGGAACTGAGGTGTGGGTGTACCAGCTCTTCTTGATCTCGGCCACTTTCTCCTCACCGGCATACACACCTGATCCGTCGGCGCCGGCGTCATACCAGGCGGCTACATGTCCCGGGACATAGATGGCCACGGGTTCCACCACCCAGCCCATCTGGAAACTGCCCACCTTCTTGCTTTCGGCGCTGGGGATCTCGGCGGCCACGTCAACAATTTTGCCCAGCACAGTGAACTCAGTCACATCAGCCAGGGAGGTGTCCACATTGCGGCGGAACCTCTTGATGGCCTCATAGGGACCAAGCCATTGCCTGCCGTCCAGGGCCACAAAGTAATATCCGGAGGAGGGCTTGCCGTGCCAGGCGTATTCCCCGGTGCCGCCGTAGAACTGGTTTCCAGGGTAGGACACGTTCTTCAGCACTACGGTGCGTCCTTCCATTTCGGTTAGCATGACCTTCTTCACGTCCGGTGCCGGGAAGTCGTCCAGGATCACATCCTTCTGCGCCTTCAGGATCCGGTCCCATTCAGTCTGGGACAACTGGGACACCGTCTTTTTGAGCTCGTCTTCATTTTGCAGGTATTTGAGCCAGGAGGGATCGATCTGGGTGATGTTTCCCTTGCTTTGCATTAGTGCTGCCTTGGTGCGCTGGAACAGTTCCTCCACCCGGGGATCATCGGGATAAGCCAACTTGAGCTGCTGCACACGGTCCAGGGCGGTCTTCTTGGTCCGGTAAACCTGCTTCTCTCCGCCGCGCTGCTGCTGGACTTCCTTCTCAAATTCCCTGACGTGGTACTCAGCCTGACTGAGTTCACGGCTGAGTCTGGCCTCATCCACGGAGGCGGCCGGAACTGCCGGGGACCAGAACAGTCCGGAAGCCAGAAGGGCCGGCAGTAAGTGATGTATGAACTTTCTCTTTGAGGACATTTTTATTCCCTGTGCCGATTGCTGACTGGATCCTTCCCTGCAGGTGGAAGGTTGATAAGTTAAGGATAGCAAAAAAAACTGTCATGTTGCACTTTTTTGGTGGGATGACCGGGTCTCACGTTCAATGGAAAGGGTTTGCTAATTGAAGCGTTCTGAAACTGCTGGACTGGTATGGGCTTACAGACCTATGTGCCTATGACATGTTGTGTAAGCGTATTACACGGTTTAGATTTCAATTCTAACTTAGGGATAAGGTGAAATAGAGGATCATATAATTATCGCTAAAACGTGCTATATTTTGGCGTAATATTATAAAAAATGAAAATAGGCGTTGAGATAACAACTTGTTTAAGCGAAACTAATGTTAGTGAGTTTGGCGGCTACTCACTAGCATAGATTGTTTTATTAACGACAGTATTTATTTGTTGAAGCTGAAAATCTGATTTCAGTGTTAATTTATGTCTGTATTCTGATCCGCAGACACGGTGTGAGCAAAAATAGTGGCGCAAAGAGAATTCTGATGGAAAAGGCAGGAAAGAGATTTGAACAAAGTACGACAGATGTTGGTGCATCTATCGTGCCCATAGAAAAAGTATGGCGAGTTACGTGACTAGCACCAAACCAAAGCAACTTTGATGTTAGCACGTCTTGCCTCTCTATGAAACTTTTATTTTTGGAGAAGTTTTTCGTGGAAGAAACTAAACGGAAAGAAGGTTCGTGCAATTTCAATAGTTACACTTCAGATTGCAGGTGCTTAAAAAGATGAAGTACAACTCAAATTGATCGGCTATTTTTGCAACGGTGAAAAGATCAGGTCATTATGAAACTTTGAAATTTCATTCTAATTACATGTTTTTCGAATTAAACATCCATAAAGTTATAGGTATGGTACTACATGGATCTGGTAAGAAATTTGAATTTAAAAAGGATACGATAGCAGAATTGCATTTTATATCTCATGAACAAAGGATTTGTGTAAGAGAATTATTATGTATTCTCAGTCAGGAACGAATGTTTTAAGGAGTGTGGGTAGGAATAGAATTGTAACAATAGGGATCCATGGTTGTATCAGGCTGAGAGAAGATTATAACTATTTAAAAGTATATCTTATATCTATGCTTGATACTCAGGAACCTTTGATAGTTTCAGATGATAGTTCAATTCCTGGTTCTGTTATGGTTGATTACCTCAGTTTTTTTTAAATTTACTCAGTATGAAAACTGAACAAATAAGATACATGAGGGTAACATCTGATGGGGAGTGAAAATGGAGGGTTATATTTTGGAACTAAAGGTGGATCCCAGCCTTATAAAGAATTGTATGAAGTAGTTCCTGACATGCTTAGCCTGGATAAACAGGATTCCGATATATATTCTCAAAAAAAGTATTTTAAGAATCCAACAGCAACTGATTTATTAAATTCAATATCAAACGACTGTGTTTATATCGGAGGTAGAGCTGCATCTGGTAGGTTCACGTATGTTTTTAGTAAAGGTTGGAGAATTATATTCGGTAAACGATTCAATCCTAATGATATAGATAAACGATTGCCACATCCTACACTTATAGGTGGAAAAAAACAAGGGCTCGTTGTGCTGGAATAATAGATATTCGTAATGGTAAAATTTTATTTGTTAATAATAGTGGATATTATCGACCAAATATAGAATCTTTAGATTTGGTTAATAATATTCTTTTAGACATGTATAACAAGAATAAGGATGTGTTTGATGAGCAATCAAATTGGAGAAAAAATGATAAAAAGTAAAGTTGACGCTGAAACGTTCTGGCTGTTTTCTCGTAACTATGATCAAACATCTAGTGAAGATTTCAGAATAGCAAAGAATAGAGTTAGACAGCAAATATCCGAATTTGGTTGGCAAATAACTTTTGAAAGCTGGAAAAACTATCTATTTACTGAGTGTAAAACTCCTGAGTCAGTTATTAATTTTGCTACTTTGTTTTGGTCATATGGAGGACAGGACTATCCTGTTATCGATCCTTATAAATTTCTTGGATATTTTTATTATCGCATAAATTTCAATATAATGAAGTATGATGATCTTATGATTCTTGATAGCCTTTCAACTTGTCTTTTGCCAAAAGCTGGATATTCATCTGCTGATCGCTTAATTAACGTTGACTATATTCCAGAACGTGATCCAAATATCATAGCTCAAGTTGAGGAATATAAATCTATGAGGTTATAGTCGTCATTAGCAACATAAGGCTATGTGTGTTGTAATGCAGACATAACGCCGACTTTTAGAAAATGGTAACTTGGCGCGGGAAAGGCTCAAATTTTTACTCATTTTGCTTATTCCGTGCTTTCGCTTTATCTTTCAACGAATATTGCTGAATGATCAGTAACTACCGAATCCTGGAAGATTTGTACAATAAAAATCATGACGTTTTGATGTTAATTTAAAGTGGAGAAAAGATGATAAATAACAAGATTGATGAAGAAACAATTTGGCTTTTTTCACGTACCTATGGACTCGGCACTAATGAAGAAGAAAGAGAAGCTAATAATAGATCTAGTCAGCAAATATCAGAATTTGGTTGGAAAAAAACTTTTGTTAGCTGGCAAAAATATCTTTTTACTGAATGTAAAACTCCGGAATCAGTTATAAATTTTGCTAATTTGTTTTGGATTTATGGAGGCCAAGATTATCCAATCAATGAACCTTATAAATTCCTGGGGTATTTCTACTATCGGATAAATTTTGAAACAGCAAAGTATGATAAACTCATGATTCTCGATAGCCTAGCGATTGATATTTTGCCTAAGGCTGGGTATTTATATGCTGATCGATTCATTAATGATGATTACATTCCGGAACTTGACCCAAATATAATTAAACAAGTAGAGGAGTACAAATCATTAGGATTATAACTGTCTACGAAATGTTTCTTATAATATCATCTTCATTTCCAAATTTGAGATTTGATTTTCTTTCACGCGATCAAAAAACCGCCCAAAGGGCGGTTCTCTGATTTTATAAGCCTCATGCAGTAAACTGAAGGGCATCAGCCCTTGGCAAACTGTACTCAGCGCTCGTTGATCCTGATCTTCTCATTGGCAAAGCCGGACAGTTCCTCAGCAGAGAATGCTCCCTTCTTCACAGTCAGGGTCTTCAGTGCTGGCAGGGCCTTAAGTGATTTCAGGGTGGTGATCCCCGTAGCCTTGGAGATGTCCACTGAGGTCAGGGCGGTAAGAGCTGAGGCGTCAAAATTGGTCACCTCAACTTCTGTCAGCTCCAGGGAAGTGAGTTTCTTCAGCTTGGCAAGGAAAGCGAGATCCACACTCTTGCTGACCCGGGCAATTTTGAGCTTTTCCAGGGACTCCAAGCTGCCCAACGATTCCGGCGAAGTGATTTCCGGTACCTTGTCGATGCTCAGCTGCTTGAGGTTCTTGAGTCCGGCGGCAAACTTGCCGTCAAGATTGCTGTTGCAGGTGTTGAGACCCAGGACTTCCATCTTCTCCAGACTGGTCAGCTCGGCAATGGCGGCGGTGTTGGTGACAGGATTGTCCTTGGTGCATGACCACAGTGTCAGAACCTTGAGTTTGGACGCCCCTTTGATCTGGGACAGGTCAACAGGAAGCCTCATGCTCCAGATGGTCAGGTTCTCAATCCCGGAGCCGTTAACTGGGGTATAGTCAGCAATTTTCTCGGAGAACAGCCGCAGTTCCTTCAGGTTGGGGGTTTTCTTAACCCATTCAATGCTGTCCATGGCAGTCATGCCGGTGTGGATGGTTGTGACTTGGGTCAGGGCACCCAGGGTCTGGTAGTTGCCACCCTTGGAGGCGTAGACGTCAACCTTCTTCAGGGCCGGCATGGCGGCCAGTGGGGTGAAGTCTGATACAGTGGCACCGTAGAGACTCAGTTCCTCGGTCAGTTTGTTGGCAGCCAGGGGCGTAAAGTCTTTGATGTTGGCATAGCGGAAATTCAGAACCTTGGCGGTGCTGAACTTGTTGGCCGGGGTAAGATCAGGGATATCTGCGTTATTGATTGAGGCCATGTGCACCTTGGGAGCATCGGGCAGACCGTCAATGGATTTTAGCGAGTCTGCGGTGATGTCCACATTCTGCAGATGGATCATGGGGTTCATCCACTTGAGGGTGGTCAGACCCTTGGACTTGATGTGGATGCTGTCCAGATCCTTGAACTTTGCCAGCATGTCGTAGTTGGAGACCGCGTCAGCATCTACGGAGACGGCGTTGCTGATCTCAACGTTCTTCAGTGGCTCAATGCTGGTGAGGGTCTTGCTGTCAATGTAGATCCTTTCATAGGAGGTGAAGTCTCCCATGATCTTGGCCAGATCCTCGCTGTTGACGTCCTTGAGCTTGAGAGTGACCTTTCCGGCGCCAATGCTACCTGCGGCCTCCTTGAACTGGGCAGCCATCTCCTGGGTGTAGCCGTTCTTGATCTCGATGCTCCTGCCTGAAACCTTGATGGACGGATCGCTGGCTGCCCAGGCTGAGGCTGCCAGGCCAGCGGTCACTGCGAAGGCAAGCAAAGATCTCTTCAGTTTCATTTGTGTACTCCTTGTGCAAAATTGAGGTGCATATGATGGCACTTTTCCCCGGAGTCCGGCCTGCTTTCCCTATAGGATAGGGCTGCATACCGGGGCCGGAGTGTCATGGGGCGCCGCCTTCAACAGGAATACATAACATGCTGATCACACGGCGGCGGGGCGATCCTTCCGGAACACCTCTTTTCCGGATCCTGACGGGAGGAATTGTAGCAGAACTTACGGATCTGTAGTTACAGTATCAGTTCATGAACTGGTTTTCTCCAGGAGGTGAAGTGGCTTTTCAGTCATCGTCGTCCAGTTTTGACGGATCGAGCAGATCCTCCGGAGTCCTGATGACGATGACATCGCACTGGAGATCATCCATGATCCTTTCGGCAGTGTTGCCGATCATAGCGCCGCTGAAACCGTCCCGTCCCATGGAGCCCAGAAGGACTGCGGCGGCCTTGAGGGAGTTGGCGGTTTCCGGGATCACGTCATCGGGGCTGCCGGTGAGCAGGTGAATGTTTTCGTGGGGGATCCGGTGATCGTCGGCGTAGCGTTTGAGCTTGGCATTGCAGTCATTGCGTACCGCCTCGCTGTAGGTGCTGGGAAGGTAGCCGGGAACGTCGATGTAGGTGTTGATGATGGGAAAGTTCACCGCATAGACCAGGTGGATCTCGCAGCCTGACAGGCGGCAGAGGATCTGGGCCTCCCGGAGGAGCTTGCGGTTGACCCGGTTGCAGAAGCCAAGCTCGGTGAAGTTCAGGGCCACCAGGATGGGGCTGCCCTTCTGCCACTGTTCGCCTTTCACCAGGATCACAGGGATCTGGGCTTTCCGCAGGAGGCGGCGATCCTCGGATCCGGTGATCATGTCCAGGGTGCCGTTTTCCGAAAAGGTCTTAAGGATGAGATCGTAATTGCCGTTTTTTAGCTCGGCGCCGATGGCACTGCCGGCGCTTCTGGTCCAGATAACCTTGACCGTGATCTGATTGCCGGAGATCCCCTGATCTTTGATGGCCTGCTCCAGTTCGGCCTCCCGGGCGTCCACGATCCGGGAAAGCATTTCCTCCTTTTCCGGGAAGGACATGATGGATCCCAGTTCCCGGGAGAAGTCGAAAACCGGAAGCAGCACGGTGATCCGCACATCCTCATCCAGTTTTGCCAGCAGCAGTGTCTTTTCCAGGGCATTGATGTTGATTTCGCCGGCGTCCAGCACGGCCAGCACATTGCGGTAGTTCTTCATTCCCAGTTCCCGTCCTGCTTTCCTGATGGTTGACAATGGCTTCAATCCTAGCAGTTTGTCACCCTGGTGTGGGCAACTGATCTCCCAAAACCGGAATGACGAACCGGATTTTTGTGTTGTTTGTGTCCGTGATCCCGTGCCTTTTGCCCTTGCTCCCTAGGGTATTGTCAGTGGGTGATGTGGGGATGCCAGGCACGCAGCGCCTCCCGGTTACATGGTGAATCCTGGGGGACTGCGGTCTGGGGGTAGCAGGCGGGCAGGGGAGTCCGGAAGCCCGGACCGGACGCAGATCTGAAACCTGAGCCGACAGGGAAGACAGGCGGACCGGGAGAGTGTTATCAGCGGGATGGTGGGAGCATGGGGCGCGGGAGGCGTGTTTTCGGGGAGGATCGGGAACTCACGGAGCGGGAGGAGATCTTCGGGGTGAGACCGGGATCATGGGGCGGGAGCCCGGATCTGCATGCCCCGGAATGAAAAAAGCCGCTGTTCTGGCAGCGGCGTAAGAGGTGTATTTTCATGCTTTCCTGCCGTCCTCATCTCCCGGGGAGCCGGGACGGGGCAGGATCAGGTTATCACTCTCCGGAGATCTTTTCCGGGCTTCCCATGGGGATCTCGGCAAAGGAGACGGCGGCAGATGCACCGGCGGCTCTGCCGGAAGACTGGACCGGAACCCGCTCCAGGGTTGCGCTCCCGGGCTGCAGGGAAGGGGCCAGTTCACGGTGCTCCGGCTGAGCGGGCTCGCTGGTGGCGATGCTGATCGCCCCGGCTCCCGAGGCCCGGATAAATGCAGATCCGTTATCGGCGGGCACTCTGGGCTCTGCCGGGAGTCCCGGAGGGAGCTCACGGTGCTCCGGCTGGGCAGGCTCACTGACGGCGAACCTCACCACTGAGGCTCCTGCCGGGCTGATGCGGCCCGGGGCGCGGCGCTGGCGTCTTGACTCGGACTGGTTGCCCCGGGGCTGACGGGGAGTTCTGGTGCGGGGGGCCTCAGGTGCAGCTGCCGGAGATGTCGGGATGCTGTCCTGGATCTCCGGTGCCTGATCAGTGCCCTGCCTTACCCTGGTGCGCACGTCCCGGCGTTCACGGCGCTCCCTGCGCTCCTTCTTTTCCGGAGCCTCCTGGGGGAAATCAGGGCGCATCTGGGCGGAGGTCTGGATCTCCGTGGGTGCCTTCATATTGTCACTGATCGGCGTGTCTGCCGGGATCTGGCTGCGGTCCCGTGCTCCCTTGCGAGCCGGACGGTCCCTGCGGAACCTCTCCTGGCTGCTGCCCTCCGGTCTGGAGGCGCCGCCGCGGCGGCTGTCGGTGCCGTGGCGCTGACCGCGGCGTCCGCCCCGGTCGGAGGTCTTCCGCTGACCGGTGAAAATGGACTTGAAGGCTCCGGCCATCTTCTTAAAGAAGCCGGTGCAGGCAATCTTGGTGGGAGTGGGGGCGGGCTCCATCTCCTGGACTGCCATGACGCTGTTGACTGCCGGCACCTGCTTCTCATCAGAGGCCTCAGTCTGCTCAGGAACGTAGGAGCGGTCCTCAGCCAGCTTCTTGCCGATCTCCTCGTCGTCAATGCGCTCCTTCTTCCGCAGCCGGTACACCTCATAGCGGGGGGTGTCAATTTCCGGGTTGGGAATGATGTAGACCTTGACTCCGTGGCGCTTCTCAATGGTAGACACGGCGTCCTTCTTCTCATTGAGCAGGTAGGCGCCCACCTTCACCGGCACCTGGGCATGCACCTGCTCGGTGTTGCTCTTCAGGGCTTCTTCCTCAATCAGGTGGAGGATGGACAGGGACAGGGAGGCCACATCCCGGATAAAGCCCTGGCCCTGGCAGCGTGGGCACACATGGGTGCTGGTGTCGTTGATGGAGGGGCGGATGCGCTGCCGGGAGAGCTCCAGCAGGCCGAAGCGGGAGATCTTGGCGATCTGGATCCGGGCGCGGTCTGACTGGACAGCCTCCCGCATGCGGTTCTCCACCTCCCGCTGGTTCTTGGCGGGGGTCATGTCGATGAAGTCAATGACAAACAGACCACCCAGATCCCGGAGCCTCAGCTGGCGGGCGATTTCGTCGGCGGCCTCCAGGTTGGTCTGCAGGGCGGTTTCTTCAATGTCGCCGCCTTTGGTGGCCTTGGCCGAGTTGATGTCGATGGAGGTCAGAGCCTCAGTGGGATCAATGACGATCTCGCCGCCGGAGGGGAGGCGGACCTTCCGCTGGAAGGCGGACTCGATCTGGTTTTCAATCTGGAAGTGGGTGAAGAGGGGCACCTCGTCAGTATAGAGCTTCACCTTGCCGGCGAACTCGGGACGGACGTTGCTGATGTGCTTCAGGGTCTTCTCGTAGATCTCCTTGTTGTCAATGATGATCTCGCCGATGTCCGGGCGCAGGTAGTCCCGCACGGCCCGGAGGATCACATTGCTCTCCTGGTAGATCAGGAAGGGGGCGGGCTTGTCAACGGCAGCCTGCTTGATGAAGTCCCACAGTCTTGTGAGCACATTGAGATCCCATTCCAGCTCCTCGGCGGACTTGCCCACGCCGGCGGTGCGGATGATCACTCCCATGCCCTTGGGGATCTGGATGCTGCTCAGGGCCTCCTTCATCTCATCCCGCTCATCACCTTCGATGCGGCGGGAGATGCCGCCGGCCCGGGGATTGTTGGGCATGAGCACCAGGAAGCTGCCGGCCAGGCTGATGAATGTTGTCAGGGCTGCGCCCTTGAGACCCCGCTCTTCCTTTTCGATCTGAACGATGACCTCGGTGCCTTCGGGCAGTGCGTCGGCCAGCTCAGTGCGGGAGGAGTAGGGATGGCCGTCCTTGAAGTACTCCTTGGAGATCTCCTTCAGGGGGAGGAAGCCGTGGCGGCCCACGCCGTAGTCCACAAAGGCGGCTTCCAGGCTTGGCTCAACCCTGGTTATGACGCCCTTGTAGATATTGGCTTTCTTCTGTTCATGACCGGGACCCTCAAGATCGAGATCATACAGTTTCTGCCCGTCCACAAGGGCAACACGCATCTCCTCATTCTGAGCTGCGTTGATCAACATTCTTTTCATTAACAAACTCGGTTTTCAGGCCGTTTCCGGAAGGAATAGCGCACACAGATCCGGGAGCCGGGTCATCAGATGACCGCTAAACCGGTCCGGTTCTTCCGGTGGGGGCTTCTATATATATGTAACATGTGCCGGCGGACAGAGCCGGTGCCTTGTAACCTGCTGGGCCGTTACGGCACACCCTGTGCGGACAGTCTTATGACGGGGGGCGGCAGAGCCGCCTGTTTCAGGTGATCCCCGGAACTTTCAGCGCCGGGGCATCGAGTAGCGCGCCTTTTAGCGGGCCCGCATCTGCTGTCCGTTGTACCTCAGCCTGCTGTCCCGGACCCGGAGCGCTCCATTCGGAGGAAACTGTTTCTGTCTGTCATGATCAGAATGCGGGGATTATCGCCGGACAGCCTGAGGCCGCAGTCATTATCGCACAATGTGACGGCGGTTGCGAATAGCGGGAGCCGGCTGACTGTGATCCAGGCGACGCAGGTGAACAATTTTGCTCCCGTGTTTTATGCCGCCAGGGCAGGGCGGGAAACGGCGGATCATCCCCGCTCAAGATCGGTCAGCAGGGTGCCGCCGGTGCCCAGGGACTCAAGGAAAAGATCGCGCATATAGGCGGAGCAGGGATCCGGCTCCCTGTCGCTGTCATCCCAGGTGGAATGCTCATATTCGTCATCCGTGTCTTCGGGTAGTTCACGGGCTCCGAAGAACAGTTCCCTGTAGAAGTCATCTTTGCTGAAAGCTATACCTTTCTCCCCGTAAGTGTTTTGTTCATTGATGTCTGCGGAGATTTCGTCGGTTATTTGGATGCTGTTTGCCTGGATCCAGGATATCATCTGCCCGGGCCCGGTACCTGCGTACCCTTCGCCGGGGCATACTGTGCTGTGAAGGCTTCCTTCGATGTAGACGCGGGTTCCCTGCCGGATCTGTTCCATCGCCTGATAAGCCAGATCACCTTCAGCCACAACCCTGTGGCGCTCCTTTATTATCTGGCAGTCGCCGGCCGGGCCGGTGCACTCCTCCTCCGTGATCAGGAAGAAACTAAGAGAGATTAAACATTCCAGACAGTAGTCGTCGAAACTCTCTGGCACGGTCTCAGCTGTGCCGTCCAGAAACACTTTGTTCACGCAGTCTGACATGCTTTCCTCCGGGATTGTCTTCAGGATCCTGCCGCCGGCTGTCTCGATGCAGTGCGGAATGTTAGGGGTGGCTACTTACCGGATCCGCTGACAGCCTCACTGGCTGAAGATACCCCCTGCATGGGCGGACTCCAAAGAAACTCCCCGGAAGACACCTGCTGTGTCACAGGGTTTCTGTTTCCCGTATCAGACATAGTTCTTTGCGGTGTCTTACCGGATCCCGGGGATATGGAAACTGGAAGATGACGGTGAAGGCGGAGTGTAGTCGGGTGCAGTGCTGCGGAGTGGCGGGCAGGACAGATTGCGCCATGGAGTGGCGGAGGGCAATGGTAGAGTGCATGGGAGATTATCCAGGAAGCGCATCTGACTTCCGCTGGTGGGTATCTGAAAAATGCCGCCCGGTCAGGGCAGTGTCCCCTGACCTTCCGGCATTGGGAAACGGCCTGTGCATGCTATAATTCCGCGCCGATCCGGGATCCGGCAACGTAGTGCCCTCCGGTCCTGCCGCACCGTTCGGGTGCCGGATGAGGGGAGGCTTCACTGCGGATCCGGACCGGGGGATCCATGGAAGGAACAGTCCCGGCCGGGGCTGTCATGGCTTTGTTACTCAGGAGGAAATGATACATGGGTGTGCTTAAGGTCAAGTTTGCCCCCAACAGGAGGGCAAGGGAGGTGTACCGCACTGTTGCCCTCAGCACCAGTTGCACCTTTGATGATCTGTGCGGATATATCCTTGATCTGTTTGATTTTGACGACACCGCCCATCTGTATGAGTTCATCCTGGGCACGAGCAGGCACAGCGAGAGACTGCGCATGGAGGACTGCGGCATCACCCTTGAGAGCCTGGGCTTCCTTCCCAAGAAGTTCTTCCTTCATTTCGACTTCGGGGATGACTGGTACTTTTCCATTACCATTATGCAGGGCAACGTGTCCCTGCCGGAGGGGATCGAGTGCAAGCTGCTCACCTCCAAGGGCAAGATCAGCCAGTACCCCGATTGGGATGAAGATGAAGACGAAGATGATGAAGAGGACGAGGAATAAAATGAAGGCGGGGAATAACGGGGGCGCGGGGAGGCGTTTTGCTGCCTGTGCACCGCATCTGTTTCCCTCCCCGGACTTTTACTGCATGCCTCTGTCAATGATCTCCGGAGACTGTCATGCCGCTGGTTGAATATCCGGTGCGGAAGGAAGTCATCGGTCCTGACCGGGCAGGGCAGAGGGTGGACAACTATCTTCTGGGGCAGCTGCGGGGCGTCCCCCGGAGCCTGGTGTACCGCATTCTCCGAAAGGGCGAGGTCAGGATCAACGGCGGAAGGGTTGGTCCGGAGCGCCGTCTGGCTGAGGGCGACGAGATCCGCATTCCCCCTGTCAGGGTGGAGACTGCTCCGGTGGTTACCCCCTCCCGGGAGCTGGATGTGGTGCGCCGCCTGTGCGGAGCGGTGATTTATGAGTCCCCTGAGATGCTGGTGGTGAACAAGCCGGCAGGCATTGCCGTCCACGGCGGCAGCGGCGTGGACTACGGCGTGATCGAGGCCCTGCGCAGCGGGCGGCAGGATCTCCGGTACCTGGAGCTGGCCCACCGTCTGGATCGGGAGACCTCAGGTTGCCTGATGATTGCCAAGAAGCGCAGCGCCCTGCGCAGCCTCCATGAGCAGCTCAGGCTGAAGATGGTGCACAAGCATTACTGGGCCCTGGTGCACGGCCGGTGGCCCCGGTCCCTGACGGCGGTGAAGGAGCCACTTCTGCGGAACGAACTCAGATCCGGCGAGAGGGTGGTGGTGACCAGCCCCCAGGGGAAGCCCTCCTGGACCGATTTCAGGATCCTCCGGGAGTTTGGGGACTGCACCCTGGTGGAGGCATCCCCACGGACCGGCAGGACCCATCAGATCCGGGTGCACTGCGCCTTTGCCTCCCATCCCATTGTGGCGGATGCCAAGTACGGCCGCCGGGAGCAGGATCAGCTGCTAGGGGGGTGCTGTCCGGACAGAATGTTTCTCCATGCCCGCAGCATAACTTTCCAGGATCCTGCGGGCAGCGGTGAGATCACGGCGGAGGCTCCCCTGGACGGGGAACTGGAGGCGGTGATCAGCCGGCTGGAAAGACGATCAGGGACCGGCGCTGACGGTCAGTGAGAACTGCGCTACGTCGCGGGGCATGAGGGCGGCGTGCAGAACGCCCCCGGGCGGATCATGAAGCCGCCGGGACAGTGCCGTGGCAGTGCTGTGCAGGGGCCGCGGGCAACCGCAGAAAATCAGTGGAGGGAAGGCCGGATCTGAACTGATCCGGATCCCTCCGGGAGAACTTCGGGAAGGAGTCAGGAGTGAGTGTGAACAGGGGATACCGGGTGGTGGTTTTTGACGTGGACGGCACCCTGGTGGATTCAGTGCCGTCCATTGTCTGGTCCATGTGCCAGGCGGCAAAGGAGTGCGGTGCCCCGGTGCCCTCCAGGGAGGCGGTGCTGGACATCATCGGCATCACCCTGCGCCAGGCGGTGGGCAGGCTGTTTCCCATGTGCTCCGAAGAGGAGAATGACCGGATCACTGATATGTACCGGAAGCTTAACGCCCACCGGGAGGACACCGAGCCCAGTCCCTTGTTCCCCGGGATCCGGGAGGCCTTGGGGCGGCTCCGGGAGCGGGGATGCGCCCTGGCCATTGCCACGGGCAAGTCCCGCCGGGGTCTGGAGCGCTTCTTTGCCTTTGAGGGCACCCGGGAACTGGTGGACTTTTCCGTGTGCGGCGATCAGGCACCCTCCAAGCCGGATCCGGGAATGCTGGAGCTGGTGCTCAGCCATTTCGGCCTTGAAAGATCCGAGATCCTCATGGTGGGGGATTCAAGCCTGGATCTGCGCATGGCAACCAATGCTCGGGTGGATGCCGCCGGGGTGACCACCGGTGCCCATTCCCCGGCGATCCTCCGCCGGGAGTCTCCTGTGTTCCTGGAGGATTCGGTGGTCTCCCTGGCAGAGCGCCTGCTGGCGGAGGACTGCATCATGCCCCTGGCCGCCCGGCGGGCCGGATGATGTTCCCGGTGCTCTGATCCGGCGGTGTGAGATCTCCCGGATCCGGGGGACCGGTGTCCTGGTAAGCCCCGGCTCCTGGGAAAACGGTGCCTGAGGGCACTCAGTTCCCGGTTCCCGGCGGCTGTTGATTATTGGTTTATTTGTGCTAATATGGCGCCTGCCATGCAGAAAGTTAAGATCCCGATCACAATTGATCCCCGCAATGCCGCCGCCCGGAAGCTTGACTGCCGGGGTGTGGTGGAGCCTGGGGACTTTCCCCGCCTGTCCTCCATGGTGGATGAGCTTGCAGGTGACATTGAGGTCCAGGTGTCCTTTTACCGGGATGCCACCGGTCTGGATGTGTTTGCGGGCAGGGCATCCGTGCCGGCGGTGATGAGGTGCCAGCGCTGCCTGGAGCCCATGACTGTGACCCTCAGTGCGGAGTTCCGCTATGCGGTGGATCCCGAAGAGGTAGTCCGCCTGGGTCTGGAGGATCAGTTTGACGTGGCCGAACTTAACGGTTTGGGCGAAATTCTCCTCTGTGATATAATTGAGGACGAACTTATTCTGTCGCTGCCGATTGTTGCCAGGCATCCCCTGCAGGACTGTCCTGCTGCGGATCTCCTGCAGGATCAGGAGGCGGACGGCGGGCCGGAGCCGGAGGAGCGTCACAATCCTTTCGCTGCTCTCGGCGAAATGATAAGAAACGGAAACAGCAGCAACAGTTAATCAACAACAACTAATCAGGAGAAGGCAATGGCCGTTCAACAGAATCACAAATCCCGTTCCCGGCGCGATATGCGTCGTTCCCATGATGCCCTGAGCGCACCGGCGCTGTCAGTGGATCCGACCTCCAATGAGGTCCATCTGCGCCACTGCGTCACCGCAGACGGCTACTACAGGGGCAAGAAGGTTATCGACAAGAAGACCACTGACACCAGCGTGACTCCTGCTGAATAACCTCCGGATCCAAGATCAAAGTGATCTCCCGGAACAGCCCCCCGGTGGTCGCCCTGGATCTCATGGGCGGTGATCACGGACCGGCTGTCACTGTGCCTGCTGCCAAGCAGGCACTGTTGCTTTCTGAGGGCTTCAAAATTTCCGCCACCGGCGTTCCTGAAGCCTGTCTCCCCCTGCTTTCCCAGCACGGTCTGGATCACCATGACCGCTTCTCATTCATTCCCTCCACATCATCCCTGCCTTCCGGATGCACCGCCGCTGAGGCACTGCGCCGGGGCCGGGGCTCCTCCATGCGGGACGCATTGGAGCTGGTGAGCTCCGGCTGTGCCGGCAGCTGCGTCAGCGCCGGCAGCACCGCAGCGCTGCTGGCCCTGTCCTGCCACACCGTCCGCCGGCTTCCCGGGGTGTCCCGGCCGGCCCTGGCGGCCTTCCTGCCCAACGCCTCCGGGAATGCGGGGCGCTCCCTGGTCCTGGATCTGGGGGCCAATGTCTCCTGCACTCCGGAGAATCTGTTCCAGTTTGCCCTTCTGGGGGCCCTGGAGTTCCGCTCCGTGATGAGAACGCCGGCCCCTCCCCGGGTGGCACTGCTCAATGTGGGGGTGGAGCAGACCAAAGGCAGTGAATGCATCAAAAAAGCCAACGAGATGCTTCAGAAAGTGGAATTCATAAATTTTATCGGGTATATTGAGGGCGACTGCCTTTTCAACAGCTCTGCCGACGTCATTGTATGTGACGGGTTTGCCGGCAACATAGCCCTCAAGGCGTCTGAGGGGCTGGTGAGGCTTATCAGGAAGAAGGCCGAGGACGGCATGACCGGGATGTGGAGGCTGCTGCGGCTTCCCCTGGGTCTTTTTGTGCGCCGCCGGATGAGGGATCTGCTTCCTGACAGCTACAACGGTGCCGCCCTGCTGGGTCTCCAGGGGGCGGTGATCAAAAGCCACGGCGCAGCCGGGGTCCGGGCCGTGGCACAGTCTGTCATCCGGGCTGCCGAGGCGGTGCGGGAGGTTCCTCCCCGGGATTGGTTGGATTTGTTGAAGGACAACGGGCATCAGGATGTACAGTAGAGTTTTGGGCACCGGAAGCTATCTTCCGGCAAACGTGAGAACCAATGCCGATCTCGAGAGGATGGTGGACACCTCTGACGAGTGGATCACCAAGCGCACCGGGATCAAGGAGCGCCGGGTGGCCGGTCCCGGGGACACTGTGGCTTTCATGGCTACCGAGGCCTCCCGCCGGGCCCTGGAGAGCGCCGGCACTGACGCCTCGGAGATTGATCTCATCCTGGTGGGTACCTCCACCTCCGCCTATGCCTTCCCCTCCACTGCCACCCTGGTGCAGCATGCCCTGGGGTGCCGCAATGTGCCGGCCATGGATATCTCCGCGGCCTGTTCCGGCTTTGTCTATGTCATGGACATCGCCAACCAGTACATTCGCAGCGGCGCCTGCCGGAAGGTGCTGGTGGTGGGCGCTGACATCATCACCGCCGCCTGCGATCAGACTGACCGCACCACCATTGTTTTGTTCGGCGACGGCGCCGGTGCCGCCGTCATGGGCGCCTCCGAGGAGCAGGGCCTTATCCTGTCCCACCTTCATTCCGATGGCAGTTACAGCCAGCTGCTGACTCTTCCCTATGTGAGCACCCAGGATCCCGCCCAGGAGAACCGCTTCCTCTATATGAAGGGCAACGAGGTCTTCAAGGTTGCCGTCAACACCCTCAGCCGCCTGGTGACTGACACCTTTGAGTTGGCGGGCATGGACAAGGGTGAACTTGACTGGCTGGTGCCCCACCAGGCCAACCTCAGGATCATCAAGGCCACCGCCGATCGGCTGGGTCTGGGCATGGATCGGGTGATCGTCACCCTGGATCGCCAGGGCAACACCTCGGCCGCCTCCGTGGCCCTGGCCCTGGACGAGGGCGTGCGCTCCGGTCGCATCCAGCGGGGACAGTTGATCCTCCTGGAGGCCTTTGGCGGCGGCTTCACCTGGGGTTCGGTGCTCATGCGCTACTGATGATCTGCCGGGGCTGGCCCTTACGGCTGAGCCCGGCGTCTTTCCCGGATCCCGGAGGATAAACGATCCTGTTCCGGGATCCTGAACCGACAGTTTTTCCGGAGCCGCCCTGCTCCCCGCCTTGGCTTAGGGGACGCGGCTCCTCTCAGAAAGGAGATTTTACTATGTCATGTTTTTCTGTGGTGTTCCCCGGACAGGGTTCCCAGAGCGTGGGAATGCTTGCCGATCTTTACAACGCCTACCCCCTGGTGGCTGACATCTACCAGGAGGCCAGCGATGTCCTGGGCTACGACATGGACAAGCTTATCAACCAGGGCCCCGAGGAGGAGCTGGCCATGACCAGCCGCACCCAGCCTGCCCTGCTTACCGCCTCCTTTGCCGTGTGGCGGGTGTGGACTTACCTTAACGGCCAGATGCCCTCATACATGGCCGGCCATTCCCTGGGCGAGTATTCCGCTCTGGTGTGCTCCGGGGCCATGAGTTTCCAGGATGCATTGCGCCTGGTGGAGACCCGGGGCAAGCTGATGCAGGAGGCCGTGCCCTCAGGCGTGGGCGCCATGGCCGCCGTGCTGGGCCTGGACAATGACACTGTGGCTGAGGGCTGTGCCCAGGCCGCCGGGGATCAGGTGGTGTCGCCGGTGAATTACAACGCCATCGGCCAGGTGGTCATCGCCGGTCACCGGGAGGCGGTGGACCGGGCCTCAGTGATCCTGAAGGAGCGGGGCGCCAAGAAAATAGTTCCCCTTTCCGTGTCCGTGCCTTCCCACTGTATTCTGATGAAGCCCGCTTCCGAGAAGCTGGCCCAGGTGCTGGAGGACGTGGAGATCGCCTCCCCGGTGATCCCGGTGTTCAACAATGTGGACGTGAAGTGCGAGGAGGATCCTGCCAAGATCAAGGATGCCCTGGTGCGGCAGCTTTACTGCCCGGTGCGCTGGACCGACATTGTGGTGGCCATGGCTGATGCCGGGGTGGAGAGCCAGCTGGAGATGGGTCCGGGCAAGGTTCTCACCGGCGCTGTGAAGCGCATTGACAAGCGCATTGAGGGCGTGAGCGTCAACACTCCCGCCACGGTGCAGGAACTTATCGGCGTTGACGAATAACAGGAAACGGAGGAGCACATGGATCTGTCAGGCAAGGTTGCACTGGTGACCGGCGCCAGCCGGGGTATCGGCAGGGCGGTGGCTGAGGCTCTGGCTGCCCAGGGCGCCAGGGTGGTGGGCACGGCCACGTCCGAGAAGGGCGCTGATGCCATTTCCGCCTACCTGGGGGACCGGGGTATGGGCAAAGTGCTGAATGTGGCTGATCAGGCCTCAGTGGATGCCCTGATGGCAGATCTGAAGGCTTCCGTGGGGGATGTGGATATCCTGGTGAACAATGCCGGCATCACCCGGGACAACCTCTTCATGCGCATGAAGGAGGAGGAGTGGGATGACATCATCGCCACCAACCTCACCTCGGTGTTCCGGATGTCCAAGGCGGTGATCCGGACTATGATGAAGAAGAAGTGGGGTCGGATCATCTCCGTCAGCTCTGTGGTGGGCAAGATGGGCAATGCCGGTCAGGCCAACTACTGCGCTGCCAAGGCCGGGATCATCGGCTTCACCCGTTCCCTGGCCAGGGAGGTTGCCTCCCGGGGGATCACTGTGAACGCGGTGGCTCCTGGCTTCATTGCCACGGACATGACCGATGCCCTTTCCGAGGATGTCAGGAACGGTATTCTGTCCTCGGTTCCCGCCGGCAGGCTGGGAGATCCGGCTGACATTGCTGCCGCCGTGGTTTTCCTGGCGGGGGAGGGTGCCGGCTACATCACCGGCGAGACCATCAACGTCAACGGCGGCATGTACATGGACTGATCCCGGCATCTTCTGCCGTCCAGATCAAAGGCCTGTGTGCGTGACGTCTGACCAACATTTTGGAAAAAGATCTATAAAAGACCGGCCTGTCCATATATAATTGTCAAAAAACTGTTTGACCCGTTTTGACAGGTTTTTTTAGCAATAGTGCTGTATTTAAGGAACTGAACATGAGCGATATCGTTGAACAAGTAAAGTCCATTGTGGCAGAGCAGCTGGATCGTAACAAGGAGGAAGTCACCATTGATTCTTCCTTCATTGATGATCTGGGCGCTGATTCCCTGGACGCTGTTGAGCTTATCATGCGCCTTGAGGAAGAGTTCGGTATCGACATTCCCGATGAGGACGCTGAGAAGATCACCACTGTCAAGGCTGCTGTAGATTACATCAACAGCCACAAGAAGTAATCTTATCCGGCTACTCTAAAAACTTGTTTGATCCACAGAGCGGCCGAGGGTCGCTCTGTTTGTTTAGAAAGTATGAACTTACGGAGGGTACTTTGTCCAAGCGCAGAGTAGTGGTTACCGGCATTGGCATTCTTTGTCCGGTGGGCCTGGATCTTGAGGAATCATGGAAGAACATTCTGGCTGGTGTCAGCGGCATTGTCCCGATAACCGATTTTGACGCCTCCGAGTTCACCAGCAGGATTGCAGGTCTGGTGAAGGGCTTTGATCCGTCAAAATACGGCATCGGCAACAAGGATGCCCGGAAGATGGATCTCTTCATCCAGTATGCCATCGCCGCCGCCGCCCAGGCCATGGATGATGCGGGCCTTCATCCCGAGGGCGAGGAGGCGGAGCGGTACGGCACGTCCATCGGCTCCGGCATCGGAGGCCTGGGGACCATTGGTGTCAACCATGACTCCTTCTTCAAGGGCGGCCCCCGGAAGATCTCCCCCTTCTTTATTCCCGCATCCATTGTGAACATGGCAGCGGGTCATGTGTCCATTCTGAACAACCTCCGGGGTCCCAGCATCGCCTGTGCCACCGCCTGCTCCACCGGCACCCATGCCATCGGCCTGGGCGCACGGATGATCCAGAACGGTGACGCTGACGTCATGGTGTGCGGCGGCGCTGAGAAGGCCTCGGTGCCCATGGGGATCGGCGGCTTCTGCGCCTTGAAGGCCCTGTCCACCAGGAATGATGATCCTGCCCGGGCCAGCCGCCCCTGGGATCAGGATCGGGACGGCTTTGTCCTGGGTGACGGCGCCGGCATTCTGGTGCTGGAAGAGCTGGAGCACGCCAAGGCCCGGGGTGCCAAGATTTATGCTGAGATGGCAGGCTTTGGCATGAGCTCTGACGCCCACCACATGACTGCACCTCCTGAGGACGGTGCCGGTGCGGCTCTGTCCATGCGCAATGCCATCAAAGATGCGGGGATCACCCCTGATCAGGTCCAGTACATCAACGCCCACGGCACCTCCACCCATCTGGGTGATCTGGCTGAGATCCGGGCGGTGAAGTCTGTGTTCGGTGATCAGGCCTCCAAGGTGATGGTGAATTCCACCAAGTCCATGACCGGTCACCTGCTGGGTGCCGCCGGTGCTGTGGAGGCCATCTTCACGGTGATGTGCATTCATGACGGCATGGTGCCTCCCACTATCAACATTGAGAATGTGGATCCTGAGTGCGCGGACATGGATCTGTGCCAGAACGGGGCCCGCAAGGCTGATGTGGAATACGGTCTGTCCAATTCCTTCGGCTTCGGCGGCACCAACGGATCAGTGCTTTTCCGCAAGTACAGGGACTGATCCCGTCTGATCTCCCTGGGGGATCGGCAGCCTGAGGACGGCCATGGTGCCGTCCTTTGTTGTTATGGGACGGCAGACATGATCGGCGGAAACCGGAACGTCCCGCAGTCGGACTTTTGGGGAATGGATGCGTTGAGGGGAGGATGCCTTGAGGGTAGAGGAAGATAACCAGAGCGGCACCGGGGAGCCGGGCGGCGGCAGCGGACTGGATTTTGCCTATGTGCACCAGCTTAACGCCGCTGATTACCAGGATCTCCCCATAGCCGTGCTGGCACTGTCCAACCGGCCCCGGAACGGCCTGCTCCGCTCCGGGGTGCGCACCGTGGGCCAGCTGCTGCGGATGGACTATTTCAGCCTCCATGAGCTCCCCTCCCTGGGGCCGGACTCCGTGCGCCAGATCATGGCCCAACTGAAGGACTTTGCCGAGCGGGAGCGCCGGTGCCAGGCCGGGCAGAGCCTGCCCTCCGGGCTGGTTTCCTCTTTGCCGGCAGATCAGGCCGCCCGGCTCCGGGAAAGGCTCCGGGCCTTCCTTATGAGCGAAGACGGGGAACTGGCCCCGGGGGAGCCGGGATCCGGAGAGGAGGGGATCTGCCAGAAGATCCGGGAGGCCGTCGAGATCCTGGGAGATCGGAAACTCTGCCTTGAGCTCCTTGAGGCTCCGGAGGCTGCTGCCGCCGTGGCGGCTGGTCTCAGGGATCACCTCACCGCCTCTGAGATCGCATTGATGCTGAAGGAGGCGGACAAGATCATCCCCTGGGGGATCAGCCGGCGCCCTCTGCTTCCCCTGGCAGTGCTGCACCGGGATCTGGGGGGCAGCCGGGAACTGGCCGGGCTGGCGCGTTCCCGGGACCGGATGGCAGATCTGCCGGCGCTGTTTCTCCGGGTTACCAGGGAGGGCGGCGGAGAGCAGATGAGGCTGCTGTTCCTGTCCTTCATGGCCTGGATTGACGAATGTCTGCATGCTGAACGGGCCGTCATGGACGGTGTCCGGCGGCTTCTGGGACCCCGGGCGGATGATCTGGAGCAGATTGTGAAGCTCAAAATGGTGTGCGGGACGGCTGAGGAGACCGCCCGGCAGCTGGGATCCCCTCCGGACAAAGTCCGTTCCGTGCTCATCCAGTATGTCGCCCGGTTCTGGGAGGCCTGGCAGTTTCTCCGAGCTGATCCGGTGCTGTTCCTCCATGTGATCCATGGGGGCCATTTTCTGGTGGGCTTTGATGAGCTCCACCGTCTTTGCGGGGACTTTGCCGGCTTTTTCAGGGAGATCTGCCGGCTTTCCCGGAAGAAGATGCCGGAGGTGATCCCCTTTTTCTACTGCCGGGAACTGGATGTCCTGGTGGTGCGCCGGCCGGGATCCGGGGCGCCGGATCCGGTGCTCCTGGAAAGCATCGCCCGGGAGATCCGGGACTTTTACCCCCGGATGGCCGATCCCCGGGATATTCCGGCCCTGACCGATGAGGCCGCCCGGCGGTTCAGCCTGGAGCCGAAACTGGCGGAGGATCTGTTTTACCTGTGGTTCCGCCGGCACCACCGGGGCCGCTGCGGCGAGTACTACACCCGGGGCCGGATCACGGGACCTGACGCCTGTGCCTTTATTCTCCGGCAGATCTTCCCCCTGGGCTACAAGATCCGGAACCCCGAGGACAAGAAGCGCTTCGGGGACTGCCTTGGGGACATGTGCGCGGAGCTAGAGCTGGATCCGGAGCTGAAGAGCCGGTTTGAGCCGGTGATTGAGCGGGTGGGGATCCTGTGCGGTCCGGGATCTTACATGCACCCGGATCATCTGCATGTGGAGCCGGAGATCCTGGAGGGGATCCGGGATTATATCAGCGCCGCCCCCCAGGACTACCTGGAGTACACCGATATCTTCCATGATCTGGAGGATCTTCTCCGGGGCACGGTCATAACCGATCCCTGGCTGCTCCAGGGGGCGCTGCAGAAGTACGGCTGCCAGTATGAGCAGGTCCGGGGCTATGTGCGGAAGACTCCGGATCTGAACCGCCAGGTTGCGGCAGAGCAGTTTGCTGAGCAGCTGGGGTATGTGAGCAAAGAGGAACTGGGGAAGAGGTTTGCCAGCCTCAGGAATGAGGCGGCAGTGCAGATGCTCCTGGCCCGGAGCCTGGAGCTGTTCCGCTATGGCAGCCGGGGCATTGTCCACGGGGCAGTCTATGACATCACGGATGAGGACTATGCATCATTGCGGCAGTTGCTCTCCTTCTGGTGCGGCGGAAAGCCTCTGTTTTCCGGCATGGTTTATTCCCACTGCCTGTCCGCGTGCCCGGAGTTTCTGGAGCGCAACCATCTGGGGGATCCCCGGAGCCTGACGGGGATCCTGCTGCACATGTTCCGGGGCGAGTTCTGCTTCCGCAGCCGGGAGATCGGTCCCCTGATCCAGGATGCCGGGGCGAAGGAGATGACGATCCGGGAGTCTTTTGCCTCCCGGAAAAGCCTGCTGCTGGGAGAACTGGCTGACTGCTGCGCCGGACTTGGTATCGCCTACCGATCCCATGCCGAGATGGCGGCGGTGCTGCTGCCGGACTTTGCCATGAAGGATGATCGGAGTCTGGTGCCCTGGGGATCGACGGGGATCACTGAGGAGATGATCCCCGGGATCTGTGCCCTTGCCGGGGATCGGGTGCGGGACCGGGGAGGATTTCTGGCCCTGGATTTGGTTGAGGACTTCAGCTTTCTCCCGGAGGCTGCTGTTCCCTGGAGCCGATATCTGCTACTGAGCGTGATCCGCCGGGGCGGCACCCCGGGGATCACCATGATCCGTCCCAGCCCCCGCCAGGGCTGCGGTGCGGTGCTAACCACCGGCCGGTACACAGGTATGAGCTACAGCTCCCTGGTGCTTGCCCTTCTGGCAGAGCACCGGGAAAAGGAAGGGCTTTTTGCCACCGTGGATGATCTGGGAGCCTGGCTTGGGGATCGGGGGCTGATTGGCTGCCGGATCCCGGGCTTTGTGCACACAGGGGATTTTGTGTCCGGTGGTGGACACGGCACCAGGTTCAGTTCTGGATTTCCGGAAAGTGCTCTGAAGGATCCGGGGACTGTCGCTTCGGGAGGAGCGCCGGCTGAGGGTGACGCTGATCAGGAAACGTTCCCCGGAGAGGCTGGTACCAAGCTCACAACGGAACCCGGGAAAACAGCAGCAGTTACAGAGGCAACTGCCGGATCTGATCCGGCGGGCGGTGACCGGGTACCCTCATCACCTTCTGTGACGGAGCCTGGAACAGAGCCTTGGGAAACTCCTGATCCCGGGGCAGAGCCTGAGCCTCAGTCTGTATCAGAGTTGGAGCCTGAGTCTGAGTCAGTGCCTCAGTCTGGGTCAGAGTTGGAGCTTGAGTCAGAGCCGGAGCCTAAGTCAGGTTTAGGGCAGGAGCCGGATCTTCACCATAAGTCCCCGTCCGGATCCGGGGAAAGGGGCCGTGTAAGGGCGGATGCCTGCTCCACAGTTGCTGAAAGTGAGGATGTCTGCAGTGCCCCAGGCGGTGATGACTCTGGTGCAATGCCATCTGACGTTGATATCGGGCCTGCGGATCCTGGCATTGGACACAGATCCCCGGCGCGTAAAGGCAGGAAGTCCCGGGGATCGGCTGCCGGGACCGGAGGAGGCAGATCTGAGCCGGATCAGCAGCTTCAGATGTTTTCCCTCTTTCCGGACAGCCCGGAGACGGAGGATGACGGAGGACTTCAGGCTGATCTGTTCCCTGAAGAAGAGCCGGTGGAGTCCGGTGAGCAGAAGCCCGAGCTGCCATTCCTGTCTTCCGTGGCTGCGGATGCCGGGGGCGGGGAAACTGAGCCGGAAACTGGGGAAACTGAGCCCGAGGCCGGGAGATACGAGCCGGAAGTTGTGGGATATGAACCCGCAGCCGGAGAGGAGATCTCAGGGAGTGCGGCCCCTGGAACGGCTGACAGGGCTGATGTTATTCCTGGGACTGAAACCCCTGAGTGTCCGGAGGAGCCTGCATCTGAGGGTGAGAGCTCGGTGTCCGTGGCTGATGAGGGTGAAGGCTCGGCGTCCGTGGCTGATGAGGCAGCATCCGGGAGCGGAATTCCTGGATCCCGTGCGGTGGTTGATGGGGCTGATGTGACTGTGACTGGTGTCCCGGTCAATGGAATTGCATTTTCGGGATCAGAGGACGGATCTGACGGGAATGGGAGCTCTCGGGCAGGGGAAGAAACTCCTGGAAATGCAGGCTCCGGGAGTGAAGAGTCTGGAGGGCTCCAGGGAGAGGAGCAGGAGAACACGGCCCCGGGGGCGAACTGGGAACTGTTCTGATCTCAACATCAGTCTATTCGGATCCCCCCGGGTGCCGCGCTTCTTCCCGGGTGCTGACTGTCCGCGGTTTCCTGTGCATGGAATGCCCGGTACGCCGGGTGGTCCTCTCCGTTTTCACCTGGGGTTGGTTTCCGGTGATCTGTGAGGTCCTTCCGGCGGAAGGACACTTTTTCGCTGCCCCAGGGGAGTTTTCCGGCCATTTCCGGTAAAATGAGGCGCAGTAGTTGCGGTGCGGTCCAATGCTTTCATTCCTCAAATATCTTTTCATTCTGTTCCTGGTGGTGTGCGGGACCGCAGCTGGCGGATATTTTTATGTCACCGGCAAACTGGAGGCCATCAGTTCCGCACCGGTTCGGGCCGGCAGCGGGGTTTTCCGTGTGGCCCCCGGAGCCACACCCCTGGGGGTGATGGATGAACTGAACGGGGATCCGGAGGATCGTTTCTTTTACCGGCTCTGGTTCCGGCTCCATCCTGAGTATTCCTCCCTGAAGGCCGGGACCTATTCCCTGGAGAAGGCCGTCCGCATCCAGGATGCCTTTGAGATCCTCTGCAGCGGAAAGGAGCTGGCTTATTATTTCCCCGTGGTGGAAGGCACCCGGTATGAGCAGATCCTCAGCCGCATGGCCGCTGACAGCAACATCAAAATGGATCTGGAGCCGGACAAGATCCCGGACTTCTTCACCCTGAACTCAAAGGATCCTGAGGGTCTGCTGTTTCCTGACTCCTACCGGTTCACCGCCGGTGACACGGCCAGCAGCATACTCCGTCGCTCCTACGGGGATCTTGAGTCTTATCTGAAGACTGAATGGGACCACCGGGATCCGGATCTTCCCCTGAAGGATGCCTATGAGGCCCTGATCCTGGCCTCCATTGTGGAGAAGGAGACTTCCGGGGCCGGGGAGCATGCCACCGTGGCTGCGGTGTTTATCAACCGGCTCAGGCAGAACATGAAACTCCAGTCGGATCCCACCACCATCTACGGGGTGAAGGATCGCTACGACGGCAAGATCCACCGCCGGGATCTGGATGATGTGAACCCCTACAACACGTATGTGATCGCCGGGCTGCCGCCCACCCCCATTGCCGTGGCCTCCCGGAAGTCCATTCAGGCTGTGCTTCATCCGGAGAAGGTGAATTATCTGTATTTTGTTGCCGACGGCAACGGCGGCCACACCTTCAGCACCACCCTGGCGGAGCACAACCGCGCCGTGGCGTCTTATCTTAAGGTGCTCCGGGAGCGGAAGAAGCAGCGTGCCGCCAATGCCTCATCTGCGGCGGAGGGGAACCCCGCCGCCGCCTCTGCGTCAGATCCTGCCGGAGTTCCGGAGGCCAGCGGGGACACTGGTGCGGAGAATGCTCCGGATGCCCTGCCTGACGGCGGGGCAGTTTCGGCCGCCGGGAAAGGATCTTCCCTCCGGAGTGCGTCAGCCTCTCCCAGGACACATGCCGCCGGGAGCCGCCGGGGAACCCACCGGGCCTCTTCTTCCGGCAGCCGCCACCGATCAGCCACCCGGGGCGGCGGCCGCAAAAAGCGCTGAGCACCAAGCGCAGATCAGTGAATTCTTTAGGAAAAAATCTTATGAAGCCAGGCTGTTTTATCGTGTTTGAGGGTCTTGAGGGATCCGGCAAGAGCACCTGCATCAGTTTTCTGGAGAACATGCTCCGGAGCCGCGGGGTGGAGGACATTGTCCGCACCAGGGAGCCCGGGGGCACCACCCTGGCGGAGAAGCTCCGCAGCATTCTCCTGGATCCCAGCGAGCAGGTGGTGCCCGAGGCTGAGCTCCTGATGATGTATGCCTCCCGGGTCCAGCTGGTGCAGACAGTGATCCGCCCGTCCCTGGAGCGGGGCGCCTATGTTCTGGGGGATCGCCATGATCTGTCTTCCATGGCCTACCAGGGCGGCGGCCGGGGCATGGATCTGGAGGTGATCCGCAGCATCCGCCGGGCGGTGCTGGGGGACTTCCGGCCGGATCTCACCCTGCTTCTGGACATTGATCCCGAGGCCGGTCTTGGCCGGGTGGACAGCCGGGGCCGGGGCCGGGACCGGTTTGAACTGGAAAAACTGGATTTTTACCGCCGGATCCGGGAAGTATACCTTGCCGAGGCGGCAGGTGACAGCTCCATTGCGGTGATTGACGCCTCCGCTCCCCTGGAGCAGGTGACCGGGGCGGTGGCTGACAGGGTGGAAGAATATCTATGTTCCCGTGGGTGAAGGATTCCTGGTTCCGTCTCCGGGAGATCTACATGGGTCCCCGGCCTCCCCAGGCGCTGTTGCTCCACGGAGGTGACGGCCTTGGCAAGAAGGAGATTGCCCTGGAGCTGGGCCGGCTGTTCCTGTGTGAGGACGCCTCGGTGTCTGGCTACTGCGGCAAGTGCCATTCCTGCAACCTGACGCTGTCGGGAAATCATCCGGATCTGTACAGTGTGGCGGTGCCGCCCCGTTCCCGGATAGGCATCGACGCTGTCCGGGAGGTTACCGCCGCCATAGTCTCCACCCCCAAACTGGGATGGGGCAAGGCGGTGATCATCGAGAATGCGGAGATGATGACCCTGGAGGCGGCCAATGCGCTGCTGAAGGCCCTGGAAGAGCCCCAGGGCAGGACGCTGTTTGTCTTGACCTCGGATCACACCGAGATGCTCCTGCCCACCATCATCAGCCGCTGTGTCCCCTTCCGGATCCCGAATCCCGAGTTTGCCGCCGTCAGGAGCTGGATTTATGAGAACCTTTCTGGTACCAATGCGGATCTAACCGAGGCGGTCTATCAGATCAACCACTGCTCCCCCGTGGAGACCGTCAGGTTCTTCCGGGACGGTTACGGTGAACTGTTCGGGAATATGACCCTGGCTGTGGCCCAGATCATGCGCGAGCCTGACCGTCTGATGCAGCTCTTGGATCTCATCACGGAGATCTCCGTGAAGATCCAGACCGCTGAGGCGGAGCGCACGGCGGCTCAGGAGAACGACAAGGCGACCAAAAAGAAGACCTACCGGCTGTGCGTGGGTGATGTGGCGGACTGGATCGTTCACATGCTCATGGATGTGCTGCGGTTCCGCACCACCGGATCCCTGAAGTGGAACCTGGTGATCCGCTCGCCTCAGATGATGGATTTCTTTGAGCATATTTCCGTCGGGTGCCTGGATCGGGGGATCCTCCGTCTGCAGGACATGGTGCGCCGGGAGCGGAGCATGGTCAACACCCAGGCATACCTGGAGCTGGCCGACTTTTTCAACATGCTGATAAGGGGAGAATGACATGTTTCTGGTGGATTCCCACTGCCATTTGGGTGATCTCAGTTTTGGCGGGAAGGAGCTGGCCTTAAAGGATGTGCTTGCCAGCGCCGCCCAGGCCGGTGTGACCCATATGCTGTGTGTGTGCACTGATCTGCCTTCCTTCCCCGGCATGTACGGGAAGATTGAGGATCTGGGGAATGTGTTCGCCTCCGTGGGGGTGCATCCCCTGAACATCGACACCGAATGGGATGAGGGGCTGTTCCGGGAGTATGCCGCCCGGAAGAAGATTGTGGCCGTGGGGGAGATCGGGCTGGACTACCACTATGAGGAGCACAGCCGCCGCCAGCAGCAGGAGATCTTCGCCCGTCAGCTGGAGCTGGCCCTTGAACTGGATCTGCCCCTGATCATCCATTCCCGGGAGGCGCCGGAGGACACCTGGGCGGTGTTGGAGGAGTGCGATCCTGCCCGCCGTCTCCGGGGAGTGTTCCACTGCTATGCTGACGGGATTGATCATGCCCGGAAGGTCCTGGATCGGGGCTTTCACATCTCCGTGTCCGGCATCGTCACCTTCGGACGGGCGGAGAACATCCGGGAACTGGCTGCTTTCCTGCCCCTGGATCGCCTGCTGGTGGAGACTGACAGTCCCTATCTGGCTCCGGTGCCCTTCCGGGGCAAGCCCAACCAGCCGGCCTATGTGGAGAAGGTTGCCCGGGCTGTGGCTGCTGTGCGGAACACCACTTTTGAGGAGATCTGCGACGCCACTTCGGCCAACTTCCAGAGCCTGTTCAGGGTGACATTGGCCTGATCCTCTTCCAGAGCAGGCACTGGCCCTGGGGTGGATCCATGAGATCTGACCCGGGGCTGTTTTTTTGATGATCCGGATTGATGATCCGGAACGGGCCTGGGGATCCGGCGGAGCATCCTGAGCCGGTGCTGCGGGGCACCCTGAGCCGGTGCTGTGGGAGCGTCCAGTACGGCAGGCATCTCACTCACATAAGCCCATTAACCTGTCTGTTGCGGGGAAGTTCAGCTGTTTGCGGTGTGAATAGGCCACTGCGGGGAATAGGCTACAGCAGGGCGTTTCCCCTGGCTGACAGTCATGATCCTTTCGGGATAAGTGCATGTTCACCATCATGCAGCCGGGAATGTGAAACAGCCCGGTCATATTTGGAGAGGAGGACCCCTACCGTCAGAGGGTGGGCTCCCAGGATGCACTGATCAGGTGGTCAGGGTGACTGTCGTGGCTTTCGGGACAGTGGGAGCTGTTCCGGGCTTCCTATCTGGCTTTCTGGCGGGAGTTGTGGCTGGGGATCGGAAGCCGGGGCTGGGGCACCCCGGGAGATCGGCGGCAACATTGGCAAACGCCGGTATCAGTTTGTGGCCTTACGGAACTCCGGGATTTCATCTGATCGGGGGCTGAAAGACGGTTATTTCACCTGTTTGTTTGAAAACTGTGCGGACGAACCCAGATGTGATAAATTATTTGCAAAAGATGTTGCTTCAGATCGCAGATGGTCTATAATAGCAAGTGTTGAGAGACCTCAAGTTCATGAATTCCCATCGTCTAGAGGCCTAGGACGACACCCTCTCAAGGTGTAGACACGGGTTCGACTCCCGTTGGGAATGCCACTTCACTATCCTTTCTGCTTTTCCCTGTAATCTGCAAGTTTTTTGTTGCCTTTTTTCTGTTTACGGCTTTGCTGTGAACCGGTCTTTGCTGGTTCTCCTGAGCAGCCACCGCTGTTTAGACTTTCTGTCTGTGGTACATTTACTGCCTTCCGATAACACGGGAGTTCAGCCATTGAGGGATGTTGCCTATGCTGACTAAGGAACTGCTGACACCTTACAGCCTGGGGCATCTGGGATTAGTAGGAGCCTATATTCAGGAAGCCGGCATCATTGAGAAAATCGATTCCCGGTTGCCCCAGGCAAGCAGCACTTCAGGACATCTTACTCATGGTCAGGTCGTGGCGCTGATGATCCTGAATGTCCTGGGGGATACCACCCGCCCCCTCTATATGGCTCATAACTTCTTTGAGGCCAAGGATGTGGCGGCGATGCTGGGAATAGAGTTCCAAAGTGCCTGGCTTAACGATGACGTCATAGACCGGACGATGGATGATCTCTACAACTATGGGCTGACACGGCTGCTTTCCCAGATCTCGTCAGATATCCTGCAGGATCTTGGCTGCAAGGCTGAAAGTGTGGGCGTCGACAGCATCAGTTTCCACTACCAGGGCAGTGGACAGAAATCCACGGATGACGGCTGCCAGGAAGAAGGGGAGACGGATGCGTATTGCTTTGAGCCCCATAAGATCAGTGTCATCTGCGGATCCAAGCCTGATGCTGATCCTGAGCTGGATCAAATCATGGAGCAGATGGTGATCGACAAGGCCACCGGTATTCCGCTGTTTATGGAGCTGGAGAACGGTACATCCGGTGACAGGAAAGCCTCTGGCCGGATGGAGCAAGTCTTTAAGAACTTCCGGAAGCAGAGCGGTGACGGTTATGCTTATCTTTCCGGAGATCCGGCGCTGTATTCCGAAGAGAACATCGTCAGCATGGAGGAGGCCGGGATAAGGTTCATCACCAGAGTGGCACCCTGCAAGTCAAAAAGCACCAAGAAGTTTATTGAAGACCACCGGGATGACGAACTTGAGCCCATTGACGATGTAAACCAGGGAAAAATCTACAAGGTTGAGGACTGCGGCGTTCAGCAGATTTGGCTTCTGGTGCAAAGCAACGCTACAAAGAAACGCAGTTTTTTCATTGTGGCCACCAATGATCTGCAGCGGGAGTGGCAACCCCAGGAACTCCTGAGTCTGTGCCAGTCACATGACAATGTGGAGCGGGGCTTCAGGTTCCTGAAGTTTCCGGATTTCCGTGCGGATCCGGTGTTCGTCTCGCAAAGTGAACGTGTTCAGACCATGTTTGTGCTCATGTCTCTGGGTCTTGCCGTGTTCAGTGCCCTGGACTGGAAACTGCGTCATGCCATGAAGGAACGAAAGGTCAAATTGAAAAACCAGGTCGGGTAGCTTACCGACAGAATAACCATGAGGTTTGTGTTCCAGATATTTAGCCCGGTCATTACAGTCAATTTGGAAAGGGGTGAGCGGCTTGTTTATCATGTCAGCCCGGAGGCCCAAATCCTGGAGTTGCTGGGTGACAAATACCGGGCGGTCTAAAGGATCCCAATTGTCATAAGCTTAGGGATGATCCCTGATGGTGGTCTGCGCAGTGTAAGTTCTAGGTATCTGCTTCATCCTGTGTCCTGGGTGCGCTTTCAGAAAGCAGAGCCCCCGTCTGGACGGGGGCTCTGAGCCTTAAGTGAGCGTGGCTGGGTTTCTGTCTGATCCTGCGCCGTTCTTCTGCTATCTCATTTCTATCTCATTTCCCGGCAGCGTCGGGGCAGGCTGGGGTTCACCGGTGCCTTCCTGCTGGGCGGCGGGACTAAAGTGATGGTTGGTCTTGTTTTACTGACGGATAGATACCATTACGTCGTTACCATATCTGGCAAAAACGATGTTGTAATTTTTCCCGCCATAAGAAATCCAGCACTGAGATATTGGATCATCTTTTTCTCCTCCATGTTCCTGACAATATTTGGAGCATGCTTCATAGTAGACGTCCTTAATAATACCTCCATCTTGGCCATTGGAAATCATGTAAATCAACTTTTGATCAATGACTGATTCTCGGAAAGCCTTGAATATTCCGCCTAGCATTGCTTGTAACTCCTCTATTTAGATTCTTTTTCTAAGGATTTTGCTTCAGTCTCGTTTTTGGGACCGGGAATAGAGCCTTTACCGGGTTCGCCTTTAAAAGTTTTTAAATTTAGATTGGGATCATCCTTGTTTTCGCCAGGCTGTAATCCTTAATGTCTTTTTGTGCCTCCTCAGAGTCCATAACCTCCAGATTGGCGCCGCCGACAAATACACCAATCTTCGTATATTGCCTTACATAGTGATTTTTACCTTCGGTAAAATTCAGATACATGCCGTTTTCACTGAATTCTGATTCGGTTTGCAGAAAATGAACTCCGGGTTCGGTAAGTCTATAAAAGAATCGACATCTTGAGGATTCTCCAATATATTGTCCATCTACATACAGGCTCTTTTTTAATGCGGCTCCAAAAATATTACAAGTTCTGTATATATAAAGACCTGCCCATCCTGAAGGGGGATTGTTAAACTCTTTTGCATAGTTTTCTGAGTTACTGTCTTGTACTGCAACGTTCGCACATCCTGAAAGCAAGGATGTGAGAAATATAACTATAAGCATTCTGTTTAACATGGCTTTCTCCTTTTTGTTTGATATTGTACTGTTGGAAACAGTTTGTTCTTTTGCTATTCAGGATACCTGATCGGACCTTGCATTGGTAAAAACCTAAAGCCCCCGTCTGGACGGGGGCATTGATCTTAAGGCTGCAGGGCTGGACTCCTGAACGATCCTGCGCCGTTCTTCTGTTATCTCTTTGCTATCTTACTTTCCGGCAGCGTCCGGGGCAGGCTGCGGTTCACTGGTGCCTTCCTGCTGGATGGCGGACATGTCCGGCATGAAGTTCTTTAGGAAGATCTGAAACTCCTGATCGCTGACATGGCTGTTGGTCTGGAACACCGCCAGTTTGTCGCCGGTGGCGATAATGCCCAGATCCACAATTACCGCATTGATCACGCAGGTCTCCGCTGAGGAGATCACCTTGTCCCCCTTGACCGGGGAATCACAGTGGAGATCCTTCAGGATCTTCTTCATGGCCTCCTGGGCATCATCATGGTTCTCGTTCTTGAGGATGGACACCGCAATGAAAGCGGAGGTTTCCTTGTTGACAAAAAGCTTGGTGCTGGGGGCCTTGGTGGGCACCTCTTCATAATATGGCGGCAGCTCAAAGGCTCCTGCGGCGGTGAATGCTGTCAGGGCAAAGGCTGACAGCAGGGCGGTCATTTTGTTCATTTTTCTGCTCTTTTCAGTAACTTCAGTCAGTAGATCCGGAAGATCCGGCAGTCGGCATGGTGAATGCCGGGAAAGTCCTCAGGATCTTCTCTTCTTTAGGAAGAAAAAGAAGTGGATCGCCAGGGAAACGGCTATGGCGGTCAGGTAGCCAATGAAGATGGCCCGGACCCACCAGGGCATGGAGAAACCGGCCAGGGACCAGGGAATGTCACCGCAGGTGCCGGTGGGATTGAAGAAGGAGGGGATCCACTGATCCAGGGGGAACCAGAAGCGCCCGGCGCTGATGGTGGCGTTGCACTGGGCAAAGATGTTGGTTTCCGCCTCCACATGCTCCTGGGAGATCTGCAGACTCATCACGGCGGCCCAGATCCAGGCGGGGATCCCCAGGTATTTCAGGTACAGGGGCTTGATGATCACCACCAGGCCGATGATGAGGATAGCTGCAAAGCCGGCCCGCTCATAGACGCACATCTCGCAGGGCTTCAGATCCATTACGTACTGGAACCAGTAGCCGCAGAACTCAAAGCCCAGGGATATTAGGATCACGCACAGCCAGTAATGCCGGGTGTTCAGAAGGTTTTCCAGAAAGTTTCTGATGAATGCGGTTATTGTGCTCATTGCTCCTCACTTCTCGGGCATGGGGCGTCTGCCGGCCGGGGATCCGGAGATGCTCCCTGTTCAGGGCAGATCCTGGAGTCCGGCTCGCTTTCAGGTTCCGGCGCTGCTCCCGCTCCCGCGCTTCCGGGATCGGCTGATGAAGATCTGGCTTCAGATCCTGTACTGCTGTGAGTACGCTCCGGCACCGGGGCAATTGTATCATGGGGCTGATCCGGCGCACTGTTCCTTCGCCGGAAATTGAAGGATCGGTCAGCATTTTCCACCGGGGAAGATCGGGGGCCGGAGCCGGATCCGGATCTCGGGGCAGATAACATCCAAAAAAAAGAGCCCGCAGATGGCTGCGGGCCGTATGGCGGGGATGTCAGTCAGAGCATCCCCCGGGGTGCTGTGCCGGGATCAGTGGACCGATCCTGCGGCGGCTGCCGCATGATGGGTGATCCAGCCCTGGGAGTACAGCCAGTCGGTGGCGTCCGGCACCAGCCACACCACGCAGACAGCGCTGACAATGCAGAGCATGATGGTGTAGGGCAGGGCCATCCACATCATCCGGGTATAGGAGAGCCGGATCAGGGGGGCCAGACCGGAGGTCAGCAGGAACAGGAAGGCAGCCTGGCCGTTGGGGGTGGCCACTGACGGCAGATTGGTGCCGGCGTTGATGGCGATGGCCAGCATGTCAAAGTGATCCCGGTCGATGATGTTGCTGGTCAGGGCAGTGTAGGTCTCATTGATGTAAAGGGATCCCACAAACACATTGTCGCTGACTGAGGACAGCAGACCGTTGGCGCCGAAGAGCATGGCGGTCCTGACATTGGCGTCCTGGAAGCTGAACACCCAGTCGATGATGGGGGCGAACAGTTTCTGATCGGCGATGACGCCGATGATGGAGAAGAACACGCACAGCAGGGCGCAGAAGGGCAGGGACTCGGTGAAGGCCTTGCCGATCTTGCTTTCGGAGATGACGCCGCAGAAGGAGGTGGACAGGATGATGACAGTCAGGCCGATGATGCCCACTGCAGCCAGGTGCCAGGCCAGGCCTACGATCAGCCACAGGCAGCACAGTGCCTGGACCACCAGTTTGGCAATGTCTCCGTCCTTGAGCTTGGCATTCTGCTCATCCACGATCTTCTTCAGGTGCTGGCGCACGGCGTCAGGCATGTCGGTGCCATAGCCGAAGAGTTTGAACTTCTCGGTGACCAGGCAGGTGCAGATGCCGATGAGCAGGCAGGGGATGGACACGGGCATCATGCGCATGAAGAACTCGCCGAAGTGCCAGCCGGCCTTGGCGCCAATGATCAGGTTCTGTGGCTCGCCCACGATGGTGCACACGCCGCCCAGAGCGGTGCCCACGGCGGCATGCATCAGGATGGATCTGAGATAGGCGCGGAACCGGTTGAGATCAGCGCGGCTGGGCTCATACACCTCCGAGTCGTCGGGGCTGTTGGTGTCTGTTTGGGAGATGACCTTGTGGTAGATGCGGTAGAAGCCGGAGCAGATGGCTATGAACACTGCCAGCACGGTCAGGGCGTCCAGGAAGGCCGACAGGAAGGCGCCGGACACACAGAAGATCAGTGAGCACAGGAGCTTGGATCTGACGCCGATGATCACCTTGGAGAAGACATAGAGCAGCAGATCCCGGACAAAGTGGATGCCGGCCACCATGAACATGAGCAGCAGCAGCACCTCCATGTTCTCGCTGATCTCGTGGAACACATGACCGGGGGTGGTCATGCCCACGGCCACAGCCTCCAGGGCCAGAAGTCCTCCGGGCTGCAGGGGATAGCATGTCAGGGACATGGCCAGGGTGAAGATGAACTCTAGAATGAGCATCCATCCGGCGACAAAGGGACTGATGGAAAATACTATGGGATTGGATATCAGAAACAGCACTATCAGCAGTTTGTACCAAGTCGGAGCATTTCCCAGGAAATTTTGACAGAACGACGTGGCAAAATTCCGTGAAATTACTAATGTCATAAAATCTGCTCTTTTTGAGGTGAATACACCGGACAGACACCCGGCCGCAGAAAAAAACACGCCCCCCGCGATGAGGATTTCCTCCGGGCGGCAGATCTGCTTTTCCTGCATCCGCGGTCTGAGGTGCCGTGCCGGACCGGTTCAGAAAAACAGAGTCATTATATACTAGGACCTGATTTCTGAAAAAACGGCACATGGAAAGGGTATGATCTGTGCGGAAAAAATGATGATCCGGCGCACCGGGATCTGCCGGATCTGGCCAGCGATCCTGCCATTCCCGCCCTCCGGGTGATGGTATAATGCCCCAGTCCCGGCGGCTTAAGCCACCCCTGCAGGCGGCGCTCCGGGCAAGACTTCCGGGGATCCTAAACGGAGAACGCTGTCCTCATCCGGTCTTCCGGGGATCCGGCTCCTTTCCACCTGCTGCTGTCCATGTACCTTTCCCCCAGGCTGCGCCTTCTGTACCTTGTGCTCACCGTCCTGTTGCATCTGCTGCTGGCCGGGGCTCTGCTGCTGCCTGCCGGACAGCCGGTGTCCGGAGCATCTGATGCTGTGATCGGCGCCAGAGCCGGGAGTGCCCGGGGGACGGCGGGGGATGCACCGCTGGCCCTCACCTTGGCAGGTGGATCCTTCTCTGTGTCCATGGGATCCGGGAAAACCTCACCGGTACCGGGGAGTGCCTCCGGATCTCCGGAGCCGGAAAGCATCCCGGCCGTGCCTGCCTCCGGAACTGCCTCAGCCTTGGACTCTGCGCCCTCCTCAGCCTCTGCGTCCGTCTTTGTTGCTGCGTCCAATCCCGATCCAGGAGAGGCCTCTCTGGAGCATCCGGAGACGACGGTGTCCAACGATCCCGGCGCTGCACCTGCTACTGTCTCGCCACCTTCTGGGATCACCCCAGCTGCTTCCGGAGCAGCCCGCCTTCCGGTAGCGGAGCATGGCACCGGGGATGAGTGGGCGGAGCACAGCCCACCTGCAAGCCGTACCGCACCTCCGGAGCCCAGTTCCACTCCCCGTAGCCGTAGTGGGAAGGCGGACGGAACCCCGTCGTCCCGGAACGCAGTGCCGGCCTCACAGTCTTCTCGGAACAGTGCAGCGGTTCCTCCTCCTTCCCGGAGCAACGCTCCTGTTTCCTCCCCGGCTGTCAGATCCGGCTCCCGTCACGTGCCGGCTCCCCCGGAGTCTAAGGAACGGTCTGCCTCCCGGCGTCCGGCAGCAGGCTCCGGCATGGCGCCGGGAGGACCCGGCGGAAACTCCGCCTCCCGGCGCAGTGCCTCCTCGGGAGACGGGGAACCCGCCGGATCGGGCGGCTCCCAGACTGGCGCATCCGGAGATGGTGCTCCGGGTACTGGATCTCCAGGCAGCACCGGGGTCTTGGATCTCACCGCGGTGCGGATCCTCTCCCGGCCCCGGCTGGAATATCCTCCCCGGGCCCGGAGGTTCGGTCATGAGGGCAGGGTGACCCTGATCCTCCAGGTGGATCCCCGGGGGCAGGTGTCCGGCGTTGCCCTGGAATCCTCCTCCGGTCACGGGGAACTGGACAGTTCTGCCGCCGCCTATGCCGCCCGGTTCACCTTTGCTCCCCGGATCTCCCAGGGATCCCCGGTGCCTTTCAAAGTGCGCCTGCCGGTGCTTTACCGGCTTAGGTGAGGATGGTGCGCCGGGATCCGGGAAACGTGACAGGGCGGGGGATCCCGATTAGAATGTGATCCTGCAAGGGCGCCTTACGGTGTCTGGGAAGTCCGGAGGAGACCTCCGGGGGACGGGGCATGGCGCCCCGCCGGGTTTGTTCAGGAGATTAGTCTATGAAGTCCTTGAAGTCCTTTCTGTGCGGCGTTCTGGTTTTGGCCGCCGCCCTGATGTCCGCCGATGTTTTCGCTGGCACGGTCACCATGCGTGACTCCAGCGGCAATTCCGTGGGCTCTGCCACCTCCAGCGGCAGCCGCACCACCTTCCGGGACCGGGCAGGGAATGTCACCGGCACCGCGGAGAAGAGCGGCAGCCGCACCACCTTCCGGGACAGCGCCGGCAATGTCACCGGCACCGCTGAGGTCAGCGGCAACAAGATCACCTTCCGCAACCGTTCCGGCAATGTCACCGGCTACGGCGAGATCAGCGGCTCCACGGTGACCTACCGGGACTCCGCCGGCAACCGCATCGGCAGTTCTGAATACAGCAGCGACAATATCATCTTCCGGGACGCCGCCGGCAACCGCTGGTGAGATCCCGCCTCTGACATGACACCTCACCGGTCGGCCGGATCCCCCGCGGTTTGGTGTCTGCCCCCTTTTTCTGTTAAAATTTAGACCGAAGTCACGATCCCCCGGGGTGATCCGGGAGATCCCGTTTTTTTGTTTCATTATTCTCACGGGGATCTCTTATGTCTTTGAACTGGATTGCCCAACTGACGCTGCTGGTGGCGGCCGTCAGTGTGTTTGGCATAATTCTCGGCAAGATCAACATCAAGGGCCTGACACTGGGCATCGGCGGTGTTCTTTTCGGCGGCATCATCATCTCCCACCTGGTGGGCAAGATGGGACTGGACATTCTGAATGATCCCCAGGTGGAAAGTGCCCGGCACTATCTTCAGGAGTTCGGACTTATCCTTTTTGTTTATGCCATCGGCAACTCTGTGGGACCCAGTTTCTTCGCCTCCCTGCGATCCTCGGGTCTCAAGCTGGTATCCGTGGCCTTGATAGCGGTGGTGGGCGGTTTCCTGGCCACCTTCGGTGTGTTTGAGCTGACTGACGCCACTCTTCCCGAGGTGCTGGGGATCTACTCCGGGGCGGTGACCAACACCCCGGCCCTGGGCGCAGCCAATGAAATGCTCAACAGTGTGGCCAACACTGCCCCTGACGCCGTCAAGAGCCTGATGCTCCGGCCGGATGCCCTGGAAGGTGTGGATCAGACCGATCCTGTGGCCCTGACCGCACGGCTGGTGCAGTCAACTGCCGCCCTGGGCGAGGGCTACGCTGTGGCCTATCCCTTCGGCATCCTGGGCATTTTCCTGACCCTGATCCTCATGAAGAAGATCTTCCTGGTGGACGTGAACCGGGCAGGAAAGGAGTTTGAGGATGCCAAGAAAGCCGTGAAGCGGGGCATTGTCTCCGTCAACGTCAAGATCACCAACACTCACTTCGACGGCAAGCTGGTGCGTGAGCTTCCCCGGATGGACACCTCCGACATCACCTGCTCCCGCATGAAGCGGGGCGAGAGTCTGATGGTCCCACATGAGGATGATCAGGTCCGCACCGGCGATATCCTGCATCTGGTGGGCAAGCCCGAGGTTCTGGACAATGTGGCTGCGGATCTGGGTGAGAAGGTGGATGTCTCCATGTCCACCAAGGGCACCGACATGATCAGTTACCGGGTGGTGGTCACCCAGAGCAGTGTCATGGGCAAGAGGCTGGGTGAACTGGAGCTGGACAGCAAGTATGATGTGGTCATCTCCCGCTTCACCCGTACCGACGTGGAACTGGTGCCCAATGATCACCTGATGCTCCAGTTTGGCGACACCCTGAATGTGGTGGGTCTCCGGGAATCTGTGGAAAGGGTTTCCCGGGTCCTGGGCGATTCCCGGCAGAAACTGCAGCAGGTTTATCCCCTGCCTCTGTTTCTGGGCATTGTTCTGGGTATTATCCTGGGATCCATTGCCATTCCGGTTCCTGGCATCCCTGCTGCCCTGAAACTGGGCATCGCCGGCGGCCCCCTGGTTATGGCCATTCTCCTTTCCCGTTTCGGCAGTTCCCTGACCTTCGGCCGGGTGCACTGGTTTATGCCCCGCTCGGCCAATATGGCCATCAAGGAGGTGGGCATTGTGCTGTTCCTGGCCTGTGTGGGTCTCAAGGCAGGTCAGACCTTCTTCTCCTCCGTGGCTTCCGTCCAGGGACTGTGGTGGCTGCTGTACGGCGTGATCATCACCTTCATCCCCCTGCTGGTGGCAGCCCTGGTGGCCATGGCAGTGCTCAAGATCAACTACCTGAGCATGTGCGGTGCCATCTCCGGTGCCTGCACGGATCCTCCCGCCCTGGCCTATTCCAATGCCCTGTACAGCAGTCCTGAGGCCTCATCCCTGGGCTATGCCACTGTGTATCCCTTCACCATGTTCCTGAGGATCCTCTCGCCTCAGATCTTCGTGGTTCTGGCAATGCTGATCCACTGCTGACGCAAGGCATTTCCATCTTTTTCAGGCCCGCCGCTGTGCGGGCTTTTCCGTCTCTGGCCGGTGTGTCACGGCTGGGGCAAAAAGTGCTACAATCCACCCATGGCAGGCACTGACAGCGGTCCTGCCGGATCTGCGTTTCCCCATGGGCGCCATGGGAGCGGGGATCATGATCCTCCCTGGGGGAGGCGCTGTCAGCATACTTGTCGGAGCGCCTTTGTGCTGAGACCGGGAAACCGGGATCCGTGAACCTGTTGGTTAGTACCATCGAAGGGAACAAGACTGCCTGGGGCTCCCCGTTTTTTCATTCAGAGGAAGAGTCCCATGCAGGAAGACACCATCCCCCCGGCAGCCGGGGAGGCCCGCCGCCGTGCCCTGGAGAGCATTGCGGGCATGAAGGCCGAATGCTTTCCCGGATCAGAGCGCATCTATCTTGACAGTCCCGGCGGCGCCCGGGTTCCCTTCCGTCAGATCAACCTGAAGGCCCCCAATCCCCCGGTAGTGGTTTATGACACCTCCGGTGTCTTCGGCGATCCCGCCGCCACCCTTGATCTGCATGTTGGCGCCCCGGGGATCCGCAGCGGCTGGATCCGCCGGCTGCCCCTGGAGAGCCGGGAGATCCCCGGCCATCCGGATCACTTCATCCGCACCCCCTCCCGCACCGTCCGCCGTGCCCGGAAGGGTGAGGCCGTCACTCAGCTGGCCCTGGCCCGGAAGGGCATTGTCACCCCGGAAATGGAGTTTGTGGCCGTCCGGGAGTCCCAGAAGACTGATCCCCGGGAGCAGGGGGCCTACACCGGGGAACAGATCCGGCAGGAGGTGGCATCAGGCCGGGCCATCATTCCCGCCAACATCAACCATCCGGAGCTGGAGCCCATGATCATCGGCTCCCGCTTCCTGGTGAAGGTCAATGCCAACATCGGCAGCTCCTCCATGGGCTCCTCGGTGGAGGAGGAGATCGAGAAGATGGTCTGGGCGGTGCGCTGGGGCGCTGACACGGTGATGGATCTCAGCACCGGTCGCCGGATTGCCGAGACCCGGGAGGCCATCATCCGCAATTCCCCGGTGCCCGTGGGCACCGTGCCGATCTATGAGACCCTGGATCGGGCCGGCGGGGTGCCGGAGGAGCTGTCCTGGGAACTGTTCCGGGAGGTGCTGGTGGAGCAGGCGGAGCAGGGGGTGGACTATTTCACCATCCATGCCGGCCTGCTCCGGCGCCTGATCCCCCTGGCCGCCCGGCGCCTGACGGGTATTGTCTCCCGGGGCGGGGCGGCGGTGGCCAAGTGGTGCATGACCCACCGACAGGAGAACTTCCTGTATGAGCATTTCCCGGAGATCTGCCAGATCTGCGCCGACTATGACGTGGCCTTGTCCCTGGGGGACGGCCTGCGGCCGGGATCGGTGCATGACGCCAATGACGAGGCCCAGTTCGGAGAGCTGAAGGTTCTGGGTGAGCTGACTCGGACCGCCTGGGATCATGGCGTCCAGGTGATGATTGAGGGTCCGGGCCATGTGCCCCTGGACGGCATTGAACTGAACATGCGGAAGGAGATTGAGGACTGCCACGGCGCCCCCTTCTACACCCTGGGGCCGGTGATCACCGACATCGCCCCGGGCTATGATCATTTCACCTCCGCCGCAGGAGCCTCGGTCATCGGCTGGCACGGCTGTGCCATGCTGTGCTATGTGACCCCCAAGGAGCATCTGGGGCTTCCCGGTCGGGAGGATGTGCGCCAGGGCATGGTGGCCTACAAGATCGCCGCCCATGCCGCCGATCTGGCCCGGCATCACCCCCTGGCTGCGATCCGGGACAACGCCATGAGCAAGGCCCGGGCCGAGTTCAGGTGGAACGATCAGTTTGCCCTGGCCATGGATCCCTACACGGCTAAGAGCATGTTCCTGGAGAATTCCGGGCAGAAGATCTGCGATCATGACTTCAACTTCTGCTCCATGTGCGGTCCCAAGTTCTGCTCCGTGCGCATCAGCCGGGAGATCCGGGAACTGGCCGCCCGGGAGGGCCTCCTGTGAGAGCCGTGTGGACCATAGCCGCCTCGGACTCCGGCGGCGGGGCGGGGATTGAGCGGGATCTTAAGACCTTTGCCGACTTCGGCGTCCACGGCTGCAGCGTCATCACCGCCTGCACCTGCCAGAACACCTCCGGGGTGCGGCGCACCCTGGAGGTCCCGGCGGACTTTGTGGCGGAAACCGGAGAGCACCTTCTGGCGGAGGGCACTCCCGGGGCTGTCAAGATCGGCGTCATCCCCTCCCGGGAGTGCCTGGAGGTGGTGTCCGGTCTGGCCCAAAGGCTGCGGCAGGGACCGGATCCCGCCTTCCTGATCTATGATCCGGTGCTCACCGCCTCTGCAGGGCAGGACATGAGTCGGATCACCCATGAGGATCTTTTCCGGTCGACCCTGTTCAGCAGCCTGGATCTGGTGACCCCCAACCTGCCGGAGCTGGTGGCCCTGGCCCGTGGGCTGGCAGCGTGCCGGGGGGAGGATCCCGGATCCTTCACCCTGGAGATGGGGCAGACTCTGGAGGGCCTTGACCGCATGGCCGCCTATGTCCGCACCTCCGGTGTCCGCGCCGTGCTGGTCACCGGGGGGCACTCCCATGACGGTGAACATCTCCACGATGTGCTGTACACCCCGGAGGGGGATCGGATCATTTTCCGGTCCCGCTATATTCCCAGTTCCTGCAAGCATGGCACCGGATGCCTGCTGTCATCAGCCCTGGCAGCCCTGGCGGCAGAGGAATACTGCCTTGAGGATGCGGTGACCGCAGCGGTGATGTATGCCGGCAAGGCGGTGAGCCTGGGTTACTCCTGGGGACATGGGGCCGGCACTCCGGCCTCGGGCTTTGACCGGGATGATCCCCGGTTCCTGCCGGTCATCGTCAGCTCCTTTGATGAGCCCCTGCCGGAGTACTCCTTTCCCCGGGAGGACATGAGGCTGGGCCTGTATCCGGTGGTGGACAGCACGGACTGGCTCCGGCGGCTTCTTCCCCTGGGGGTGGCCACGGCCCAGCTTAGGATCAAGGATCCGGATCATCCTGCTCTCCGGGAGGAGATCCGGGAGGCCGTAGCACTGGGCCGGGAGCATGGTGCCAGGGTGTATGTGGATGATCACTGGGAACTGGCCCTGGAATGCGGCGCCTGGGGTGTGCATCTGGGCCAGGAGGATCTGCTCACCGCCGATCTGGGGCGGATCTCCCGTGCCGGGATGCACCTGGGGGTGTCCACCCACGGCTATTACGAGATCGCCCGGGTGCTGCCCCTCAGACCCTCCTATATTGCCCTGGGGCATATCTTCCCCACGGGCACCAAGAAAATGAAGTCCTCACCCCAGGGGCTGGAGCGCCTGGGACATTACTGCCGCCTGCTCCGGGACTGGCCCACCGTGGCCATCGGGGGGATCAAGGAGGACACCCTGGGCGGTGTCCTGGATGCCGGTGCCGGATCTGCGGCGGTGGTGACCCTTATTACCCAGGCGGAGGATCCTGAGGCCATGACAAGAAAACTGCTGGAGGCGGTGCATGAACATAATTCTCAACGGTGAAAGGCATGAGACCGGATCCCGGACCCTGGGGGATCTCCTCCGGGAGCAGGGGATCCTGTCCCCTGACGGCACGGCCTTTGGCTATGCCTTCAGTGTGAACCAGCGTCTGGTGCCCAGGGAGCAGGCTGACAGCTTTGAACTGTCGGAGGGCGATGAGGTGGACATCTTCAGCATGGTAGCGGGAGGCTGACATGGAAACGGCAATGACCAGCAGGGAAGGTGCGGCAGGGGACAGTGATCTGCTGTCGTTAGGCGGGCGGAGCTTCAAATCCCGCCTGTTTCTGGGCACCGGCAAGTTCTCCTCCCCGGAAGTGCTCCGGGAGGCGGTGGGGATCTCCGGATCGGAACTGATCACCGTGGCGGTGCGCCGCACCAGCCTCGGGGGTGGTGACAGCACCCTGGCGGTGCTCCGGGAACTGGGAACGGCGGTGCTGCCCAATACCGCCGGGGCCCGGGACGCCCGGGAGGCGGTCTTTGCCGCCTCTCTGGCCCGGGAGGCCCTGGGCACAGATCTGATCAAGCTGGAGGTGCATCCGGATCCCCGCTATCTTCTGCCGGATCCGGTGGAGACCATGAAGGCGGCGGAGATGCTGGTGCGTGACGGCTTCCAGGTGATGCCCTACTGCCAGGCGGATCCGGTGCTGTGCCGCCGCCTGGAGGAGGCTGGATGCTGCTGTGTGATGCCTCTGGCTGCCCCCATCGGGACCAACCGGGGGCTGGTCACCCGGGAGATGATCGCCATCATTCTGGAGCAGGCCTCGGTGCCGGTGGTGGTGGATGCGGGGCTGGGCGCCCCCTCCCATGCCGCCGCCGCCATGGAGATGGGCGCCGCTGCGGTGCTGGTGAACACCGCCGTGGCGGTGGCCGGGGATCCCGTGGCCATGGCCCTGGCCTTTGCTGAGGCCGTCAGGGCAGGCCGCCGGGCTTACCTGGCGGGGCTGGGACGATCCTCCACCCGGGCGTCGGCCACCTCCGCAGTGGAAAACTTTCTCCGGGATCAGGAGGCGGGAGCATGAGCTTTTTTGACGAGATCAGAACTGAGGACTATGACGAGTGGGGGCAGATCATTGCCGCCGCCACTCCTGAGGATGTTCAGACGGCCCTGGACCGTCCCCGCCGGACTGTCCGGGACTTTGCCGCCCTGGTGTCCCCCGCTGCCGTGCCCTTCCTGCCCCGGATTGCCGGGGAGGCGGAGCGCCTGACCAGGATCCGTTTCGGTCAGACGGTGAACATGTACATCCCCCTGTACCTCAGCAACATCTGCTCCAACCGCTGCCGTTACTGCGGTTTTGCCGCTGACAACCACTTCAAAAGGCGGATCCTCACCCCGGCTGAAACCGAGGAGGAGTGCCTGGCCATCCGGAAACTGGGCTATGAGACTATTCTGGTGGTCACCGGAGAGTCCGGCCAGTCCGGCATGCGCTACTTCCGGGAGGTCATCCCCCTGATCAAGCGCCATGCAGCCTATCTGATGATGGAGGTGCAGCCCCTGGACACCCAGGATTACCGGGAACTCCGGGAAATGGGAGTGGACTGTGTCTGCGTCTACCAGGAGACCTACCATGAGCCCACCTACCGGGAAAACCACCTGGGGGGCAGGAAGACGGACATGCGCTACCGCATGGAGACCCCGGAGCGCCTGGGGGAGGCCGGCATGGACAAGATCGGCATGGGGATCCTGCTGGGCCTGGCGGAGTTCCGCACTGACGCCGTGATGCTGGCCCGGCATATCGCCTATATGCGGCGCCATTACTGGCGCAGCCGCCTGAGTCTCTCCTTCCCCCGGCTGCGCCCGGCCGAGGGTGGCTTCTGCCCCCCCTTCCCGGTGTCCGAGAGGGAACTGCTGCAGTACGTGTGCGCCTTCCGGCTCTTTGATCCGGAACTGGAGATCTCCATTTCCACCCGGGAGTCCGCATCCTTCCGGGACATGATCGTCCCCCTAGTGATCAACTCCATCAGCGCCGGATCCTGCACCCAGCCTGGAGGGTATGCCCGTCCCAATGAGGAGGTGCCCCAGTTTGTGATCAATGACGATCGGCCTACGGAGGAGATCTCCGCCCGGCTCCGGAACGCCGGACTGGATGTGATCTGGCACAGTTCCCGCATCGGCCAGGCGTGATCCCGGCAGGGCAGGGTGTCCTTTGCCGTGCTCTGCCAGGACAATGCGTCCTTTGCCGGCATAAGGCCGGTGCGTAACATTTTTTGGATCCCGGGGCAAAATGCTATAATCCGATTTTCGACAGTTGACTGAGTTTAGGGTGCCCCAAACCCTTGTGCCATCAGGCTTTTTTGGACTTTACGCAGTTAGCGCGGATTGTAAGGCTTTGGTGATTTTTTGACCTGTCGGAAAATTTTTTTCATCGTATCCCTGAACACCACCTGCTGGGTCAGTTCCTTCAGTTGGAAGATCTCCAGCAGATCGGTTATGGCGTCAGAATTGTTGTAGTCGGGCTGGTAGGCCTGTCCCTCATCCAGTGAGATGATCTTGAGGCTCCGCAGAGCGTGCAGGATCTCATCCATCGTGTACTTCCCATTGGGCCACTTGTCATGCATGCCGTGGTACTGGGCCAGTTTGTACTCAATACCCCGGAGAAGCAACAGAGCCGTGAAGCAGGTCTGCACATGGGCAATGATACGTGAGTCCTTGTTGTGGAAAAACGGCCTAAGATCCAGGTCGCTCTTCATGATCCGGAAGCACTCCTCAATCTCCCAGCGCCTTGCGCTGATGGCGACAATCTCCTGGACAGGCTTCTCCTCCTTGAAGAAGTTGGTGTTCAGGGCATAGAAGCCGTCGTATTGGGCATCCGCCTCAATCTGAGCCTGGTTGATGCCCACAGCCTCTATGTCTGCCACCTCACCGGACTGGGTGACGTAACTC
>ERZ842401.351-NODE-351-length-65818-cov-15.686860_pt1 | contig 65818 bp, 58 predicted proteins | sample MGYA00521270_ERZ842401 | MGnify/ENA primary metagenome ERZ842401 (study PRJEB31892, sample SAMEA3878208) | bioreactor metagenome | biome: Moose rumen | place: Sweden | collected 2011-10 | study: EMG produced TPA metagenomics assembly of the PRJEB12797 data set...
TCCGAATGTGAACGCTTTTTCCCATAAAATTCCTCCAAAAAGTGAAATAGTATGTTTAAATTGTTCCACATCCGTCCCAAATAAGAGCGAATTTTATTTTTGCGCCAGCATTTTTTTCACTCGCCGCCCTTCCGCAGCTCGCTCACGCTCGGTCGTCCGCTTCGCTCCCGACTGGCTTCGCCACTGCTCCACGGACGGGGCGGCATTTTCCGCATAAAAAACAGTGCCACTCGCTCGCGTGCGATTTTTTCCCTTCAGACTTGAAACATTCTTAATAATGCGTTATATTTTCTCATAGCAAATTTAGGGGGGAAATGCGCTAGCCACTTCTCCTCCCCCAAATCAGTTGGTTTTACAAATGACAAAACTGCTTCAAAAAATACTGTTTCCAAAAGATGAAAAACTTCAGGCGCATTGGGGGCTGTTCTACCGTGCGCCGCGATTAGCACTCGATGCAACCTGTACCCAGTTGCACATTCCGTCTGGAACGGCGGTGGATTTCGCCACCTACTTAAACGGCTTTTCGATTCAAAAATGGAAGCTGTACACGCCACTGCGCTCCGTAACGCTTCGGATTACGCTACAAGGGCGCGGGAGGATTTACGCAATCGGCTACCACTTGAATCCTGTCATGCCCGACCGACACGAGTTTTCGTCGCAGGAATTTGATTTTGCTTCTCCAACGGAAATCGTGCTTGATTTTCCGACCGAAACCAGCGAGCAGCTTTTGAGCTTTGAGATTCTGCCGTTTTCGGACACCGTGTTTTACGGCGGGGCTTTCTATGGCGATTTCGAGGAAAGCGATGTGCGCGAGGTGAACCTGTGCCTTGCCACGACGACCTGCCGCAAAGAGGGGTACATCACAAAGAATGTGCGTCTCCTCAAAGAAGAGCTTCTGTCCGAAGCGTCCGAAATCCGCGAGCATTTTTTTGTGCATGTGGTGGACAACGGGCGCACGCTCACAAAAGAGGAAATCGAGGGCTACCATGTGACGCTTCACCCGAACAAGAATGTGGGCGGCTCAGGCGGATTTGCGCGCGGCATGATTGAGGCGATGCGCCAGACGCCAGAGGCAACCAATGTGCTTTTGATGGACGATGATGTGCTTGTGCTTCCCGAAAGCATACGGCGCACCTACACGCTGCTTTCCGTGCTCAAGGACGAATGGAAAGAGGCGTTCGTCAGCGGTGCTATGCTGGAGTTCGGGGCGATGAACATCCAGCACGAGGACATCGGAACAATCACAGAACGCGGAGATTTCATTCCCGCAAAGCATTTTCCCGATATGTATTGGTTGGAAAATATTCTGAACACAAACAATGAGTTGGCGAAAATCAATAATCAATATGCCGCCTGGTGGTATTGTTGCATTCCCGTCTCGCAAATAAAGAAAAATGGTTTACCATTACCGCTTTTTATTCGGGGTGATGATAGCGAATATGGCTTGCGGTGCAGGCCTAAAATTATCACAATGACGGGTTTCTGTGTTTGGCATCTTGGTTTTGTTGGGAAATATAATGTGTCAATGGATTTTTACCAACCTATACGAAATATGTTGATAGCGAAAGCTACGACGGGAGTCATGCAAAATTCGAATATAATCCATCGCCTAAAAAGGTTGTTCTGCAAGCAACTTCTCGAATACTGCTATAACGGCGCAGAGATTCTTCTTCTTGCACTTGAAGACTACATGAAAGGACCTTCGTTCATCGAGCAGGACTTGGGCGAACGGCTTCTAAAAGAACACTCGGCATATAACGAAAAACTGAAGCCTCTTTCCGAATTCGACATTGAGGTACGCCTTGAGCGAGTGTACGACAATCCCCCGCTGAAGAAAATCCGAAAACTTTTCTATTACGGTACGCTCAATTTTCACTTGTTCATTCCGCGTTTTATGCTCAAAAAAGATGTCGGCGTAATCGGCTTCGACTGGAGTCACCAGAGTGGCATTCAGTATCGCCGAGAAAAATTGCTCGCCGTCAATCCGTTCGACCGCACGGCCGCCCTTCGCGTGCAGGACAGGAAACAATGCCGTAAATTGCTCCGCCGATTCTTCTGGGATTTGCTTTCGTACAAATTCCGCCACAAGAGAATCGAGCGGGCATACGCCGCAAAGCGTGACTGGCTCACGAGCGAGGAATTCTGGCTTCAGTATCTTGAGATAACTTCGCAAATGTATAGGGGGGGGGGTAACACTTAGGCACTTGATTCCTCATGCTGTCTGCCCGAACTCAAAAATTGTTTTGGAGGCGGCAGCATGAAAAAAATCAAGATTTATATATCCTGCCACACGGACTGCTATGTTCCCAGACACCCCTTTCTTTTCCCCATACAGGTTGGGGCGGCTCTTTCCGAAAAAAAACTCCCAAATATGCTCTATGACAATACAGGCGACAACATCTCGGCGAAGAACAGGATGTACTGCGAGCTTACGGCGCAATACTGGGTGTGGAAGAACGACACGGACGCTGACTACTACGGATTCTGGCATTACAGGCGGTACATGAATTTTTCGGACGCAGAGCTTCCGCACAACCCGTTCGAGGATGTTGAGCTGGAGTGGCTTGACGACGATTCACTCAAATTCCTCAACCTTGATGAGAATGTGATGCGGCAAAAAATCACCCAGTACGATGTGATTGCGACCACGCCCGTAGTCCTAAAGAAACTGAACAAAAACTTAAAGTCGAATCGGCACCAGTACGAACTTACGCCCTACCAGTACAAGGAAGACTTGGATGTGATGCTCGACATCATCAAGGAGAAATACCCCGAGTACTACGACATCGCAAACTACTATCTCGACAAGTCACCTCTCGGCTACTACTGCAATATGTTCGTCATGAAGCGGGACTTGTTCCAAAAATACAGCGAATGGCTCTTCTCGATTCTTTCGGAGCATGAAAAACGGCGCGACTACACGAACTATGATGTGACAGGCTACCGCGTGAGTGGCTACCTGGGCGAGCGGTTGTTTGCCATCTGGTATCTGCATTTGCAGAAAACGGGTACATACAAGACCTGCGACCTGCAGCGGACTCTATTCAAGAATGTTGAGAAGCAAGAGGAGACAAAGCCCGCGTTTGACCGGAACAATGTTGCCGTTGCGCTTGCCGCAAACAACTATTTTGTGCCGTATCTTGGGGTAACGCTTGCGTCGGTCGCAAAAAATTCCTCCGCGCAAAACAATTACGACATCCTTGTCCTGAGCGCGGACATTTCAGAGACAAGTAAGGCGCAGCTTCAAAAAGTCATCGCGGGACGGGGCAATTTTTCGCTCAGGTTCATAAATCCGAAGAAGAAAATAGACGGGTTCTTGCCGTACCTGCACGGGCATTTTGGGCATATAGAAACCTACTACCGCCTTATCCTGCCGGATATACTGCCGCAGTATCAGAAGGTGCTGTACCTTGACTCTGATATGGTCGTGTGCGTCGATGTAGCGCAGCTTTTTGCTGAGAATGTCGATGGTGTCTTGCTTGCCGCCTGCCATGACGCCGACACAGCGGGCTTGTACAACGGCTGGCAAAAAGAGCGTAAGCCGTATTCCGACAGCGTGCTCGGGCTAAAATACCCATATCAGTATTTTCAGGCAGGAACGATACTCTTCAACCTTGACGAATTTAGAAAGACATTTAGAACGAAGGACTTGCTCGACTTCGCCTCAAAGGAAAAATGGCTTTTGCAGGACCAGGACGTGCTCAACAAATTGTGCGAAGGTCGGGTCAAGTATGTGGACATGGCTTGGAATGTCATGGTTGACTACAACGGCGTTCGCATGAAAGAGATAATCGCGCTCGCACCCCAGTGGCTCAACAGAATGTACACGGAGGCGCGCAAAAATCCGAAGATAATTCACTACGCAGGCTCTCAAAAGCCGTGGCTCTACCCGGAAATGGACTTTGGCGCGGACTTTTGGGAAGTGGCGCGGGAAACCCCTTTCTACGAGAGTCTGCTCTTCCGAACGATGCACAGGTCGGCGGTGGATGAATTTTTGTTCGGGGACGCAATAAACCGAAAAACGGAAACCAGCGCTGCAAAACGGGCGTTCAAGTACCTTAATCACAACGGAGTCAAAAAAACGGTGAAGAAAATCATAAAGACCTTAATCGGCAAAAAAGACATACGGGGGGGGGGTAAAATTTAGGCTGCCGCTCTCCGAACAGGAGGGCGCATGACGACTTTGATTCTTGCTGGCGGAAAGAACAAGTACGACTTCATTGATGTTGACGAGTTGGCGGAGATGATTGTGGCGGCAAGCGTGCAGGATGAAGTCAACGGAATCATAAATGTGTGTACAGGAAAGCCTCAATCATTAGCAGAACGGGTTGAGTCGTTTATAAAGGAACATGGGTTCAACATCAAACTCCAATACGGTGCGTTTCCAGACCGTTCTTATGATAGTCCTGGGAAATGGGGCGATGCGACTAGAATAAAATCGATTATGAACAGAGTTCATCAGCAGAAATAAGTATCTGGAAATTTTATTATGAAATCTTTGGGAGAGCAAGATGGTATTGGGCGATAATCGAAAAAGACTTGTTATTTATTTTTTTTATGATGCAGACGGCATTGTAGACAGATATGTTCCGTTTATGCTCAATGCACTAAAACCGCATTGCACGGAAATTTTTGTTGTATGCAATGGAAAATTGACTGTTGAGGGGCGGAACATTTTCATGGAAATTAGTCCGCATCTTCTTGTCCGTGAAAACAAAGGTTTTGATGTATTGGCGTACAAAGCCGCAATAGATAATTACGGCTGGGAAAAACTTGCCCAATTCGATGAAGTCATATTCATGAACCATACGATTATGGGACCTGTCTATCCGTTTTCAGAGTTGTTCGGTAAGATGAACGACGAGGATGTGGATTTTTGGGGAATTACCTCTTGTCACAAAGTGATGTCAAACCCTTTTGGTTGTGAATATGGTTATATTCCAGAACACATACAGAGCCATTGGATTGCTGTTCGTTCCAGTATGTTCAAAAGCCTTGAATTCCAAAAATACTGGAATGAAATACCTGAGATAAACAGTTACGGCGATGCAGTCGGTAAGCATGAAGCGATTTTTACAAAACATTTTGAGGACATCGGCTTTACATGGAGCGTGTATGCAGATACAGATGCGAATTTCTCAGACTATCCGTTGATGAAAAACCCTGTCGAGTTATTCGAAAAATGTCATTGTCCTATATTTAAAAGAAGAAGTTTTTTTTCCCCGTATTTCCACGTGCTTTCCGACAGCGATGGAAGCCAGGGAACTCAAATCCTTGAATTCCTTGAAAATAATTCCCTATATGACACGGACTTGATATGGGAAAACTTGTTGCGTACCAATCATCTTTCCGATATAAAAAATGCGGCGAATCTCAATTATGTGCTTTCGGCAGAAGAAAAACCCGTCACAGTTCCTCGTAAGCAGAAACTTGCACTGGTTATTCATGAATACTTTATTGACATGGTGGATTACTGCTATGGGTATGCGCTTTCAATGCCTTCTTATAGCGATATTTATATTACGACTGACTCAGTGGAGAAAAAAGAAGTCATTGAGAAAAAATTTGCAGGTGGACCATGGAATTCCGTTAAAGTGCTTCTCGTTGAGAATCGCGGACGGGATGTTTCCTCCCTGCTTGTCGGTGTCGCATCCTACTTGCAGGACTATGACCTTGTGTGCTTTATGCATGATAAAAAGGTCGGGCAGCTTAATTATGAAATAAAAGGTTTTTATTTTTCAGAGCGGTGTTTCAAGAACCTGCTTGGAACTCCTGCTCTGGTCGAACAGATAATTTCCCGTTTCGAACATGAAAAACATCTTGGCTTACTGTGCCCGCCTCCACCAAACCATGCGGATTTTTTCGGTACTTTGAGCATTGATTGGAAATGGTACTTGAACTATGAGAATGTAAAAACATGGAAAGAAAAACTAGGGTTGTTGATTCCACTTTCGAAGGATAAGGATATTATCGCCCCCTTTGGATCGATGTTCTGGTTTCGACCGAAGGGCATGAAAAAGTTGCTTGACTATGGCTGGAAATATGAAGATTTCCCAAAAGAACCGCTCAATCAAAACGGGACACTGCATCATGCAATAGAAAGGCTTTATTCTTATGTGGAGCAGGATGCAGGATTCTATACGGCGTATGCGGTTTCAACCTGCTATGCTAAAACAGAACTGACCAACACATATTATATGTTGGGGCAGTTTGTCGATAAGTTTTTTAAATTATATGTTTACAGCGATTTCTTCGGGGTTTGCAACTTTCTTGACGCTGAAATAGCAACGAAAAATCACCCGATATTGTCATCGAAAAAAGGTCGGTATCATGCCATAAAGTTGTTGATACGCCTTTTTGTTCCTATGTTTATCTGGTTGCCGCTCAAAAAACTGTATCAAAAAATACGAGAATAAAATGGTGGTTGAGCCTGTCGAAACCACTATTTTCCCGCTTTTTATGTTTTCGATACGATATTCGGTCTACTCAACCACCACTTCAAGTATACATTTTTGAAATTGTGAGATAAACATGGTTTTTTCTTCGGTAATTTTTTTGTTTGCATTTTTGCCTGCCACGCTCGCAGGTTATTATGTAATCAGAAAGGATTTGCGGAATGCATTTCTTCTGCTTATGTCTCTTTTGTTTTATGCGGCAGGTGAGCCTAAGTTTGTTTTTATAATGATGGCATCAATTGCTGTAAATTACCTATTGGGGCTTTCCATTCATTTTTCATTAGATAAAAAAAATATTATCCGCCGAACACTCCTTGTCCTGACAGTTGCCGCTAATTTAGCTCTTTTGTTTTATTACAAATATTTTGATTTTACCGTTGCCAATGTAAACTGGCTTTTTCATTTTAGCATTCCATTAAAAAATATTGCGCTTCCGATTGGAATTTCATTTTTTACTTTCCAAGGGATGAGTTATGTGCTCGATGTATATATGAAAAAAGCAGAGGTGCAGAAAAATCCTCTGAATGTCGCTTTGTACATAGCATTTTTCCCACAACTTATAGCAGGTCCGATTGTCCGTTATACGGATGTAAATATGCAGATATTTTCCCGGACAGAAAGTTTTGAGCTTTTCGGAGATGGCGCAATCAGATTTATAATCGGTTTGGCAAAAAAAATTATCCTTTCGAATCAATTTGCAGTTCTTGCAGACGTTGCATTTGACGGCAATTTAAAAACACTTTCGGTTGCCATGGCATGGCTTGGCGCATTTGCCTATGCATTTCAGATATATTTTGATTTTTCAGGCTATTCCGACATGGCAATCGGACTTGGAAAAATGTTCGGATTTAATTTTAATGAGAATTTCAACTATCCATACATCTCAAAATCGGTTCAAGATTTTTGGCGAAGATGGCACATTTCCCTTTCTTCATGGTTCAGAGATTATGTTTATATTCCTATGGGTGGAAACAGAACCGGCAATGTTTATTTCAATCTGATTACGATTTTCTTTTTGACTGGTCTTTGGCACGGGGCTTCGTGGCATTATATTGCTTGGGGATTGTGGCACGGAATGTTCTTGTTGATTGAGCGTTTCTTTCGGACAAGAAAACTGAAGGTCTCAGTTCCAATTTTTATCAAGCACATATATACGATTTTTGTTGTAGTTATTGGCTGGGTTCTTTTTAGGGGCAATGGACTTAAGACGTCAGCGAAATATATTTTTGCAATGTTTGGAATCGGAACAAGTCCTGACAATACCTGGACGCAATTTTATTTGCATGATTATTTTGTAACTTTTGTGATTGGCATAATCTGTGCTTTGCCAGTGATACCTTTCTTAAAATCAAAAATTGAAAAGTATCACATTGCCAACAAAATTTTGAATGTCGTAAAACCATTTTCAGTTGGATTATTGTTTGTTGTCAGTATCGCTTACACGGTAACAACGACTTACAATCCTTTTATTTATTTTAATTTTTAAGGAGAAAAACATGGAAAAAAAATTTAATTGGGTTACAGGACTAAAAGGAATTGGAGGATGTGCAGTGGCTTTTTTTGGCATTGGCCAATAAAAGAAAACCAGCCTTTTTTTAATATTTTTCCGACCTTATTTCAGTATGGCTTTCTTGCCGTTGAAATGTTTTATGCCTTGTCAGGCTTCGGATTAGTTTTTGGTTATGAAAAAAAGTTGCTGAATTCTGAATTGTCATTGGGGCAATTCATGAAGAGTCGCGTGAGAAAAGTATATCCTTTATTTTTAGTTACTTTGCTTTTTACAGTCTGTGTAAATTTTTTTACTATATATTTGTAGAGAGGGGGGGGGGGGGGGCTGTTTCCCTATTTTGATGTCTACAGATTTGTTTTGAATGTTCTTCTGCTTCATGCAGGAGTTTTTGAAACAAATCTGTCATTCAATGGTCCAAGTTGGTTCATTTCAGTTTTGATGTTTTTATATGTTTCTTTCTTCTTTGTGGTAGATAAATACATAGAAAAAAAACGGCATTTTGAAATTGAATTCGCATATTTGTTTATGTTTATTCTAGGTGGAGCTTTATATATGACTGGATGGCAATATCCTATATTTAATCAAGTTATTGGAAGGGGATTGATTAGTTTTTATGGGGGATGCGTAACTGCCAAAATTTGTGAAAAAGATTTTTCACAAAAATCGAAATATACAATAGGCTGTTTGTGCCTATTATTTATTGTATTTTCCTATATTTTTTCTCGATTGTTTGGCTATGAAAAAGTTTTAGGAAACATCTCTATGATTGCCCCTGTTGCTATTATGCCTTGTATTATATTGAGCTGCTATCATTTATCATTTTTTTGGAAAATAATTGGAAACAGAGTTTTTGTGTTTTTAGGAAATATTTCAATGTACATATATTTAATTCATCATCCTGTTGAGTATTTGCTGATGTGTTTAAATGAGAAATTCGAACGGGGATTTAGTTATAAATCAAGATTAGTTTTTTCTTTCTTTTTCCTATTCGTAGTCGTCGTTTCATATATATTAAAATTGATATTTAGCAGACCTAGCATCAGGAGAATAGGAGTATGAAAAGAATAATTTCATTGGTGTTTTTATCCATTGTTTTTGTTTTTTCTTTGATGACTCTTTATACCTCGCGGGAATCCATTAAATATATTGTGAAGAATACCAGCGCGGCAAACAATAATGTTCAGGACTTTAGCTCGAACATCAACAAGGTTCTGAAAAATTATTTTTGGCATAAAAATGTCATTATAAATTTTTACGGTCTGAGCGAACGATTGTTGGGAAAGAGAGCGTCAAATGACAGGCGGTATTACAGGGATTCTTCCAATATAATGCACATTGACCGAGGAGTGCATGATTTTGGCTCCTTTTATAAAGATGTCAATTGGCTAAGTGAATATTGTAAAGAAAAAAGAATTCCTCTTGTTATAAATCAAGTGCCTGAAAAAGGTATTTTTGGTGATACATATTCAAAACTCGTTGATAGCGAATGTACTACAAATTATATTGGGCGACTAAAAGAAATCGCGATTTCCAATAATAATATTTATGTTAATGCCTTTGACCTCCCTGGCAATAATAATTTATTAGATACAGATATTTTTTTCAAAACAGATTTTCATTGTACAACATTAGCGGAATTGACAGAATTATCGGAGATTGTGAACCAATTGCAGTTTTGTGGAGTCAAGTTTTACAAACCTGAAATAGTATTGGATTTTGATAATTCAGAAAACTATGAAAACTTTACTAGAAAATTCATTGGAAACTTATCCAGTCAATATGGTAAATTCTATGCAGGAACTGATAGCTTTGTTTATTATGTACCGAAATATGAAACTGATATGCAGAGAATCAATAAATGGGGCGTTGTTTATAAAAGTGGAAAATTTACTGACTCTATGTTAAACGGTCTGTCGGTAGATTCTAAAAACTGGAAGTATTATGTAACAGATTATCTTAATTGGCCAGAACCTTATTTAGAAATATACAACAATCTTGCGGAAAATGCACCAAATATTCTTGTATTCATTGACAGCCAGTCAATGCGCACCGTAACGTATTTATCTCTTATGTGCAGCAATGTTACTGTTTTAGACCCAAGATATTTCAATGAAAACAATAATTATTTTGATAAAATCAAAGATAAAGCGTATGACGCTGTTATAGTTTTTGCAACTTGTGATTTATACAGGGGGTTGACTTATGAATCAGAATTACCTAACAAAACTACGGGGGGGGGTATTAGTTTGTATGCTATTTTTTCTCTGCTTGCTTTTACCACTCTTGTTTATCTCGCTAAAAAGCGCAGATTTGTCCGTTAAAGAAAAAAGAAATCTTGCGGCATTCCCTGCGCTAAGGGAAAACGACAGCTGGAACAAGAATTTTTGCAAAGAATTCTCAGCATGGTTTGAAGACCATCTTGGATTTAGAGAAGAATTCATAAACATTGCCTCTTGGACAAAGTTTACTATTTTCAACCAATCTCCATCTGAAAAAGTCCATATCGGAAAAGACGGGTGGTATTTTTATACGCAGGATTACAATATTGATATTGCGCAAGGAAATTATCCAATTACAGAACAACTGTTGGAAGAAATTTTATTTTGCCATAAAGAGCTTCAGAAAAGATTAAAGGAAAAAGGCATTGAATATGTTGTCATTCTTCCAACGAGCAAAGTGAGCATTTATCCTGAGAAATTACGCATTGGAAAAGGAAAGGTCATAAAAACGCCTGTAGATTTGGTTGCGGATTATCTTGAGGAAAACTCTGACATAAAAGTCGTTCGCCTAAAAGATTGTCTGCTTGATGAAAAGAACGACAGGCAGGTTTATTACAAAACTGATACGCACTGGTCACATGCAGGAGGATATGCCGCATATAAACAGATATTGCAAAAATTCAAGGAGTGGGGATTTGTTTCAACTGAAGAAATGCCCGTAGAAACTAGTTTTTATGAAAGTGAGGCAATGGGGGAATTTGAAGATATGATGGGAATAAAACTTCCAAAGGAAAAGATTCTTTTTTCAGATTTCAAAAATCAAAGAGCGCAAGCAAACACGGATGCTAAGACTGCCGTTTTCAAAAAAATCCTCGAGGATGAAGGTGTTTGGCATGTTGATTTGGCAAGCTTGTATACCAATTCTTCTTCAAAATCTAAATCTGTGATGATTTGGGGAGACAGTATGTTTCAGCCGGGCAGGCTTGTTACAGAAACCTTGGCAGAGAACTGCTCGGAATTGTACTACATATTTGCAAGCAACGACGGTCCTGTAAGAGAACGCTTGCTTAACGAATTGAAACCAGATGTATTTGTTTATGAATCAACTGAACGATATACAAGTTTGGTTCCTGCAAGAATCCTTCAATACTTGACGCTTGAAAGCAAGAAACCGTTAGGCGAATATAAAAACAACTTTGAGAAGATAGAATTTGTTAATGACAATATATATGTTACTGTAAAAAATACAAGCAGTGCATCATGGGATATATTGAATGAGGTGCGTCTGGGTATTATTTACAATGGTAACGATACTGGAAAACGTATAAATCTTCCTGTAAACAAAACAATTAATACTGGTGGAATTTATACATTTGTTGTTCCTAAAACTTTAATCGCTGGCTTAGAACAAAATAAAATTGAATTCTTGATGCTTCAAGAAGGAATTAGTTATTTTGAAGAAAGATGTGGCATGAAAAATAGCAACGGGAAGTTACTTCGGTGAGGGATTCTAGTCTTCTCGGTGTTGAAATGTGCGTCGAAGCCTACACAACGCCACAGATAAAAGTGAGTGATTATATGAAAATCATAAAAAAGACCAAGACTTTTTTTCGTGTGCTAAAAACTTCTGGTATTCATGGCGCAACGAAGTTGCTTTTTGAAAGAATTATCGGTGTTACAAACCGCATATCTTCAAACAAAATGCGCAAGGCATGGAATGTAAGGCAAGGGGAATCACTTTCGCCAATCGCTTTTGGCATGAGTCTGAGAGCATACAGACGGCAGAGGAATAATCATTTTTCGGAAAATATAAAATTTTCAATTCTCGTTCCCCTCTATAACACTCCAAAATCATTCCTCTTGGAAATGATTGGTTCTGTTTTGTTTCAGACATATTCGAACTGGGAGTTGTGCCTTGCCGATGGCAGCGATGAGAATCACGGGTATGTGGGGAATATTTGTGAAAATTTTGTGAAAGCAGATGAGCGGATAAAGTACAAGAAACTTGAAAAAAATGGAGGCATATCTGAAAACACTAATGAGTGCGTAAGAATGGCATCAGGTGATTATATTTCGCTTTTTGACCACGACGACTTGTTGCATCCATCTGCGTTGTACGAGACGGCAAAGGCTGTTTTTAATGACGATGCGGAGTTTATTTATACAGATGAAGCGATTTTTCAAAGTCCAAATTTGCATAGTATCGTTGGTACGCACTTGAAAAAAGATTTTTCACAGGCACTGCTTGAAACAAACAATTATATCTGCCACTTCACCTCATTTAAAAAATCTCTTTTGGATGGATTTTGCTTTGATTCAGAATGCGATGGGGCGCAAGATTTTGACATTATATTGAAACTCACAGAGCGGACTCAAAAAATTGTTCATATTAGAAAGTGTCTTTATTATTGGCGTGCTTCTCCTTCTTCAACAGCAAGTAGCTCATCGGCAAAGTCCTACACAACAGAAGCCGGAAAACGTGCGCTTGAAAAACATTTTGAGCGGATTGGAGAGAAAGCAGAGGTTCTATTGACGGAGAATCCAAACCAATATCAAATTGTGTATGACGACAAGAATAAACAATCGCCACAGGCTGAAAATAGTTTTGTTACAAGGTTTGAAAGAATTTTCTGACATGCTCGTCAAAGCGATTTGAGTTCTTTATATGCCTTATGAACAGAAACTCCCGCTTGCTTAATTGCTTTCGCTAATGCTATTTTCAAACAACTTTTGTTCCATTACACTTTTTTTATGAAAATCTTGATGCAGTTTGCGTTGATTTTGGGGATTTGCGTGGTAGGGGAGGCAGTTTCGGCGGCACTGCCGATTGTTTTTCCTGGAAGCATTTGCGCAATGCTCATTCTGCTTTTGTTGCTTTGCCTAAAAGTTGTTCGCATTGAAAATCTTGATTCTTCGGGGCTTTGGCTTCAAAAAAATATGGCGTTTTTCTTTTTGCCTGCAAATATCTCAATAATGGAAGAGTTTGGTCTTATTTCAAAAATGTGGATTCGGCTTCTGTTTATTGGAGTGACGACTACAATCATAACATTTGCGGCGGCGGCAGGGGCAGCAACGCTTGCTATCATAATTCAAGAAAAACTCAAAAAAAAGGAAACTGAAAAATGAGTGAGATTTTTCAAAACGTGTATAATTCTTGCATTGACACCCCGTTTTTTGGAATCGTGCTTTCGATTATTGCTTACAAAATCGGATTTTTTCTAAAAGAAAAAACAAAACTCGTCATTATGAATCCGCTTTTGATTGCAACGATTATTATCATTTTGTTTCTTGAACTTACGCATATTCCTTACGCTTCTTATAAAAAAGGCGGCGACATTTTGATGATGTTTCTTTCTCCTGTAACTGCCGTTCTTGCAATTTCGATGTACAATCAGCGGAAGGTGCTTTTTGAAAATCTCGTTCCGCTCGCTGCGGGCGCGATTTGTGGAGCAGTCGCTTCGGTTTGTTCGGTTTACATTCTTGGCAGGATTTTTTTGCTTGACGATGTGGTCATTCGTTCCATGCTTCCAAAGTCTGTAACAACGCCCGTCGCGTTTAGTCTTAGTCTTGGAGTCGGAGGAGTTCTTCCTCTCACAATGTTGAGCGTGATTACGTCAGGCATTACAGGTGGCATTCTCGCTCCAAAACTCGTGCGACTTTTTCGCGTATCGCACCCCGAAGCCGCGGGAATCGCGATTGGAGTTTGTAGCCACGCAGTTGGCACTTCCACGGCGCTCGAAATGGGCGAAATCTACGGCGCAATGAGTTCCGTCGCAATCGGCTGCACAGGACTTGCCACAACTGCCATTTTTATGTTTTTGTAAAGCGGGGCGGGGCGAAAAGCCACGTCCCGCAATTCCTTGAGAGAAAAACGGCGGGCGGGGCGGGGCGAAATAAAATCCCCCAAAAAAAAATCAAAAAGAAAAAGAAAGGCGGGCAAAAAAGCGCGCGAACAAACACACAAGTCTATTCCGCGTAGCGGAAAAAAAAATTTTGAATTTTTCGACAAATGTATAGTTGTAATCTGTATTTTTTTTGGTGCTTGATTTTGTTATAGAAAAAACAAAAAATTGATAAAAAATTTTGCTCAAAAAGAGGGGGAGGCGAATGTTCATTTTTGAAAAAAATCGCTCGTTCTAAAAAAGGCGAGATGTTGACCAAGTGTGGCAAAAATGCTACTATTTCGCTTGTACCCTTGGAGTCGTTTTGACTTCCAAATGTCCACAAGGAGAAATACATGAATAAGTACGAACTTATGACTATCTATCCGATTGAGGATGATAAGTTCAAGGCGGGAGCGGAGTCTGTCCGTTCGATTTTGGCGCAATTTGGCACAACGATTGACGAGGAAAAGCCTTTTGGCGACCGCGATTTGACCTACGAAATCAACAAACAAAAACGAGGACGCTTTGTTCTTTTTACAATCAAGGCAAATCCTTCAAAAATCAGCGAAATCAACAAGCAATTCAAACTCGTTGACAATCTTTTGAAATCGCTTTTTGTAAAAATCGACGAAAAAAAATCGGCGTAAAAATAAAAATCTATAAATCCATTTGCAAATCAGGAGTTGAACTATGGCGGACGTAAATACCGTTGTGATTGTTGGACATCTTACTCGTGACTTGAATCCGTCGGACGAACGCGAATTCGCCTATACTCCAAACGGAGTTGCACGGGCGAACGTGAGTGTTGCGGTGAATACTCGACAAAAAAACGGTGAGCAATGGGTTGACGTGGCAAATTATTTTAACGTCACGATTTGGGGAAAGTCGGCGGAAAATTTGAAGCCTTATTTGACAAAAGGAAAGCAGATTGCTATTGAAGGAAATCTGCGTCAAGACCGCTGGCAAGACAAAGAAACGGGAAAAACGCGTGATAAAATCTACATCGTTGCGAACAACGTGCAGTTGCTTGGAGGGAATCAGCAGCGAACCGGCGGAAATCAAGGACAAGGGTATCAGCAACCCGCTCCAGTTCAAACGCAGCCTTCGTATCAGCAACAGTACCAACCAAATCCTGCTGGAGTACAAGGATACTCTGGGGATATAAGCGATTTTCCCGATGAAGTTCCGTTTTGATAAACGGATTTTGAGCAATAGGAGAAACAGAGTATGGCAGACGAATCAACAACGAACGAAGTTGAGAAAACAAGCATCGAAAGTGAAGCACAGGTGGCGACGGACGGACGAGAAGGCGAAGAAAAAAGTTCACGTGGCAAAGGAAAAACCTTTTTCAGAAAGAAGGTTTGTCGTTTTTGCACAAACAAAACGCCAATCGATTACAAAGACGTTGAAACGCTCAAACGGTTCACTACGGAACGCGGAAAGATTCTTCCAAGGCGAATTACAGGAACGTGTGCAAAACATCAGCGCGAGTTGACGGTGGCAATTAAACGTGCGCGCAATATTTGCTTGCTTCCGTTCGTTACCGAGTAAAAGATTCTAAAAGCAAAGAAAAACAAAAAACTTGGCAATCCTACTCCTGGTGATGCCAAGCAAAAAAAATCAAGAGGAGCTTGAAAATGAAAATTATTTTGAACGACGATGTGTCGCATTTGGGTGAAAAGGGCGACGTGAAAAATGTTGCCAACGGTTACGCGCGAAATTATCTTTTCCCGCGTTCTTTGGCAGTTCCTTATAATGAGGAATCTGTGCGCTACTTTGAGTCAATCAAAGAAGAAATCGCAAAGAGAAAAGAGGCGAAACGAAAAGATGCCGCAAGTCTTAAAGATAAACTTGAGGCTCTTACCGTGGAACTTTCAATGCCAGCGGGTGCAAACGGTCGACTTTACGGCGCGGTCAGTGCGCAGACGATTGCGGATTATCTTTCAAAGAACGGATTTTCTATTGAACGCAAGCGAATCGATATTCCAGGACTTGCGATAAAATCGGTTGGAAATTATCACGCGACCGTTCATTTGTACGAATCGCAAACTGCTGAACTCAAAATTGCTGTGAAAAAGCAATCCGACGAAAACGCAAAGGCTGAAGCGGCGGAAGAAAAAAAGAACGAAAAGAGCGAAGAGAAAAACGCTAAATCTGAATAATTCGATTTTTTTTTGACAAATAAAAAGGGGCGCGGACAAAAATGCGCTCCTTTTTTGTCTGAAATCAAAAAAAATGAAGGGCGAACAAAAATGGAACAGCGACTGAAAGATTCGAGTGTGCCACACAATCTCGACGCGGAAAAGGCTACGCTTGGCGCAATTCTTTTGAATTGGGAAGCGGTTGATTCCGTGGCTTTGATTTTGCGGGCAGGCGATTTTTACACGCAGCAAAATCAAACCGTTTTTGAGGCTATCATTTCGCTTTTTCGCAAAGAAATCCGCGGGGACACGCTTACGTTAGTGAGCGAATTGACGCAAACGGGGAAATTGGAAAAAGCGGGTGGAGTCGCGTACATTTCGTCCCTTACAAACGTTGTTCCAACGAGCGCGAACGTTGAGTATTACGCGCAAATTGTTCGAGATTTGTCAACGAGAAGAAATTTGATTCAAATTTCTTCGGAAATAAAGGCGGAATCGTTTGACGAGTCGCGGGATTACAAATTGATTCTTGATTCTGCGGAGCGAAAAATCTTTGCCCTTGCCGACAGCGGTCAATCAAGTCCCGTGCGCTCAATGGTTGAGGTCATTCCGTATGCGATTGAAAATATCCAAAGGCATTTTGCAAATCACGAAGTTTTAACAGGAATTCCGAGCGGATACGCAAAACTCGACAACATGACGAGCGGATTTCAAAATGGCGAATTGATAATCATCGGAGCGCGTCCGTCAATGGGAAAAACGGCTCTCGCGTTGAACATGATGGAACACATCGCGATTCACAAAAAAATTCCGTGCGGATTTTTCTCGCTCGAAATGTCTTCGGAGCAAATCGGAAAAAGACTGTTGTCACAAGTCGGACACGTTCCAAGTACAAAACTCCGCGACGGAATGATGAACATGGACGAACTCAAAAAATTGCAAATTGCGGCTTCGCGTTGCTACGACAAACCGCTTTGCATAATCGACACTCCAAATATGCAGTTGATGGAAATCAGGACTATTTCGCGGCGACTGCGGCAAAAAAACGATATACGCATTATTTTTATCGATTATATTGGACTAATTTCCACGGAAGACCCGAATGCGCCCGTGTATGACCGCGTGTCGGAAATCTCAAAATCGTTGAAAAGTCTTGCCCGCGAATTAAATATTCCTGTGGTTGCTCTTTGTCAAGTTAGGCGCGACGCGGAAGGAAACGAGCCTACGCTAAATCAACTCCGAGGCTCTGGTTCAATCGAGCAAGATGCCGACGTTGTGATGTTCATTCATCGTGACAGAAAAAAGCAAGAAGACGGCGAAATGATGCCTGTTCAAGAAGCAAAATTGATTGTGGCAAAGCAGAGAAACGGTCCGATTGGAGACGTTCCGCTTTTGTTTATGTCCGCTTTTACCCGTTTTGAAAACAAGACGAGTACTGCCGATATGCAGCCAATAAAGCCGATGGCGCAAAGTTTTCCGCCCGAATCCCAAAATCCTGTTCAAGGTGCGGGCGAGCCTAGTGTCGGCGCGTCGGTGTCGATTCCGCAAAGTTCGAGTATGGATTCCATGCCCCCATTTCCAACGGTTGACGAGATGACAGATATGTAGGGATAAATTGAAAAACTTTCCTCTATTCTTTTGTCTAAAAGTATGCTATAATAAGCACGTTTTGAAAAATAGGTCGAATTTTTTTCGCAATCAAAAAAATCGACTGTCAATGAAAATTCAATGTAAAATTCACGGAGGAATTTGAAATGAGCAAAAAAAGTAGGAAGATTTTGGGAGCGGCTGTGGCATTTTTTGCCGTTGCTGCGTTCGCTCCTGTATTCGGACTCGAAGTAGACCGCAAGGAATTGGAGTCCGTGGGAAGCGGGGGCGGCGTTGTTTTCCAAAATTACAGCGGACCGCATACGGTCATAAATTCGGTTGACCAGATTCGAGGAATCGGCTCGGCTCTTGCCCCGTCGATTTCGGCAAATCCTGATAGATACGCATCTGTTGGAAATTCGGCACGGTATCAAATAATTCATGCGGTGGACGAAAAAGAGCAGGGAAAATTAGACGCGGATATTCTTGTAATTGGTTCAAATGCTACCGTTGACCACATCACAAACCTTCGAAGAATTATATCCGCGTATCTTTCTTCTGCGTATGATTATTCACGGCGCGATGCTGACACAATCGCGGTTTTTGCGACGGTGTACAACGCAGTGTATCGCGGAAACATGGACAATTTTTCTGAAAAATACAAAAAAGTCGTTGTTGACTCATTGAATGAAGCGCGAGTCGGTCTTTCAAAAAATTATCAAGAATGGCCTGGCGCAACTCAAATCGTCATTCCGCTCTACGACGTTCGCGGCGGACTTTCTACGGTCGATTCTTCGGAAATTGCTGGTCGTCAAGTCATCGAATCTCTCCAAGGCGAAGACGACAAGGGAATCGATGCCCGAAAAGGAATGGTTGACATAATGGACAGAGAGGCTGACGCGGCAAGCGATGCGGCTGATGAGGCACGAAAGCGCGCGGAAGCTGAGGCTGAAAAGGCTCGCGAAGAAGCGGAAAAAGCAAGCGAGGCGAATCGTGAGGCGGCGGAGGCAAAGCGCGAGGCGGCTTCCGCTCAAAAGGACGCTGACGGAGCGCAAAAACAGGCTGACAGCGCACAGAAAAATGCTGACGCGGCGCAAGCGGCTGCTGATGAAGCAAAGCGACACGCTGACGCGGCTCAAGCAGCGGCTGACGAAGCACAACGAGAAGCGGACGCTGCAAAAGCGGCAGCAGAGGCGGCACAGCGCACTGCTGAAGAAAATCCAAATGATGCCGTCGCTCAAGCAGACGCGGCTCAAAAACAGGCAGAAGCAGATGCCGCTCAAAAACAGGCTGACGCGGCTCAAAAGCAGGCTGACGCAGAGCAGAAAAACGCTGACCAAAAGCAGGGGAGTGCTGACGCGGCACAGCAAAACGCTGAACAAAAACAGGCTCAAGCTGACGCGGCACAGCAAAACGCTGAGCAAAAACAGGCTCAGGCGGAGGCAAAGCAGGGAGAGGCGGAGCAGCAGGCGCAACGTGCGGGCGAGCAAGCACAACGCGCTGGCGAGCAGCAGGCTCAGGCTGATGAGCAAGCGGAGGCTGCGGAACGAAAACGTGCTGAAGCGCAGGCGGAGCGCGATTCTATTGCGCGTGACCAAGAAGAAGTTATGAACCGCGAAAGTGTTGCCGATGAAAACGTTCTTTATGGACTTAAAAGCGTTGACGAAATTGGCACGATGAGCGCAATTGTCAAAATGAACTCGCAAAACGGCGAACTCGTAAAAGAATCGCCCGTGTCCGTTATCCGAAGTCGCACTGTTTATGAAGACGGTTCCAATTTTGTTGCAATCGCTGGCACCAATTTTGGAAACGGAGCTATAAAACTCGTTCTTATTGACAAAGATTCCCTTGAAATCGTTGGAGAAAGCAATGAGATTCTTTCAGAAACGTCCGTTCTTGTTGAATTTGGCGGTTCGTATTTCTGCGTTGTAAAAACGGGAACGGCGAGTTTTGTTGTAGGAAAATTCAACAACAATGCGCAACTGCTTATTCAATCGGACGTGCCTGTAAAAGCGGCAACTCCAATCACAATCACCAAAAAAGGCGTGCTTGTAACGTCGAGCGACGGCGTTCCAGTTCTTTTGAATGAAAGCGACCTTACGGCAATCACAAAAAACGTTCCCACTGCAAGCGCGAACGTTGATGCTAAGTGATTTTGATTTTGAGCGCGGGGGAGGGGCGTTGACCATGAACTCGCGCTTTTGCTATAATCAAAACAGTTTTGTATTTTGGGAATTCGCTTTTGAGGTGGCGGATTTCAAAAAAAACGATACGGCAAAAGCGGCAGTCGAAATTTACGTCCGTAGAGAGATTACAAGTCTTTTTTGAAACGTCGTTGGCGAAGCAAAAAAAGCAGTCTTGATGAAGCGGAAAAATGCCGAACCTTAGGAGTTCCAAGATGGCAAGAAATCAAACATCTGCGGAAAAGCGTTTTGCGCAAAGCGAAGTGCGCCGCCTTCACAACAAGGCGATTAAAAGTGAGTGTCGAACGTATGTGCGGCAATTTGTTGAGGCTGTAGAGGCAAAGGACGAAAAACTTTCTGAAGAAAAACTCAAAAAGCTCTCCTCCAAACTCGACAGCGCACGAAGCAAAGGCGTTCTTACGCGCAACGCGGTTTCTCGAAAAAAATCGCGCATGGCAACGCTTTTCAACAAAACGTTCAAGTCGGCAAAATAAATAAGTCCGGCACATTGCAAAACGGGCTTCCACTTTGGAAGCCCTCTTTTTTTTCAAAAAATCGAACAAAATCGAGGAAAAAATGGCTGATAAAGGCAAAAAAAATCTTACGGTTTTTGGGCAGAATACGGAGTTTGATGGCGTTTTGAACTTTTCTGACAGCCTTGTTATTATGGGAAAGTTCAACGGAAAAATCGAATCGACTGGCGACCTTGAAATCGATTCGGGAGCAACGTGCAACGTTGAAAGCATGAAAGCAGCGTCAATCGAAATTTCGGGGAGCGTTTCAGGTCAAATTGAAGCGACGGAATCCGTGGAATTGTGTTCAGGGAGCGTTGTAAAAGGCGATATTTCTGCGCCTCGAATTCGGATTTCCGACAACGTGGATTACGAGGGGCAGGTTCAGATGATTGAAAAAACGCCGAGCATGAATCTATTTTCGGTTGCGTCTGACGAGTATAAAAGCGCGTTTGTCTTAAAATCAAATCTTCCGCGATAAAGGAGCAAGAAAATGGCAGAGGAGAGCGCGTCAAAGTACGTGCGCCCCACGTGGGACGAATATTTCATGGAAGTGTCGCGCACCATCGCGAAGCGGGCGACGTGCGACCGCGGGCGGAGCGGGTGCGTCATCGCGCGGGACAACCAGATTCTCGTGACGGGCTACGTCGGAAGCCCGGACGGACTTCCGCACTGCGACGACGCGGGTCATCTCCTCAAAAAAATGCTCCACGACGACGGGAGCGTGACGCAGCACTGCGTTCGCACCGTCCATGCCGAGCAGAACGCAATCTGCCAGGCGGCAAAGCGCGGCATCTCGATTGACGGCGGAACGGTCTACTGCAAGATGACGCCGTGCCGAACGTGCGCCATGCTCATCATTAACTGCGGCATAAAGCGCGTCGTCTGCGAAAAGCACTACCACGACGAGGGCGACTCGATGAAAATGTTCGCGCAGGCGGGAATCAAAATCGAGCATTTGGAAGATTCCGTCCAAACGTATCGCGATATGTAAAAAAACGGCAATCCTTTTTGCGGATTGCCGTTTTTTTTTGATTTATTTTTGCAAATTCTCCAAAAGCCACGTTTTGAATTTTTCGTAATCGTTTTCCATAGGCTCTGCGCGGTCTGGCAGTTTCATAATTTTTTCAAGGCGGTCTGGAATCACAGGAGAAGAGCCTGTCGCTTTTTTCACCGTTTCGCCAAATTTGGCAGGATGCGCTGTTTCAAGAATAATTCCGACGGCTTGCTTTTCTGCTGCCTTTTTTGCCCAAGCAGGAATATTTGGTGTAAGCCCTGGTTTTGCAATGTCGTTTTTTTCGCCAGAAAGCAATTTTTTCATCGCGTCGGTTTTGATGTCGTACCAGGCTTTCCAAGCCACAGAGCCGTGCGGGTCAATCGTATAGCCCGTTTTTTCGTAACAATGCCGAATCGACTGAATGATTCCTTCGTCGTCAAGCCAATACGAAGCAAAAAGCGAGCGCACTTGCTCAAGATTGTACATCGCGGCGATTCGCTCGTAATTGCTTGGAGCACCAACGTCCATCGCGTTTGCAAGCGTTGCCACACTCGCTCTCGCCCGATATTCGCCAGAGAAAATCCAATCAGGAATCGTTCGATTTGAATTTGTGGCTGCAACAAATCCGTCGATTGGCGCGCCCATTTCCCGCGCAATCAAACCGCTCGTCAGATTTCCAAAGTTTCCGCTTGGCACTACCGCGATTATCGCTGGATTTTCGATTTTGCTGTCAAGCCAAGCACGAGCGCGTACCACAAGGCTCGAATACATATAGTAAAAACTTTGTGGCAAAAGGCGCGAGATATTTATCGAGTTCGCTGACGAAAGGCGAAGAGTCGCGCGGAGCGATTCGTCCGTAAACGCAGTTTTGACGAGTTTTTGGCAATCATCAAACGTTCCCTTTACGCGAAGAGCACGAACGTTCCCGTCGAACGTGGAAAGTTGCTTTTCTTGAAGCGGACTGATTTTTCCTTCGGGATACAAAATCGTAACGTCAAGCCCCGGAACGTTGTGGAACGCAGAACCGACAGCACTTCCCGTGTCGCCACTCGTTGCCACAAGAATGTGGAGCGGGCTATTTTCATCTTTGTTGAAATACGACATAACGCGCGCCATGAATCGCGCTCCAAAATCTTTGAACGCGCACGTCGGTCCGTGGAACAATTCCAAAACGTAACTCGTTCTGTCAACGGGCACAACGGGGGCAGAAAAGGGGTAGGCTGCGTTTATAATACCCATAAGGTCGCTGTCAGGAATTTCGCCTTCAACGAACGGTTTTGCCATATTGAACGCGATTTCTCGAAATCCAGGTTCTGGCGTTTTGTTCAAAAATGCTTGCGGTAAAACAGGAAACTCCGTTGGAATATAAAGTCCGCCCGTTTCCTTGCTCATTCCGTTCAAAACCGCTGTTCTAAAATCCGTTTTTACGGCGCGGTTTCTAGTATCTGTGTATGTCATAGTTCCTCCCAATGATTTTAATACTTTTTTATTATCGGATTTTTGATTTTATAATCCGTAAACGAGTTTTGCGGCAATTTTTGCAGTTGCATTTGTTCGCGCTTCCATGTCGTTTGCGCCTGTTTCAGTTTCGCTTGCGGCAAACAAAATCGAACCGTCCGCTAAATCCATTGCACAAACGTCAATGAAAAACGCCGCTCCGCTATCGCTAGAAACGGGTTTTATCGTTCCGTAAATCAAATACGTCATTTTGCCCCAACCGTTTTTGAGGAGTTTTGACGCTTCTGCATAGACTTTTTCGCGCTCTCCAGAAAGAACTGCGTCCGTAAAATCGGCGTTTCCGACTCCCGTAAACCGTTGGCGCATCATCGCAGTCAAAAGTCTGCTTGACGCAATCGAATTTCCTCGTAACGGTTTTCCGTTCGCACTAAATTCAACAAGCGAAATCAGACCGCCTGCGGACAATTTGTCGGTTCGCACAATAAAAGGCGCGGAAACTCTAAATTGGCGAGCAAATTCGGCGATTTTTTCCGCGTCGCTTGCATTTTTGTCAAAGGTGGGTTCTATAAAAAGCGTTCCGTATAATGATTCGAGCGGAGTTGGCGGCACAAAACGCACAATGCCAGCGGTATTTGTAAAAAGTGCAATTTCTTCGTATTCAAATTCGCCTTCGATTTTCAAACCATTTTCGTTTTTTCCCTTTCGGACAGGGTAGCGCACCGTAAGCGGAAAATTCGCGGCTGCCGAACCGTCTTGATTTTCAACGCTTATGATAAACGCCTCGGAAAAATTTTTTCCGCAAACGGTTTCGCGTGGACTTTTTGTGATACGAATCGACTCGGCGAACAGATTTTCCGTTAGAGAAACGAATTTTTCAAAATCGCTTGGCTCTTTTTGGGAAATCGGTTTGGAAGATTCTGCGTTTTTTGATTCTTCTGTTTTTTCTTTAATTTCAGGTTCTATCGCTGGCTCTTCTTGCGTTTTTGCGTTTTCCGCAATTTTTGAAGAACTGGCGCACGCACACAAAAAAAACGGCACAACGAACAAAAATAAAACTGCGTTTTTTTTCATTTTTTTTAACATTTTTTCATTCCTGTTTGACTTTTTTGACTCTTTTTCTTGCTTTTTGAGAATGTTTCTTTTAATTTTATCGAGAATATATGGTATTGTATAGGTAAAAATGCAAAATTTTTCGCGCTTTTCCAAAATTCGTATTCATTCTAAAATCGAAATCATGGAATCAACTGTCGCAAAAATAAATCTTGAGCATTTTCGCTCAAATCTCAAATTCATTCGCTCAAAAATGGCTTTGGGCGCAAAAATGTGCGTTGCAGTAAAGGCGGACGCTTACGGACACGGAGCGGTCGAATGTGCAAAAGTCGCTGTTGCGAGTGGCGCGGATTTTCTTGCAATCGCTCGCGTTTCAGAAGGTCGAGAACTCCGCGAGGCGGGAATAAAATCGAACCTTTTGCTTTTGAGCCTTTGCCTTCCTGAAGAAATGGACGAATTGGTTTCGCTCAACATTACGCCGCTCGTTTTTGACGAAGCGTACATCGAACTCGTTTCAAATGCGGCAAAGAGGGCAAAAAAAGACGGTTATCCTGTTCATCTTGCCGTAGACACGGGAATGGGGCGAATTGGCTGTTTGCCACAAGAAGCGGGAGAAATTGCACAAAAAATAGTTTCTTGTGGTTTGCATTTTGGCGGAATTTGCACGCATTTTTCTGTTTCTGATTCAAAAAAAGAAAAAGATGAATCGTATACAAGATTGCAATTTGAGCGATTCCTTTTTGCAATCGAGGAAGTGCGTTCAAAAGGAATTGAGCCAGGAATTCGGCATTGCGCTGCAAGCGCGGCAACGCTTTTGCGTCCAGAAATGCACTTGGATATGTGTCGCCCAGGCATTATTTGTTACGGCTATTATCCTGGCGACTTGTCAGGAAGCGAGTTAAAACCCGTTATGTCGCTCGTCACGCGCGTTTCTTCAATTCGAGTTCTTCCTGCGGGAAGTTGCGTTTCTTATGGGCGCACCTGGAAAGCGGAAAAAGATACACGAATCGCGATTCTTCCCGTGGGCTACGCAGACGGGCTTTTGAGAAGACACGCTGACAGTTCCGTTTTGATTTTAGGGAAAACGTATCCTATACGAGGTCGAATTTGCATGGACCAGTGCATGATTGAAATCGGGGACGACAAAATCGAACGCTGGAGCGAAGCGGTCATTTTTGGCTGGGAAAACGGCGGGCAAAGTGCGCAAATGCTCGCAGACCGCGCACACACGATTTCTTACGAAATTACGTGTGCCATCGGAAAACGAGTTCCGCGCATTTTTGTTGATGGAAAATGACAGCACGGATTCCAAAACGTAACCAAAAATCAAATGCTCAAAATCTTTTTAACTTCTGCAACGAGGTAAAAAGAGCCTGTTACAAAAAGCGGTTTTTTTAGGCGCACGGCGGTTTTAAAAGCCGTTTTGATTGCAATTTTGTAATTTCGCTCTGCCGTAAAATCAATTTCTGCAAGGCTGAACGCCATTTGCGCTTCTCCGAGGTCGCTTTTTTTGTTTTCGCCGGGACGAGTCAAAAAAACGTGCGAAAATCCTGAAAAAACGGGCGCGATTTTTCGCACATTTTTGTCAGCGGCGCACGCAAAAAGCAAAACGGCATCCGTGTTTCCAAAAATCTCGCAAAACGTTTCCACGCTTGCCTTTACAGAGTTAAGCGTGTGCGCTCCGTCTAAAATAACAGGAATTTCAAGTTTCTTTTTTTCGATTAACTCAAACCGAGCGGGGAGAAACGACGCAGAAAGTCCGAGTTCAATCGTGCGCCTGCTCAATTTTGGAAGCGCGGTACGAATTGCGAGCGCAGCAAGCGCGGCATTTTCAACTTGCAATTTTCCAAGCATTTTCATTCGGATTTTGAGTGCGCGCGGAAAAGCCTTTCCAAAAATCATCGACGACATAAAACCGTGTTCGTAAGAGCGCGTAAATTTGTCAAATTCAAAAAAATCGTCAGCAAAATAAATCGGTGAACCTTTTTCGGTTGCGATTTTTGTTAAAACCGCGCGAACTTCCTCGCTTTGAGCCGAAGAAACAACGGGAATGCCACGTTTTATGATTCCGCCCTTTTCCCCGGCGATTTTTTCGAGCGTGTCTCCCAAAAATTCCGTATGCTCCTCTTCAATCGGCGTGATTACAGAAACTCGCGGTGTAATTACGTTTGTTGCGTCAAGCCTTCCGCCAAGCCCCACTTCAAAAACGCTCCAGTCAACACCTTCTTTTCGGAACGAAAGAAAAGCGAACATCGTCAAAAGTTCAAACCAAGTAAGCGGGCGCGAAGCAGACAAATCGCTCACAGTCGATTTTTCGATAAACGACCGAAGTTCATCCGCCGCGTCTTCGTAGGATTTTTCTTTGAGCGGCGAGTGCGCAAGCGTTGCGCGTTCAAAGATACTTTGAATGTGCGGAGAAGTGTAGAGTGCCGTTTTGCATCCTGCCGCGTCCAAAATCGACGCAATCATCTGGGAAACAGAGCCTTTGCCTTTGCTTCCCGCAACGTGAATGCACGGCGCAAAAATTTCTGGATGATTTAATCCAGCGCACAACGATTCCATTGCTTCAAGCCAAAACATATTTTTTTGCGGCAGTTTTTCAAAATTCAAAAATCCGTCGAGCCAATTTTCAAAATCTTTCAATTTTTCGCTAATCATCATAAAAAATCCTAAGCGATGTTCATTATACGAAAATGCGCTCTTTTATAAAAGCGACGGTTCACGTGGGCAAAAAAAATCAGTAAAATCAAAGGCGATTTTTTGTTTTTCATGGAGAAAAAAAATGGCAGAATCTGAAATTCAGTATACAGACGTTTCAAAAGAAGAAAATGCTTCATTTCTTGCTGCGGTTGAAAAAAGCCACAAAATCGAATCTGAAATTCTTGTAAATCCAAAAAAATACCGCGTTTTGACTGGCGACCGTCCGACTGGACGGCTTCACATTGGACATTATTTTGGTTCGCTTCAAAATCGAGTGCGACTGCAAAATCTCGGAGTTCCCACGATGATTTTAATTGCCGATTATCAGGTTTTGACCGACCACGATGCGTTTGACAAAATCGCGGAGAACACTCGGGAACTCGTAATTGACTATCTTTCTGCGGGGATTGAACCGAGCGACGACGTTTTTATTTTTCCACATTCTTACGTTCCCGAAGCGAATCAACTCATGCTTCCATTTTTGACGCTCGTTACGAATTCGGAACTTTCGCGAAATCCTACGGTCAAAGACGAAATCCAAAAATCGGAACTCGCCGTTGTGAACGCGGGAATGTACACGTATCCTGTTCATCAAGCGTGCGATATTTTGTTTTGCAAGGGAAACGTTGTTCCCGTGGGAAAAGACCAACTGCCGCACCTTGAAATTACTGCAAATATTGCGCGACGATTCAACAAAAAATTTTGCAAAGACAAAGAACCCATTTTTCCGATTCCAGCGGCTCTTCTTTCAAAAACTCCAATGATTCAAGGACTCGACGGTTCAAAAAAAATGAGCAAAAGTCTTGGAAATACCGTGCCGCTTTCTGCCACGGAAGACGAAACGGCAAAATTGATAAAAAAAGCAAAGACCGACGGCGAACGGCGCATCACCTACGAACCTGAACGGCGACCAGAAGTCGCGAATCTGTTGCGCTTGATTTCGCTTTGCACGGGCGAAGAAGAAAACGTCATCGCAGAGCGAATCGGGGAAGGGGGCGCGGGAAAACTCAAAAGCGAGTTGACAGACGCGCTCAACGAAACGCTCCGCCCGCTCCGCACTCGTCGCGCTACTCTTGAAAAAGACCACGAATACATCAGAAGCGTCTTAAAAAATGGCGCGGAAAAAGCGCGAAACATTGCCACACAAACGTTGGACGAAGTTCGCACGGCAATGAACATGAAAATCTAAAACGGGCAGGGGCAAAAAGCCCCGTCGTTTTTCTACATCGTGTATCGCTCGTTTAGTTTTTGCGCAACGAGCAAAAGACGGTCGCGCTCGTTCATTTCTGGGTCGTCAAGAACGCACTGGAACAATTCTTCCAAAATCCTTCCGAGCATTTTTCCAGGATTGATTCCGATTGAAATCAAATCTGTTCCGTTTACCGCCAAATCTTTGAGCGAAAGCGCGGTCGCTTCTTTTTCGAGTTTTTCGATTCGCTCGCGAAGTCGATTCATGTTTTCTGCCGTCTGACTTCCAGGAGCGACTGGGCGACGGTGCATTCCGTAAATATCGGCTTTCCACAGCGCAAGAATATCGTCAACGCAATCGGGACGAATGCGCACAATAAATCGGCGAATTGCCGCGTCGCTCCAAGAATCGTTGAAAAAAAACATGTGATTTTTTATCAAATGCGCCGTCCGCTCGATGACGGCATTTGGATATTTGAGGCGCGTCAAAATCGGAACGACTTTTTCAGCAGAATATTCTTCGTGTTTGTGAAAATGAATGATGTTGTGCATTTGCCCAGAACCGCGCGGAATTTCAACGATTTCCGACGTTTGCGCGTCTTTTTTTCCGATGTCGTGAAACAACGCGGCAAGTCGAACAATCGCGTTTTCGCGCGGAGCACCGTCGCACGCATAAAAACTGTGGTCTAAAACGTCAAATTCGTGAAAGCCGCGAACGTCTGCTTGCGCAACTCCGCGACAAATGGCGAGTTCGGGAAGAAAATCCGAAAGAATCCCCGTTCGCTCCATGAGTTTTAGAGAATTTGAAGGCTCTTCATAGGAAAGGATTTTTGAAAGTTCGTCGCGGAATCGTTCCATTGAAATCGAGCGGATTTTTTCTCGCACTTCGGGAAGCGTTATTGCGTCCAACGTTTCTCGCTCGATTCTAAACTGTAATTGCGCTGAAAATCGAATTGCTCGAATCGGGCGAAGTCCGTCTTCCAAAAATCGGTCGCGGGCAACGCCAACGGAGCGAATTGTTCGGCATTTTATGTCGTTTTTGCCGCCAAACGGGTCGATTATTTTTCCATCTTTGAGCGAAGCGGCGAGCGCGTTCATCGTAAAGTCGCGCCGCGAAAGGTCGTCTTCGATTGTTGCGGCAAATGACACGCTGTCAGGATGCCGTCCGTCGGAATATTTTCCGTCAGCGCGATACGTTGTAACTTCGATTTCTTTTCCAAGCAGATGGACGGTTACAGTTCCGTGCGCAATTCCTGTTGGAATGACTTTTTTGAACAATTTTTGAACGTCTTCAGGACGGGCATTTGTGGCAACGTCCCAATCCGAACCGTTTTTTCCAAGAAAAAAATCTCTAACGGCTCCACCGACCAAAAACGCTTCAAACCCGCCAGACTCAAAAATTTCGTTCATTTTTTTTAATTCGCGGGGAATTTTTATAGATTTCATGGTACGATTTTATCAAAAAAAGTATTTCCGTGCATATTCTTTGCGGTCTTTTGGAGAAAAAATTTATGGATTCGATTTTTGTTTTTACGGGAGGAAGTCCGATTTCGCCGATTTTTGCCGAAAAACTCGTTCTTGATTCTGAAAAAAAAATCCCTGCGGTTGCGGCTGATAGCGGAATTGAAACGTTTGAGCGTTTTCAAGAGCATTTTGGAGGCGTGTTTTTGCTCAAAAAAATCGTTGGAGATTGGGATTCGATTTCGGATTCGTCGCGTCTAAAAAAATATCCAAAGGAAATAATTTGCTCAATGCCAGTTGACAAAGATTTTACCGACACGGAACTCGCGCTCGAAGATGCAAAAAAAATGGGCGAAGGGCGCACCGTTGTTTTGGTTGGAGCGTCGGCGGGCGAGCGCATTGACCATTTTCTTGGCGCATTTGACCTTTTTTCAACAAAAATCCGCGCGGACATTTGGCTTTGCGGTTTTCAAACGCTCTATTTTTTGCCAGAAAAAAGCCGTGTTTTTATTCGTCCAAAACACAAAAACGACGTTATTTCCATTTTGAGAACGAGCAAAAGTCGAAGTGGCGGAAAAATCGAATCAAACGGACTTTTTTGGGAAAGCGACAAATTCAGAAAAGAAGGAATCCCAAGTCTTTCAAATCGCGCGTTGGACGAAAATCCGATTGAACTTTTTGTTTTTGAAGGCGAGTTCGTTCTTGCGGTTTTGAGTACGACGGACGTAAAAATCGAGTTTTGAAAAATCGTCAATCTAAATCGAAAATCCTTCGGAAAGTAAAAGAAGCGAACGCGATAAAAGTGCAAAAATGAGCGCGAACACAAACGGAATCAAAAAAAAGAGCGCGTAAAAAGCGTATCGAATTCTGCCTTCGATAAAAATGCAAACGATACTTTCCACAAACGCAAATGCTGAAAAAAACAAAAGCATAATCGCGTCAATCGTGCAGAAAAAAAGAAGCAGACGTTGATTTGAATCAACGAAATGTTGAAAATTCCCAACCACAAAAAGCACGATAAGCGATACAAGCATACAAAAGAAAAACACGACGGCTCTTCGTGTAAGCCTGAGAAACATAGGAAGGCTTTTTGGCAATCCTTCGCTTTGGATTTTTGTAGCAATTTCAGAAATTGCAAAGTCGTTTGAAGTTTGTTCTTCTTCCACGTCCAAAAGTTCGATTTCTTTGTCGGAGAGAAGTTCAAAATTCGCCTCTGTCTTTTCCTCGCTCATTTTGATATTATCGAGCGTATCAAAATTTTGCCTAAAAGAAAAGGAGAAACGAATGGACGATTCAAAAAGACTTTACGGAATACGAGGTGCGAGTTGCGCGGAAAACACAAAGGAGTCTATTCGGAAAAACGTTGCAGAAATGTGTTTGCGCATTTTTAAGGAAAACGGCTTAACGGAAAGCGACGTTGTGTCTGTGCAATTTACGCAAACTGATGACCTTACCGCGCAAAATGCTTCCGCGGCTTTTCGTTTAGGTCAGAACGAACTTGATGTTTCAAAAATCGCGCTTTTTACAATGCAAGAGCCAAAAATCGACGATTCGCCAAAAAAGATGATTCGCGTTTTAGTTACGGCATATCTCAAAGACGGCGCGAGCGTTCGCCACGTCTACATAAACGGAGCCGAAAAATTGCGTCCCGATTTTGCCAAAACCTGTTGACACTTTTTTTTGGATTTGCTAAAGTAATTCTCGTTCTGAATGGCAAAGAGTAGGAAACAAGATTTGCCGCCTTAGCTCAGTTGGTAGAGCACGTGATTTGTAATCTCGGGGTCGTGGGTCCGAGTCCTACAGGCGGCTTTTCCTCTATGCAACATGAGGCATATCAAGTAGAGGCACTTAAAAAAGTCCTCGATTGGCTGACCTGCTAAGTCAGGAGGATATTTTGGGGAGTTCGCATAGCGGCAATTGCGGCGGACTGTAAATCCGCTCCCTTTCGGGTTCGGGGGTTCGAGTCCCTCACTCCCCAAAAAAGGTCTTGAGAATCCTCAAGACCTTTTTTTATTTTCTTTGCCGTTGTACTTGGAACTGAAAATCGAATTGAAAAAAAACAGTGGAGACTAAAACAAAATCTATGTTCTACGACCAAGGTCTTCGTTTTTCGTGTAATCGTTGCTCGGATTGTTGCAGACTTTCTCCAGGCGTGGTCTATCTTTCTGCCTCAGACCTTTCTTCTCTTTGCCACCAATTTTCGCTTTCCGAGGGCGAATTTGTTTCGATGTATTGCAGATTTCTTACGTATTACGACGGTTCCGAGGTTTTGGCTCTAAAAGAAAGAAAAAATTACGACTGTATTCTTTGGAAAGAGGGCGAAGGTTGTACCGCCTATGCTTCGCGTCCTATTCAATGTTCAACGTATCCATTTTGGTCGTGGATTATTGAAAGCGAAGAATCGTGGACGGCGTGTGCTTCGGATTGCCCTGGAATAAACGCAAAAGACGGGCGAATCTGGAAAAAGGACGAAATCGAAAAAAATCGCAACGCATACGATTCGATTGAGCCTGTAAAACGCTCTCAAATAAAAGAACGTATTGAACATTTCAAAAATGAGTGCCAAAAAAGAAAACAATCCGCAGAAAATAAAAATCTTGAAAAAAACGTGAATCAAAGACACAATGTATGTATCACGCAAAAGGGAAAAGGAGTAGAATCATGAACATTCATTTTTGGGGAGTTCGTGGGTCAGTTCCATCCCCGCTTACTCCTGGGCAAATAAAAGCGAAAATTTCAACGGTTTTGCAAAGGGCAACTCCAGAAGATGTTGCTTCCGACGAGGCGCGAGAGCGTTTTTTGGCTTCTCTTCCGCGCTGGGTGTACGGAACTGTTGGCGGAAACACGGCGTGCGTGGAAGTTGTAATGGAAAAAGGACCGCGGCTCGTTTTTGACGCGGGGAGCGGAATCCGCGTAATGGGGATGCTTTCGGCTCCTCCAGAAGATAAACATTATCATTTGCTTTTTAGCCATTTTCACTGGGACCACATTCAAGGACTTCCGTTTTTTGGGCAAGCGTACAATCCTCGCGCCATTTTTGACGTTTATTCGCCTTTTCCTGATATGGAAAAATATCTTTCGGAGCAAATGGTCGCCCCGTATTTTCCCGTTCCCTTTGGAGCGTTTACGAAAAATTTTACATTTCACACGGTAAAACCCGGAGAGATTTTTGAAATCGAAGGGGTGAAAATCTGTTGCACGGAAATGTTCCATCCTGGAAAATCATATAGTTATCGCGTTGAGGAAATTGACGAAAACGGAAAGAAAAAGTCGTTTGTTTACGCAACCGACGTGGAACTTGGCGACAAGGATTTTGTAAAAACGCCAGAAACTGCAAAAGTTTTTGAAAATGCCGACGTTTTGATTCTTGATTCGCAGTACACGGTTGAAGAGTTGCACAATAAACCAAATTGGGGACACAGCGCGTTTTGCTACGCGATAGATTTTGCAGCGGTTTGGAATATCAAAAATCTTTATCTGTTTCACCATGAGCCGACTTACGATGACCGAAAAATCGATTTGATTTACGAAAGTGCGCAATGGTATGCAAATTATTCCACAAATAACGAAGTTACTGTTCATATTGCTGTGGAGGGGCAAATCGTTTCGATATGAGAATTGACCCAAAATTCTGCGCTGCGGAAAAACGTTCGCCATCTTCGAGCGTCATTTCAGATGGACTTGATTATCATTTTTCAGAAACGGAATTGCTTGAAATTGCGCGTCTTTTGCGAAAAAATCAGTCGTTTTTGCCCGATTCACTTTCCGATTTTTCGAGAACGGTAGAAAAACGCATTTACGATTCGCTTTCCGTTTCCGAAGTTACAAAACTCTTTTCTTAAAAAAATAAAAAGAATAAAAAATGAAGAAATTTGGAAAAAGGTTTTTTGCTTGTTCGATTTTAACGCTGTTTTTTTCCGCGCTTTTTGCTGTATTTTGCGCGGGATATTTGCGTTTTTTGCTTTCGCCCGTTGATAAAAGCCGCGAAGACGTGCAAATGGTCAAAATCGAGCAAGGAACGAGCGCGCGCGGAATCGGAGAACTTCTTTATTCGATGAATCTTGTGCGCTCAAAAGAGGCTTTTTACGTTGCCGTCAGATTTCCAGAAAAATTGCTCGGACTTTCTTCGCCAGTTGTGCTTCGTTCTGGAGTTTACGCGGTAACGAGCGCGATGTCAGTTTCTCAAATTGTTGACATGATTTCTTCTGGACGCGAAGCGTTTGTAAAAACGGTCATTCCCGAAGGCTTGACAATCAAAAAAATCGCGCGGATTTTGGAAAATCACAAAATTTGCTCCGCGCAAAAATTTGAAGAAGCCGCAAAAAACGAGCAAATGCTTCGTTCGTTCAATATTCCCGCTCAAAATTGCGAAGGCTATCTTTTTCCTGACACGTATTTTTTTTACGAGAATATGGACGCGGACGAAGTGATTTTTCAGATGATTAGCAATTTTTACAAAAATCTTTCAACGCTTGGAATCGAGCAAATTGATTTTAAGACGCTCACGCTCGCGTCAATCGTGGAGCGAGAATATCGCGTTGAAGAAGAAGCCCCGTTGATAGCGAGCGTTTTTCAAAATCGAATTGAAGCGGGGGTAGGGCTTTATTCTTGCGCAACAATCGAGTACATAATTACAGAAATCCAAGGAAAACCGCATCCAGACATTATCACGTATAACGACCTTAAAATCGATAGCCCGTACAACACGTATCGTTGGGCGGCATTGCCTCCGGGACCGATTTCAAATCCAGGGCTTGTTTCTCTTTCTGCATCTCTCAATCCGCCAAAAACAGATTATTTTTTCTTTACGCTTTCTGACGCGGAGGCGGGACGGCACACGTTTTCAACGAATATTTCGCAGCACATAAATGCCACGGCGCAATTTCGCACCAAGAGGTCAAATTAAATGCCGCGCATTTCTCAGCAGTCAATCGATTCCGTTTTAACTGGCTCTGACATTGTTTCGGTGGTGCAGAGTTACGGAATTGCGCTTGAAAATCGCGGAACAAGGTGGTTTGGCGTTTGCCCGTTTCACAGCGAGCGCACGCCGAGTTTTTCCGTAACGCAAGAGCAAAATCTTTTTTACTGCTTTGGCTGTCACGCGGGCGGAAACGTCATCACGTTTGTGCGCGAAATGGAAAAATGCTCTTTTTTTGAGGCGGTGGAGTTTCTTTCAAAAAAATCGGGCATTCCGCTTCAATACGAATCTTTTGATTCTTCGGATTTTCAAGAAGATGAGCAGGCAAAACGCAAAAAAGCATATATTGAATTGTACACGCGCATGGCTGGAACGTTTCATTATATGCTTTTGAAAACGGACGGCGGAAAAATCGCGCTCGATTATCTTCGTTCTCGCGGAATTTCTGACAAAACAATCGAAAAATTCAATTTGGGATACGCGCCATCTGACCGATTTTGGCTTAGACAATTTTTGGGAAAAAAGAATTTTAGTCAGTCTTTTCTTGACGGAAGCGGACTTTTTACGCAAAAAAATCCTGCTGCTTCGTTTTTTTTCGACAGATTGATGTTTCCGATTTGCTCCCGAAACGGCGAAACTGTTGCGTTTGGCGGGCGGCGACTTGAACGAACCGATTATTCTGCTATGCCGCATCCTCCGCCAAAATACATGAATTCTTCTGACCTTTTGCAGTACAAAAAAGGCGAAACGCTTTTTGCGCTCAATTACGCAAAAGACGCAATCCGAAAAGAAAAGCGCGTGATTTTTTGCGAAGGCTACATGGACGCAATCGCGTATCATCAGTGCGAAATCTGTTTTGCAGTGGCTCCGCTTGGAACCGCGCTCACGGAATCTCAATTAAAACTGGTAAAAAACAGCGTTTCCGAAGTGCTTTTGTCGTTTGATTCTGACGCGGCGGGAAAAGACGCTACAAAAAAGGCGATTTTGCTTTGCCGCTCACATTCGATTCCCGTGCGCGTAATACGGCTTTCTGGCGGAAAAGACCCCGCGGAAATCATGCTTTCGTTTGGAAAAAACGCGCTTTTGGAGGCGATTTCTTCGGCGATTTTGGATTTTGATTGGCTTACGGAAACGCTTTTTTTGGAAAACAACGGAAAAACTTCGGAAAGCACGGCAAAAATCGAATCGGAGTTTTTTGTTTTTTTGGACGCATTAAAAAGCGAAGTTGAAAAAGAACACGTCATTTCAAAAATTGCGCAAAGGCTTGGAAGTAGCGCGGACGCGGTTTTGGCGGATTACAAAAATCGACAGCAGCTTTCCGCTCGGCTCAACTCGTATGCTGTTCTTCACGGAATTTCTGAATCGAGCGAAGCGGAGAAGGCGGGGATTGCGCTTGATTCAGAAATTCGCGCGCTTTTTTCTGTGATTTCCAATTTGTCGCTTTTTCCGCTTATGAAAGAAGCACTTTCGGCGGACGATTTTGAAAACCCAATTGCAAAAATGCTTTTTGGCGTTCTTGAAAGTTGCCAAAAAGAAGGGACGCTTTCGCTTTCTGGCGTTCAAGCAAAAATCGGAAACGACGAATTGTGGCGTAGTTTTACGGAGTCGATTGTTCGTGGCGAGTATTCTGAAAACGCGGAGCAATTGGTGAAAGATTCGATTGCGCTTTTGAAAAAACATTCGCTTGAAAAACGCCGCGCGGTGCTTCAAGCGCGGATTCAGCAATTACAAACGGAATCTCATTCTGGCGAGGATTTACTCGTCTTAATCGAGGAAAAAATGGGAATCGACCAAATTCTCGATAAAAAATAAAAATGAACTTTTTACAAAACTGCAAGAATCGACAAGAATCAAAAAGTCGTCTTAAAAAGAAATGTCGCTAAAGTCCTTAAAATGCAAAGGCTTTGGGAAGAATCGCGAGCGAAAAACGCGGAAAAGACGAGCAAAAATCGAAAATGCGGTTGCGCAAAAAGTTTCGATAAAAAAAAAGTGCCAAGGAGAAAAATGAATGGCTGGAAAGAAAAAGGACGCTTCGGAGAATACGGAGGAGCAGACCGTTGAGCCGATAGTTCAAAAACTGTTGAACTACGCAAAAGGAAAGCAGGTCATCACCTTTGATGAAATCAGCGATATTCTTGGGGCGGATTACGCAGGCGATGGCTCTGACGGAAAAATGGAAAACGTGTTGCAGCAGTTGAGCGCGATGGGCGTTCAAGTCATCGAGGACGGACTTGACGACTTGGACGAGGACATGAGCGACGAAAACGACGACTCGGATTCAATGCTCGACGGAGAGGACGAAGATGACGGCGACATTGTGTCAGAAGATGCCGAAGTTTCGAGCGCACTTGACGAGTTTGCGAGCCACAAACTCGTTGCAAACGACAAAGATTCCAACGTTGACGACCCAATCCGCTTGTATTTGCGCGAAATCGGTAAGGAAAAACTTCTCACCGCAGAGCAAGAAGTCAAATACTCAAAAGAAATGGAAGAAGGCGAAAACATCATCAAAGACGTGATAAAGCAAGCGGGAATGATGATTCCAGAATTTTTTGAGATTTCGCAAAAGGCGTTCAAAAAAATTGACCCGCACGAACCTGGGCGACCGCGCAAAGAAATCAACGAGGCGCAGGCGGAAAAACGTCGGCTCAAAACGTGCTACGGCGAGTTCATCAGACCAATCAGAGACGACATGAAAAAATACATGACGCTCAAAAAGCAACTTTTTGAGGCGAATCAGTCGCGAGAGGTTTTTGACAATCCGCAACTCGTTGATTTGCGTGAAAAAATCATGCCCGCGCTTGCTCAAATCGACATTCAAAGCGAAGAAATCGACCGATTCAGTTCAAAATTTGGCGAGGCGACGCGGAGAATTGACGACGCGCACAATTCGCAAGAAAAGAAGATGAAAGAACTTCGCATTTCGTCGTCTTCGGAACTTCGTTCGCTTGGACGCAGGCTTGCAATTCACAGCGAAGCGCAAAAACTCGAAAAGGAACTCGGACTCCGCCCAGACGAAATCCGCGACGTGTACACGCAAATTCAAAAAATCGACCGAAAACTCCGTCGCATGGAGTACGAATTTGAAAACAGCGTTGACGAAATTCTTGCAATGGCGGGAAAAATCGAGGACGGACGAAAAAAACTCGAAAAGGCAAAAAATCACCTCATTAACGCGAATTTGCGACTCGTTGTTTCTATTGCAAAAAAATATACGAACCGCGGATTGCAATTTTTTGACCTTGTGCAAGAAGGCAATATTGGACTTATCAAAGCGGTCGAAAAATTTGAGTATCGAAAGGGCTACAAATTTTCGACTTACGCGACTTGGTGGATTCGGCAGGCAATTACGCGCTCGATTTCTGACCAGGCGCGCACGATTCGCGTTCCCGTGCACATGATTGAGCAAATCAACAAAGTGGTGCGCGAGTCACGGCAACTTATGCAAAAACTCGGTCGCGAACCAAATGACGAGGAAATCGCGCAGCAACTCGGCTGGCCAGTAACGCGCGTCAAACAAGTAAAAAGCGTTGCCCGCGAACCGATTTCGCTTGAAACGCCAATCGGCGAGGAAGAGGACAGCCAACTTGGAGATTTTATTGAAGACAAAGACGTGGAAAATCCTGCAAACAAAACGGCGTACACGTTGCTTCAAGAGCAAATCAGAAGCGTTTTGAGTACTCTTCCCACGCGCGAGCAAGAAGTTCTCAAAATGCGCTTTGGACTTGACGACGGGTATTCGCTCACGCTTGAGGAAGTGGGACTTTACTTTAACGTTACGCGCGAGCGAATTCGACAAATTGAAGCAAAAGCGTTGCGCCGTTTACGCCATCCGCGCCGCGCAAACGGACTTCGCGACTACGTTGAAACGTAAAAAATGCGGTCATTGAGCGTGTCAAAATAACTTTCCTTGGTTGTTTCGACATCGCTCAACCACCAAAAAAAAGCCTTGCCCAAAACGGCGAGGCTTTTTTTTGTCTTTTTGGTAAATTGTTGACATGATACTTTTTTTTTGTATAGTCTAAAAAAGTGCGGGAAAAAGTATGGTTCGTTTTTTGAAAATCGCGTTGATTTTTATTTTTTTCGATTTTTTTGCGTTCAGCGACGACGTGCCGCTTTGGATTCGCTCGCGCTCGCTTGCTTTTCCGCGCGACGAGTTTATTTCTGCGACGGGAACGGGAAAAAACGAGGCGGAGGCGCGAGAAAACGCGCTTTCTGCGATTTCGATGTTCTTTGGAGTGAACGTTCGTGTTGAAAAATCGAGCGATTTTTTTGCCAATGAAGAAAACGGGAACGTTTCAAAAAATCGGCTCGTAAATGAAAAAACGAGCGTTTCGTCAGAAATTGCGTTGCCGTCGGTTCATTTTACAAATGCGTTTTTTTCGCACGGCGATTATTCGGTTTGCGCTTACGTTTTGAAAGAAACGGCGATTTTTGAACTCTCGTCGGAGGCGAATCGCGCGCTTGAAGCGGCAGCGGATTTTCTTTCGATTTCGCAGGATTCAAAAGACGCGCTTTCAAAAAATTCGTTTGCAAAAAAGGCGATGTTGGAATGTGAAAAAGGCGAAAAATCCGCAAAATCCCTTAGTGCGCTTGATTCAAAAACCGCGACCGATTTTTTTGAACAATTCCATTCGATTTTTGCTCAAGCCCAAAAATCAAGCGAAAGTGCGCGAAGGCGACTTGTTTTTAACGTAACGGAAAGCCCCGAAAGCAAAGACGACGGCTCGGCACTAAACGCACTGCGCCAAGAAGCGGAAGTGCGTGGATTTTCGTGCTCGGCGCACGGATTTTTTGAGATTCGTGTCCTTGTTTCTTTTGAAGAAAGCGAAAACGCGATTGGAAAATTTGTGCGCCCGATTTTGTCTTTGCGTCTTTTTGGAGAAGACGGCGCGGTCATCACTTCTTTTTCGCGCTCGCTTCCAAAATGCGGGCATCGCACACTTGAAGGCGCGTATGAAAAAGCTCGGGCGGACATTAAAAAAGAAATTGCCGAAAAAGTCGCTCCTGCGTTTTTTGATTAAATGAAAAAAAAGCCGAGGAATCGGCAAAAAAAATTTTGGAGGATTTCAAAATGAAAAGATTTTCACTGTTTGTGGCGGCGGTGTCGCTCTCGCTTTTGTTGGCAGGTTGTGGAAGCACCTCGCAAGTATCAAAAACGTCAAGCGTAGCAAGCGAAGTGCCACTCGATTGGCAAGGGCGCGAATTTGGCGTGGGCATTCCGTCTTGGGCGCAGGATTTGGGAACGGGAAACAAAAACAAACTCAAAAAGCACCCAGAGGCGGAAGGAAAAAAACTGTTTGCTTTGCATGGAGAAGGGCAAGACCGCGACCTCATTTTTTCTGACATTGGAACGAGAAGAGCGTTTGGAGAAATTGCAAGAGAAATCGAAACGCATGTAAGAACGACAGGAAAATCAGGGATTTCTGGAAACAAAGATTCTAGCGAAGGCACGAGTGCAAAAGTAACGGAGGAACTTGCGATAGCGTTTTCGCGCGCCACGTTTAGCGGGCTTGAAGAACTTGAAACGTTTTGGACACTCGTTAGAAGGGCGGACGGGAAAACGGAGTATCGTTGCTACGCGCTTTACGGAATGGAAGAAGAACTTTACAAAAAGCAAGTACACGACATCGTGGACAAAGTAAAGTCGCAATCGCGAACTCCAGAAGAATTGAGTTTGCTTGAAAGACTTGACGAGGAAGCGCAAAAACTCGTTGACGAAGTTGGCTACACGAACGTAGGCGAGGTGCGATAAATGAAAAAATTTCTTTTGTTTGTTTCGTTCGCGCTTTTTTCTGTGGCTTTGTGGGCGCAAACGGATATTTCTTCCGCGCTAAAGCAAACGTCGGCGCAATTTTCAAAAAATCTCCGCGAGGGAATCAAAATTGCAGTAATCGGGATTTCGTCGGATTCAAACGAACTTTCAAAATTCATTTTGAATGAGTTGACGAACGACCTCGTTCAAGAGCGAAAATGGCGCGTCGTTACAAGAAATCAACTTGATAAAATAGAACGCGAAATGGGATACCAGCAGTCTGGCGCGGTTTCCGAAGAGTCCATGAAAAGTTTGGGGCGACAAGTTGGAGCCGACACAATAATCACAGGTTCGCTCGAAAAATTCGGTCAGTTTTACATTCTTGACGTGCAGGCTTTGGACGTGGAATCTGCGGCAATAAACGACGTTTTTCACTCAAGAATCGACGACGACGAAACGATTGCGCTTTTGACTGGAAAAAAAGTCATTTCAAAAAACGGAAAAATCACAAAAAATTCCACAGATTACACCGCAGGCGAGCGCGTTGGAATCGGGTTTCAAAATATTCTTGCAGGACTTGGCTCGTACAGGAATGGGCATATTGGCGACGGAATTGCGATGAGCGTTCTTGATGCCGTGGGGATTTTGTGCATTTTAGGAGATTCCGAAGGCGAATTGATAGAAATCGGCGCGGCGTGCATTGGCGTGGCGGTTATTTACGGCTTTATTCGTCCCATTTTTTATCACAAAACGACGCAAGAAAGCGTTTCGTTGAACGGCGTTCAAAACGGCTTTCAGTTTGCGATTGCTCCAAAGCACGGAGAAATCGCGGCAAAATGTTCATACCGCATTTCGTTTTGATTTTTTCTGATTTTCAAAAAATGCCACCTTGAAAGACAGGTGGCTCTTTTTTGCCCGTTGCATTTGATAGCAAATATCTCTATAATTCTATAGATACTTTTATGAGGTTTTTCGCATGAATATGGAAAATGTGATTGACAGCCTGAAAAAACTTCAGGATGTTCTTGTTGAACGGTACGAACTTGAAAAGCAACTTTCAGAAGCCCCCAGACAACTTGATACGCAAGAAGAAGCACTTGCGCGCGATAGACGAGAGTACGACAAAAAAAATAATGAGTACAACGAACTCAAAAGTGAAGTTGAGCATTTAAGAAGCGAACTTGACGCGGCAACGAGTCTCAAAGAATCTGCGGAAAATAGCATGGACAACATCACAACTCACCGCGAATACGAGGCTTTGGACAAACAAATTGCCGAGGCGACTGAAAAAGAAAAAGTAACGCGAAGCAAATTGCTCGACCAAATGAACGAACTTTCCAAAAAAGAAAGCGAAATCAAAGAAAAAGAAAAATTGATACAGTCGAGCGAGGAAATTCTTAACGCGCAAAAAAATTCGCTCAACGCGCAGTTGACGAAGTATCAAAAAGACCTCGATTCGCTCAAAAAACGAGAAGACGAAATCGAAGGGAGTTTTGACGAAAACTTTGGCGAAACGATTTACAAATTCCATTCGATAATCCGCAGAAATAGCGAAGGAATCGTGTCTGTGCGCAACGGCGTTTGCTCTGGTTGCCACATGATTCTTCCTGCGCAATTTGCAAACGAAGTTCGCGATGGTGCGGATATTCTTTTCTGTCCGTATTGCTCTCGAATTCTTTTTTACGAAGAAGTGGAAGGCGGAAATATTGAAGATTTTTCAACGCTCGAAGAAACGGGAAGCCTTGCCGATTATTCGGACGTGGATTTCGAGGACGATATTCCGTTGGAAGACGAAATCGACGAAAGCGAATCTGAAATCGACGACGAGGACGGCGCAGACGAAAGCGAAAACGAATCCGAAGGCGATGACGATTTGGATTCTTACGACGAGTCAGACGATGAATCGGACGAAGGCGAAGATGAAAGCGACTTTGACGATGACGATTCTGACGAAGTTTGAAAAATGATTTGAATTTTTGGAAAGACAGGCGACCGCGCGGCTTTTTTGTGATGAAACGCAAAAGTCGCGAGGAAAGTCCGGGCTCCTTCGGAAAAAATGCCGGATAATCACCGGGCGTGTGCAACTTTTTGCGCGCGACAGATAGTGCAACAGAAAATAAACTGCCGCAAAGCAATTTGCGGTGAGGGTGAAAAGGCGGGGTAAAAGCCCACCGCGCATTCGGTAACGAGTGTGGCAGTGTAAACCTCATTTGGAGCAAAGTCGAGTAGCAGGTGCGATTCCGACGCGAATCCTGCGGGTAGGCTGCTAAAGAAATGTGGTAACTCATTTCTTGGATAGATGGTCGCCAAGTACAGAACCCGGCTTATTGTCTTTCCTTTTTTATAATTAAAAAATGTGCGTAAAATGGGTGGGGGAGAATGAAGCAAAAGAAAATCGGAAAGATTGACGGTCGGAGGGGCGTAAACAACAGTCACCTTCTAAAAAGACTTTTCGTTGTATTTTTTATTGCACTCGTGCTTTCCGTTGGAGTTTTTTATTCGTACCAATTTATCCGCTCAAGGCTGAATTCTGATTCATCGTTTTTTGCGTTGCGTTCAAAATGGAAAGAAGCCGATTATCAAGGCGTTTACGACGTGAGCAACGCGATTCTTTACGAGCGACCGTTTAATCACACCGCATTAAAATTCCACGGATATTCCGCTTTTTTTCTTTCCGCATCTGAAACCGACACGATGAACGCGCAAGTTCTTTTAGACGAAGCGATAACGAGTATTCGACAGGCTCTTTTGAGCGCAAAACCAACGAACAAAGACATTTCGCAACTTGAGTATATGCTTGGAAAGGCGTATTTTTTCAAAGACTCGCTTTCGGCGTATTGTTATTACGCAGACCTTGCGATTCGATATTTGCTTTCTGCCACCGCAAAAGGGTATCGCCCCGAAAATGACGACACGAGCAAATTGCTCGGATTAAGTTACGCTTCGCTTGGAATGACAATGGAAAGCATTTCGTCTTTTTCAGAAGCACTTTTGTTAAAAGAAAGCGACATTCTTCTTCTTTCCATTGCAGAGCAATATTTCAACGCAGAGCAATATCAAGCCTCGGAGCAATATCTGCGAAGAATCTCGGAAGAGTGCAAAGACGAAAAAATCGTTCTCAAAGGAAGACAACTTCTTGGCGAGATTTACATCGCCGAGGAGCATTTTGACGAAGCGGAAGCGGTTTTTCAATCTATGCTTGATTCTTTGGACGGCGCGGAAGAAGCGGCGGATGCGTACTACGGACTTGGAATCGTTTACGAAAAAAAAGGCGACATTGTAAAAGCTCGCAGCGAATGGCGAAAGGCACTTCGCATTCAGGCAAATCATTCTGGGGCTCTTGCTTCTCTTGCAAGAATCGCGGAAAAACGCTGACCAGACGAGAAATCAAGATTTCTGAATGGGGCAAATACTTAATTTAAGAGTTGTTTTTTGAACGACGAAAATTATAAAAAACAGACCGAAAAAAATGGGGGAAAAAGATGGGCGTTTTTGAGCGGTTTTCAAACGACATTGGAATTGACCTTGGAACGTGTAATACTTTGATTTACGTGAGAGGAAAAGGAATCGTTGTGGACGAGCCTTCTGTTGTGGCAGTGGAGAAGGGGACAAAGCGGGTTGTTGCCGTTGGCGCGGAAGCAAAACGTATGCTCTACAAAACGCCTGGAAACATTAGTGCGATTCGTCCCATGAGCGACGGCGTTATTGCAGACATCGACAGTACGGAAAAAATGATAAAATATTTCATTTCCAAAGTTATCCCGCGCCATCAACTTTTCAAATCAACGCGAATGAAAATTGGAATTCCATCTTGCATAACGCAAGTTGAGCGACGAGCGGTCATCGAAGCGGCTCTTAAAGCGGGTGCAAAAGAAGTTGACGTAATCGAAGAATCGCTTGCGGCGGCAATAGGAGCGCAGATAAAAATCGACGAGCCTGCGGGACACATGATTTGCGATATTGGCGGTGGCACGACCGAAGTTTCCGTTATTTCGCTTGGAGGCATGGTCGTTACAAATGCGATTCGTGTTGGCGGCGATAAATTTGACGAAGCAATCGTCAAGTACGTTCTCAAAAATCACAATCTCAAAATCGGCTTGCAGGCGGCGGAGCGGCTCAAAAAAGAAATCGGAAACGCGATTTCTGACAAAGACAACACGATTGAAACGATGGAAGTGCGCGGAAACGACGCGATTACTGGTCTTCCAAAGCGACTTGAAATCGACAACGTTGAAGTTCGCGAAGCTCTCAAGGAAACGGTGAACCGCATCGTGGATTTGATTAAGCAAACGCTCGGCGAAACTCCGCCAGAACTTGCGGCAGACATCGTTGAACGCGGAATTATTATGTCTGGCGGCGGCGCGCTTTTGAAAGGACTTGACAAACTCGTTCAAAAAGAAACGCAAGTTCCCGTGTTTGTGGCAGACAATCCGCTTGAATGTGTGGCTCTTGGAGCGGGGCAGGCGTTTGAATTGTTCCGAGATATGTCAACAGACCGTTCGATTTACGATAATCTCAACGATTAAAATAAAATATGAAAGCAATACGACAAATCAAATCGGACGAGGAATTGGACGGAAACCGACGAAAACGGTTTGGTTTTGGCGCGTCGGAAGCGGTTTTTGCGGCGTTTGTTGCCATTTCTGGCTTGCTTCTTGCGTTTCATTCTGGTGGTTTTGTTTTGAATTTTGAGCGCGTCGGTTTTTCCGCTCTTTCGTCGCTTCAAAAAGGCGTTGGAGCGATTGGGCGGGGAATCGGCGACGTTATTGACAGCGTTCACGAACTTGCGCGACTTCGCGAAGAAAATGCGTATTTGACCGAACGGCTCAAAAATTACGAGTATTTTCAGCGAAACAACACGGAAATTAACAAAGAAAACGAGCGACTTCGCGAGCAACTTGGTTTTTCCACGCAAATCGAGCAAAAAAATTGCCCTGCGCAAGTTATCGGACGCAACACCGACAACGTGTATTCCACACTCACAATCAACAAAGGAAGTCGCGCTGGAATCAAAAAAAATATGCCCGTGCTTGCGATTCAAGAAGGTCAGATTGGACTTGTTGGAAAAATCACCACGGTTGGACTAGAAACAAGTATGGTGCTTCCGATTTTTGACTCAAAATGCACGGTTTCTGCAAGAATCCAAAGCACGCGCGACATTGGACTTGTGAGCGGGAAGGGCGATTCGGGGGGTACGCTTTCAATGCGGTACGTCAAAAAACGAGTTCTTGACGAATTGCATTACGGCGACATTATCGTAACGTCTGGTGAAAACGAAAATTATCTCCGCGACATAAACATCGGGACGATTTCGAGAATCACGGAGTTGGATTACGACGCTACGCTCGACATTGAAATTGTGCCAATCATCAATTTTTCGCGCCTTGAAAACGTAATCGTTACGGATTTGAAAGAACTCAATCCAAATCTCGCTGGAAAGTAAATCGCGTTTTTGATTGGAGGGGAAAGTGTTTCGTTCATTTTTTTCGGCAATGCTGATACTTTTGTGCTTTGCGCTTTTGGAAGCGGCAGTGCTTTCTAATATAAGATTGCTGCCCGCAATTCCAGATTTTTTGCTTTTATGCGTGATTTATTTTTCGTACAATCGCGGGCGGTCTTTTGGCGTTGTAACGGGATTTACGTCTGGGCTTTTTTTGGATTTTCTTTCAGCCTCTCCGCTCGGACTTCATTGTCTTCTTCGGAGCATTTTGGGGTGGTGTTTTGGATTCCTTCACAGTTCGCTCAATATTGACGGTATCTTTTTTCCTGCGCTTCTTGCGTTTATTTCCACGATTTTGAAAGCGTTTTTACTTCGCGCGATTTCGATTTTCTTTCCGATTTCCGTCATTCATTACGATTTATCGTCGTCGCTTTTTCTTTGGGAACTTGTGCTGAATGTGATTTTTGCTCCGTTTGTGTTTAAATTCCTTGGAGTTTTTCGCTCTCAACTTTCCGAGAAGGTGTAAAAATGGCACGACCGTCACGAATTTTAGGACAAGCAAGCGAGCAAATCGCGCGAAACGTCAAAGTTTTTGTGCTTTTTGTTCTTTTGTGCGCAATGTTTGCGTTTTATGCGTTCACGCTTTATTCGCTTCAAATTGTGGAAGGCGCAAAATTCAGAAACCAGTCGCAGCGAAGTTCAAGCCGTCAGGCAACGATTCCCGCGCAGCGCGGCTACATTTACGACAGAAATGCGATTATGCCAATCGTTACAAACTCGGATTCGTTTGCGGTTTCGCTCGTTCCTGGAGAAATCCCCAAAGGTATGTACGATACTGTGGCATCTCGACTTGCCGCAATCCTTGGCATTCCAAAGCGAACCATCGACCGCCGCGTTCCCGAAGAAATCCGAAGTTCTTTTCAGAGCGTTGAAATCAAAGTGAATGCCACGTTCGAGGTGATTTCAAATATTGCGGAAAATTCAACAGACCTTCCTGGCGTTTCGTGGCGAAGCAAACCGACTCGAAATTACACCGAAACTGGCTCGATTTCACACGTTGTTGGCTACGTTGGCGATATTTCAAAAGAAGAACTTGTTTCAATGTACAACGAAAATTACAACGCAAACTCAATCGTTGGAAAAATGGGAATTGAAAAACAATACGATTCGCTTTTGCAGGGCGTTCCTGGAAGCGAAAGCCGAACGATTGACGTTCGCGGGCGCGTTATTTCCGACGAATTGCAAATTGAGCCGCCGCAAATGGGAAAAAGCCTTATCCTTACGATTGATATGCGGATTCAAAAACTCGTGGAAAAAGCCTTGGGCGAGCGAATTGGCGCGGCGGTTGTGTTGCGTCCGTCAAACGGCGAAATCCTTGCGATGGTTTCGTATCCGTATTTTGACCAAAATATTTTTAACTCTGACGATTCTTCAAGCCAATTTATAAAACTCCGCGATTCTCCGAACGAGCCGATGTTGAACCGCGTTGTAAACGCCACGTATCCGCCAGCGTCAACGTTTAAAACGATTATGACGACGGCACTTCTTTCTGAAAAATTGATTTCACCTTTGAAAAAAATCAACTGTCCTGGAAAAATGGTTCTCGGCGACAGAACGTTCCGTTGCCACAATCGCGGCGGACACGGTTGGCTTGATTTGGACGACGCACTCGCGCAATCGTGCGACATTTATTATTGGGTCGTTGGAATGGAAAATCTGGGCGTTGACAGAATTGCAAGTTACGCGCGTGAATTTGGCTTTGGAGAGAGTCTAAAAATCGACCTTCCGTCGCAAAGCGAGGGGTTTGTGCCCACGGCGCAATGGAAAGAGCGAAAATATCACGAAAAATGGGCGGGTGGCGACACGCTCAATATGTCGATTGGACAAGGCTACACGCTTGTAACGCCTCTGCACGTTGCAAATATGATGGCGATGGTTGCAAACTCTGGAAAAATCTACAGACCTCATCTTTTGAAAGAAGTTCGCGACCCCGCCACGAATGAACTCGTTACAGAAGTCCAACCAGAAATTCTCCACGAGTCTAACATCGACGCGGCGGTTTGGCGCGATGTGCAGCAAGATTTGCGCTACGTTGTTACCGACGGTACTCCAAAATGGCCGCTTGAAAACAAGCGTGTGAAAATCGCGGGAAAAACGGGTACTGCCGAAGTTGGCTACGTTGACAAATGGCACGCTTGGATGGCGGCTTATGGTCCATTTGACGCGCCCGTGGAAGAGCAGGTTGTGGTCGTTGTGCTTGTGGAAGCCAAAAACGACTGGGATTGGTGGTCGCCGTATGCCACAAACACGATTTTTCAAGGCATTTACGCAAATCAAACTTACGAGCAAGCCGTTCAATCGCTTCCGAATGTTCGTGCTTACGCATGGGAACTTGAACACAACAAAAATCGGCGTTCCCGCTCAGATTAAATTCATTTTGCCGAGGAATGTATGAAAATACGGATTTTCCACCTTTTTGATTTTCTTATCATTTTTTCAGTTATCGCACTTATAACGCTTGGAATTATGTTCGTTTACTCGTCTGGATTTAATTCTGTTGGCGTGAATGTTAAGACAGAATACGCAAAACAAATTATTTGGGCTTCCATCGGATTGATTTTAATGCTTGTGGCTGCCATTTTTGATTACAGAGTGGTGGAAAAACATTCGCGGAAGTTTTTTTTCATAATGCTTGCGCTTTTGGTGTTTACGCGACTTTTTGGAAAAGAATTGAATGGCGCAAAAAGTTGGCTTGGAATCGGTCCATTTGGCATTCAGCCTTCGGAATTTTGTAAAATTTTGTACATATTCGTAATCGCGTCTTTTTTTTCACGAACGGCGGATTGGTCTGAACTAAAACGATTTGCTTTTTCTCTGGGACTTTTTCTCGTTCCGTTTGGTTTGATTTTGATTCAACCCGACATGGGGACTGCCTCCGTTTATTTTCCTATTTTTTTGCTTGCGGCATTCATTGCGGGCGTTCCGCTTCGATATATAATGATGTTGCTTTTAGGCGGTATTCTTACAATATGGTTTACTGTTCTGCCAGAATACGAAAAAGAAATCGCGCAACACGCAATTCCTGCAATAAGACTGCTCACGGACATAAAACTTCGACTTATCATCATTGCCGCAACGGGAGCGGTTGGCATAATCGGACTTGTCGGAACGTTGATTTATCAAGAAAACAAAGTGTTTTACTGGATTTCGTATTTTTTTGGAATTATTTGCGCCTCGCTGCTTCTTTCTTACGTCGCGGAGCATTATGTTTTGAAAGCGTATCAAATACGCCGTCTTATCATTTTCATAAATCCAGAAATCGACCCACGAAACACTGGTTGGAACATCATTCAGTCAAGGCGAGCGATTGGTTCTGGAGGCTTTTTTGGCGAAGGTTTTTTGCTTGGCAATCTTTCTCACAAACGGTATCTTCCGCAGCAAAGCACCGACTTTATTTTTAGCATTCTCTCCGAGGAATTTGGTTTTGTGGGCGGACTTGTTGTTTTTTCGCTCTATTTTTTGATTCTCGTTCGGTGCCTTTTTGTCATAAAAAACACTGAAAATCATTTTGGAATATACGTTTCTGCTGGAATTTTTGGAATGTTTCTTTGGCATTTTCTTGTAAACGTTGGTATGGTTATGGGCATTATGCCGATTACGGGAATTCCGCTTTTGTTTCTTTCCTACGGAGGCTCTTCGCTTTGGACGGCAATGGTTTGCCTTGGCGTTTTGATGAGTGTACGGTCGCATACGCACGATTGGAGATAAAAATTCAAAATGAATCAAAAAGAACGAATTGACCCGCTTGCAATTTTTGGAAATGAACTGTGCTCCGTGCAAAATCCTGCGATTTATGTAGGTGGCGAACTCGGCGAAATAAAAAAAAGCGTGAATGAAGATTTGTTCGATTTTGCAATCGCGTTTCCCGACGTGTATCAAATTGGAATGTCAAATCAAGCGGTAAAAATCATATACAATGCGCTTAATGCAATAAAAACCGTCCGTTGCGAGCGCGTTTTTGCTGTAGAAAAGGATTTTGAAAATCTTTTGAAAAAATATGACGTTCCGCTTTACACGCTTGAAACGGGGATTCCGCTCAAAAATCTCGACATGATTGGTTTTTCGATTGGATACGAACTCGGAATTACGGGAGTGCTTTCGATTCTTGATTTGGGGCGGATTCCGCTTTTGAAAGAGGAGCGCAACGAAAACAACCCGATTGTGCTTGCAGGCGGCTGCGGAGCGACGAACATGGAGCCATTCGCGGATTTTTTTGACGCAGCGTTTATCGGGGAAGCAGAAGGCGGAATGTTCGATTTAATCGAACAACTTTCAAAAATGAAAAAAAACGGCTCTTCGCGCGCACAACTCCTTGAATATCTTTCACAAAATCCGCATGTTTGGATGAGCGGAAAAAAAGCCTCACGCGCAATTTGGAAAGATTTTGGCAAAAAAGAAAGCGTCCGCTCGTTTTTGCCGCTCCCGCTCATAAAACCTGTTCAAGACCACGGCGTTGTGGAAATTATGCGCGGCTGCCCGAACGGTTGCCGTTTTTGCCACGCAGGAATTTATTACAGACCGCAGCGTGTAAAAGAAAAACGTTTGATTTTTAAGGAAGTCGAGCGTCTGGTAGGGGAGGGCGGCTATCGCTCAATTTCCTTGACTTCTCTTTCTTCCGCCGATTATCCAGAAATCGAATCGCTCATGGATGAATTGAACGCAAAATACAAAGTGCAAAATGTGAGTTTTCAGTTGCCTTCGCTCAAAGTGAACAGTTTTTCGCTTCCGCTTCTTGAAAAAATCTCCGCCGTGCGAAAAAGTTCGCTTACCTTTGCCGTGGAAACTCCAGACGAGTCTTGGCAGTTAATGCTCAATAAGGAAGTTTACGCACAGCATCTTGTTGAAATCATACTCGATGCTAAAAAACGCGGCTGGAATCGCGCAAAATTTTATTTTATGATTGGGCTTCCGTTTCCAGAAATTGATGGCAAAACGGAGGAGGGCGCGATTGTTGATTTTATGACGACGCTTCAAGCGCAAACAAAAATCCAGTGCAGTGTAAACGTTGGCGTGTTTATTCCAAAACCGCACACACCGTATCAGTGGGCAAAGCAAATTACTCCAGAGGAAGCCGACAAAAAACTCAACTTTATTCGCAAAAATCTTCCAAAGGGAAAATTTCTCGTGGGAGGAAGCGACACGTTTTCTGGAGTTTTGGAAGGGCTTTTGTCCAGAGGCGACAGGCGCGCGGGCAAAGTGATTCTTTCGGCGTACAAAAACGGGGCGAGGCTTGACGCATGGGAAAATAATCTTCGAGAAAATCGCGAGGCGTGGGAAAAAGCGTTCGATTCTGCGGATTTTGACGTTCAAAAGCAAATCTTTCGGGAGCGCGAAAAAGACGAGGCTCTTCCGTGGGATTCCATTTCGCTCGGTCCAGCAAAATCGTTTTATCTTGCCGAATGGAATGCGCACGAAAAAATGGTGCTTACAAAAAAATGCGAAATGAATTGCACACACCGTTGCGGAGTTTGCAAAGGAGACATTGCTTCAAACACCGACACAAAATCAGTTTTTTTTGACAGCGCAAACAGTGAAATTGCCGAAAAGTCCAAAAATGAGAATATTCCGATTCTCTATCGCGCGATTTTTTCGTTTTCGGAGCATTGTGGTGGCGAATTTTTGCCGCATCTTTCGCTCATCGAGATTTTTAACCGCGCACTCATCAAAAGTTCGTTTCCGATTTTGTATTCATCAGGCTTTAATCCGCTTCCAAAACTCGAATTTGCCACAACGCTTTCGCTTGGCATTCGCTCTTTTGAAGAAATCGCTTCGGTGATTTTCCTTGAACCCGTGTCAGAAGAGGATTTTAAGGCTATTTTGAACAAAAACCTTCCTTCGTCCATTAGAATCGAACGCTGCATGATTTTTCCCGTGTCGAACAAACGAAGACGCGAATCTTTGGCATCGCTTTTATGGGGTGGCGAGTTTTGCTACGATTTTCTCGTCGAAAAAAACAAAATCGCAGACTTTTTTGATTCCGCCCCCTGTTCCGCTTTTTGCAAAGCAGATTCCGACGAATTTTTTCTTTCAGACCTCAAAACAAAAGGCGCGTTGATTGCGCGGATTTCCTTCAAAAATGACAGACCTTTTAGAAATTTGCTCTGTGAATACTTTGCTTTACCAATATGGCAAATAGCCAAAATCGTAAAAAAACGAACTTTTGCAAAATCTTTTTCAGGATTTCCCATAGATTACTTTGATTTATACAAACAAATCGCAGAAATAAACGACAATCTTATAAAAGAAAAATGATTTTAATAAATTTTACTCGATATTTTTTCTTGTTAGTTTATAAAAATTCTTAAAATAATTTGAAATATACACTTGAAATTATAGTTTCAAAAATGAGTTATTATTTTCTTGACAATTTTGTTTGTTTATATTTCATTTTTGATTTTTATCAAAAATGAAAAGATTTCTAGTCATTTAGTTCTCTATAATTTTATAAAAAAATGAAAAAGAGGTAAAAATCAAGAAAATAAAAATATAATTTTTTGTAATCACTGTTCATAATATAAACTATTTTTAATTTGAGCAAATTTATACAATTTTAAGAAATCTTGTAAATTGGTAGACAGAATAGCCCTTATCGGCAGTTATTTTAGTTATCAAAAATGCAAAAAAAGGAAGTTCCTTCATTCTTAAAAGAACTTCCTTTGATTAAAATGCTTATTTTGCGTCGCTGGTGGCTACAGGAATTGCTTTCTTTGATTGCTCGACCAATTTTCCGTATTCATCTCTAACATCGATTACGTCGTTGTCATAATCATTCAGTTTTTCCCAGAACCAATAAGGAATAATGACAATTTTGCCTTCTTCGTCCCACTCGATTGAAACATATTCGCCCTCGACTTTCGTAATCACAACGTGAGAATCGTTTTCGCTTACAGGGAAATTCGGGAAATCAAGTTCTGGAAGCGGTTTTGATTTTCGCAATTCTTCATACGCACTTCGGAGCGTCGCCAAATCCTTTGCAGCAGACGCATTTGCAGCACTCGTCTTTTGCGCGTCAGCAGTCTGTTTTTTCGCGTCAGCAAGTTGCTTTTGCAAATCGGCAATCTGCTTGTCTTTTGTGGCAGCATTCGCGCTTGCTTTTTGAGCGTCAGCCGCTTGCTTCTTTGCGTCCGCCAGTTGCTTTTGAAGGTCAGCGATTTGTTTGTCTTTTGTAGCAGCGTTTGCGCTTGCTTTCTGCGCGTCCGCGAGTTGCTTTTGCAAATCGGCGATTTGCTTATCTTTTGCGGTGGCGTTCGCACTCGCTTTTTGCGCGTCAGCCGCTTGCTTCTTTGCGTCAGCAAGTTGCTTTTGCAAATCGGCAATCTGCTTGTCTTTTGCGGCAGCATTCGCGCTTGCTTTTTGCGCGTCAGCCGCTTGCTTCTTTGCGTCCGCCAGTTGCTTTTGCAAATCAGCAATCTGCTTGTCTTTTGTAGCAGCGTTTGCGCTTGCTTTTTGTGCGTCAGCGAGTTGTTTTTGCAAATCCGCAATTTGCTTATCTTTTGCGGTGGCGTTCGCATTCGCTTTTTGTGCGTCAGCGGCTTGCTTTTTCGCGTCGGCGAGTTGCTTTTGAAGGTCAGCGATTTGCTTGTCCTTTGCGGCAACTGCGTTTGCGTTCATCGTATTCGCGCTACTTGCTTTTTGCGCTTCCGCGAGTTGCTTTTGCAAATCCGCGATTTGCTTTGCTTTTGCGTCATTATCTTTTTTCAGAGAGTCAGAGAGAACTCCGCTCTTTTTTGCATTTTCCGCATCTTTAAGGGCTGCGGCAAGTTGTTTTTTCAGGTCAGCGATTTGTTGTGCTTGAGCGTCGCTCGTCTTTTTTGCGTCGGCGAGTTGTTTTTGAGCGTCAGCCGCACCACTGCTCGCTTTTTGAGCGTCAGCCGCTTGCTTTTTCGCGTCGGCGAGTTGCTTTTGCAAATCGGCAATCTGTTTGTCTTTTGCGGCAGCGTTCGCGTTTGCCTTCTGCGCGTCGGCGAGTTGCTTTTGCAAGTCGGCAATCTGTTTGTCTTTTGCGGCAGCGTTCGCGCTTGCCTTTTGCGCGTCGGCGAGTTGCTTTTGCAAATCGGCAATCTGTTTGTCTTTTGCGGCAGCGTTCGCGTTTGCCTTCTGCGCGTCGGCGAGTTGCTTTTGCAAGTCGGCAATCTGTTTGTCTTTTGCGGCAGCGTTCGCGCTTGCCTTTTGCGCGTCGGCAAGTTGCTTTTGCAAGTCGGCAATCTGCTTATCTTTTGCGGCAGCGTTCGCGCTTGCTTTTTGTGCGTCAGTGAGTTGTTTTTGCAAGTCGGCAATCTGTTTGTCTTTCGCGGCGGCGTTCGCGCTCGCTTTTTGTGCGTCAGCCAGTTGTTTTTTCAGGTCAGCAATTTGCTTGTCTTTTGCGGCGGCATCAGAAGCCTGTTTTTGCGCGGCAGTCAGTTGCTTTTGCAAATCTGCAATTTGTTTATCCTTTTTTGCAGCGTCGGCTGCCTGTTTTTGAGCGGCGGCGAGTTGTTTTTGCAAATCGGCAATCTGCTTATCTTTTGCTTGAGCCGCAGCGACTTGCTTTTGCGCCGTGTCAAGTTGTTTTTTTAGGTCAGCATTTGTTTTTTGAGCATCCGCGTTCGACTTTTGAGCGGCGGCGAGTTGCGTTTTTGATTCTGAAAGTTGACGCTGAAGGTCGGCAATTTGCTTTGCTTGCGATTCGCTCGTATTTTTCAATTCGTCGGCTTCCGTTGTCTTTGCGTCAAGTTTCGCCCGAAGGTCTGCGATTTCTGCGTCCTTTGCGGCTTGCTCAGCGGCAAGTTGCTCTTTTAACGCGGTAACTTGACCACCGAGGTCTTCGATTTCTGCCTTTTGATTTCCAATCGTTTCCTCATATTCCGAAAGTTTTGCTGACGAACACGCAGAAAGCGTGAAAACCGCCAAAAAAATCATTGGAAGAAGAGTTGTTGGTAAAATCTTTTTGCATTTTTTACAAATCATTTTTCCCTACCCTCTTTTTTTTGAATTATAAATACCAAATTATAGCTAATCGCCCATTTTTTTGCTACGACGTGGACAAATAAATTTGAATTCTTTATTATGGAAAGAAAATAAATGACATTTTTTGAAAAAATGTCAAAATGACAAAAATCAAAAATCTGTCAAAAAGGAGTTACAAGATGAAAAAATCTGCCGTCATATCAATTCTCGCACTCGTTTCGGCACCTTCCCTCTTTGCGAGCGGCGTTGAGAACAAAACGAATCTGAGCACGGGCTATTTGCGGAATCCGAGTCGTAACACCGAAAATTCCCGCCCGGAAGCGGCTTTTTACAACATCGCGGGAACGGCATACCTCAAAGAAGGCTTGTGGGTCGGCGGCGGAAATCAGTTCGTCTTTAAAGAATACGCGAACGAACTCAAAACAAAAGTTGATTTGGGCGACTACGGCACAATCGACCCGTATTATTCAAACGATGAAACGACCGTGTGGCTCTACCCCGACTTGAACGCGGTCTACAAAAAGAACAAGTGGGCAACTTTTTTCAATTTTGGCGTGTATGCGGGCGGCGGCTCTCTTTCTTACAGCGAAGGCACGAGCGCGACGAGTTTGCTTTTTGCGAATGGGGCGAGTACGCAGGCGGCAGAAGCGACAAAATACGGGCTTGCGGCAAATATGATTTCCAAAGCAAAAGAATCATACGAAAATGCCGTTGCATCAAATTTTAGTGGCAGTGAAGCGGCGGCTCTTTCCTATATTCAAGCGAATCCAACATCAGAATTGGCGCAGGCTTACGGAGTTGTCCAGAAATACGGTTCAAATCTTTCTGACTATGCGGCAAAAAAAGACGCTTATGAAAAAACAGCCGCTGCTTCCCTTGCTATGGCAAAATCCCACTCGCTCGATGTTACTTCAATCACCTACGGCTTTCAAATCGGCGCGTCGTATCAGGTGCTTGACTGGCTTTCGCTCGCGGCGGCGTATCGCTACACAATCGGCACGCAGGAAATGACGCTTAAATGCTCGGACGCGACTTTTGCGGCGGTGAACGGCGGAAACAAAATCAGTTATGAGGCGATGGGATTTGGTCAGAGTTGCGTTTTTGGAATTCACGCGAAAATTCCGCAGGTTGAAGGGCTTGACCTTGCCTTGCAATATCAGACTTTGAGCCGAATCGATTATGATGTTGACAATGTGAAAGGCAACATCGCGCAGTATTACGACATCACGAATAGCAAAAAATTCCGCACGGACTTGCCAGCGGTTCTGAATTTTGGCGTGGGCTATTCGATTCTTGAAAATCTCTATGTTTCTTCAAGTTTCAACTATTATTTCAACACTTTCGCACAACAAAATTCAATTCTTTCAGAAACTGATTACGAAAATTCATGGGAAATCGCGCTCGGAGTCGATTATCGTTTTTGCAAATATGTCGGAGTCTCGCTTGGAGCGTCTTACGGCAAACAGGGAATCACGGACGACTCAAACAGCACTTTCAATCCCGTCCTTGACAACTTTGTGATTGGCGGCGGATTTGAAATCTACCCGACGGAGCAACTGACGCTCGCAATCTCGTGCTTGTACGCAAATTACTTCGACGCGGATTATTACCTCGGAGACTACAAAACGACTTTGAGCAAAGATGTTACGAATTTCGGAATCGGCGTGACTTATCACTTCCCGAATTTGTAATGTGACAAAAAAAATCGGTTATTGAGCCTGTTGAAATGACAAAATCAAAACAAAAACGCGGAGATTTCGACAGTCTCAATCACCGCGTTTTTGTTTTAGACCAACGCTTCGAGTTTTTCTCTAAAAAAGTCGGCTTTTTCGTCTGGCTGAATGCCCAACGCCGAGATATAAAACGAGCGCGGGTCTTCGGGCGCGGGATGAATGAGCGTGGGAAACGCTGCCAAAAGGCGCAAAAATTTTTTCACGGGAATATCGCTCACGGCGCGGAACGTTACGCAAACGCTTCCATTTTTTTCTTTCATCGAATCTATTTTGAGTTTTTTTGCGAGCAATCGAACTTCCGAAAGCGAGAGCAACGTTTGCATTTCTTCGGGAATCGGACCAAATCTGTCCATAATTTCGAGTTCCAGCGTTTCGAGCGCGTCTTTTGACGGAATCGAGGCGATTTTTTTGTAAATCTCCATTTTTGTCTGCGTACTCGGAATGTAGCGGTCTGGAATAAAGCCCGTGTATTCAAGTTCAAGAAGAGCGTCCGTTTGCTCAACGTAATTTTCCTTTGTAAGCCGCTCGATTGCGTTTGAAAGCAGCCTGACGTAAAGGTCAAAACCCACGGAATACACGTCGCCACTTTGGTCTCGCCCCAACAGATTTCCAGCCCCTCGGATTTCCATGTCTTTCATGGCAATTTTGAATCCGCTTCCAAGTTCCGTAAAATCCGAAATCGCCTGAAGTCGCTTCATTGCCAATTCTGAAAGAGCACGGTCTTTTGGATAAAAAAGATACGCATACGCCGTTCTGTCGCTTCGTCCAACTCGTCCGCGTAATTGATAGAGTTGACTAATTCCATACATATCCGCGCGGTCGATTATAATCGTGTTTACGTTTGGAATGTCGATTCCGTTTTCAATAATCGTTGTTGCAACAAGCACGTGAAAACCGCCCATTTTGAATCGTCTAAAAATATCATCGAGTTCGTCGGAGGACATTTGTCCGTGCGCGGTGTCAATCAACAGTTCTGGAAGCAGTTGCTCTAGTTTTCGCCGCGTATCATCAAGCGTTTCTACGCGATTGTGCAAAAAAAACACCTGCCCTCCCCGCTCAACTTCCCGCCTGATTGCTCGCGCGATTTTTTCGTCGTCCGCTTCTTCAACGCTCGTTTCAATCGGCTTTCTCGCTTGCGGAGGCGTTGCAAGAACTGACATATCGCGGATTTTCAGCAAACTCATTTGGAGCGTTCGCGGAATCGGGGTGGCACTCATCGAAAGACAATCGATGTTCGTTTTTAAGGTTTTTAATCGCTCTTTGTCTTTTACGCCAAATCGTTGCTCCTCGTCAATAATCATAAGTCCAAGGTCTGCCCATTCAACGTCTTTTTGAATTATTCTGTGCGTGCCAATCAAAATGTCGATTTTTCCTTCCTTCAATTCAGCAAGGATTTTTTTTTGCTCTTTTTGAGGAACGAATCGAGAAAGGTGCTTTATTATTACGGGAAATCCGCGGAATCGCTCTTCGCTCGTTTCAAAATGTTGCTCCGCAAGAAGCGTTGTGGGCGCAAGAAAAGCGACTTGTTTTTTTGAAAGAACCGCCTTAAAAGCCGCCCGAAGCGCAACTTCCGTTTTCCCGTATCCCACGTCGCCACAAAGAAGGCGGTCCATTGGAATTGGCTTTTCCATATCCGCTTTGATTTCTTTTGTGGCAGTAAATTGGTCTGGCGTGTCTTCATACGGAAATGCCGCGTCAAACTCCGCTTCAAGGTCGCTCACGCGCGAAAACGCAAATCCCCGCGCGATTTTTCGCTTTCCGTAGAGAGAAAGGAGTTTTTCGGCGAGTTCTTCAACCGCTTTTTTGACTTTTCCCTTTCGATTTTCCCACGATTTTCCGCCAAGCGTGTCAAGCCGAGGAGCCGCGCCACCGCTTCCAATGTAACGCTGCACAAGATTCAACTGCTCAAGCGGAACGTACAAAAATTCTTCTTGAGCGTATTCGATTTTGATGTAATCTTTTTCCGCTCCACTCGCTTTGAGTCTTTGAATTCCTTTGAATTGCCCGATTCCGTAGCCAGAATGAACGACGTAATCGCCTTCGTTCAAATCCACAAACGCTTCGATTACTTCGCTTTTTGCCCGAACTGTCGCCCGCTCTTTTTGCTTTCGCCGTCCAAAGATTTCGTTTTCTTGAACAACGAGCGTTTTTGTTTGCGCAATTCCAAAGCCTGCTGAAATGGCAGCAGGAAAAACTTCCAATTCGTACAAAGGCAGATGGCGCAAGGCGTTGTCGCGGATTTTGTCGCTAAAAGACGGCGAACGGGACGTAAAATCTTTGAAAATCTCTTCGATTCTGAGGGCTTGATTTTCGTTATCGGCAAAAATAAAAATTCGCCAGCCCGATTTTTGCAATTCCGTAAAATGCTCGCGGAGAAGAGCGAAATTTCCAAAAAAACTTTGAGGAGGATTTACGTCGATTTTTAAGAGATTTTTCTTTGTTTCGTTTTCCGAAAAATCCGACGCGCGAATTGAGTGAAAAAAAATCGTTCGCTCAAACTGTTCTGTAATGTCAAATCGATTGAGCATTTTGTTTGGCGGAAAAACGGGGAGATTTTGGGAATCAGACATCGTGCGCTTATACATCGACAAAAATTCGCGCTCAAGGCTTTCAAGCGCGTTGAAAAGTCGGTCGTAATCGAACAAAAAAAGCGTTGAGCCTTTTCCCACAAGGTCTAACACGGAAAAACTTTTTTCCCAAAGAACAGGATAAAACAACTCCTCGCCTTCACATTCGCCGCGCGTTTTGAGAGAATCGACGAGTGTTTGACAGTTTTCGTTTTCTCCAAACTCGTTTTTGAGCGCATTGTCGAGTGTGGAAATCAAATCTTCGTTCCAAACGACTTCTTTCATCGGAGAAAACGTGAGCCTGGTGATTTTTTTTGTAGTCGTTTGCGTTTCTACATCGAACAATTTTATTGAACAGATTTCGTCAAAATCAAAATTTATCCGAACTGGCTCTCCGCCGCCCAAAAAAACGTCCAAAACCTCCCCGCGAACGGAAAATTCGCCCGGAAGCGCAACTTTTGGCACTCGATTGTAGCCAAGATGCGAAAGTCGCTCCGAGATTTCCTCTGGCTCGATTTTTTGTCCCGTAAAAACAGAAAACAAAAGCGAGCGCAAGAATTCTTTTGGCGGAACGGGCGTTAAAAAAGCGCGTTCACTCATCAAAAAAACTCGTGCGCGACTTGAAGCGTTTACATTTTTCTTTTCGCACAAAGCGCAAAGCGTTCCCGCGCGTTGTCCAAAAATCGCGCTTGCGCTTGGAGCGGGACGATACGGAACTGCAGACCACCAGGGGAGTTCAAAAAAATCGACGGAATCTTTGAGCGCACTTTCTAAATCCGAACGAATTGCGTGAACATCTCGCTCCGAAGGGCAAACAACAATAAAATCAAGAAAAGATGCGTCCACATTTTCGTTTGTTTTTCCTTTTGTTTCTCCGTATTGAAGAGAATTCATCGCAAAAAAGCGCCTTTCTTCCATGAATTCTGCTGCAAAAAAAGACGCAGACGAGCCAGAAAGTCCTTCAATATCGTAAGGAAGTTTTGCGCATTTTTTTACGCCATCTTTGAGAGCAGACCACCCTTTTGTTACAGAATCGAAGTAATTTGACAATAATGATTTCATAAAATCTTCCGATAATGAAATATAGGAGTGCGCAAGCCTTGCGCATGATTGTTTCGGGGGAATATTTTGAAACGAACCGTATTTGCCATTTTATCGTCTTTGACTCTTTTTGCACAGACTTCATTTGCCGCTGGCGGTCAGTCTGCGCCTTCGCAGGATTTTTCAAAAGCGTCGGTCGTCATCAAATTCTTTGATAGAACGATGTATTATCCGAGCGGAACACAAGATAATCCTGTAAAAGTGAACGTGTCTATCGTAAATAATGGAACTGAAACGCTCCGATTCAAGTTGGCAGATGAGCGAATGTTCAGTTTGGATTTTACGGCGAACACGATAAAAAACACAAAACTCGCGCAGACAACTGATTTAATCAATCGTCGTTCATCAAAAAATGATGTTTATTATCGCGATATTGCGATTGAAGCGGGCGAGTCGTATTCGTTTGTTGAGGATGTAAAAAAGTACATTTCTTTTGACGAGCCTTCTATTTATTACCTTCAACTCGATTTTTATCCTGACCTTTATAAATCAAAGAGCGTGAAACTTACGTCAAATCGTTTGAGTTTGGACGTGCGCCCTGCCCCTGCGGCAAGCGGTTCGGCGGTTTTGCCAATTCAAAACGAAAGCGCAACAATGCTTACTTTGGAGCAAATTCCGCCAGACCAAGTTGTTGAGCGGACTATAAAGGCGCGGCAGCAGTCGCTTTGGGACCAGTACTTTCTTTACATGGACGTTGAGCAACTGATGAAACGCAACGGCGAGATGGAAAGACGGTACAATATTGCAAGCGCAGATGAGCGGAGGCGTATGCTTGAAGCGTATAAATCCGATTTGATGCAAAATCGAATTGACCACGACGTAATTGCCGTTCCAGAGTCGTTCCAGATTCAAACGACGACCTATTCTCCAACGGCGGGTTCGGTTACGGTTGAAGAAAAATTCAAATATCCGAATTATCGAGAAGTCAAAAAATACGTTTACAAAGTGCGTCAACGCGACGGAATTTGGCAGATTTACGATTACACTGTTACAAATCTCGGCACGGAAGAATAACGAAAATCAAGCGGGCGGCTTCGCCCGTTTTTGTTTGCGGGTTTAACAAAAAATCGAGGAAAAAAATGAAGGCTTTAGTCATTGCGGACAACGAAAAGGTCATTGCAAAAATCGTGGGAACGCTTCAAAAATTCGGCTTTGAAACGATTGTGTACCGCTGGCTTTTGAAGGCTCTGGATAATATTTCAGAAATCTCGCCACATCTCATAATTATAAGCGCGGAAGATTATCCGCGGCATTGGAAAACGCTTTCGCAATATTCTGGAGTGGACGGCAATGCGTCAAAAGTCATGCTTTACACGGGGCAGAATTTTTCAGAATCAGAGCGAAAAAAGGCGGATGCCCTTGGAATATTTGGAACTTTTTCGTTTGCGAGTTCTTCCGAAGAAAACGAAATGAAGGCGTTTGAGGATTTGCTTTCGTTTTTTCAGCCGTCGCTTGACGTTTCGGTGGATTTTTCGCACACCGAAGTTGAACCGTTGCTTTCCGACGATTCGATTGAGCAAAATCAAAAAACTCCAGACACGCCAAAAGAACGAAAAATCATCAGTTGCTCGTTTGTTTTTACGAATCCAGTTTCTCTTGCTCTTGTTACGGGGCGAGCGCGCAATTTTGACGGCGAAACGCTCGAATTTTCGCCAGATTTAATTGAATTTACCGAAAATTTACCGTCCAACACAAAAATCAAAAACGCAACGCTAAAAACGGCGGAAGAAACGCGGGTGGTGAGCGCAATGGTTCTTTCAAATGAAACGAATCGACTCATTCTTGGCGTAAAATAAGGTGAAACAAAAATGAAAGCAAGCGCAAAATTTTTCTGTGAAAGTTGTGGGGCGGAAGTTGCAGGAAATTCAAAATTTTGTAAAAAATGCGGGAGATTTTTTGCGTCCGTGCGCTGTCCCGCCTGTGGAGAAACGGGACCAAACGAAAAATTCAAAAACGGCTGCCCAAAATGTGGTTACGCCGTAAAAAACAGCGCAAGTGCCGAAAAATCAAAAAGTCGTCAAAAAAAAGAGCGGGCGCGCATTTCAAGAAAAGTCAAAAATCGGTTTCTTTCTGCAATTGACTCAAAATCCGCTCGTTCTGACGGTTCGCTTCCAACATGGTCGTATTGTGCGATTTTTATTGCGTTCGTGGCAGTCGCTGGTGTCTTTTTTTACATGAACCGCTGATAATTCACCCTGCCCTTTTAGATGTATGATATTTTTTCAATCGAGGAATTGGGAAAATTTTTCTCGCCTTTTTTATGGGATAACAAGCGAAATTTTCTTTTGTTTCTGACAATGGGATATGCTTTTGAAAAATCTGAAAGAATACATCTCACAGAACAACATTTCTGCTTAGTCCTTTCTTTTTCATGATGATTTTTTTGCTCCCATGAAACAAGAACATTTGGATAGGTACTTTAAGAGAATCTGCAAATTGGCGGGTATTGAGATAAAAGACAGAAAACGTATTCCTCCTTCACTGCGGTTCACTTATATCACGAGAATGTGGAAAAATCTTTCTGTCAAACAAGTTCAGAAAATTGCGGGTCATAGTTCTTGGTGTTCTCGTTGAATGTCTGACCGAAGTGCTCGTCGGCGGCAATCGTTGTACCAGCTGTTCACGGTGTTTCGGTTCACGCCAACGATTTTTGCGCAGGCGGTCGCCGTAATGTCGGTGCAAAAGCATCGCAAAATTTTATTGAATTTCTTGGTGCTTAATCTCTTGTATTTCATAGACTTACATCTCCTTCTGTCAAGAGATGCTAGTCAAGAGCCATTTTCTGACATATCTTCTTCTCCTCTCTTCTTAGATTATACCATAACATACCGTTTTCGCAAACAGACTAATGTAACATACAAAAAACACGGAGAAAATTCCCCGTGTCATAAGATTATCGCTGATTATTTTTTTGTCGCCCGCTCCTCGTCCGTGAGATTGTCAGGAAGCGAAGAATTTTGCTTGGTTTTCTTTGAGTTTTGCTTTGTCTGTTTCTGGTTTGATGATATTTTGATAGAATTCGTTTCGTTTAAAAAGACGATTATTATATATTTGACGACAACAGCCAAAAGTCTTGTTGATTAGGATTTCCTGTTCTGGATTCGGATAGATTCGTAATTTTAATGCTCTATGCTGGGTATTCCCAGTCTTCACTAAATTATTTAACATAATCAAAAATCTTCCTTTTGGTTGTGCTAGAAAGTAATCAGGATTGCCGTCTTGGTTACTTTTGTTTTCTATAAAATAATTAGTGAAAAATTTTTAAACCGATTTGACTATTTTTTGGAAATTTGATTACCAAGAGTACCTATATTATTACTGAAGACGGAGGTACGGTAAATGATCAGTAATTGTTTAATTGAAGCACTAAAGGCAAAAATTAAAGACCCGAAAAACATACAACTTGATTATGTATCGCCAAAGATAAATCAGGGTCACCTCCACTTTGTTTGGATAAACAAACAAGATGAAACAATGCATCATTTTACAACTCTTAAAGACAACTTACCAAGCTTTCTCGACTTCTTACCGTTCTGTGGGAAAGAAGTAACAGTTAAACTGGACTACTATAAAAGGCTTATTTTACGTAAATGTTATAACAATGGATTTTCAATAGATGAAACTGAAGCATACATAAAAAAACATCACATCCAGTTGACTAGAAGTGATGTTGAACGTTATTTCGAAAAACGCAATAATTAGAGGTGAGTACTCTCGTCACGAGAAATAACTCTCACCTCAAAGCCTTTTTCTTTGAAAGTCTTGTAGATATCACTTTCTTTGGCTACATCTTCTGCGGATTTTTCTATCACTTTTTCTTTTCCGAAACGAGATTTAATTTTTTTAGTTTTTTCATCAGAATTGTAGGTCGCGTACAAAGTCGAGCCTTCGGGAATGAGCAAAAATGAATGGTCGTAGCTCGAGTACACATTCTCGGTCACGCGGGCGATTACCACGCCGGGGTTGTCGGTGTTTATCGCCGTGATGAGCGCACCTGAAATAATCGTTCCGTCCCAGAGCGAGTTGTAGGACAGGAACTCGCCGCTTCCGCCGCTTCCCGCCCCGTTTGAATAGAACTGCTCCTTGTTCTGCTGATAAGCCGCCGCCTGATTCCCGTTCCCGCCAGTTCCGTATGAGCCGAAAGAAGAGCCTGTGCCGCTTCCGTACAGCTGATTCTGCAAGTTCTGAGTCTGCTTCATCATCTCGGCTATGTACTCCTCTTTTGTCATCCGCTGGCTAGAGCTTGGAGTCGTAAAACCGCTTCCGTTTATCATCGCGCTCACGATGTTCTGGTTCGTGTCGGGGGAAGCCTGACCTTTCAATCCGTCAATCTTTCGCGGGCTCTTGGAATTCCGCGTGTCAGGCAGGTCGCTCCGTGAAGAGCCGTAAGACCCGCTGCCCACTGGCGCGACGGGTGCTTTCTGTGGCTCGGGCTGCGGCTGTAGCGTGTCGGGGAGCGTGTCGAGGATTTTGTCAACATCTTCCTCTTTCTCAACCTTCGGCGGCGGAACTTCGCGCTCAAAATGCTCGGCGACTTCCTCGGCTGGTGCTTTCTCCTTGAACTCGACCTCGTACTTCGCGCCCGCCTTGTCAAGCTCGTGCGTGTCCTTCTTCTTTTTCTTCCCGCCCGCGAGCATCACGATGAGGAGGACGACCGCCACGAGTATGAAAATCGCCGCGAAAATCGTTCCGACATTCAGCTGCCGAGCCTCGTTCTCCTCTTCGGGCGGAAGAAGCTCGTCCTTATCGCTTTCAGCCTCCTCTCGCAAATCCGTGTTTCCCGTATCAAGATTCGTGTCCTCAGAATCGAATGTGTTTTCATCAACCGACGGCTGGCGGTCGCCTACAGGAAGCGTTGCATTCACATCATTGTTTTCCATCGGCACTCTCCCGGTTCGCCTCAATCTCGGCGGCTTTTTTCGCGCTCGTCTTTTTCTTCGTGATTGTGACCTTCTCTTTTCCCAAACGCAAAGTCACCATGTTTATCAGTCGCGGAATCACGAACACATTCTTCTTCACGCTGTAGTTGACGATTTCGTTCTTCTCGTTGAAGATGACTGGCAGTTTTTTCCCGCTTTGCGGGTCGCTCCCTATGTCCTTGATGTCGTCCTCGCTCGGCTGCAATGCCTTCACGCTGATGACAGCCCGCATGGTCACGCTTTCAACCACGCTTCCCGAAAGCTGCCGTGTCGTCACCTCGAAATCGACCTAGTAGGTGTCCTTCGAGAGCTGCAAAGGCTCTGTTTGAAACGACACCTCGCGCGTCCTGTTTCCGAAGTCCGCGAACGGAGTCTCTTCTTTCAGGCGGGAAGAATACTTGGAAGCAGTTGTTGATGTAAGCAGGTGATAAGTCTTGCTGAGGGATTTTTTCATCACGGCACGGTCAGTCGAGAGCGTGTAGCACAGACTCACGAATTCCTTGATTTGGTACTGCACGGCGACCTCGGGAACGGAGTAGTTCTGGTAGTTCCGCCTTGAGACTGCGCCGACATACTGCGCCTCGCCGAAATCATTCATCGTGACAAGGACGGGAATGCTCTCAGGAAGCGAGACAGCATACAGGGACTTTCAGAAAAAAAATCAAAAACGACATTTTTCGCTCAAAAAAGCGAGTTATTGGCTTTAAGAGCGAAAAAATTGCAATTTTATTCATCAAAAAACGGCATCCTCGTTGTCGAATTCTGAATAATCTTCATCGTCCGTGTAGAAATCTGAATCATCCATCTCTGAATTGACCGCCGTTCCTTTGTCCGCTCGGAGTCCTCTTCTGGTGAAAGTTTGTTTGTCGGGCGTTCGATGTCATTGTGCGAGAGCGATTCAAAGACATTGTGGGACTCAATCGTATCGGTGATTCCCTCGATTCCCTGCGTGAAGTACATCGTCCCCGAATTGTTCGTGTCAAGGTCAAAGAAAAGAACCTTGAAACCACGAGCGGCAAGATTTGTTGCCGTAA
>ERZ842401.352-NODE-352-length-65699-cov-11.191168_pt1 | contig 65699 bp, 47 predicted proteins | sample MGYA00521270_ERZ842401 | MGnify/ENA primary metagenome ERZ842401 (study PRJEB31892, sample SAMEA3878208) | bioreactor metagenome | biome: Moose rumen | place: Sweden | collected 2011-10 | study: EMG produced TPA metagenomics assembly of the PRJEB12797 data set...
CTATGTGATAGATGCCGCGCGTGCTGTAGTCGTTATGCACGCTGCGCCGACTCATCCTGTGCACCAGCTCATTCCTGACGTCACCCATCATCACTCTTTTCCTTCTTGTTCCTTTTCACGTCAGCGGGCTTACCCCGCTGGCAGTTTGTTATATCACATAGGGATTATTGGAGAGCAAGGCGAAGGCCGAGGAAGATGGTGCATTCATCGGGCGAGCAGGCGTAATTCTGCGTAACACGGCACCCCTTGGCGTCGTTTTGCCAACTGCCACCACGGGCCGCATGAAAAGAGCTTGAAGACCCATAGAAATCCTCACACATTTCATATACGTTTCCGCTCATATCATAGATTCCCAATTCATTCGGTTTCTTTGTCTTTACGTCGTGTGTGCGAAGATTATACTTCTTTACGTTATCCCACTCCCAAATTAAATCGTTCAGTCTCAAGTCTCCGCTGTTCTCATAATACCAAGCCACATCATCGGCTGTATTGCTGCCACTGTATTCATACCCTCGGCTATTGATGCCTCCCTTGGCGGCATACTCCCACTCGGCCTCGGTGGGCAGACGGAACTTTTGGACTGATACGGCATTTAACTTTTGAATGAACTTTTTGCAGTCATTCCAACTGACCATTTCCACAGGACGGTTATGGCCCTTGAAATTAGAGGGGTTGCTGCCCATCACAGCCTGCCACAAGGCCTGAGTTACTTCCGTCTCTCCGATATAATAGGGGGAATCTTTGCCCTCCACCCGAATCATGTTGAACGTGACGCCATGGACGGTAAAGCTGCGGCTCTGACCGCTGGTAGCAGCCGTTGACGAAGACGGAGAGGCAGCAGGCGCTACCTCAGCCACTTCCTGCTTACTCATCGTAGCATTGACACTGGCGGTCTCGCCTTCGCGCACCGTCAGCGTGCCGCTGTAGTCCTGATAGCCCTGGCGCGACAGGCGCAGCTGGTGCTGACCTACGAGCAGCTGCTCAAGGAGCATGGGAGTCTGTCCGCGTTTCTGTCCGTCAACATAGATGTCTGCCATCGCGGGTGAAGAGTTGACATCGGCCTCGCCGTAGATGGGTGTCGGTGCATTGAGGCGGATGGTTTGCGGACCCTCGGTAGCCACAATGTCGCGGGTGGTGGTCTGCGGACGGTGCCCCGCCTTGCGCGTCTCTATCTCGTAGGTGCCTGCGCCGAGGTTGCCCGTCCACGAGCCTTCGCCGCGCTTCTGTCCGTTGACCCATATCTCTGCGTTGTTGTCGACCTGCAGCGTGACGCGCGCGAAGTTAGGTTTCAGCCGCACGTTGACCACATGCTTCTGCTTGGGGTCGTTGACCGTCACCTTTCCCACCTCGGGCAGGTAGTCGGGAGCCTGCACGCGGTAGTCGTACTGGCCGAAGCGCATCATCTTCGTAGCGGTGCCCTCGAGTGTAGACAGCAGTTCGCCGTTCAACTCAACAACGGCATTGGCGGGAGTAAGCTGGAAGACCACATACTGCGAGGTACGTGCCTGCTTCACGATAGTCTGCACCTCGCCGGTAGTCAGCTTGAGGATGTAAGTCTTGGCACGCTTCACCGTCTGTCCCAAATCGTAGTCGCGCAGGATGCCCAGTTGCTGGTGCGAGATGGTAAGGCGCTTCACACCTTCGGGCACATAGACCCATATCTCGCCGACGTGCTGCACAGTCTTGACGACCCCCAGCGAACCGGCATCGAAGGAGAAGCCCGTCTGGGTAGTCTCCACCTTGATGAGTGCACACTTTTGTCCGTTCTGGTCCATCACGATGGTGCCTGCGGTGTTGGCAGTCAGGTCAGTCTCGTCCATGCGGAAACTCTGTACGGCGAGGTTCTGCGCCTCGAGTGCCACCGCGCCAAGCACAAGAAAAAGCAAAAGGTATAGTCGCTTCATAACGTTGTTTATTGTAATTTGACGGCAAAGGTACAACTTTTTCTGATATTATGACGCGTGATATGCAAAATATTTTGTACCTTTGCAGGCATGAATCGCGTAAGTACATTATTATACATGCTCGTCATGCTGCCGCTGGCTGTCGCAGCACAGTCGTGGGAGACCATTCGTGACAGCGAGGAATACATCAGCGGAACGGGCACGGGCGAGACAGTGCGCGAGGCCGACCGCCATGCACTGGCGGACCTCATCAGCCAGATATCGACCTACGTCAGCAGTGACACCCGTCTGGGATTCCGCGAGGACAACGTGAATCAGAAGATTGACCACAAGTCGTATGTCGAGAACCACATCAAGACATACTCGCAGGCTACGCTGACCAACACACAACGCATCACCATCAAGAACGAGCCCGATGCAGTGGTGGGCCGCTACATCAAAAAGTCGGAACTGGCACGGTTGTTCGAGAACCGCAAGGCGAAAGCCATAGACATGGTGAACAGCGCCCTGCGGGCAGAGGAGAGCGGAAAGGCCGATGACGCCCTGCGCAACTACTACTGGGCACTGGCACTGGTGCGCTCGCTGCAGTATCCCGACGAAGCCTTCTACACCGATGACAACGGACGGAAGCACTTGATGACGACCTGGATACCGGAACAGATGAACCAAGTGTTCGACGAGCTGAAGGTGAGCGTTGTGCGCCGTAAAGGCGATGATGTCGATCTGTCGATAGCCTACAAGGGCAAGCCCGTATCGAGCGTGGACTACACCTACTTCGACGGACGCGACTGGAGCGCCATCAACAGTGCCAAGGACGGTACCGGCGTGCTGGAGCTGGCAAAAGGGAACCAAAGCAGCAAGTACCAGCTGAAGTTCGAATACGAATACCTGAGCGAGGCACATATAGACAAAGAGGTGGAAGGCGTGCTGCAGGTGCTGAGCAGCAAGGCGCTGCGCAAGTCGTACACCACAGTAGATGCCAACGAGATAGGTGGCGAGGCATACAGCAGCAAGGGAAGCTTCAGTCAGACGGATGCCTCGATACTACAGACACCGACTGCCGCCACACATGCCGAGAGCTATGCCAAGGCGATGGATGCCGTAGTGAGCGCCATCGGGCAGCGGGAAGCCAGTGGCTTGGCACCGTACTTCACAGCCGAGGGACTGTCGGTGTTCCGTAAGCTGCTGTTCACCTATGGCACACCGCGCATCATCGGTACCCCCCAGCCCACCTTCTACGAACACGGCAACGGAGAGGTAACGGCACGCGGCATACAAATCTCGTGCACCTTCAAGAGCGGCGTGCGCAAGTCGTTCGTAGAGGACCTGGTGTTCACCTTCGACAAGAACCGCAAGATAAGCAACGTAGCCTTCGGCTTAGGACGCACGGCAGAAGACGACATTCTGAACAAAGGCGTATGGAAAGAGTCGGCACGCAGGGTGCTGATGGAGTTCCTGGAAAACTACAAGACCGCCTATGCACTGAAACGGCTGGACTACATCAACACGATATTCGATGATGACGCGGTCATCATTGTGGCCAACGTGGCTAAGCGCTCAACACAGGGTGACACCAGAGGTTTTCAGAACGACAAGATAATAAAGTACAACCGCTACTCAAAGGACCAGTACCTGAAGAACCTGAAGCGCTGCTTCGCCGCCAACGAATTCATCAACATCCGCTTTGCCAACAACGACGTGGTGAAACTGGGCAAGGGCGGCGAGACCTACGGCATCCAGATAGCACAGGACTACTACTCGTCATCATACGGCGACAAAGGCTACCTGTTCCTGGAGGTGGATGTCAACAACCCCAAGCAGCCCGTCATCAAGGTGCGCACGTGGCAGCCCGAGAAAGACCCGAACTTCGGACTGTACGGTCCTGGAGACTTCAAGTAACAAGAGAAAGAGAAATCATTTAAACACACACGACATCATAAAGACATGGAAGTAAAGAACATCAATGCGAGCGAGGAGAAGAAGAGCCTCAGCTTTGTAGAACAGTTTGTCAAGGAAGACCTGGAGGCAGGCAAGAACGGCGGAAGACTGCAGACGCGCTTCCCGCCCGAGCCCAACGGATATATACACATTGGTCACGCAAAAGCCATCTGCATGGACTTCGGCGTTGCCGAGGAGTTTGGCGGCACGTGCAACCTGCGCTTCGACGACACCAACCCCACGAAGGAGAACACGGAGTATGTGGAGAACATCATGAGCGACATCAAGTGGCTGGGATTCCACTGGGAGAACGTCTACTACGCCTCCGACTACTTCGAGAAGCTGTGGGACTTTGCCGTATGGCTTATCAAGAAGGGACTGGCGTATGTCGACGAGCAGACCTCAGAGCAGATTGCCGAGCAGAAAGGCACACCCACACAGCCCGGTGTGGCAAGTCCGTTCCGCGACAGACCCGTCGAGGAGAACCTGCGACTGTTCAACCAGATGAACACCGCCGAGGCGGTAGAAGGCTCGATGGTGCTGCGCGCCAAGCTGGATATGGCAAACCCCAACATGCACTTCCGCGACCCCATCATCTACCGCATCATCCAGATACCTCACCACCGCACTGGTACCAAGTGGCACTGCTACCCGATGTATGACTTCGCCCACGGACAGTCAGACTACTTCGAGGGTGTCACCCACTCCATCTGTACGCTGGAGTTTGTGCCTCACCGTCCACTGTACGACAAGTTCGTAGAGCTGCTGAAGGAATACATGAACGAACTGAAAGCAGAAGGAAAGGCCGACGGCTACAATCCTGACATTGTGGCTGACAGCTATGACGGCACACGACAGATAGAGTTCAACCGTCTGAACCTGACCTACACGGTGATGTCGAAACGCAAGCTGAAGGCACTAGTTGACGAACAGCTGGTCAGCGGATGGGATGACCCCCGCATGCCGACAGTCTGCGGAATGCGCCGCCGAGGATACTCCTCGAAGAGCGTCCGTAACTTCATTGACTCCATCGGTTACACGAAGTTCGATGCCTTGAACGACCAGGCACTGCTGGAGTCGTGCGTGCGTGAAGACCTGAACAAGAAAGCCTGTCGCGTGAGTGCCGTGCTGGATCCCGTGAAGCTGGTGCTGACCAACTATCCTGAGGGACAAACGGAAGAACTGGAAGCCATCAACAATCCGGAGAATGAGGCCGACGGCAAACACACCATCACCTTCAGCCGCGAGCTGTGGATAGAGCGCAGCGACTTCCAGGAAGAGGCAGAGAAGAAGTTCCAGCGCCTGGCTCCTGGCAAGGAGGTGCGCCTGAAGAACGCCTACATCATCAAGTGCTGTGAGGAGCACCCCTGTGACAAGGATGCCAATGGCAACGTGACTACCATCTATGCCACCTACGACCCCGAGACACGCAGCGGACAGCCTGGTGCCGACCGCAAGATAAAAGGCAAGACACTGCACTGGGTCAACTGCCAGGATGCCGTCAAGGCAGAGGTTCGCCTGTACGACCGTCTGTTCAGCATCGAGAACCCCAGCGCCGATGAGCGCGACTTCCGTGAACTGCTGAACCCTGACAGTCTGAAGGTGCTGAGCGACTGCTATGTAGAACCCTACCTGAAAGAGAAGAAAGCTGGCGACTTCCTGCAATTCCAGCGCACAGGATATTTCACACCCGACCTTGACTCGACACCCGACCACCTGGTGTTCAACAAGACGGTAGGGTTGAAGGATACGTGGAAGAAGTAGAAAAGGTAAAAAAGTGAAAAAGTAAAAAGATAAAAAAGTAAAAAAGTAAAAAAGTAAAAAGGGAGAAAGGGAGAAAAGTAGAAAGGGAAAAAAGTAAAAAAGGGAGAGGCGTATGCAATACGATGATGAATACTTCAAAAGCGAGGAGTTTCGCCAACTGCTGGACAGTTACGAGGCATCCATAGAAGCGGGCAACAGTCCGTTTATGGATGCTGATGAACTGATTGACATTGCCGACTATTACTATTTGAATATGGAGTACGACAAAGCCTTTGAGACTGTCGACCATGCACTGGAGCTGTACCCCCACGCCACCCTGCCCAATGCCTTTATGGCGCGAAAAGCCTTACAGGAGGAAGACATCCAGCAAGCACAGGCGTATGCCGATGCCATTGAAGACCACGACGACCCCGACTACTACTACCTGAAAGCAGAACTGCTTCTTGCCGAAGGGAAGGTTGAGCAGGCTGACCGCTTTCTGCGCGACTACGGACTGACTGTGCCCGATGACGAACACGAAGACTTCATCAAAGACTGCGCCAACCTCTTCATAGACTATGGCGAAAGCGACAAAGCCTACGAATGGATGTTGCGCTCAAGGGGGGATGAAAGCAACGACTTCAAGGAGTTGATGGGACGCGCACACATTGGAATGGGGAAGTACAAGGAAGCGCAACAGGTATTCAACGAACTGATAGACCGCGACCCTTACAGCGTGAACTACTGGAAGTCGCTGGCTTCGGCACAATTCATGAACGACGAAATCCATGATGCCATCACCAGCTATGAGTATGCCCTCGCCATCAACCCTGACGACCCCGAAGGACTGCTGGGCAAAGCCAACGCACTGTTGAGCCTGGGCAACAACGAGGAGGCACAGAAATTCTTACAGCGCTATAACGAGATTAATCCGGATGACGAGCAGGCACTCTTATTCACAGGATGCTGCATGGCTAATCTGAATCGCACGGATGAAGCCATCAGGTATTTGTTGCGGGCAGAGGAAGTTTCAGAAGACTCTTCCCTACTGCCGAAAATCTATACGGAGCTGGCATTCTGCTATAGCAAGGAAGGAATGCTGGGGATGGCTCTTGAGATGATGGACAAGACGCTGCCGCTGGATTGTGACCATATAGAAATGATGGTTGTCAGAGGACACGTACAACTGGAAAACGGCGACGAAAAGGGGGCAGAGAAGTCCTTCAGCAAAGCACTCGCCATGTCGAATTCCGAACCATACATCCTGTTGCGCATCATCACCTCGTTATATGACAACCACTACATCCATGCCTGCTACGAGATGCTGAAGAAATTCTTTGCGCTGGAAATTCACAAGGAAGAAAAACTCAAAAACGGCTTATCGTTTATGGCACTGTGCTGCTATGAACTGGGCAAAAACAAGGAGTTTCTATACTTCTTGAAGTTAGCCTGCGAACGGAATCCCATTGAGGCAACAGTGGTACTGGGGCATCTCTTTCCTGAAGGCATGGAGGTCAAGGACTATTACCATTACATGAAAGAACTCATCAACAGTAAATCTGTTAACTGAAAAAAAGAACAAATAAAACATGAACATCATATCTTCACTGCTCAGCAATCTCAACTATGGCACCATTCTCTTTCTGATGCTCTTGGAGAGTACCGTCATACCCGTTCCCTCGGAGTTTGTGGTGACACCTGCTGCCTATCACGCTGCCGGTGGTCAGTTGGATGTGTGGCTCGTCATTCTCTTTGCAACCATAGGAGCCGACATCGGTGCAAGCATCAACTATGTGGTGGCATACTATGTAGGGCGCCCCGTCATCTACCGTTTTGCCAACAGCAAGTGGGGCAAGATGTGTCTGCTGAGTCAGGAGAAGGTGGAGAAGAGCGAACGCTACTTCGATGACCACGGCATTGTGGCTACCCTGACAGGACGCCTCATCCCCGGCATCCGCCACCTCATAAGCATCCCTGCAGGATTGGCTAAAATGAACTACTGGAAATTCCTGCTCTACACCACCATCGGTGCCGGTTGCTGGCATGCCATCCTGGCTGCCTTAGGGTGGTATCTGCATGCTATCGTGCCCGAAGAACAGCTGAACGGCAAGATTGAGGAGTATGCCGAATACATCAAACTCATCATCGTAGCACTGGTCCTTTTGGCCTTAGCTTACTTTATTGTCAAGTCAATACTCAAGAAGAAACAACAAACAACAAATTAAATGATAGATTTTTATGGCTAAGATTAACAACCATCTCGTCATCATGGCTGGCGGCGTAGGGAGCCGCTTTTGGCCTATGAGCACCCCTGAGAAGCCCAAGCAGTTTATTGACGTGCTCGGCATCGGAAAGTCGCTGCTGCAGCTAACCGTAGAGCGGTTCGACACCATTGTGCCCGCAGAGAATGTCTGGGTGGTTACCAACAAAAACTATGCTGCCATAGTAGCTGAGCAGTTGCCCCAAATGCCTGCCGACCACATACTGTGCGAACCCTGCCGCCGCAATACAGCGCCCTGCATTGCTTACGTCTCGTGGCGCATCAAGTCGAAAGACCCCAAAGCAAACATCGTGGTGTCACCAAGCGACCACATCGTGCTGCAGCCCACAGAGTTCCGACGCGTCATCAGCCAATGTCTGGACTTCACCAGCGAGAGCGATGCCATTGTCACACTGGGCATGAAGCCTACCCGTCCTGAGACTGGCTATGGATATATCGAAGCCAACCTCTCCGCACAGTCTTTACGCAACAAGGAACTGTTCCGTGTGGACAGCTTCCGCGAGAAGCCTGACCTGAAGACTGCCAAGAAATACATCTCGAAGAACAACTACTTCTGGAATGCAGGCATCTTCATCTGGAATGTCTCGACGATTGTCAATGCCTTCCGCATCTATCAGCCCAACATGGCTAAGCTCTTCGAGAGTCTGCTGCCCATCTACGGCACCGCAGAAGAGCAGGCAAAAATTGACGAGCTGTTCCCTGAATGCGAGAACATCAGCGTTGACTATGCCATCATGGAAAAGGCCGAGGAGATATTTGTCTGTCCGGCAGACTTCGGATGGAGTGACCTGGGTACATGGGGTTCGCTGCAGCAACAGACAAAGAAGGATCTCTACGGCAATGCCTGCATCGGACAGGATATCAACCTCTTTGAAACCCACAACTGCATGATACATGCTACACAGGAGAAGAAAGTGGTGATACAGGGACTGGACGGCTATATTGTGGCAGAGAACGACAACACCTTATTGATATGTAAACTCTCAGAGGAACAGCGCATCAAGCAGTTCTCTGGTTTGGAGAAATAACCACCATAGCAGGAAAATTGTGAAATAATGGCACTCGACAAGAATAGTAAGATATATGTGGCTGGGCATCATGGACTGGTGGGCTCTGCTATATGGAACAACCTAATGGAACGCGGCTATACCAACTTGGTTGGGCGTTCACATAAGGAGTTAGACTTAACCGACCAACTGGCAGTACGCCGTTTCTTTGATGAAGAGCAGCCTGATGCTGTGGTGCTGGCTGCTGCCTTTGTGGGTGGCATCATGGCGAATTCACTCTATCGCGCTGACTTCATCATGATGAACATGAAGATTCAGTGTAATGTCATCAGCGAGGCATACGCTCATGGTGTGAAGAAACTGTTGTTCCTTGGGTCAACGTGCATCTATCCTAAAAATGCTCCGCAACCCATGAAGGAGGACTGCTTGCTGACATCGCCACTGGAGTACACCAACGAGGAGTATGCCATTGCCAAGATTGCCGGCTTGAAAATGTGCGAGAGCTACAACCTGCAATATGGAACGAACTATATTGCCGTGATGCCCACTAACCTCTATGGTCCTAATGACAACTTCCACTTGGAGAACAGTCACGTCATGCCAGCCATGATGCGCAAAGTGTATCTGGCTAAGTTAATCCACGACGGCAACTGGGACGCTATACGCAAGGATATGGACAAGCGCCCCGTTGAGGGTGTCAACGGCACTGCAAGCAACGAAGCCATTGAGCAGGTGTTGGCCAAATATGGCATTTTTGATAACCGAGTCGTATTGTGGGGTACAGGCACTCCACTCCGTGAGTTCCTGTGGAGCGAGGATATGGCTGACGCCTCTGTACACGTACTGTTGAATGTGAACTTCAGCGACATCATTGGTATTGAGAAGTACTCCAGTGTACACTACGGAGCCTCTACTGACGGGGCTGTAGACCGCAACCACTCCGCCGGACGTGGCGGTGCCATTCCCACTTTGGGTGAGATTCGCAACTGCCATATCAACGTGGGAACGGGTAAGGAACTCACTATTCGTGAGCTCTCGGAACTCGTTGTCAAGGCCGTAGGCTTCGAGGGTACGGTAGAGTTTGATGCCAGCAAGCCCGATGGCACCATGCGCAAACTCATTGATGTATCGAAACTGCACAGTCTGGGCTGGAGACACAAGGTTGAGATTGAGGATGGCGTCCGGAAGTTATTTGAGTGGTATCAAGCCAGCCTCACCTGACCCCGATGAAAACAAAACTAAAAACCTATGATAAATACCTTTGAAGAACTTAAGAGCCGACAACAGCAGCTATGCAGCCAACAGCGCCGCATCGTTGCTGTTTGTGCTCATGACGAAGCAACACAGGAAGCCCTTCGGATGGCAAGTAACTTTGCTGAAATCATCAACATTGACAATGCTTTACCAGAAAAAGCGGCTGCCGAGGCTGTTGCCCTTGTCAGAAGAGGGAATGCTGACATCTTGATGAAGGGGCTCATCGGTACAGACCAACTGCTACGAGCCGTACTGAATAAGGAAGACGGGCTGTTGCCGACCGGTCACATCTTGACACACATAGCCGCTGCAGAAATACCGAGCTATCACAAGCTGCTGTTCTTCACGGACGCCGCCGTTATCCCCTATCCTACCCATGAGCAACGTATCGAACAGGTTCGTTATGCTGCCCAACTATGCCAAAAGCTGGGCAGCAAGGAACCACGTATAGCGCTTATCCATTGTGCTGAGCATGGCGGGAAACAATTTCCCTTTGTTGACGGTTATGCTGACATCAAGCAACGTGCAGAACAGGGAGCGTTCGGACAATGCATCATAGACGGACCCATGGACTTGAAATGTGCTTGTTCTGTTAAAGCCATGCAAGCTAAAGGCATGACATCACCCATCAATGGCGAGGCTGATGTACTGGTATTCCCCGACATAGAAGCAGGCAATAGCTTCTACAAGTCGCTGACGCTTTTTGCCCATGCCAAGACGGCAGGCATCCTCTGTGGCACAACTGCCCCTGTCATCGTTCCCTCACGCGGTGATGATGCCGAGGCAAAGTTCAACAGCATCCTCTTGGCACTTGCCACCCTTTAACAAATAAAATCACCTTTCTATCCTATGAGAATCCTCGTTATCAACCCTGGTTCAACAAGTACAAAGATTGCCGTTTACGAAGATGAGAAACCGCTTCTGCTGCGCAACATCACCCATAGTGCCAACGAGCTGGCACCGTTTGGCGATGTCATAGAGCAGCAGGACTTCCGCCGTCAGTTGGTGCTTAACGAACTGCAACAGGCTGGTATCCCTTTGGCTTTTGATGCCGTCATAGGACGAGGCGGACTCGTCAAACCCATCAGTGGCGGTGTTTACGAAATTAACCAACAGATGCTAGATGACACGCTGCATGGCTGCGTCATGCATAACCATGCGTGTAATTTAGGGTGTCTGATAGCATACGAGATAGCAGCTACTATCAATGCCAACACTGCCGAGGGCAGCAATCCTGCCACTGTTTCCCAACAACACTGCCGTGCTTTCATTGCCGACCCTGGTGTTGTTGATGAGTTATCGCCACTGGCTCGCATCAGCGGTTCACCCCTCATGCCGCGCATCTGCATCTGGCATGCCCTGAACCAACGAGCTATTGCCCGCCGTTATGCACGAGGCATTGGAAAAGAATATGAGGACCTTAACCTTATTATTTGTCATTTGGGAGGAGGTATCTCGGTGGCAGCACATGAACACGGACGGGCCATTGATGCCAACAATGCGCTTGACGGTGAAGGTCCCTTCTCGCCTGAGCGTGCAGGTTCACTTCCTGCTGCCGACCTCATCCGACTATGTTTTAGCGGCAAGTACAGCGAAAAACAACTGCTGAAGCGCATTGCAGGAAAGGCAGGATTAAATGCCCATTTAGGAACTAATGACATGCGTGAAATCTTGGAACGCATCAAGAATGGTGACCAACATGCGCAACTTATTGTCGAAGCCATGCTTTATCATGTCGCAAAAAACATCGCTGCCGAAGCTGCCGTGCTCTGCGGACAGGTGGATGCCATTCTTCTGACGGGCGGCATTGCACATAGCGACTATGTAGTCAGTGAACTACGCCGTCGTATCGGTTTCTTGGCTCCAGTCTACACCTTCCCTGGCGAAAACGAGATGGAAGCACTTGCCCTCAATGCATTAGCTGTCCTACAGGGCAAGCGAGAAGCTTTGGTGTATGAGTAACCAGCCTTGATCACAATAAAAAAAGGTGCCAAAAGTGGCACCTTTTATTCACAATAACATTTATCCATTACTTCGCATACAGCGCAACAATGGTCTCGTACTTCTCTTGCTTGCCAGAAGTCTGACGAGGCTCACCGACTTTCTTACCATATTCGTAAGCCTGCTCGAGTGTCAGTTTGCCTTCTTCGAAGTCCTTTCCGATACCACTGTCGAAAGAGGCATAGCGCTCCTTCTTCATCTTCGGCAACTCACTGTTTTCCAAGATGTCGGCAGCATTGAGCAGCGCACGCGCCATGGCATCCATACCGCTGATGTGTGCAATGAAGAGATCCTCCAAATCGGTGGAGTTACGACGAATCTTAGCATCGAAGTTCGTTCCACCAAGACCCAAGCCACCACCACGGATAATCTCCAACATAGCCTGTGTCAACTCGTAGTTGTCAATGGGGAACTGGTCGGTATCCCAGCCGTTCTGCGCATCACCGCGGTTGGCATCAATAGAACCCAGCATACCTGCATCTACAGCACATGCCAGCTCGTGCTCAAAGGTGTGACCGGCAAGCGTTGCGTGGTTCACCTCGATGTTTACCTTGAAGTCCTTGTCGAGGTTATGAGCTTTGAGGAAGCCTATCACCGTCTCTGTGTCTACATCGTACTGATGCTTAGAAGGCTCCATGGGCTTGGGCTCAATGAGGAAGTTACCTTTGAAACCCTTGCTGCGAGCATAGTCACGTGCCATGGTCAACATGGTAGCCATGTGTTCCTTCTCACGCTTCTGGTCGGTGTTCAACAGGCTCATATAACCCTCGCGGCCTCCCCAGAACACATAGTTCTGACCGCCCAACTTGATGGTGGCATCAATGGCGTTCTTAATCTGTACTATAGCACGGGCAACAACGTCGAAGTCGGGATTGGTAGAAGCACCATTCGCATAGCGCTTGTTACCGAAGACATTGGCGGTACCCCACAGGTTCTTGATATGAGGATACTGCTTCATCTTCTCTAAAGCATAGTCGGTGATAGCCTTCATGCGAGCCTCGTACTCCTCAACAGTGGCACCCTCGTCAACAAGGTCGACATCGTGGAAGCAGAAATACTCGATGCCCAGCTTATCCATGATCTCGAAGCCGGCATCCATCTTGTCCTTGGCGCGCTGAACAGCATCCGTTGCCTTGTCCCACTCATAGCTGCGTGTCTGACCGCCAAACTGGTCTGCACTTGCACCACCCAGCGTATGCCACCAGGCCATAGCAAACTTCAACCAGTCCTTCATCTTCTTGCCCATCACCACTTTTTCAGGGTCATAGTAGTGAAAAGCCATGACGTTCTTACTGTCCTTTCCCTCGAAAGGAATCTTACCGGTAAACGGAAAATACTCTTTTGCCATAATCTTTTTTGTTTTTTGTTTTTTTATTCGTTATTTCGTTATTTCGCTATTTCGTTATTCGTGGACAAGAAGCAGCTGTTTCCACTTCTCGTAGGCCTGACGGTACTCTTCACGTCTGGAGACATCGGGTTCAATGACTGCTAACTTTTCTAACGTTGAAAATGCTTCTTTATTGTCCTGATAGATGCCTGCACCTATACCTGCCCCCTTGGCAGCCCCCACTGAGCCATCGGTCTCGAAGAGTTCAATAGTAGCACCACTGACACCTGCCAGTGTCTCGCGGAACAATGGTGACAGGAACATATTGGCGCGTCCGGCATGAATCTTCTGAATGTCCATTCCCATCTGCTGCATAATCTCCATGCCGTAGCAGAACGAGAAGACAATGCCCTCCTGAGCGGCACGCACCAAGTGAGCCCGTGTGTGCTTGTTGAAGTTAACGCCACTAATCGTGCAACCCACCTCTTTATTCTCCAAGACACGCTCAGCACCATTTCCAAAGGGCATGATGCATACGCCGTCACTGCCAATAGGAGCCTGCGCTGCCAAGTCGTTCATCTCGGCATAACCCATGTCGAAAGTGACATTCCGATGCATCCATGCATTTAGGATGCCAGTACCATTGATGCACAACAACACGCCTAAACGAGGAATGTTGGCTGAGTGATTAACATGGGCAAAGGTATTGACACGGCTTCGGGGGTCATAATTGATATTGCCCAACACCCCATAGACAACGCCACTCGTACCGGCGGTAGCAGCTATCTCACCAGGGTTCATTACATTCAACGAAAGGGCATTGTTGGGTTGGTCACCACCCCTATAGGTGATTGGCGTTCCTGCCTTTAAACCCAGTTCTGCAGCTGCCTCAACGCTCACCTCACTCTGTATTCCAAAGGTCGGCACAATGTCTGCAATCAACGAAGAGTCAAAGCCATAGTACTGCATCAGGAAATCAGCCACTTGGTTCTCCTTGAAATCCCAAAACATTCCCTCAGAGAGTCCACTCACGGTGGTGTTGGCCTCGCCTGAGAGACGTAGGGCAATATAGTCGCCTGGCAGCATCACCTTATATATTTTAGCATAGACATCAGGCTCGTTTTCTTTAACCCATGCCAACTTGGCTGCTGTAAAATTACCTGGTGAGTTGAGCAGATGACTCAAACAACGCTCGGAACCCAAATCACGGAAGGCCTGTTCGCCATAGGGAACGGCGCGGGAGTCACACCAAATAATAGATGGACGCAAGGGCTGGAGGTCTTTGCCGACACACACCAAGCCATGCATCTGGTATGAGATACCAATGGCGGCAATGTCATCACCAGTCACACCAGCTTCGTTCATTACTTTATGCAGTGCTTCCTTGGCATACTGCCACCATGAATCAGGGTCCTGTTCTGCCCATCCTGCCTTGACAGCCGTAATGGGAGCCTCCTTTTCGGGATAGAAAGCCGAAGCTACAGACTTGCCTCCATCAACACCGACTAGCGACGCTTTAACAGACGAGCTGCCAATGTCGAAACCTAAAAGATATTTATCTGCCATATTCTATAAAATAATGTTTAAGTCACATAATTATTATGTTTTACCCTACAAATATCCCCCAAAAATTTCAAAAAAACAATTTTTTTACCTTTTTTCGACTTTTTTTTATCATTATTTGGCTACAATTAAAAATATTTTTTTACCTTTGCACATTAGAAGATGAACTATTAGCTAAGGTTTAATTCATTTATGAAAAAGAAAATACTAATACTTGATGACAAAGAGACTATCGCTAAGGTACTCTCTATTTACTTGATGAGTGACTATGATGTGCAGTGGTTGCCAGACGGATTACAGGGAGTAAAATGGCTGCAAGCCGGTAATACCCCCGATTTGATCATATCCGACATCCGTATGCCAGGAATGCGTGGTGACGACTTCTTGGAGTGGATTAAGCAGAACGAATTGTTCCGCCACATTCCTGTCATCATGCTCAGCAGCGAGGATTCTACCAGTGAGCGCATCCGTTTGCTCGAGATTGGTGCTGTTGACTACATCGTAAAGCCTTTCAACCCTATGGAGTTGAAAATCCGCGTCAAAAAGATTATCCCCAACGATTAAAAGAATTGCAAACTATAAATATAGTATAATATATACATTATTATATAATATATGATAGGTGTTGTATACTTAGGCAAAAATGCTCAAACCCAAGAGCGTCTCAAATACATCCCTGGACAGTTGGTACGAATGACCGATGCTTATAAGGATGCTGCCCAGATATGTACTCAGCACGTTGCCAACGAGCACTTTTTGGTGTTCTTTGAGCGTAGCGTGCGGAACGAAGACATCACTGCCATTACCTATCTGCGCAAGAGATGCCCCAATGTATATATTGTTCTCATCACAGAAACCATGCCGCCGGAAGAGCGTGATATCTACATTAAGTGTGGTATCAATGATACTATCAAGGCTGGAGCCACTGTGACGGAATTCAACAAAAAAATACTATTTATCTCCGAACGTGAGAATGCCCTCTTTGATGACAAGGCTGTCAAATATGGTATTCTGAAATTTAAGATTCCTGTTTGGAAACGTCTGTTCGACATTTTTTTTGCCAGCGTGGCTATTATCATTCTTTCACCGGTATTTATCATCACTGCCATTGCTATCCGACTGGAGAGCAAAGGTCCTATTCTATTCAAATCGAAGCGTGTAGGAACGAACTATACCATTTTCGAGTTCTTAAAGTTCCGCAGTATGTATGTTGATGCCGAGCAGCGCCTGAAGGAGTTGAGCAAGGATCATAACCAGTATGCAGAATCGTCGGAGGAAGATTCAGAACGGAAGAGTACTATTACCGCTCCTTTGGGAGAACAGGCTGAAATCGACATGATGAACATGGGCATGGAGTCAGACATGATGATTAGCGATGAAGAAATCATGTTGGTCGGTGATGACTTCGTGGTGGCAGAGAGTGACTTTAACAAGAAGAAGGAAGAAGACATCAACAATGCCTTTGTAAAGATAGAGAACGACCCCCGTGTTACAAAGGTTGGGCGTTTCATCCGTAAATACAGCATTGACGAGTTACCACAACTGTTCAACATCCTCAAGGGTGACATGTCGGTGGTTGGTAATCGCCCGTTGCCACTCTACGAAGCAGAAAAACTGACTGCTGATGCCAGCATTGACCGTTTCATGGCGCCTGCTGGTCTGACGGGTCTCTGGCAGGTTGAAGAGCGAGGCAAAGGCGGAAACATGTCTGCCGAGGAGCGCAAGCAACTTGATATCACATACGGACAGACTTATAATTTCATGCTTGACATGAAGATTATCTTCCGTACACTGACAGCCTTCAAGCAAAAAGAAAACGTATAAAAATCCGAAATAAGTTGGTTATCTACTAATGAATAGCTTAAAACATATTTTCTGCAGTACCGCACTTTCCTTTGTTGCACTGACAAGCTTTGCGCAATACAATAATAGCGGCATCAGCGCTGGCTTCTTTGACTCCAGCGAGAATAAAACCATCAACTTTTCTTCTTTCCACCTGCCGCCTTTGGCAGTCCTCTATGAAAACGCCAAACAAAACCCAAGGATTCTGTCATTGACTAAAGCACAGGAGTTAGCACAGGCAGAAGTCGCAAAGCAGAAACGCCATATTTTCTCGTATGTTTATGGACATGCCAGCTACAGCTATGGTAAAACTGACATGTGGGGCAACAATAATTCTACGCAGAGTTATACCACCATCTACCAGTTTCAGGGCAGCGAGCAAAGCTATTGGAATGTAGGTGTCAATGTCAGTGTACCTTTGGAAGATATTCTTGACTTGTCTGCCTCAGTTCGTCGTAAGAGGATAGAAGCAGAGAAAGCACGTATTGAGAAAGATCGTGCTTTTGATGAATTAAAATTAGAGATTGCTACTTTATATATTCGAATTACCAATAATCTAGTAGCATTGAAGACTTCTGGCGAGGCTGCTGCTGCCTATCAGGGTGCCGGTGCACTGAATCAGGAGGACTTCCATCAGGGCAATATGTCAATCGAGGATTTTGCTTATACCAAACTTCACGAAATTGATGTGGTAAGCAGATATCAAACTCTTCAAACCCAGATAACCACTGACATCATCACTTTGGAGATTCTTACCCATACGCCAATTTTGACGAATACCACGACTGATATCACGTTAGATGACGAGGTCAAGAATGAAAGGCAGATTCAGAGAGAGAACAGGAAGGTTGCCAAAGCCATCAGGAAGTCTGCTGCTCAAGAAGAAAAGAAATACCGTAAGTTGGAACAGGCTGAGCGGCGAGCTGCCAAGAAAGCTAAGTCACAACAATAAAAGAACAATAACTACTAATTCACAATATCGTCTACTATGGATTTATTCAGATATTTTGTCAGGTTTCTTTATAAAATACGCTGGTATTTAGTTATCCTGCCGATGATAGCGCTTATTGTTGCATGGTTTTTGACCCGCAACATGGAACGTATATATGATGCTAATACAACCATTTATACTGGTATGATTACGGGTTACAACCTCGAAGGAGGCAACGGCTCCGTAGGTGGTAATGCGCAGACCAACATTGCTAACTTGATGTTGATTATCACGACTGACAACACCATCCATGAGGTTTCGCTGCGTTTGTTTGCCCGTTGTATGATGTATGGTAACCCCAACAAGAACAACAACTACATCTCTGCCGAGCATTTCCGCGAACTGAATAAGATGGTACCACCTGAAGTAAAGGCACTCATTAACCGTAATAGCGAGTCGGCAACCTATGCCAATCTGAAAGCTTACGAGAAGCCCTCACAAGACAACTTCCTTTTTGGAATTCTGAATTATCACCCCTACTTCGGTATCAACAACATCACCAGCAAACTGAAAGTACTCCAACTCCCGCAGAGTGATATCATTGACATTGCTTATTCTGGCAACGATGCGGGTGTCGTTTACAATACGCTCGATATCCTCAACGATGTTTTTGCCCGTCAGTATCAGACCATCCGTTTTGGTGAGACCGGCAACGTCATCAAATTCTTCGAGCGCGAGGTACACCGTCTATGGCGTATTCTTACTAATGCCGAGGATGATCTCATCCGCTACAACATCTCCAAGCGCATCGTCAACTATGGTGAGCAAACAAAACAGCTGACAGTATTGGAAGCACAACAGCAGAATTTCCGCAATGACCAGCTGATGAACTATACTACCTCAAAGGCACTGCTTGACTATCTAGAGCGTCAGTTGGGTAATAGAGCTCAGGTTATACGTTCTAACAAGGAGTTCACCAGTCAGGTTCGAGACATCTCTCGTATACAGTCGCGCATCTCTAATCTGCGACTGATGAGTAGCGATGGTGGCGGCAACAACAACGAAGCTCAAGAAGAATTGGCCAAGGCTCAACGTGACCTTCAGGCAGCAACTGGACGTGTCACTCAACTCACCAAGGATATTGAAGCCTCAACCTATAGCACAGAAACTGGTGTTAAGGCTAACGATATGTTGTCACGTTGGTTGGAGCAACTCCTCCTGTTGGAAAAGACCAAGGCAGAGCAGTCAGCTACCAATATCATGAAAGACAATCTTGACAAGCAGTATTTGTACTATGCTCCTATCGGTGCCACTCTTGACCGTAAAGACCGTCATATCAGTTTCATCGAAGGCAACTACATGGAGATGCTCAGAGCCCTGAATCAGGCACGTCTTCGCCAGAAGAACCTGCAGATGTCTACGGCCACCTTGCGTGTGCTCAATCCGCCCATGTTCCCGCTAAATGCACAGCCCACCAACCGCATCATGATTCTGTTGGGAGCCTTCTTGCTGACATTTGCACTCACTGCTCTCTACTTCCTGCTCATTGAAATGCTTGACCGCACACTTCGCGACCGCATGCGTTCTGAGCGTATTACGAAGATTCCTGTTATGGGCTGTTTCCCCAAGGAGAGCAACCTGCGCTATCGCCGCTTCAATAAGACCATTGCCGACATGGCTTTGAAGCAACTGAGCAAAGCCCTCCTCCCCCACTTCAAGGAAGGGCAACAGAACGTGCTCAATTTGATTTCTACAGACTCAGGTAATGGCAAGAGCTTCCTGGCTCAGGAGTTAGAGAACTACTGGATATCTCTTGGGTTGCAGGTTCGCCGTCTCACCTACGATGAAGACTTCCTGTCTGAAGACAGCCGCTTTATCTTGGCTAAGGATATCAAGGACCTCTGTCCCGACATTCTACCAGATGAGATTGCTATCATTGAATATCCTAATTTGGATGACTATTCCATTTCTCCCGGACTGCTCAATATGGGTACTGTCAACCTGATGGTAACCCGTGCTAACCGCACTTGGAAGGATGTTGACCAGAAAGCCCTTAACGAAGTACAGGCAATGTTGGATGACGAGCATAAGAACTCGCTCTTCATGTATCTCACCGAGGCCAGCCGCTATGCTGTTGAGGAGTTTGTCGGTCAGTTACCGCCTTACACGAAGTTCTCTAACTTCGTCTATCGCATGTCACAGTTAGGACTCACTGCTACTGAGAACGAACACGCAAAGTAAATGGCTACCAATACGGCATTCAAAACATATGCAAGTGAACACGGAGGAAGAGTATTATTGCTCTTTCTCCTGTTTTTGCTTGCACTTTACCAGTTCTATGCCGCAGGGTTCGGTGCTTTTGCCGCCATCTGTTTGCTTCCCGTTGTTGGCTTCTTGGCTGTGGGCTCTTTCGAGCATAGAATGTTCATCTTTTGGATACTGATGTTCATGAATGCTATTGTTCAATGGCATGCCATCACCTTACCTGCAGGAATACCGACATCCTTATATAATGAACTTTTAGAAATCATCCTCATTGCATTAGCCATCTTAGATGTCAAAGAAGCCAAATTTCATCGAGCCGCTAATGTCATGCTTATTACTTTAACTGTCTGGTGCGCATTTTGTACCTTAGAGGTGCTGAACGACACCTGTGGCATTGGTATTAATATAGCAGGGTGGTATACGGCAGCCCGTATGATGGCTTTCCAATTGCTGTATGCTTTTTTGGTTTACACCTTATATATAAGTAATCCTAAGGCTCTCACCCAGTATCTCTATGTATGGGGAGCATTAGCACTTTTTGCCGCCTTTTGGGTATGGAAACAGAAGACATTTGGCTTTACTGTTTCCGAAAACGCATGGATTCAAACACGAGGCCGTTCAACTCACATCCTACAAGCAGGAACTCTTATCCGCTATTTCTCAATTTACAGTGATGCTGCCAACTTTGGTATTGGCATCGCTTCGACAGCAGTGGCCTTTATTATCTTTGGCATCACCAGCAAGATTAAGAAACATAAGATATTTTTCTTGATTACAGGAGCAGTCTGTACATGGGCTATGTTCCCCTCCGGAACCCGTACCGCCATATTCAGTATGTTTGCAGGGTTCTTTGTCTACGTCTTTTTATCCAAATCGTTTAAAATAGCAGTGCCCTTTACCATTGTCGGTACTATTTTCGTATTCATCCTGGTATTCACCACCATTGGCAACAGCAACCAATCTATTCGCCGTATGCGTTCGGCTTTTAATAGAGAAGATGCTTCAGCGAATGCTCGCTCCATTAACCAAGAGGCCATGAAGAAATACCTTGCTGAAGCCCCCTGGGGTATCGGTATGAACATAGGTTATCAAAATGTACCTGCCAACAACAAATATACTTATATGGCGACAGTACCTCCAGACTCCGAGTATGTGTTTATCTGGATTCACACCGGGGTCATCGGCATTACCATTTTTTTGATTTGTACTTTCGTCATGATATTCGGTGCGTGCTGGATAGTCTTTTTCCGAATAAAAAGTCCCTCGCTACGTGGCATAGGGGCAGGACTCTGCTGTGCTATGATTTCACAGCAGGTAGGTGGTTACGGTAATCAGGTGCTAATGCAGTTTCCCAACTGTCTGATATTTTATGGGGGGCTGAGTTTAGTCTACGTATTGCCATACATGGAAAGCGAATGGATGGAGTACGAAAAAGAGCAACTTGCCAAACAAGAGGAGAAAAAACGCCTGAAATTAGAGAAAAAACGTGCATCAAGAGTGTGAAGTGTCTATCATCACCATCAACTTCAACGGTCTGAAGGACACCTGCGAACTGATGGAGACATTACCTTTAGAGGACGAGACCATAGAGGTAATTGTGGTAGATAATGCCTCACGGGAAGACGAGGCATCTCAAATTGAGCAACGCTTCCCGCAAGTAAAGGTGATTCAAAGCAAAGAAAACCTTGGCTTTGCTGGCGGCAACAATCTGGGTATTAAAGCCGCAAAAGGAAAATACCTGTTCTTCATCAACAACGACACCGTCTTTGAGGGCTTTGACGTCCTTCCTCTCATCGCCCGTCTGGAATCATCGGAACAAATCGGCATAGTGTGTCCGAAGATTCGTTTCTCTTGGGGCGACCATGCTATCCAATATGCCGGTTACACACCACTCACCAAAGTCACCTTACGCAATCGCTCTATAGGTTTTGGTGAGTCTGACCACGGACAATATGATACGCCGCACCCCACTCCCTATGCTCATGGTGCTGCCATGATGGTCAAGCGCAAAGCTATTGAGAAGGCTGGTCTCATGCCCGAATGTTACTTCCTTTATTACGAGGAGTTAGACTGGTCACTCATGCTCCGCCGTGCAGGTTATGACATCTGGTACGAACCGGCATGCACTGTCTTCCACAAGGAAAGCCAGACCACAGGTCAGGATAGCCCGCTGCGTACCTATTATATCACCCGCAACCGTCTGTTGTTTGTCAAACGTAACAACCACCATTTCTCACGCTATCTTTCTTACCTCTATTTAATGGTATTGGTTGCAGGAAGAGACATCGTTAAATATACCTTACAATGCCGCCCCAACTTGGCAAAAGCCACGTTACGAGGTGTCTGTCATTTCATCAAAATGTAGCCTTATGAATTTTTGGAATATTTTAATCTATACCGACCTCATCTTTTTCAGTTTTGTCTCACTGACGGTGCTGTACATGGGATTCTTTGCCTTAATGTCGATGATGGGGACATCTCGCGAATCACCAAAGACTCGCAAGGAGAACCGTTTCATCATCTTTATCCCTGGCTATAAAAATGGTATTGCCACTGAACGTACCGTACAGTCTATTTTGGGGCAGACCTATTCCCAACGCCAGTTTGATGTAACTGTCATTGCCGATCAGTTGGATGAGATGAGTAATTTCCGTCTGAAACAGCAGCCTATCACCCTGCTGACACCTAACTTTAAAAAAAGCTCACGTGCTAAGGCTCTTCAGCTGGCCATCAACAATCTGCCTCAGCTGAAGATTTACGATATTGCGCTCGTATTAAACCCCGGGTGTGTTGTCGAACCTGATTTTCTTACTCAACTAAATGAGGCTTACGAGTCTGCTGGTACCAAAGCAGTTCAAGCGCACTGTGTTTCACAGAACCATGACACGCCTACAGCCCACTTGAGTTCTATCTTCGAGGAAATCAACAATTCCATTTTCCGCCGTGGACATATTGCCATAGGCTTATCTTCCTCCACATCCAGCTCTGGTTTGGCACTTGACTTCAACTGGTTCAAGCGGAACATTCTGGACACCAAGACCACTTGGGATGACAAAGAGTTGGAAATCAGACTTGCCCGCCAACATGTGTATGTCGATTATTTTGATCAAATCATGGTATTTGAGGAGAAGACTCGTCTGGCCGAGGATTTCAACCGGCAACGCATCAATTGGGTTCGCTCTCAGTTCTCAAGCATTGTCCGCAATATCCGGTATCTGCCTGGAGCCATTCTCAGCCGTCAATACAACCTTGTTGACAAAGTATTGCAGTGGTGTCTCATTCCGCGTATTATTCTGATGGGAATCATAGTTGCCATGAGCATTATCCTACCGTTCATCTACTTTACCCTTGCTCTCAAATGGTGGGCACTCTTTGCCATTGTCATCTTTATCTTTGCCTTGGCAACACCAGACTATCTGGTTGACGAGAAGTGGAACCGCACCTTCTTCCTTATTCCCGTCATTGTACTGAGCACAGTCTTTGCTAAGACACCTTTTGGAAAGTATTTAAAGAAATTTGCCAACAAAAAACTATAGTCATGTTATACTTTATCGGACAGATTTTCCACATCATTGAAATCCTACTTTGGTTATTATTGGCAGCGTCGGGTGCCTACATCCTGCTTTTTGCCCTGGTTTCCATGTTGTGGAAGAAACAGGCATCTCCGCTTGCTAGCTATATGACCAAACATGAAGTAGGACGTAAAGAACAGTATTTTAAGTTCTTGATTCTGTATCCTGCCTACAATGAAGACCGCGTTATCGTACATTCTGTCCACACCTTTTTAGGACAGTACTATCCCTATGACAGCTTTCATGTTTGTGTGATTTCCGACCACATGCAGCCAGAGACTAACGAGACGCTCTCACAACTACCCATTACCCTACTTCAACCTGTCTTTGAGAAGAGTTCAAAGGCTAAGGCCATGCAGTATGCCATCAATTATTTTAGAAATGAGAGGTTAGAGGAAAAAGGAGAGAGTAACGAGAGAAGTGGCGCAAAGATAAAGGACTACGACTATGTAGTAATTCTTGATGCCGACAATGTTGTCGATTCCAATTTCCTGTCTAACTTGAACAATATCTGCCGCAAAGGCTATAAGGCCATTCAGTGTCATCGGTGTGCCAAGAATTCCAACAACGACATTGCCGTTCTTGATGGAGTGAGTGAGGAAATAAACAACACCATTTTCCGCAAGGCCCACAACCGCATAGGACTCTCATCGGCACTCATTGGCAGTGGTATGTGTTTCGATTATCACTGGTTCTGCGAGAATGTCTTTAAACTCTCCACTGCCGGCGAAGATCGTGAATTAGAAGTGCTGTTGCTAAAACAAAAAATATATATCCACTATGAAGCAGACATCCACGTCTTTGACGAGAAAGTCTCAAACAAGGATAATTTCCAAAAGCAACGTCTGCGTTGGATGACAGCACAGATTCAGAGTCTGTTCAGTATGTTGCCATATATTCCCAAGGCCATATTGACATTGAACATCGACTTCATTGACAAGACTATCCAACAGGCACTGATTCCCCGTTCCATGCTGATTATCATTACATTTGCCATGGCACTTATCATAACGCTCATTTCTCGTGCATGGTGCATTAAGTGGTGGTTGTTGTTCCTGTTTATCTGTCTGTCGCTTTATGTTTCCACCCCCCGGCAGCTCCGCAAACATTCTGTCTTTGGCAAGTTGCTCTCGCTGCCTATGCTTGTGTGGCGCATGATTCAAAATATCCTGAAGATAGACCACAAGAACACCGACTTCATTCACACGACTCACGACCGTGTGGAAGGAAAGAATTGAAAAGCAAAAATGGGCCAAAGGGTACATAAAAGTATACTGAACGCGGAGGTAAACCTGCTTTTTTACTTCCTGTCTCTCTTTTTGACCTTTTTTTCTCGCCGCATCTTCCTTGATAATTTGGGGGCTGAGTTCATCGGTCTGACAGGAACCCTCAACAACATCTTAGGTTATCTCAATCTTACAGAGTTAGGCATTTCCGCCTGCATAGGCTACTTTCTTTTTAAGCCCTTGCAGAGAGAAGACCGCCAATCCATTCAAGAAATCCTGTCACTTTTGGGATGGCTCTACAACCGTATCGGTGCCGTCATTTTCGGTTGTTCCTTTGTCATCAGTCTCTTTTTTCCGTTGATTTTCGGCAATGCGCAACTGAATTTAGGAATCATCTATTTTGCCTTTTATTCCTTCTTGGGTTCTTCACTCATCGGCTACTTCATCAACTATCGGCAAATACTGCTGTCTGCTGACCAGAAAAACTACCTCGTTGCCATTTACTACCAATCAGCCAACCTCATCAAATTAGCTCTGCAGATAGCACTCGCCTACACGTACAAAAACATGTATGTGTGGGTTGCAGTAGAATTTCTTTTTGCTGTTATTGCCTGCATCATCCTTAACTGGAAAATTAACAAGGAATACCCTTGGTTAAAGGTCGATAAGCGCCAAGGACGGCAGTTGCTGAAGAAATACCCTGAGATTATGGTTAAGACCAAGCAGGTCTTCATCCATAAAATCAAAGACTTTGTATTGGTAAAAAGCGACGAGCTGTTCATCTTTCTATTTGTCTCGCTGAAGATGGTTGCCTACTACAGCAACTATATGATTATCATCTCCAAGCTCATCTCCCTCTTTGCAGCCGTTACCGGCAGCGTGGGAGCCAGCGTCGGCAATCTGGTGGCAGAGGGCAATAAAGACAGGATGCTCAAGGTATTCTGGGAATACACCACTATCCAACACACTATCGCGGCAACCCTAAGCTTCTCATTATACATTCTTCTTGAGCCTTTCATTTCTCATTGGCTTGGGGCAGAGTATATCATGGATCACGCGATACTCATTCTTCTGGTCATTTTCATTTACATCACAAACTCCCGGCAGTCGGTCGATAGTTTTAATTATGCACACGGACTCTATGCCGATGTATGGTCAGCCTGGGCAGAACTTATCATCAACGTTTCTGTCACCATCATTTGCGGACTACAATGGGGCATCATCGGCATCCTGCTGGGTAAAATTGCCAGTCTGATTCCCATCGTGGTACTATGGAAGCCTTACTATCTGTTCAGTGCCGGTTTCAAGGAATCGGCTGTCAACTACTGGAAAGGCGTTTCCCGGAACTATGCCATCTCTGCGTGTGCCATTGCCGCGTCGCTCTTTTCCATACGCTTTATTCCCCTGAATCCCTATCATAGCATCTGGGAATGGGTGGGCTATGCCGCCTTTAGCATGCTGATATTCCTCACTATCGACCTCACAGCAACGATGCTGTTTGCCAAAGGAGCCATGGACAGTCTGCAAAGAATTAAAAACAAGAAAAGAAAATGAAATACTCCATCATCACCGTCAGCTACAATAACTGTGAAGGATTGCGACGTACCATTGAAAGCGTCATCCATCAGAACTTTCGTGACTTTGAGTTTATCATCATCGACGGTGGCTCTACCGATGGCAGCACAGATGTGTTGAAAGCGTACGATGAACATATCAGTTATTGGGTATCAGAAAAAGACGCTGGTATTTACAACGCTATGAACAAAGGAATCAAGAAAGCAACTGGAGACTATCTGAACTTCATGAACTCTGGTGATTGTTTCTTTTCGTCCGATATCCTTGAGAAGGTCTCCCTATACAATTCAGAAGCAGATTTCATTGTCGGTAAGGACTATCACTTTAACGAGCATAGTGGACAAGGGCACGCTTCAATACAACCTCCACGTACCACCATGATTCATTTCTTTAACGCGACCCTTGACCACCAAAGTTGTTTCATCAAGCGCGAATTGTTTAACAACACACCCTATCGCGAGGATTATCGACTTGTGAGCGATTGGATTTTCTTCACCGAGAAGATTGTCAATGAAGGCAAACGCGTGCAATTCATTTCTGATATAGTCTGCCGCCGAGAAGACGGAGGTCTCTCAGTACAAGAACATGACAGAAATCGTGAGGAGATTAACAAGTTCTTACACCAGTTCCTGCCTCAGGGTGTTTACAATGATTATGCCACATTATCACATTTAGACAAAACCAGTCTCTATCGTTTGTTCGACATCTGCGAAAATGACAAATGCCGCAAAGCTTTAGTTTTTTGCATAAAACTCATCAATCGCTTTCTCTACCGTTTTTGTCCTAACAACAATGGGAGGTAACGTTCAGCAAAACGAACTAATGGCACAAAGGCCAGTAATATGAGCGCTGCAAACATAAAATCTTCAATACATGAGCGATTCGGCAGTTCTGTTAGTCTTCTAACAATAATAATGTGCAGTCCAATAATCATGATGGAGCCTTTTGATAGTGTTGTCACCTCACTGCAACCTTTTAGGCGTGCTAACCATAAAGATATAACATAAAGCATCACTGTTCCTGCTACACCACCAACAATGTACAATATGTAGCTATGACCATAACCACAAAGATACATCCACACTTCACCATTATATCGTCCACATAGCACAATAACAAAGACTGCCATCAGAAGTAATACCATTTCTAATGCCGCATTGCGCATATCGTTAAGTCTTTGTCTTAAAGGTTTTAAGAATACACCGATGAGAAATAGCGGCATGCAAACCAAGACATTCACATTGGCATTGCTGATTTCGACATTCTGCATTTTGAATGCTACCGCTCCTGCTGACAGTGCCATAAAGAGTAGAACAAAACACCATCGTTTTTGTGGCAATGCCTGCATGATAAGCCTCATCACTATCAGGGTATAGAAATACCAACTGGGACCCATACACCAGCGATGGCCCAACAGTAGCCACTTGAAAAACCACGGCCATGAAATATCATAGGATTTTCCCATTGCCATACAGCGCAACGAAGCCTCCAAATGCATTACCACACTAAAAATAATAGTAGGTATTAGCAACTGCCAAAAAGCTTTACGTAAACAGGTTTGCCAATTCTCTGCCTGTTTATACAGAAAACCTGAAATAACACAAAATGTCTGGACACTAAACACATAGAGATACTCATATCCTTCAGAAAAAAAATGTCCCCATATAATAGAAAAGATGGCCATAACTTTCATCCAGTCAAGCCAAACTAATCTGTTAGTATTTACTATAGTGCACATTTTCACATATTTTTCTCTATTGCAATGCAAAAATACGAATAATTCTTCAATTATGCAACAATAATTCTGAGTATTTACCCCGTTCGGGATAAGAAAAACTAAAACAGCTTAAGGTGCTTGATGAAATCAGGAAAAAACACCGAGCCGACTCAAACGATCAATCGAGCCGACTCAAGCAATCGATTGAACCGACTCATGCAATCGATTGAACCGACTCATGCAATCGATTGAACCGACTCATTTACTGCCTGCCGCCGTCATCAAACATAACGAACAAGATAATAGATAGCTGCTACTTCCGTTAAAGATTCTCAAAAAGGGCATGCGGCTGTACTATCTTTAAAACATATTTACTATATTTGCAAAAAGGAAATCATACATAATGAGAGTAATTTGTGACGCACCAGGACAGACCTGCAACAGGCTATGGACCTATGTCACCAGCGTGGCTCGCTGTGTGGCTGAGAAAAGGCGCATGGTGATTATCTTCTACGACTGGACCATAGAGGACTTCCCTAACCTGCTAAGGTGTCCGTTCATCTACTTCCCATTGTGGCAAAAGTGGTATCTGGAACACGGCAATGGATGGAACAACTACAAGGGGCTGACATGGAAAGTGACCCATAGCCACAACTGGAATAAGGCTTTCTACTTCTTAGGATTTACGAAAGGTTGGAATACTATGAATGACACCCGTTATCTAAAGCAGACGAAGCAGGCGTTACAACATATATTCCGACCTAGAGAGGAGATTATGACTAAAGCCGAGCAGATGATAAACTGTATTCGCAGAGATAGTGACATAGTGATAGGCATTCACATCCGACATGGTGACTACAAGACGTTCTATGATGGACGCTACTACTACACGCTGGAGGAGTACCACCAGTTCATGCTCCGCATACAAGAGATATACAACGACAAACGGGTAGCCTTTTTCATCAGTAGCAACGAGGCGTTCTCGGTCGAACAGTTTGAGGGATGCCGTTGCTTCCGATTCGACAAAGAGCCATCTGGTGACATCCTCGACCTGTACACCCTATCCCTTTGCGACCGCATACTGGGTCCTTGGAGCACTTACTCGCGCTGGGCATCGTTCATCGGTGAGGTGCCACTTTGCTTTATCAAGAACAAAGACCAGCAATTCCGCGATGACAGCTTCTCGGTTGTCACTGACTTCTATCACTTTGCCAACGGAGAGAGCACGGAAGATTTCTGGAAGCCAGTATAAAAGATGAAAATGAGAAAATCGAGATAAAAAGGGTGAAGTAATAAGTAAAGCAAACATGCGAATCGCCATTCTGACATCAGGTATTTTGCCCATCCCCGCCGTACAGGGTGGAGCGGTTGAGAATCTCGTAGACTTCTACTTGGAGTATAACGAGCTGCACCGATTGCATGACATCACCGTCTACAGTGTCTGGCATCCCGCGGTGGAGCACCACCCTGCATGCAAGTCCAAGGTCAACCACTACCACTATATCAAGATGAACAGCGTATGGGCGAAACTGAAGAAACGCTTCTTCAAAAAGACTCACCACGAAGGATACTATCACTATACCATCGAGTATTTCCTGCACGAGGCCCTTCGCCACATCAGGCAGCAGGACTACGACATCATCATATTGGAGAACCGCCCGGGCTACGCCCTGAAGCTGAAGGAGGCTACCAACGCCCGACTGGTCTATCATCTGCACAACGAGAAGCTGACCTCGGCCGTGCCTCAGTGCCACGCCATCTATGAAGCAGCCGACGGGATTATTACTGTATCCGACTACATCACAAGCCGTATGCGAACCATTAACGCGCACGACCTGAAAAGCAAAACAGTACTAAACGGTATCGACACAGAGCATTTTTATAACGCAAAAGTTAAGAACAGACGCGATCTTCATATCAAAGAAAACGAATTTGTCATTGTCTATAGTGGGCGGCTGACTGCAGACAAAGGCATTTTGCCACTCATACAGGCAATCAGGCACCTTAACAATCCAGCCATCCGGCTTCTAGTCATCGGTGCAAGTTTCTATGGCGCAGACCAGCAGGCCAGTCCTTTTATAAATGAGCTGTATAAAGAAGTGGAGCCAATAGAAAAACAAGTCACATTCACAGGATTCGTTGATTACAAACTGATTCCGTCTTATCTGAAGATGGGGGACATCGCCGTCCTACCCTCGATGTGGGACGAGCCTTTCGGGCTGACCGTCGTAGAGGCTATGGCCTCAGGTCTTCCGCTGATCACTACACGGAGTGGAGCAATACCCGAGGTTTGCGAAGGCGTTGCTACCATCGTTGATCGGGAAGACATTGTCAACAACCTCGCCCAGGCCATCCTCGACCTCTACCATCACCCAGAGAAAAGGCAAGCCATGAGTCAGGCTGCCCTCAACCGTTCCAAGCTGTTCGGCAAAGAGCGCTATGCCCAGGAGTTCTTTGAGGCATTAACCCATATAGAAAGGACAAGCGTATGAAGATCTGTTTCCTGGTAGACTCCATCTTTTCCATTGGCGGCGTCCAGCGCGTCACTGCCGTCATTGCCAAAGAACTTGCCAAACGGCATGATGTGACGATTGTGACCTTTGACAGCCAAGACAGCCAAGACACGTCGCTCTACGGCTTGCAAGAAGCCAACATCCGCTACCGCTTCTTCCGTTATCCCCTTGTCGGCTATTGGAAAAAACTCGCTTGTAAAGCCTATAGCATGCTCTACCGGAAGGTGCTCCCCCAGACAAGACTGACCTCCGACCTCTATGCTCACAGCTCCTTCCCCGCTGAGCTACGACAGGCTCTGACAAGCGAGTTACAGACAGGACGGTACGACACCATTATCGGTGTTCATGCTCCTCTGGCTGTCCGTTTGGCAGCATGCAAGAAACTGATAAAAGGCGTGCGGCTGGTAGGCTGGATTCACAATTCACACCAAGCGCTGTTCTGTAAGGGCTCTACCTATATCGGACCAGATTTATGCCGCTACTATGAGTACATGTTGGCAAAGCTCGATACCACCATCGTGCTCAGCAAAGACGATGCACGCAAGTACCCCTTCCCCACCCAAGTCGTCTACAACCCGTTGACATTGAAGCCAGGAAAGCCTGCGAAAGGAGAGTCTAAAAAGTTTCTGGCCGTAGGTCGTTTCTCGCATCTCCACAAGGGGTTCGATTTGCTTATCGATGCCTTCAGTCGCTTTGCACAGTACAACGGGGAGTGGTCGCTCGACATCGTGGGTGAAGGTCCTGAAGAAGCCTTATACCATCAGAAGATAGCCGACTACCACTTGGGAGACCGCATCCGTCTGCATCCGTTTACTAACCAAATACAAGATTATTATAGCGAGGCACAGGTCTTTGTGCTGAGCAGTCGGTGGGAGGGTTTCGGCTTAGTACTGGTGGAAGCCATGGCACACGGGTTGCCCATTGTGAGCAGTGACTTGCCGACCAGTCATGAAATCATGGGTGACAACGCCCTCTATTTTCCCGTCGGCAACACGGCAGCCCTGACGGAATGTCTCCACCAAGCAACACAAATAGATTGGAGCTCCAAATCAAGGGAAGCCATCAAGATAGCTCACCACTTCGACATTAGCGAAGTGCTGCCTCTGTGGCAGGATATTCTGGAGATTAAAGAACCGATTGATAAGCAGCCAACCACCGAGGCATGACTTGTTCTAATTGGTAATGGGCAGAAGCCAACAGTGCTTGCTGTCCCATCTTCTGCCGCTCGGCTTCATGACTCATCATCCACTCCATCTTTTTGGCCAAGTCCTGCACATCCAAGCGGCTCAACAAACCGGTCCGCCCGTCTTCGATAATCTCTGCCGGACCACAAGGGCAGTCAGTCGCCACAACAGGCAACCCACACGCCATCGCCTCGATAATCACCATACCGAAGCCCTCATAGTCACTGCTGAGTACAAAGAACTGGCACTTTTTGTAGGCCGCCTGCATGTCGTGCGTAGTGCCATTCAGCATGATACGCCCCGTCATACCGCACTGGGCTATCTGTTGCTGCATGACCTGACAGAACGGGCCGTCACCATAAATATCCAACTGCCACTGCGGATAGTGATCTGCAATGAGTGCAAACGCTTCGATTAGCCTATCGAACCGCTTTTGAGAGAACAGACGCCCTACTGCTATGATACGAGGGGTAAAAGGCTCCTTATTGATCGTAGAAGGCTCCTTATTGATCGTAGAATGCTCTTGGCTGAATGCCAGTGGTAGGGGGTTAGGAAGAACGCTGACGTGTTTTACGAACCGGCGCCAGGAAGCTGCATCTCGATCTGTCAATGTTATCAGCAAATCTGATTTCTGAATAGCCTTCAGAGAGGGAAACAGCCGACTTAGCAGTCGTTCGAATAAAGGTTTGCCTTCTAAATGATAGTCGGCAGCCAGGTGACACTCGACAATAACCTTGACCCCTTGTTGGTGAGCCACCTTCAACATGTCATGGATATATTCCTCAGTGTTAGGGATTGTGATGACGAGGACATCAGGACGATATTCGCATAAGGTCTCTGCAAAGCGCTGACGGAACTGGCGGCGGCATTGTAAATAGGCGAAAGGACGCTTATAGAGAGGTTTTTTATAAATAACATAAAGTGGACACTGCAAATCACGATGCAGCACCCTCTCATCTAAGGCATAGAACATTTCTTTCCCGTTCTGTGTATAAGTCAACAACTGCACCTCGTGTCCATGAGCTACCAGCCAATTCGCCTTTTCAGCCAAAATATGCTCCAGACCACCGGGCATATGAAGGAAAGGGGCTATATATATCAGTTTCATTTCACCAAATTATCTTCACTATCCTCGTAATGGTCGGTCTTATAAAAGATGCGACCAATACCTTTTAACTGTATCCTGACGTGATTGAAAAAACTCTGCCACATAGACTGCTGGCCGATAGTTCCATAGCCCGTGATAGCACGGCAACGCTTATCACGCACAAAGACTATTTTGCCATATTTCTTCAGATTGAGTGCCATGGAACCATCCTCACCTCGAATGATATCCACCCGGTATGGTTCCTTGCGCCCATAGTCAGCATTGTAGGCAAACACCAAACCACGAACGCTGAGTTCAGGACGCTTGAAATGTTGCACCCACAAGAATAAATCGCGGGCCATCTCAAAAAGTTTCAAGCTCAACTTGCTGTGATTCTCATCAGGGAAATAGCTCCATGTGGCCGAGGCACATGAAACACCAGGCTTCATTAAATGTTCAAGCATCACCTCATAGTACTGAGGGGGATAGAGCGTGTCACTATCTACATCGAAATAATACTTGCCTTTAGCATGCTGCAAACCACAGCGCCGAGCATAGCCACAACTGTGCTTGTATTCCGTAAAATAGGGGATGCCCGACTTTTCGTAGATTTCTGCCGTTCGGTCTTTTGAGTCGTTATCCACTCCGATAATCTCAACGGGGTATTTGCACTGTATCTCACTGATAGCCCACAAGCAGGCCTGCAAGTGGGTCTCCTCATTATAGGCGATGACCACTATAGAGGCTAACGGCTCTGCACTCTGAAGCCGAGCTAGCCGTTCACGGGTTCCGTTGATAATCTCTTGAGGCACCTCACAAAACGGACGACCGTAAATTGTCATGTATTTATCGTACCAGTTTTCCATTGTAGTAATATCTTTTGCAAAGGTAGCAAAAAAAAATGATAGTAACAAATAAATGACTATTGAAGTAAAAAAATTATAGATATATTTGGAATTATCATCACTATTGTGTATATTTGCGAAATGAACCTTTAACTAAGCATTTAGATGGACTTAAGCATCAGTATCATCATACCTGTTTACAATGTCGAGAAATACATCCGGCGATGTATTGAATCCATTATGACGCAAGACATAGCGGGGGCTGATGTCGAATGTATCATTGTTGATGACTGTACACCAGACAACAGCATGACTATAGCGAAAGAGATGATCGATGCATACCAAGGGAGCATCAATTTCAAACTATTACGCCATGAAAAGAACAGAGGGCTATCGGCAGCAAGGAACACTGGCGTAGACCACGCATCAGGTGACTATATCTTCTTTATCGACTCTGATGACTGGATAATGCCTGGCTGCTTGCAGTACTTTACAGAACAGCTGGCAGAACATCCTGACGTGGATTTAATTATAGGAAATGTCTTGGAAGCATTCACCCAAAAACACTATTTGAGACATTTGCTGGCTCCCCGTCACATTGACGACAAAACAGAATTCATGCGGCTCATGGCGCAAGAGAAAATATATCGGCAGGCGTGGAACAAGTTGATTCGAAAAGACGTTCTCACCACCCATCATATTGCATTCATCGAGGGCATCGTGTACGAAGATTTTCCGTGGTCTTTTGAATTGTTTCTCCATGTCAATAGCATACTGCTCTTGCCACGTATTACTTATCAGTATGAATATGTTGAAACCAGTATTGTAAATACTTCTCACCATTCTGAAAAAGCAGACAGAACCGTGGCAAGTTTTTCCATTGGTGTAAGCAGAATCCTGGAATTGCCATTAAGCGGTTTGCAAAATACGAGCAACCTACAGGTTGACTGCATATTATATTTGGCTGAGTTCTTGAACAAAGGTATTGAAATCTTAATTCACATCCCTGTCCAAAGCGAAACAAAGAAATTATTTAAGAGCGCACGTATGGCCTTGCTGAAGCATTCACTCTATAGCGGACGCATTCTTCTCACGGTATTCCTCTTACTACTGTTTTCTCCCTTCTGTTATTTGCAGAAAAGTCGCTGGTTCAGGCATCACTATTACATCATTAGTCAAATAGTAAGTCGATTGAGCCATGCCACCGATTTCTTGCATTAGTAAGCCAGATCAATCCCTTCCGCTTACCCAACAATCGAATCATGGCAACTGATACCACGGGGGGCAAGACACCTAAAAGGAAAAGCGACATGTTGCGCAGTTTCCAGTCTTTCATCATCAGTGTCTCTCTGAAGGTGAGCGGCGAACGCATTACATCGCGAATCTCACGCTTTGAGAATGGGGGTACTGTGATTTCATCTTCTTTCAATATGGCACATGCCATATAGAAGTGGGTCATCATCACCTTATACATTCGTTTGTGGAAATAAGGTTTCCCCATGATGCGCCTGCTATTTCCTTTAACTTCAGCCATTGCTCCGAGCGTTTTCTGTATTTCCGACTTGTCGATATGGTCGCGCTTGCGGAAATTGGAAAGCGACCCATAGCGACAATAATAGAAATAGGTGATATCGGGCAGCAAGACGACCCTGGTGACATAGGTAGGCAAATCGATGGTGGTGGAAAAGTCCTCCCAATAGTTCACCGCCTTGTGGCGGATATTGTTCTTAAGATATATCTCGGTTTTTATGAGGAAATTCCAAGTGTTTGCCTGCAAGAAACCATAGTCACTATACACACGGTCAGCAAAAGAATTCTCAGTCATAAACACCTGGCGCTCATATTGATACTGCGACCGTTTCACTTCTCCGTCAAACTCCTCGATACGCTCGTAAGAGCCATACACCATGTCAGCATCATATTTCACAGCTTCAGCAAAGAGCAGTTCTATGGTATTGGGGGCTATGGCATCGTCGGCATCCAGATGATACAGATACCGGCCTCGCGCCTCTTCTATAATCCTGTTGCGAGCCCTGCCTAGCCCTCCATTCTGCGGTTGGCGCACAATGCGGATGTCCTTGCCTCGCGGATGCTGTTGCTGATACTCACGCACTATATCCATAGAGCTGTCAGTGCCACAATCATCCAACACCAAGAATTCTATACTTTGGAAAGTTTGAGCCAAAGCAGAATCCATCGTCAGACGAATGTACTTCTCTACATTGTAGACAGGAATACCTACAGTTACTTCGTATGCCATATGTTAAATTCTATGAAATAACTTTGCGGTCATCCTAATCATAAACACAGAAAGAGCAGGTGGAAGAACCCCCATCAACCAATAGCCAAGATTCTTTATCCGTGCTTGTCGCGAGTGCAGTATTTCACAAAGTGTCATGGGATGCCACATGATATTGCGTATTTCTGCCTTAGTATAAGGTATATCAATGTCGTTTCCTTTAGCCAGAATGCGACAGGCAAAAGAATAGTCGTACATTAAAAGTACAGAATTACGTTTGGCATAATAACTCTTATTACGCAATTCATCCTTGCGTGCTTTCTTCTGTGCGATAGACTCTATAGCCATGTCCATATTCACACGCGATATAGGATGAGAGCGCTTCGCCTTAAAGTCTTTCTTTCGCATGTAATATTGATAGGTGATTTCAGGAAGAAGAACGACACGTGTGATGTAAGTAGGCAAGTCGACCGTATATGTAAAATCCTCTCCATAGCCATGGCCTACAGGTGTCACTCGCAGATTATTTCTCCGTATCACATCCATCCTAATAAGGTAATTCCAGTTCATCACCTGTATTTCATGGCTATAAGCATATTCTGCATATTCGTCTGGTAGCGTAAAGACTAAAGCAGGATAGGGGAACTGCTCGCTATGCACCGTTTTCTCCTCTTCCACATAAATACGCTCAAAACTACCATATACTAATTCAGCCTCATGTTTCACTGCAGCGCTATATAGCAGTTCTATGGCGTTAGGCGAGATTGAGTCATCGCCGTCAAGTGAATAGAAGTAGCGGCCAGTGGCTTCAGCCATCATACGATTGCGCCCAGCCCCTATACCCATATTTTGCGGTTGACGTAATATACGGATATCCTTGCCTCTTGGATGGGTCCGCTGATATTCGCGGACAATATCCAGCGAAGAGTCAGTACCACAATCGTCCAATACCAGGAACTCGATGCTGTCAAAAGTCTGAGCCAGTGCCGAGTCCATCGTCAGGCGGATGTACTTCTCGACATTATAAACCGGGATGCCTATCGTTACTTCGTATTTCATATCACTCCCATTACACTATTTCTTCCATCTTCTCCAGTTTGTTGCCGCGAATCTGCACTACGATGAGGTGCAGATGTGCTTTTTTTGAATCATTGACCCGTTTGCTCCAATTTAGAGATATATTGACTATTATCCACGTAATAAAGATTCTCCCGCCTCAGTTGCTTGAAGTTGGAAATGCCGTAGGGTATGCCTCTAAACTGTTCCATAAACACTATAATTTTTGCAAAGTTACGAAAAAATCATAAGCTCTCAAAGAGTTGCTGCCATTTTTCTGCCAAATATTCCATTTTGTAGCTTTCTGCCTTCCTGACGGCACGGGCACCCATACGTTGTCGCTCTTCCGGATGTTCTATCATACACAACAGTTCTTCTGCCAAAGCACCGACATTGCCGTTTTCTGCCAATAAGCCATCCTCACCGTCTGTAATGATGCTGCGTGGCCCCCAAGGACAGTCGAAAGCTACCACAGGTAGTCCGCAGGCCATAGCCTCAACAATCACCATACCAAAGCCCTCAAAACGAGAGCTGAGCACGAAGAGAGAACTTTGCATGTATGCCCTCTCAACATCGTTTGTCCGCCCATGCAGGCAACAACGGCTACGGTCTATCCTCAACTGGTCTATCAACCTTTCATAAGCCTCTCTGTCGCCATCACCATATACGTCCAGCCGCCATTCAGAGCAACTATTCTCTACCACAGCCCATGCATTCAATAGCAAGTCAATTCCTTTTTCATGAGAGTATCTGGCAACTGCCACTACACGTTTTTCCGCCAAATGAGAAACAGAAGATGGCTCAAAAGACAGCGGGTCAGGAATAGCTGTCACGCTATCAAGTTCCTTCCACGACTCCTTGTCCTTTTCTGTAAGAACCACTAATTGGTCAAGTTTTCTTAAATGGGTTAAAAGACTATGCGACCACAGCCGTGCAAAGACACGCTTCACCAAGCCAGCATCCTCTGCCTCAAAATTACGGTAGTTTGCACGGTTGATATGCAGCTCGCCTATCTTCTTGCTGCCGTCCTTGATATCGTTAATAAAATTGATTTCACGCCGCAGCGTACTGATGGTGATGTCGGCTCGGATGTGCATCAGTTCCTCGGTGAGCTTGCGCTTATAGACGCGCTGTTTTTTCAGATAGACGAATATCTTCTTGGCAAACGAGCAAGTCCAAAGCTCTTCAAAACGAATATCCAGATTAATCACCTTCACCTTATCAGAAAGCGGATAGGCATAAGGCTTTCCTTTCCCGTCGGTCAATATAATCGTAACATCATACCCGAAGTGCTCGGCAAAGAAATTGGCCTTCAGCGTCAGCACACGCTCCACGCCTCCTGCCATATAGAGGGCGGGTGTACAATATACTATCTTCAACGGTCGGTCGGTCATACGCTTATCGGTTATCTAATAACAAATGAACAATCGCCTCCACCACCCGCTGCATCTGTATCTTCCATGTAAGATGCTCAACGGTCTTTCGGATATCTTCTGGTTTCATGGTAAAACTCTCCATGAAGTCAACAATGCGTTGTATTTCAAGAGGTGATTCATCTGCAGGGGCTTTCAACACGTATGGCTGGTGGTCGAAATCTGAGTCCTGTTCACTATATATGAAAGGAATGCCACGCGTGGCGTACTCTCGATTCTTTAGGGTCTTAATAACTGTAATGCCACTGCGATGTCGACCTAAGGAGCCTATAGCGAACTGACACTGGTTGAAGACGGCATCTAAAGCCTCGCCAAAAAGCTGACCGTGAAAGACGACCCTGTCCTGTAACCCATATTTCTCGATAATTGGCTTGAAAACGTGGTTCATCGTGTTAGGATGCACCCCACCCACCACATGGAAATAGACGGGGACGGTGCCCCGATAATGCCCCAAGCTCTCCATCACCCGATCGAAGCCGTGCCAAGTATGCACCTCGGCCACACCGATTAGGTGCAGAGGCGATAGGTGAGTGGTGAGCGGCAGGTGAAGGGGGGTGCTGTCGAAGTCGACACCATTGGAGATGCGGATGGTGCGCTGGCCGAAAATCTCCAGAGCATCCGAAAACGTCACCATAGCATCCATATAGCCATAGAGCCGGTTGCGGAACAATTGGTCTATCTTCAGTTCCATGCGCTGCTTCCGCGAAAAAGTACGAAACTCATCATCGTAGGGATAAGTAGGTATCTCTGTGACAGCATGAACGCCTGCCGACTTCAGCCGTCGAAACAGACGGATGAGCCACGGGCTGGCATTTTGGAAACAGCGGGCATACACCAGTTGAATACCCTCGCGAACACAATAGTCGTAGATGCAATCATAGCCAATACGCTGTCGAAAACCTGCCAAGACACCCATGCCATAGTCTTTCAACACAGTCTCATCGACATAGCGGCAGCGATGCCCATTCTCAGAAAATCCGTAATAGCACAAACGGACAACGTGTCCATTCTCACGTAGTCCTTTCACCTGATAATGAATCTTCTTAGAGATGCCGCTATGCTCAGAGAAGCCATGATATACTAGAAACAGTATTTTCATAAACACTATTTTTGTGCAAAAATAATAAAAAATATTGGAACCATCAACTTTTCCGTATCTTTTTGCATTATTGCAAAAAAGATATCAGATATTCATCGCTCCGCAATGCGGACAACGGCCCTTGCTGCGCAACTTAGCGCCACACTGACCACAACGAAAAGAGTAGTGGTAACGATAATACCGACGGAGTGCGAAGAAAACATAAGCTATCAGCAACAGGTATCCTATATAATATAAGGTAAATATACTAAAGATAACGTAGTCAACAGCACAGACACTGGCAAGCCCAGCCAGATAGAGAATGGCATCGGAAGTGGAAGGGAGCTGACGGAAGGTATCCTCAACGGCAGCTACTCCAGTAATGATAATGGCCCACACGGAGGCGACGAAGAGTCCTAAGTGGAAGGGTAGAGCAAAAGGATTGAGAGATGGGTGGAAATAGTAGTGCCGCCACGACTCAGCACCAAAGAGCTGGATAGAGGCATAAAGGGTAGCAGAGGCAGCTACGAGCAAGCATAATGCCATGGGATAAGGAGAGTCGATATCACGAAAATGGACGAGATAAGCCTGATGCCGCTCCAAGCGATGCATGGCATAGGCGCCTCCCACCAATACACAGAATGCCATAAACACCAATAGGTGAACATCGGAGAAGAGGTCTATGAACTGAGAAATAGGATCATCAGGTGATACCCCATTCAGGAGCTCACTCTCACGAATCCATCCCTGTATAGTCTCATCGTGTGCCACCTTAACCCATACGGAGTCTATACTATCGGTAGGCAACGTTTGGATATCTGCCACTACTACACGCTCGCCCTTTGAAACATAGAGGGTATCGAAGGCATAGTCGGGTAAGGCATCAGCAAGGGGAAGCTGTGAGGCTGTGACAATGAAGTTGTAATTTTGGGTATAGTGATGGGTTGTCGAGAAAGAGATGGAGTCTATTTGTTGCTCAGTCAGTGACCACGCATCAGGAGTCTGCTGCCCTTGGTTGTAACAGGAGGCGAGCAGCATGACCATGATAATGCACATATAATGCTTAACGTTCCGCATAAACATTCATCTGACAGTGTTTACAATCAAACTCCAGGCGAAACTTATGCCCATCGGCCATGCGTAATGAAAGTGGTTCTTTAAAGTTTGGACGATGTCCTCCGTGCTTAACACAACAGCCCAGTTCGAAACGCAAGCAGTGGCGGCACTGCATGAGCGGACGCTGATCAGGGCTCACCTCATAAGCAGTCAACTTGTCTGCACCATAGAACTGCTGTGCCAAGTGATTTGAAATAGTGTCTGGGAGAAGAGGAAGAGAGAAAGGCGAACCAGCAGGGGTAGTATGGGTGGTATTTCTACTAGGATTAGTCCTACTTGCCTTTAAGAGTTTCTCAACGAGTTTCCGACGCAATTCACTGAGCACGCTATTGGGAATGAACCAAGCAAAATCATCCGGTAGCTCAACAGCACTTGCCTCATAGGGTGTTCCACCCAGTTTGGACAGTTGAAGTCGGATGTTGTCATGTTGAGGTTTGGCAGCTGGCTGATGCGCGCAAGGCACGTTTACCATATGCTCCCCACTAGAAAGAGTGAAACCGTCAGAAGAAGTCTTAAGGCTCAAAGTGATTGGGATGCGCCGTTCTGCTGTTGTACGCGAGAAGACGCGTTCTAACTCCATGTCATGATTGCGATAGAGTGCCATGCCTGGCCGAAGGTGAGGAGGCATCTGCTGAGGAAAAAGGCGATTACCCTCTACCCTATTGACACGGAATCCCTCCAACTCGCGATCGCGGTTTAGGAAACAGAGACCATCACCATTAGCGAATGAGGCTGTACCTGCCACATTAAACGAATCACGGCGCAATTCTTTTACAGTACCGACATACTCACCAATGGCTTTTGGTGTATCAGGAGAGAAAATGCCTTGCTGACGACCACGAAGGAAATAGCTGGTAAAGCCCCGATTAAAGGTCTTGCTGAGGTTTGGAACAAAACTATAGAGACAATGGCCATAAGAGGCTCGTTGATACAGATTCGGATGACGGCGGATGATGTCGTTCAGGCGTTGACTATAAGCCGCAACCACATTCTTGACATAGCCGACATCCTTTAAACGCCCTTCAATCTTGAACGAAGTAGCTCCTGACTCTATGAGTTCTTCAAGATGGTTACTCTGATTGAGATCTTTCAGTGAAAGTAGGTGCCGTTGGTGTATTATTTCCTGACCATCAGCATCGAGAAGGTCGAACTTCATGCGACACACTTGAGCACACTCGCCCCGATTGGCCGACCGCCCATAGCAGTGTTGTGATGCATAACAACATCCGCTATAGCTGACACAGAGAGCACCATGAACGAAGACTTCCAACTCTACATCAGGAACAGCCTCATGGATAGCACGGATTTCTTCTGAAGACAACTCACGGGCCAACACCACACGGCTGAAGCCTTGTTCGCGTAGCCAACGCACCTTCTCAATGCTGCGATTATCAGTCTGCGTAGAGGCGTGAAGAGAAACCGGAAAAGATGTCATGTCCTTGGATAATTGGAGTATAGCCATGTCCTGTACAAGAATGGCATCGACTGCGATATCACTTAGTTGTTGCAGCAGCTGACGGACATCATTCAACTCATGGTCATAGAGAAGCGTATTGACAGTAACATAGACCTTCGCTCCAAAGGTGTGGGCATACAGACACAAGGAATGAATGTCATCAATGCTATTGCCTGCAGCGGCACGTGCACCAAAATGGCTGGCACCTATGTAAACAGCATCGGCACCATGGTCTATGGCAGCCTTTCCACATTCCAAATTCTTAGCAGGAGCTAACAGTTCTAATGTTCTCAATTGATAATTACTTTATCTCATTAATATCGTAAGGCGTCTCTTGGTAGACATAGTAGTTAATCCAATTGGAATACAGCAGGTTGGCATGGGCACGCCAGGTGACAAGCGGTTCGTTCTTTGGATTATTATTCCTATAGTAATTGCGGGGCAGTTCGACATCGCTGCGGATGTCTTTATCACGGCGATATTCTGTATCAAGGGTGTAAGGCGCATACTCCAGATGTCCAGTAACAAAGAACTCACGTCCACCTCGTGCCATCACCATACTGACACCACTATCCTCTGACTCAGCAATGAGTTGCAAATCAGGATTAGAAAGAATGTCTTCACGGTGTAATTCGGTATGACGACTATGAGGCATCTGGAACACATCATCGAAACCACGAAAGATTGGCAATTGAGGTTGAAGGGCGCGTTGAGGAAATATGCCAAACATCTTCTTCTGTAGAGGATATTTGGGGATGCCATAATGATAATAGAGCCCAGCCTGAGCCGCCCAGCAGATGTACATGGTGCTGTAGACATGAGTACGTGCCCACTTAAAGATATCCTGCATCTCTGCCCAGTAGCTAACATCCTCGAATTCCAACTGCTCAACAGGAGCTCCTGTAATAATCATACCGTCAAACTTCTCAGTACTTAGTTCTGCGAAGTCACGATAGAAGAGCATCATGTGTTCTATGGGAGTATTCTTTGGAGTATGGCTCTTCAATTTCATAAAAGTGATATCCAGCTGAAGAGGAGTATTTGATAGCAAACGGATAAGGTCTGTCTCTGTCGTTATCTTCAGTGGCATGAGGTTTAGAATGACAATCCGCAAAGGTCGGATATCCTGCATATGAGCACGAGAGGCATCCATTACGAAAATATTCTCATGCTTCAGCAGTTCTATTGCGGGTAGTTTATCGGGTAATCTTAATGGCATTGTGAATAATGTTATTAAAGATTTAAAACTTAGTGAACCTTAAAGACTATTGCAGACACATTGTCATAGCCGCCTGCCTCGATGGCTGCCTCGCAAAGCCGATTGGCTGATGCGCCTTCAACAAGAAGATGCTCAATGGTCATATCAGGCACCATATCATTCAAGCCATCTGAACATAGTAAATAGGTATCTCCAGGAAGGAAGTCTTCGGTCATCTCTATGATGTCTAAAAACAAATTCTTACTGCCAGCTCCAATACAGTTAGTAATCACATTAGAGTGCTTGGTCTGACCTGTCAATGTATTCAAAGAATGGTCAGTAGTCAACTGGAGCAGATGTCCTTCGCGTAACCGATAGAGACGGCTGTCACCACAATTAAACCAAAAGTAATGCTGATTATAGTAAAGAATACCAACCAGGGTTGTTCCCATGTCACGCATTGTAGGGTCGGCGCTACCATGAGAGTTCACCATGTTATTGACTGATTGTAGCCACTCCATCATATTCTCAATGACCTCACCGCTAGACAAACCGCGAGGTAAATCATTCACATAAAAATGCAGATTTGACAATACAAGCTCACTGGCGACTTCACCGGCGCGATGGCCTCCCATGCCGTCAGCTATAGCGATAACGAACTGATAGTTATTGTCTGTTTCAAATTCTGTCTGGTAGGCATCGCTGCGAACCTGCTTATCAAAGGCCAGAGCCATATCTTCATTGTTGCTTCGTACACAACCAACACGGCTGGCGGCCGTTAATACGATTTTACTCATGATAGCAATACAAATTCTGAAATACGAATCTTTTTTTATTCTTTATTATTTATACGCGCGTAAAAAAGTCACGCCTCAACTAATGCTCACCTGCAAGTTGATGTTGGCCAGTGTGACAATATCACCTGCCTTTATAGTCATCGGAACATCGGGTTGTAGATCACGCTGATTGAGTTTAGTTCCGTTAGATGAGTGTTTATCTATAATAGCCCAGCCTGAATCAGGACGGTAAATGAGTTGGGCATGAACACCTGAAATGTACATGTTTCCCTCAAACAGCTGAGCGTATGGCCCCTGTCGCCTACCAATAACGGCACCATTAACCCCTACCATACGGATGTCGAGTGTGGGGTTGTAGAGTGTCAGCATCGGTATGCCGCTCTGTGTTGGCAGGTTAGCACCTTCAGGTACGCGACGGGATGATGCTTCAGTCAACTGCGGAGCGACAACGCTGACATCAGAAATACTCACCGACGAATGACTCTGCTGCTGCTTCTGCTTTTGCAGTTCGTCAAGACTGACCATCAAGCCTCCGCAGTGCGTACAGCGGCGTCCCATGCCCACCCGGCCACAGTTGCTGCAATATACTAATGCTTCGCCACACTGATCACAGTAATGGGAATCGTCTTCTATCTCTTCTTTACAGTTTGGACAAATTATCATAGTGTTTCTTTAATATCTTCTGGCATAATCAACTGATAGGTTTCCTTTGTCACCTCGGTCTGCGGCATGCTGCTAACACGAATCGACAACTGCTGGATGGTGGCATCAAGCATGTTGCGCATTTCACGGGCATTGCCGAACGAGGCATCCTTGGAGACGACACGACGGCAAATGAGGTCAAGCAACTTGAACTCAGCCTCAGGCGACAACTTGTAGTTATCCTTAGAAGCCATCTTCTTGAAGATTGCCAACAGTTCGTCTTCATTATAGTCATCAATGTGCATCTTGTGTGTGAAACGACTGGCCAGTCCTGGGTTGACAGCCAGGAACTGCTCCATCTCGTTCTGATAGCCTGCTGCTATGACCACAAACTTGCCACGGTCATCCTCCATTCGCTTCATCAGGGTATCAATGGCTTCCTTTCCGTATTGATCATTTTCGGAGGATAGCGTATAAGCCTCATCAATAAAGAGAATACCACCCATTGCCTTGTCACACATATTGTTGACTATCTTAGGAGTCTCTCCCATATACTTTCCAACCAACGTTGCACGACTGGCCTCAATGACACGACTGGTAGGAAGAATATCCATGGCCTGGAGCACCTCACCCATCTTACGGGCGACACTGGTCTTACCCGTACCAGGATTACCCGTCAAGATAAAGTTCATGGAAAGCTGTTGCACATGGCCTGCACCTGCTGCTGCACGCTGCTTCATAAACATGCTCTGAACGGCCAGACGGCGTATCATGTTCTTGACAGAACGCATGCCGATGAATTCGTCAAGCTCGTTGAGTACCTCATCAAGAGGACGTGCCTTCTCTGCAGGTTCGATTTCGAGGTCGGCAGATGTGATACGGTACATATCCTCGTCCTTGAAGTCGGGATTTCCCATCATGCTGACAAGGCGCTGACTCTGTTTCTCCACAGCCTGATCAAAAATGCGACGCGCCTCACGTGCATTGCCGAAGTTCTTGTCACGACGCAGATATAGTTGTTCGAACTGGCGGTGAATAGTAGCCTGTGTCTCTTCGTCAATCGTGAAGTTTTTACCCTTGGCCAAGTTAATAAATATCTCTGTGAGCTCGTCGGGTGTATAGTCATCGAAGTGGATGGTCTGAGTAAAGCGACTCTTCAGTCCTGGATTGGAGTCAATAAAGTCGTGCATATTGTCAGTATAACCTGCCACTATACATACAAACTTACCACGGTCATCCTCCAATCGCTTCAGCAGTGTGTCAATAGCCTCGGCTCCGAAAGAGTCTTGGTCATTAGATTTCAGTGTATATGCCTCGTCAATAAACAACACACCACCCAAAGCAGAATCAATGAGTTGGTTGGTCTTAATAGCAGTCTGTCCTGCGAAGCCTGCCACGAGTTTCGAGCGATCTGCCTCTATTAGCTGACCACGTGAGACAATGCCCAAGGTACGGAACACATCAGCCATAATGCGGGCGACGGTGGTCTTACCCGTACCCGGATTTCCTGTAAACACATAGTGTTTCCCTTGGAAGGTATTCGTTTCGCCACGCCGTATCTGCAGGTTAAGGAAGGCAGCAAGGTTAGATATTTCTTTCTTGACACCAGCCAGACCCACCATTCCGTTAAGCTTAGCCAGACAATCCTTATAGTCAACAGCCTTAGGAGCCTCGTATGGAATATCTTCTACAGCAATGGTCATCAGTTCTTCATTCGACAGTGCTGAGATATCAACATTACGCAAGCGCTCTGCCTGCTTGGCACATATCTTCTCGAACAACTGACGCATGGTACGTCCGTTTGCGAAATCCTTGTCACGCGAGTTATACAACTCGGTAATCATCTTCAGCGTCAACTCCTGAGCCTCAGGCGAGAAGATGTATTTCTTCTCCTTGCCAAAGACCTGCATAATCTGGAACAACTGATCGGGTGTATAATCCTCAATATTGAGGAAATAGCTGAAACGACTGCGTACACCAGGATTGATACGGAAGAGGTTGTCCATCTCCTGACGATAACCTGCTGCGATGACCACGAACTTGCCACGGTCGTCCTCCATGCGCTTCATGAGTTGCTCCAAAGCCTGAGCACCTTGCTGGTCACGATCTCCACCACTGCTTACTGGTGCCAAGGTGTATGCCTCGTCAACAAACAGGATGCCACCCATCGCTTTATCGCACAGGGCATCAACCACCTTAGGTGTCTCGCCCTGGTAGGGGCTTACCATCTTCGAACGGTCTACCTCTACCACGTGACCACTGTCCAGATAGCCAATACTCTCCAATATCTCTCCCAGCTTACGGGCAATGGTAGTCTTACCTGTACCAGGGTTACCCGTCAGGACGATGTGGATTCCAACCTTCTCCTGTTCACCTAAGCCTCGCTGAGCCCGCTCAATGTTATTATGGACTGTATAAGCAATCTCCTTAACCGCCTTCTTGACTTCGTCCATTCCGATGTAACGGTCTAAGTCGCTCAGAATGTCATCCAGTGAGCGCTCTTCAGGAACATAGCCACGAATGTCCTGTTCCTCGACCATCTGGGCTTGTGTTCCACGACTGATAAACGAAGTGAAAATATCCTCTGCCGTCTTCACAGCAACATGGGCATAGCCGAAAGTATCGTCCTTTATCTTTATCTGATATTGGAAGAAGCGAAGCATTTTAGATTCTGCTTCTGGAGTATAGGCAGCAATGCCATATTTGGTACGCAGTTCCAGCTTACAGATGTCACACAAATCCTGATAGGTCGGGGTTGGCAACCGGAAGGTATATTTGAAGCGGTTCTGTGCTGCGGGGTTAGCCGACAGGAAGTCATCCAGTCCCTTAGGTAAACCTGCCATAATGACAATTGGGTTCTCGTCCCATTTGTCCATCTCCACGAACAACTTGTCCAACGGATTCACCTGATTGGAGTATCGGTCTGGCAACAGCTTCTGTACGTTATCGAAGAACAAAATACCTCCCCGTGCATTCTTCACGTTGTCATCCCACTTATCCACAAAGCGCTGATAGTCAACAGCATCAACCATTGTCAGCTTGGGCTTATCGATAATCTTATGCTGATAGAAGTAGTCACGGAGCACTTCTGCCAGTGCGGTCTTACCTGTTCCCGTCTCACCAATAATGATGGTATTCACACTCAGACGTACATTGATAACATCTTTGCGCGAATGCAGATAGGTGTAGGTGTCAACCACCGTCTTCAGCTGCTGCTTCACCTCATCGAGACCAATCATGCGGTCCAGCACGTTCTGTTGAACGAGCGGTTTTCCACACCAGCGGCAGAATTTGGCAATCTGGCGGTTCTCCTTTTGACAATGTTCACATATCATATTATTGTATCTCTCTATTTTTATCTCGGTTCTTACTTATTTCTTGTCCACTTGCCCGTCTTTGGCTGGTTCTGCAGCCTCCTGATTGTCCTCGTCAGCAGACTGGCCTGCCTCTTCGTCTTGATTGGCAGCCTCCTTCAGCTGATTTACCACCTTCTCTACAGAAGGCTTCTGACCTGGCAGTTTCATGTCCACCAACTTGGGGCTGAACAGCACCAATTCCATCAAGACTACGAATACCATTAGACTCCATAGTATATAATGGATGACGGACTCGCCACTGATAGAGCGCACCTGGTTGTTCACATCATCGAGGATGGCGAACTTCGAGCCCTTGAAGCGGTAGGACTTCTGCTTGAAGGTGTAATAAAGCGGTTCCAGAAGCGTTGTCTTCACATCATCAGCCATCACTCCGTCAATGAGCAGGTTGTCGCTCTTGGAATCAGTACGGAAGTCTGTCAAGCGACACACAAGCATATAGATCAGAGAAATAGCAGCAATGGCAGGAGCAAACAATCCTGAATAGTTGGCATCAACGAATTCCAACAACTTTACGGGAATCCATGCTGTCAATAATCCAGCGAGACCGAAAAGACTGCAAAGGATGAAGCCGTAACCCTTGAAGTAGAATCGCAGTCCTACTATCAAGGCTGTAATACCTCCTACCGGCAGGATGATGGCATAGTTAGCGTGTTCCAACAAGCTGGCGTGGTTGTCAATGCCAAAAATCAGTATCATGGCAATCCAGATGACACTCAAGGCATAGAACGTGATTTTCCAGATACGTTCTTTGTTCTTGGCGCGTTTATATCCATCGGTAACTTCCTTATACTTGTTGGCAGTCTCCTTCTTCGCTGTCAGATAACGCTTATAGTGAATCTGGTTCTGGTCTATCTCGCCCAACTTCAACACCCACTCTTCCAGACGGTGCTCATAGCTGTAGGGCTCCTCAAATGTCTGGTGGGGGTCTTCATGGTAGAAGACGGCCATCCACTGGCTCAGCGCACCACGACGGCATGCCGAGAGCAACAAAGGACGCATTGTCACAGGGTCGTTGGCGCCACCTTCCGTCAAATCGGCACCGTTCTTAAGAACCTTACCATTCTCCAACACGTATGTTGGCAAGGCACCAAGAATACGACAGAAGCGATAGGCAGCAGTACGTAAGTCATATGCTCCTAACCGCTCGCGGTTCTCCTCACTCTTCAGGTCAAAACAAGCCTTTGCCTCGCTGAGTTGCTCTACCCAGCCATGCAGACGGGCAAAGTACTGGAAACGACCTTCGGCATCAGCATAGTCGGCTATGCGCTCATTAAATGTCTTGCTGTCTAAGTTCTCCCATTCTCTCAGTTCCTGACACAATATCTCGCCGACTTTATATGGGGTGTCAGCATCGCGCAGGTCATATGCCACTTCGCGGTCTATGTTGTACAGCACGCGATAACCCATTGAGCGACTCGGCTTCTGGTCTTGTGTCAGTATGCGTAAGGCTTCACACGCCATTTTGTCTTCATGGCTATACATCCATGACAGCAGGCGTCCGTCACTCAGGCTGAGCCACTCGTCCTCGCTGCAGTCTTCATAGCCAAAGGAGTGAATAATGTCTGCCATCGTTGCCGAAGGATACTTCACCAGGAACGGTATCTCTGGATCTACTTCGTAGACCATTCTCAAGATGGCGATGCGTGTCGGCATGGTGCTCTCCTTGGCAAAATAGCTGCGCAGCCGGTTGACGTTTGCCTTCGAGTGGGTTTCTATATATAAGAAAAGCGTGTCGTTAGGGTTACGCAAAGCCAGGGAGTATTCCTCCTGATAGCTCAGTACCGAGATGGCTAAGCTGTGCAGGTCTTCACAGTTATTGCCTCGAACATCCTTGTACGGGAAGGTCGGCTCCATGACATAGACAGACTCCATAAGTCCGGCATGCTGATCGGCAGGATAGCGGTTAACCACGATGTCCTTGACCGCAGAACTTAGCTTCACATTACCACACTGCTCCAGCCACCCTGAAATACGTCCACCATAGAGGTAGTTGCAAGCCAGTTGCTCGTTGTCCAGCAGCAAAGGTATCAGTTCGTGAACATTATCCGCTACCAAGTTGCGCTCTGGGTCAACCACAAAGCTGCGGTATTTCAGCAGAGGTGAGGAGATGTCGACCTTGACATCCTCGCCCAGGAACCAGCGTTCCACCTCGTCATAGCTCCAACGGCTGCTGGGGTTGACGGCTGTCAGACCTTGCACCAACATCTTCACACGGTTGGGTAATTCGTTGATGCGTGGCAGACGTCCCTCGTTCTTCTTGCGCATCATGACGCGCTCGTTCTGGCTTAGTGGATTCTCGCCCAGCCAGAGCGTCATCAGTGTGATGCCCAGCGAATAGTAGTCAGCTGCAGGAGTAATCTCTACCTCACCGTCAATGACATCGTTATACATTTCCGGAGCTGCATAGACAGGCGTACGTGCCTGTGTGGTGCGGTGCAACCGCTCGTTGCCCTCCATGACACTGCTGATGCCAAAGTCACCAAGAACCACCTCTTTATGGTCTTTGTCACGGAAGAAATAGTTGCTCGGTTTGATATCCTTATGGATGACGTTGTTGTTATGACAATAAGCCAGTGCTGCAGCAGCCTGCAGAGCGATACGGCGGAATTGGTTGAAATCGCCGTTCAAGTCGTAGTCGGCAAAAGTGCCACCCTTCAGATACTCCATGAGTTCGTAGTCGCGGTTCTTGCCATCCACATAGGTCTTGCCATAATCGGTCACCTTGACCACCATCTCGAAATTGAAGTTCTGGACAATGCGCATCAGCGTCTTTTTAATGATGAAGCTTGGGTAATAGACCTTCAGCACCATCTGCCCTTCATCACCCTCGACGAGAAAGACCTGCGCCTCGCCAGAGTTGTCACTCAGGCACTTGACGGCTCTATACATTCTACCTTTCAACACAAAGTCCGCAGCCGTGTCATCCTGACTACTGCTACGGGCGGTATTCTCTGGTCTGATAGTCACCTCACCTTGGGCAACTGAGGGTTGTGGAGCTCCAACGCGGGTGGTGGTAGTCATGCCTGGAGCTGTTGTCAATGTCCCTCCAGCCTGTGCCTGTGTCTTTGTCACGTCGTCCATGAATTATTTGTCGTCTTTAATTTCGTCTGTACTATTTTTACCTAAAATCACCCACTTGCCGCCCAGATGTGGTTTGGCACATCCGCAAGGACTGCTGTGCATGGCATGTTTCCAGTTGCACACCCAAGCCAGTCGAACCCCCTGGGGTTTAGATGCCATGGCGAAGTTACGTGCTTTGACTGGCGATGCCGAGGGTTGTACTGCCAACTTATCGAGAATGGATGATAGCATTTTTATCTTGACAGATTTCTGTTCTTCCAACTCCTCCCTTGTCATACGCTTTGAGGTGACGGGAGGAATGATGGGCTGCGGAACACCCTCGTCCTTAGCCAGCAGTGTCAATACGCGTTCGCGCAGCTTCTGACTCATTTGCTCCTTCACAATGTCTCGCTCGGAATTGTAGGGCAATGCATTTTCCAGCTTCGAGTAGTCACGAACTATCTCCAACAGCTCTTGGAAATCAGGGTTCTTATGCAGTTCCTTAACCAGTTCTTTGGCCTCAGCTGTCAGCGCTGACCCACATTTCTTGCAGAAGGCAAACTCGTTCAGCGTGTTACAGGTAGGACACACCAGACCTCCACGCGGACTGCCACACTCTGGGCAGTAAGCCTCATCGCCTTTCAGACGGGCACCACAATAGGAGCAGACGTCCTTCTTGACATAGTGGTGACATACTTCACAGAAGTCAGCATCAGGGTCTATCTCTGCACCACAGTGGGGACATACCGCCGTTCCAATGGGCTGACCGCACTGGGCACAGAACATGGCTTCCATCTCGTTGATGGCTCCACAATGGGGGCATCGCTTACCTGTTGCCTGCCGTTGCTGCTGTTGTTGAAATACCTGTTGTACTGGGGCTGCCGGCTCCTGTGGTCTGGCCATACGCTCTCTCACCTGTTGGGGGCGCACCGTGATGTCGGCATTGTCGGTATAGGGAATGTTTTCGTTAGTCATTATAGTAGTGATTCAAAAAATACTTGTGCAAAGATAGACAATTTTTTTGTAACTACACAAAAAAACCGCCGTAAATTTCATTTACGACGGCATTTTTTTTATTTTTGACGTGAAAAACTTACCAAAGCGACAGTCGTTGCGCCTTCGGGATAAACATTTTATCACCTTCCTTCACACCAAAAGCATCATACCAAGCATCGATATGTGGCAGCGCCCCATTGACTCTCCACCGTCCCAATGAGTGGGGGTCGCTCTTTGTACGGTTTCTTATTTCATCATCATTGATGTTTCCTGCCCACACACCGGCATAAGCAAGGAAGAAGCGCTGGTCTGCAGTCAGTCCGTCAATGACAGGAAGCGGTTGGCGCTTCGTTGCGTTCTTGTAGGCGTACCATGCCACTTGCAGACCACCATGGTCGGCAAGGTTCTCTCCCAGTGTCAGTCGACCGTTGGCTTTCAGTCCTGGAAGCACCTCAATGGCAGAGAAAAAGTCGGCATACTTATCTGTACGCAATGTAAAGTTCTTTCCGTCTGAAGTAGTCCACCAGTCGTGCATGTTTCCATCCTTGTCATATTGACGTCCTTGGTCATCAAATCCATGAGTCATCTCGTGACCGATTACGACACCGATGGCACCATAGTTAAAAGCATCGTCGGCAGTGGGGTCGAAGAACGGAACCTGCAGAATACCAGCAGGGAAGCATATCTCGTTGGTTGTCGGATTATAATAGGCATTGACTGTCTGGGGTGTCATAAACCACTCATCCCTGTCGACGGATTTTCCGGCTTTCTTCTCAATCATGTGTGCATTCCAAAAACGGGTACACTCTTCCAGATTTTCGAAGTACGATTTTTTCGCATCTATCTTCAGTCCGCTCAGGTCGGTCCACTTGTCAGGATAACCAATCTTGACATAGAACGTGTTCAGCTTCAAGAGTGCGTTCACCTTGGTAGAGTCGTCCATCCACTCCTGGGCTGCAATGCGTTCACCCAAAGCGATGCGCAGGTTTTCCACCAGTGTCTTCATGCGTTGTTTGGAGGTCTCTGGGAAATACTTCTTTACGTAGATGCGACCCAAGGCCTCGCCCATCACACTCTCCAGCTGATTGGTAGAGCGGCGCCACAGCGGATGGTCTTCTTTCTTACCCGAGAACACCTTGCCATAGAAGTCGAAGTTGGCAGCACGGACCTCATCGCTCAGACAACCGGCAGCACCGCTTATCTGCCCCCACTCCATCACGTCGCGATACTCGGCAGCCGTCATGTCGGCAAACAGCTTGTCAGCAGCATCGAGGAAGGCAGGCTGACCCACTACCATCTCTTTCAGATACTGGCTTTTGATGCCCTTGGCATTCATCTGTGCCTCCAGTTGCAGGTGGGGATAGCGTCCATTGAACTCTTGCAGCGTCATCTTGTTGTAGTTGGCTTGTGGGTCACGCAGTTCCGTACGTGACTTCGAGGCTTTAGCCAGAGCCAACTCCACGCGCATGATGTTTTTCATCTTCTTCTGGGCAGCACCTTTGGTGAAGCCGAAGAGTTGGAACATGCGCACGATGTGTTGCTTGTAGGCCTCTCTAATCTTCGTGGTGGCTTGGTCGGTCTCCAGATAGTAATCCTTCTGCCCCAGTGTCAGTCCGCCCTGCGCCAAACAGAGAATGTTCATTGTGGCATTCTTTTCATCCGAGCTAATGTAAGCCACAAAGAATTCTGACTCTCCGTAAGGCATCATGCGCAGTTGCTCCTGAAACAGCTGTTCCTTGGTCTTGGCAGCCTCCAGCCTGCGAATGACTGGCATCAGGGGCTCCACGCCCTCGCGGTCACGGCGCACGGAGTCCATAGCCAGCTTGTACAGGTCACTCAGTTTCTGTTCTACGCTTCCTTCAGGATAGGTGTTCGACTGCAGCTCCTTCAAGATGCCGTTAATGCGTTTGTTGTTGTCTTCGGCCAAGCGGTCGAAACTGCCAAAGCGTGAGTAGGCAGCTGGCAGCGGATTCGCTTTCATCCATCCGCCACAGGCATATTCGTAGAAGTCGTCGGCAGGGCGCACCTTCGTGTTCAGGTCGTTCATGTTGATGCCCGACTGTAGCTGTGCCGATGCAGTCCCCGTCACCATTCCTAATGCCATCATTGCTAAAATTTTTTTCATTTGTTTATTTATAATATATTACTTCTTACATCTCACATCTCTTAATTTTTCATCTTTCATCTTTAATTTCCTTACATCGCTCCACTTCTTCAGAGAATTTCTCCCAACGCTCCACCTCCTTGTCCAAGGCTTCTTTCGTTGAAGTATACTCAGTGACAAGCGTCATGTCCGAGGCGTTCTCAGGCTTCATCAACAGTGCGTCCAGTTCTTTGAGTCTTCGCTCCATATCACTGATTTTCCGTTCCGACTCCTCGACGGCTCGCTCTGCCTTACGCAACAGTTTTTGCTGTTCCTTATGGGCTGCCCATCCCTCAGCACCTCCTGCAGACTTTTGTGGTGCGACATTCTTGCGCTGCTCCACTTCCTTGGCTGCAACATGGTCGCTCTGACCTTGCGGCATGACAACGGGGGCTGATTCTCCTTTTCTAATCCAGTCATAGATGCCTCCCAAGAACTCCCTGACCTTGCCGCCGCCAAACTCATATACCTTGCTGACGAGTCCGTCCAGGAACTCACGGTCGTGGCTCACGATGATGGCGGTGCCATCGAAGGCTCGTATAGCTTCTTTCAGCACGTCTTTCGATGCCATGTCCAAGTGGTTGGTGGGCTCGTCAAGAATGAGCAGGTTGACGGGTTCAAGCAGCAGTCGTATCATAGCCAGCCGGCTGCGCTCGCCACCACTCAGCACCTTCACTTTCTTGTCACTCTCTTCGCCTCCAAACATAAAAGCGCCCAGAATATCATTGATTTTCAGGCGGATGTCGCCCTTGGCAACATTGTCGATAGTCTGGAAGACGGTCAGAGACTCATCCAGCAGCTGGGCTTGATTTTGGGCGAAATAGCCTATCTGTACATTGTGTCCCACCTTTAAGTGTCCGTCAAAGGGAATTTCACCCATGATGCACTTCACCAATGTCGACTTACCCTCACCGTTTCGACCCACAAAGGCAACTTTCTCACCTCTGCGAATACTGAGGTTCACACCACGGAACACGTTATGCGGTCCGTAGCTTTTTGCCACGTCCTCACAGATGACGGGGAAGTCGCCACTTCTGAGACAAGGGGGGAACTTCAGATGCAAGGCGGAGTTGTCGACCTCATCGACCTCAATGGGTACAATCTTCTCCAGCTGTTTCACCTTCTGCTGCACCTGTACGGCCTTGGTGGCCTGATAGCGGAAGCGCTCTATGAAGGCTTTCATGTCAGCTATTTCCTTCTGCTGGTTTTCGTAGGCTCGCAGTTGCTGTTCACGGCGCTCACGGCGCAGCGTAACATACTCGTCATATTTCACCTTATAGTCAATCACCCTTCCGCACGAGATTTCAAGCGTACGGCTGGTGACGTTATTGATGAATGCACGGTCATGGCTCACCAGCACTACGGCGGTTGACGGTTTCCCCGTCAGCAGTTCCTTCTCCAGCCAGCGTATGCTCTCAATATCCAGATGGTTGGTGGGCTCGTCGAGCAACAGCACATCGGGGTGCCTCAACAGTATCTTGGCTAGCTCTATGCGCATGCGCCAACCACCTGAGAACTCGCTGGTGGGACGGTCGAAGTCATCGCGCCGAAAACCTAAACCCAGAAGGGTACGCTCCAGTTCTGCGGCACAGTTGTCGGCACCCATCATGAGGTAACGCTCGTGCTCCTGCGTATAGCGCTCTACCAGTGCCATGTAGCTTTCGCTCTCATAGTCTGTTCGACTGCTCATCTCCTGCTCCAGTTCTTCCACAAGGGCTTTCAGACGCGCCACGTCGCTGAAGGCTTTCTCAGCCTCCTGACGGACGGTGGTGTCGTCTTGCAGCACCATGACCTGCGGCAGATACCCAACAACAGTACCCTGTGGCACACTGACCACCCCGCTGGTGGGTGTCTGCATGCCACAGAGTATCTTGAGCAGTGTCGACTTGCCGGCTCCGTTCTTGCCCACCAAGGCTATGCGGTCGCGGTCATTCACCACGAAGCTTACATCACGGAATAGCGGCCGTGCACTGAATGCTACGCTTAATGACTCTACGCTAATCACTGTTTACTTATTTTCTGCTGCCATTTCCAGGCACTCTTCAGCACCTCGTCGGTTGGGGTCTCTGCCTTCCATCCCAGCACTTTGTTTGCCTTGTCAACATTGCCCCATACTTGCTCTATGTCGCCTTCACGACGCGGCGCATAGGTCCAGTTCACCTTCACGCCGGTGGCACGTTCAAAACCTTCAACGACCTCAAGGGTTGACAGTCCGCGACCCGTTCCGATGTTAAACACCTCTACCGACTCAGCCTCAGGATTGTCGAGCACGCGCTCCATGGCTTTCACGTGAGCCTTAGCCAGGTCAACCACGTAAATGTAGTCACGGATACAGGTCTTGTCGGGCGTGTTATAGTCGTTGCCGAAAATCTTCAGCTGCTGACGGATTCCAATAGCTGTCTGGGTGACAAAAGGTATCAGGTTCATGGGCACGCCGTTAGGCAGTTCGCCGATGAGTGCCGTAGGATGAGCACCTATGGGGTTGAAATAGCGCAGGATGATGCTCTTGATGGGGGCACCCGAGTGGATGTAGTCCTGTATTATCTCTTCGTTTATCTGTTTGGTATTGCCGTAAGGCGACAGGGCCTTCTGGATGGGAGCATTCTCCGTTACGGGCAGGTTCTCGGGCGAAGGCTGTCCGTAAACGGTACAGCTGCTTGAGAAGATGATGCCCTTCACGCCGTACTGCGGCATCAGTTCCAGCAAGTTGATAAGCGACACCAGGTTGTTGCGGTAGTACATCAGTGGCTTCTCCACGCTCTCACCCACAGCCTTAGAGGCAGCAAAGTGAATGATGCCCTCTATCTTCGGATACTTCTGGAAGACGGCTGTCATCGCCTCCTTATCGCAGCAGTCCACCTGCTCGAAGGCTGGGCGCTTGCCCGTTATTTTCTCAATGCCGTCCAACACCTTTATGTTGGAATTAGAGAGGTTGTCAACTATCACCACCTCGTAGCCTGCCTCCTGCAGTTCTACCGTTGTGTGGCTGCCAATGAAACCGGTGCCACCAGTCACAAGAATCGTTTGTTTCATATTTGCTTTTGTTCGTAGTTTTTCAATTTGGCGACAAAATTACAAATTTGCGGGCAAAACACAAAAGAAAAATTGATTTTCTTTATTCTTAGTGACCTTACGTGCCACCTTTGTCATTTGAACAACTCTTATGGTTTGTAATGTTTTTTGCCAACGGTTAAAGTTTTATGGTTTTGCCTTGTTTTATCGCGTTTTGAGCCCTTCTGAGCATTTCATTGATTTACTATGAGCATTTCAATGATTTGCCAGTAGAGAAACGTTGATTTGCTCCGAGCGTTTCAATGTGTTGCTTTTCGGGTTTTTATTTCGACAATAAAAAGTAAGAAAATTTCAGATACAAAGCAAACGTTTTCTAGATTTTCACCTCCCTCCGCATACAGCAACCATCGGTTCAGATGCTATGACAGCGGATGTCAGTCAAGTGTACCCTTGGCATTTTGCAGTTGCACAAACAACCTGCCTTTCATAGTATAATAGTTTTATGAAGTTGTGATTTGCTAAAAAATTAGTACCTTTGCAGTTGCATAAACAACCGGCTACGCGGAATATCAAAAGGAGGACTGTTGTGATTTGCTAAAAAATTAGTACCTTTGCAGTTGCATAAACAACAATAATAACCAACACACAAACAAGGACCATGTTGTGATTTGCTAAAAAATTAGTACCTTTGCAGTTGCATAAACAACCATCGTGCCGCAAGACATTCACCTGGCTGCGTTGTGATTTGCTAAAAAATTAGTACCTTTGCAGTTGCATAAACAACATGTTTGAGAAAGTGAACCCAGCGCACCCGTTGTGATTTGCTAAAAAATTAGTACCTTTGCAGTTGCATAAACAACTTGCGCCCGTTTTCGCTCCCCTCACGGACAGTTGTGATTTGCTAAAAAATTAGTACCTTTGCAGTTGCATAAACAACCCTCCACATACAGACAACGACATCGGACATGTTGTGATTTGCTAAAAAATTAGTACCTTTGCAGTTGCATAAACAACGAGAAGTAAAATAATCTCGTCTACGCTGAGTTGTGATTTGCTAAAAAATTAGTACCTTTGCAGTTGCATAAACAACTTATGTGAAGCGTGAAGAGCGTCGCCTGGCGTTGTGATTTGCTAAAAAATTAGTACCTTTGCAGTTGCATAAACAACAACAATTCCAATTTGTAAAAAATCTCTAAGTTGTGATTTGCTAAAAAATTAGTACCTTTGCAGTTGCATAAACAACTTTACCGTCTAGACCAGCATCTTGAGCTTGTTGTGATTTGCTAAAAAATTAGTACCTTTGCAGTTGCATAAACAACCTATGGCGTCGAGCCCTATTACGAAGATGAGTTGTGATTTGCTAAAAAATTAGTACCTTTGCAGTTGCATAAACAACTCTAAAAGTATTTTCTCCGTACTCAGCTCGTTGTGATTTGCTAAAAAATTAGTACCTTTGCAGTTGCATAAACAACCGGCGTTGCATCGCGTGTCGTGTACATCATGTTGTGATTTGCTAAAAAATTAGTACCTTTGCAGTTGCATAAACAACCTACGAGGAGTTTGGCCGTCGCTTCGGTTAGTTGTGATTTGCTAAAAAATTAGTACCTTTGCAGTTGCATAAACAACAGTGACAAAAACAGGTGGCAAATCTGAATTGTTGTGATTTGCTAAAAAATTAGTACCTTTGCAGTTGCATAAACAACATAATGAGCCTGTAACCATTAACCGTGAAAGTTGTGATTTGCTAAAAAATTAGTACCTTTGCAGTTGCATAAACAACTTGACATCACTGACCCTCTTAATGAATATAGTTGTGATTTGCTAAAAAATTAGTACCTTTGCAGTTGCATAAACAACCGGAAACCGTATCGATTTGAAATGTTACCCGTTGTGATTTGCTAAAAAATTAGTACCTTTGCAGTTGCATAAACAACTTAAACAATAAAAATAATTAGTAAACACCAGTTGTGATTTGCTAAAAAATTAGTACCTTTGCAGTTGCATAAACAACGAACACGTTTCAATGGATGTCATCAAGCGGGTTGTGATTTGCTAAAAAATTAGTACCTTTGCAGTTGCATAAACAACGCAATTACGGGAATTACCTATGAATCAGGTTGTTGCAAAGGAAAATAGAAAAGAAAAAAAGCTGCAAAGAAAACGGAGAGTTCCATCGATAGGATGGGATTCTCCCTTTCTAAAAAAGTTCAAGTTGCTGACCTGGGGCATTCGGAGTTTGAGGTTTGGTTCCAAAGAATAGTTCGATGTTACCAAACTGTTTGTCGGTGACACACATGATGCCGACTTTGCCAAACTCTGGCAGGATGGCTTTCACTCGCTTACGGTGAACTTCAGCATTCTCCATACTTGCACAATGTCGAACATAGATAGAGAACTGGAACATAGTGAAGCCGTCCTGAATGAGACGCTTACGGAATTTCGTATACTCCTTGATGTCTTTCTTAGTCTCCGTAGGTAAGTCGAACAACACCATCAGCCACATAACCCTGTATTCGCTTAACCGTTCTGCCTTCATACCATCTCTGGATAAGCTATCTTACGAAGTTCGCCGCCGAAACACTTGTAGAGAGAGGCGGTAGTCTGCTGTGCAGCCACCATTAGAGGACTACGCTTACCTCCAACCACTACATCTATTGTAGGAATAGACAACAGTTCTGCCTTGATGTCCTTAGAAAGTTCAACGTCCACACCATATTGTTCTATAATGTCATAAACCAACAGGTCAACGTATGGTCGGTAGGGTTCCATGATGTCATCAGCCAGGCAATAAGCATTATAGCGATTGTGATGATGGATGCCCAAAGTTGGAAGCATACCACTGGCAACTAGCGAACGTGCTATCACAGCACGAAGAATGGCATAGCCATAGTTCAGCAGATTGTTGGGCGCTACTCCGTCACGTGCTCTTATAAATCCTGGTATATGCCCGAACAGGCTCTTCCAGTAATAGACGGCAGCACGCGCTTCGAAGTTGTCTGGGTCACCACTACGCACATCGTTTGCCCACACTAGCATACATTTCGTTTCGGCATCAGTACACTTATTCAGTACGGTAGCTTGATTTCGGATTTTACACTGCATTGTTTGTTGCCAGAGTTGCTTGCGAAGTGGAAGTGATGCGCCTAACTGATCGCGGAATCTTTCGTTTTGCGTAGTGTTTCCAACGAGTGGCAGCAGCAGACCAACGGGCATGTGATTAGAGTCGCAGGTAATAACGGCACTATTGTTTTCAAGCAATGCTTCAAGTGCTCCTTGAGTAATGGTGATTTGTTTATGGTCAAGCACCACCACGCCAATGTCCTCAATGGGACGAGTTACCTCATTGCTCTTCTTGAAAGCCTCAGTCAGGTTATCTGCCTTTTCCACTTCTGGCAGTTTGATGACCAGTTGAGCATCACGCAGCGAGAGATAGGCAGGATTGCTGAAACAGAGCGTCTTTTTTATCATGGGCTGATTCTACTATAGTGGTTTACCATTTATTTCTATCACATTACCTAGTCTGTCAACCTTAATAGGGATGCAGGTTTCTTTTATCATCTCACCAGAGACAGCACGCGGACTTTTCGAGGCCTGACTTCCGATACCTATTTCGTCTTGAATTGGATATGAGATTCCCAACTTCTTTTGATCGGTAAACTTCGTTGAAAATATAGTTCTGGCTAGTGTGAAAGGTATAAAGTTGCCAGTATTCATGCCAGGGTCTATAAACTTATATATCCGTTGATTGTCAAGCGGCACTACGGAATCCTTTCCATCTACTTCCTTTGGCAAATACACCAAATCATTAGGTGAAAGAATGAATAACAGTTTGGCATCTGCATTCATCATATCTTTCTCCCTCAGATAATCCTCTATACAACTATGCCACTGCACCCCATACTTCTTTTGACAGTCTATCATGACATTTAGAGGAATGGTCATATATGAGCGTACTATTTCCTTCTTTCCGTTTTGCTTGTTTTCTTTTTCTGTACCAAAGAAAGCGAAGAAAAGATTTGTGCCTTTTGCTGCCTCAACAAACTTTTTTGCTTTATTTCCCGTTTGCCCAACGGAGAACTTGTCTGCTTTCTCATATACTCGTACTTTAAGAATTGGTTGATGGAACTTGCCGTTGTTCAAAGCAATGATGTTGCGATTCATCTCCTCAATTCCATCAGGCGAGAATGCTTGCTCTGGATTATTGTCTTTTGATGCTAGGTGCGCCAAAAGAATTTTTTGTATGCCACTGTCTGTAACGCTCTCTTTTATCTTCTTCTCATCAAAACTGGTGTCCAGCGATTTTCGGGTGGCAAAATAACGTTCTTTCGGTTCTCCATTTCTTTTCTTCTCGTCTTTACTGAAATAGTAAACCTCTATTTTGGCAGGGTTGATGTCTGACCATATATCCTTATGTTCCTCAATATATTTTTTGATGAACTTTACATCCCGCCCTATGTTAAGCAGTTCTATTACCTTCCTTTTGAACTCCTTGTTTACAATACTCTCTGGTTTCTTAATTGCCTCACTCAGAGAGACAGTCTTTTTAAGACGAAGGTTTACTTCACCAAAGACAGTATCTTTGTGCATGGATTTGCGTACTGCCCAACTGTCGCCTTTTCGTTGCTTTTCGTATCCTTTTTTTCCGCTATCTTCGTAATGCTGATAGTGGTTAGACGTTTTATTGATGATACGCAGATTCTGCTTGAAACTGACGATGATGTTGTTAAGCACCTGCCATGCATCGGTAGTGAAGGTCTCCCAAGGCATCAAAAACTCTTGAGCAATCTCACGTTCTTTTCCGTTGATGGTTATTGTTGCAAATCGTCTTAATTTGCGTTGCAATTGATAGCGGTTGGCATTGTGTTTAGAGTGTGCTGCCTCGTTGTTAAGCAGGTTTATATGGTCTCGTGTGGCACAGGCTATCACGATGGCATCCATAGCATGGTGACGGTGGTCAATACGTTTTTTATTGAATCCCTTTTGCAGTTCAAGAGGCATATTGGGAATCTCGTGCCCCTCACGATTGTATGTAGTGAAGCAATTCTTTCCTGTCACTTCATTCAAGCGTCTGAAACGTGGAAGGATAATGTGGTTCCACACATCGTTCATACCCCAGTCTTTCTTCAGACGGTCGGTAATGGAGCCTGTACATGAAATGACATTCTTTGATACGGCTTCCTGTTCATACTCTCCGTTTTCTTGTTTCTCACGAACGATGTTCGAGAGCAGTCCTTTCACCACTTTACTGATGTATCGACTGTCGTTCATCTGCCGCTCAATAAAACCATCGGGGATGTCGTCCATCAGCAGTTTCTTCATCTTCGTCCGATTACCACTATAATAATCCTTTACGAATTTCTCGTAAGCTTCTACAGACATTATCTCAACGGTTCCTCCTTGACTAAGTTGAACTATCTCGCCTGCATGGTTTTTGATAAACTCAAAACCAAGTTGACGGTCTTTCAGTTTGTTGACCTCTGCTTCACAGATAACCTTATTACTGAACGAATCATCAAAGTAGCGAGATTGTGGTATCACGTGCTCTATCTCGTAAGCCGGAGTGAACAGTTTCGAGAGTGGTATCATCTTGCCTGTGTACGGAGACTGGTATTTCTGCTCCAGCCAGCATTTGTATCTGATGATGTCCGACTTGGATGGTTGTGCCGTCTTTGATATCTTCGATACGAAGTCGTAGTCTTTGTCTTCTTTGCTGAGATTATCAAGCGCATTCTCCTCATAGATGCGCAGAATGTCTTGCTGACTTGGCGAGTGAGGACGCACGTTCTCAATGCCCATGTCTGGATTCATAAATTCCATCAGCATAGCCTTGATGCGCAGGTTGGTATTCTCGTTTGCCTGAATACGCTCTGTCATCTGTCTGCGTTTGTCGGCAGGATTCTTCATCTCGCGACCTAGTTCCACATGAATCTCGTCAATCTGACCCTCCTGCTTCCATATATCTCTCACGGTGCGCAAAGTCTCGGTGACAACCTGTTCTACTATTGGATTGCGCAGAGAGTGTTGTTTGAAATTTCGGAGATAAAGGTCTATGTCTTCAGGGTTTTCCCATTTATCAATATCTTTGGCTTCTGAATGACGATCATACACAATATAACAGGCAAGCCATACAGGAAGCCCCTTGAAATGCTGAATGTCTGTTAGGCTGATGGTCTTTTCTCTGACACGATTTTTTATGTTCTCATCGTACTCCCCGTTTATGACTTTTTCAATGCGTTCACGAGTTTGGGCATCAATGCACTTTTCATCCCAGTAGTTGCCCATTCTCATAAGTGGTAACAGCTTCTTGATGGCTTTCTCTGAATACGACCCATAGTCTTTTTTGAATGGCTTTGTCTTGCTCAATACTTCTACGAAACTCTCCTCAAGCTGATGCTTCTGGGCAAACTTCTTCAGAGCTTTATTCAATTCTGCTTTATCTTCTATAGAATAGAGGATATGCCATAAGGACATCTCGTTTTCGCGGGTGAGGAAGTCTGCACTGATATTGCATTTCGTCAGTCCGGAGAGGATCGCGGCTCTTGTTTCATTGCAAGGATATTCCTTGTCCTCAACATAGTTCCAGCGATAAGGGTACTTGTCCTTACCTTTTTCTTTCTTTACTTTGAAATATGAACTAAACAGCGTGTCTTGCTTGATGCTACTTCTGTCGTTGAGCCAATTGAACAGTTTGACATAATCGTCTTCCGTTCGCAGAATCTCGGAAGTGACATCTACATCGGTTTGAAGTTTTCCGACTGTGGTGTTTGTGAAGAGATCTAACTGACCTTCTGTGATAGTTCTTTCACGTTGATAGATTCGCAGGTTCTGCACAAACTGCCAAAGTCTGAACTCTTGAAAGAACGGATTCGACTTGGCGATACATTTAATGGGGTGCTGCTTGCCATCCTTGCTGACATGGTATTCGTAAGGGCAATCGTCAATAAGTGACTTCTTGCTTTTCAATGGACGCTGATAGAACAGTATGTCATTGACAAACAGATTGATGTAATCCGGTTTTGACAAAGACTTTCTATGCGCTTCGTTTGCCGCATACAGTTCTTCAATGCATCGTTGATAAAGGGCTTCGTCTTTCAGTTCAGGAATCAACTCCTGTTGCACTTCCAATATCCTTATCAGTTCATCCTTGTAGAATTTCCTCTCTACAGTGCGAACGAGTTTGCCGATTATTTTCTGGTTAGGATTTTGTAGAAGGATATCATAGATGTAACTTCCTACAGTCTTATGGCTATTCTCAATCTCTTTCTCGGTGCGGAGTTTGATTTTTGAGTACATCCTTGCCTTACGCTGAGCGTCCATTCGGTCTATCTCTTCTGTAGTTGGCAAGAAGGAAAGTTCGTCTTTAGTATTGCCGTCCTTGAGTATTGTCCTTTTCAGAACAAAGTCTTTAGTCTCGCCTTCCCAACTTGTGACATCATTATAAAAAGTGGCACGATAGATCATTCCATTATCAAGACACATTTCGTACCAGTACTTTTCATACTTCTTGTCTTTCTCTTTCTTTTCAACGGACAATATTTTTGCACTAATGATTTCTATCGTTTCATTTGCCTTCTCTTCTTCCTCCTCACCACGGAGTTGATAGTAACCGCGCTTTTGGTTAAACTGTAAAAGTATCCACGCAAGTTCCTCTTTCGTAATTCTTTGTGTCAGGGCTTTCTTGCGAAGGTAATAGATAGTCCAGTCGTATGGCACCTTCTTTCCGTCTGCCAATAGTTGCGGTTGATGTTGTTTGAAGTCAGACAGCATCTCTTGGAAAGAGTCTTGAAATAGAAAAACCATCTTACCTCCTTCATCTTTGTACCAAGGTAGTTTGGGTTCACTGTCATCTATAAACTTGCCATACCGACTGACCATAGCATCATAGTGCTCAGGAAGAAATTCCATAATCTTAAGCACCCTTAGCAAACGCTCACGACGCAAATGATTGCGTTCAAGTAAGCGGCGCATCATTCTGAGCCGGGTTCTTTCTGCTGTCTGTGAGATAGAATTACCTTTGTCAAAATCTCCCAAGATGTCTGCTGACATGGGAATGATTCTGCTTCCAGCACAACTGATGCTGTTCGGCTTTAAATATGTGGTATTGTCTTTACGTATAACTTCATCAGCGTTAACAACTGCCCAACCTATACTGTTTGTACCCAAATCTAATCCAAGAATCTTCTTCATGATTTACGTTTTTAGTTATTTTGCCACAAAATTACAAATTTCTTTTGAAATATTTGGTACATTCGTGGAAAAAGTTTATCTTTGCACCACTAATTTTTAGCAAATCACAATAAGGATTATTCCGTTGTGAAAAC